>ERZ1740062.234-NODE-234-length-39941-cov-3.922554_pt1 | contig 39941 bp, 35 predicted proteins | sample MGYA00581741_ERZ1740062 | MGnify/ENA primary metagenome ERZ1740062 (study PRJEB43018, sample SAMN04849747) | marine metagenome | isolation source: floating plastic debris | place: Pacific Ocean | collected 2008-09-01 | study: EMG produced TPA metagenomics assembly...
AGTTCGGTTATTATTGTTTTCAAGGAAGACTCCAGTTGATTGTTGTTTTTATTCTTTATAGGAAGCGAACTCTCATACTGCAACAACCAGTCGCAAGAGGCTATCCTTTTGGCCAATTATTTAACGATCTACCGATCGAATTAGCAATCATCAATTGCCCTTTTGCCATAAATCACATTACTGCGCCGGCCCGAACAAGAATCGCATCGAAGTCGATGTCCTCCGGCAAAGTTCCATAGGCACCAGACCAATAGTCGCCAAGACGCGAGGCGCAAAAGGCGTCAGACACTGCCGACGGCGCATGCTGCACAAGAAGCGCGCCCTGCCAAGCAAGCGCCATCATCTCCGTTATCCGGCGGGCACGGGTTTCAAGGCCACCGGTTTCAGCGACCTCGGCATTCAGGCGCGCCATATAGTTGTCAAGCAGGCGATTGCCGCCTTTGGCCTGTTCTATTTCTGCAAAAAACGCAGGTAACGCACTTGCATCTTTATAAAGCGCACGGAGCACATCAAGGCAAATCACATTCCCCGATCCCTCCCATATGCTGTTGACCGGCGCCTCGCGATAGAGCCGCGGCAGGATGCTTTCCTCGATATATCCGGGGCCACCATGACATTCCATCGCCTCATAGACATGACCCGGCGTCCGCTTGCAGATCCAGTATTTCCCAATTGCTGTACCGATACGTGCGAGTGCCGCTTCCGCGGGGTCCGTCTCACTCGCCCCAATGGCACGGCCAAGGCGCAGAAAGAGGCTCGTCGCAGCCTCCGATTCCAGCGCAAGATCAGCAAGTACATTCTGCATCAACGGCTGTTGGATCAGTTTTCTCTGGAAAGCAGAGCGATAGCTTGCATGGTGAATAGCTTGGGTAAGCGCCTGACGCATCAATGCCGCCGAACCGACCGCGCAATAGTAGCGGGTTCCCTGCACCATCTCGATGATGGTGCGAACACCGCGCCCCTCCTCACCCAGCATCAAGCCCCAGGCATCGACGAATTCCATCTCGCTTGATGCGTTGGATTTGTTCCCGAGCTTGTCCTTCAACCGCTGAATATAGAGACCGTTGCGTGCGCCATCCGGACGCCATCTCGGCAGCAGAAAACAACAGAGACCATTCTCCGTATAGGCAAGGGAGAGAAAGGCATCCGACATCGGCGCCGAGCAGAAAAATTTGTGACCAGTCAGGATGTAGGACGCGCCAGGACCTGTGGCCGATCCTTCGGGCCGCGCTTTCGTTGAGTTCGCGCGCACGTCGGAGCCGCCCTGCTTCTCCGTCATGAACATACCCATGGTGATGCTCTTCTTCTCATTCGCCGGAATATCGCGCGAGTCATACTCCGTCGCCAACAGGCGCGGGATCCATTCCTTCGCAATTTCCGGTGTAGCCTTAAGGGCAGGCACCACCGCATAGCTCATCGCCATCGGACACAGAACGCCGCCCTCAATCTGATTGAGCAGATAGGAGAGCGCGCCATGCGCCACATGATTGCCATCACGCGGATTATTCCACGCAAAACTCGGCACGTCATGAGCAATCGCAAGATCCATCAGGTTGTGATAGGCCGGATGAAAGGTCACCTGATTGATCCGCATGCCATTACGGTCAAAGGCTTTTATCTCAGGCGGATATCGGTTGGCCTGATTGGCCCATTCAAGCGTTTTTTCCGATCCTGCCTTCATGGCGAAATCGATAACTTCCCGTTCCGCCCATCCGGCCCCCTCCCGCTGCAATCCTTCCTGCAATGGCAGATCCTTCCCAAAAAGATCCTGATCCCCCAGTATCGGCGGCACATTAGTCACCTCATGGGTTGGCAAGTTGGAAATCGGGCTACGGATAGTCATAACGAAGCTCCTGTATCGTTAGAATATGCAAAGTTCCTCTTTATATGGGGCACGATATCAACCCTGCCAAACTACCTCGTGACGGAGGGTATAGGCCCCAAGCTTCTCCGTAATCTGCTCACCAAGCACCGCTTTATCTCCACCGCTGACCGTAATCGTCGCCACGCTGCCATGCACAGGATGGTTATTAACACTAACCGCGATTGAAGCGCCGTTTGCATTAAATGGTTCCAATTCAGCCGAGAATACCTTCACGGCTGCATCATGGCGCAATGTCGGCTTGAATATTTTCCCGACGCCGGTAAGCGGCATTTCATCGATTATCGTGAGATCAGCCGGATTGGCTGCCCGCTCCGGAATTCTCTCCCGAGCAAAATCCTTAAGCTCGTCCGGTGTCACCTTCGCATCCGGTTTCAATTGAACATAGGCTACGGGGATTTCCCCTGCGTAGGTATCCGGTCGGCCAACAGCGGCGGCCAGTTCAACGGCGGGATGCTCGTGTAGCGCCTCCTCTATAATGGAGGGGGCAATATTATGACCGCTCCTGATAATAATGTCCTTTGCACGTCCAGTAAGCCAGATATAGCCTTCGGCATCAATGCGACCAAGATCGCCGGAGCGGAGCCAGCCGTCCGTAGTAAAGGCCGTCGCGTTATAGTCCGACTGAACGTAACCCGGCGTTACACAGACGCCCTTCATGATAATCTCACCAATTTCCTCTGGATCGGCAAATCGGGTGATGTTCCCGTTCTCATCAATATGAGCGGACTTGACCTCGACAAAAGGAAAACGCAAGCCCACAGAGCCAAATCGCACTTCTCCATTTTGCGGCTGCATGGTGGTAAAGCAGGTCACTTCCGTCATGCCGTACCCTTCAAGCATTGGCACCCCGGAAAGATCACTGATCGCCTTTAGAACCTCGACAGGCGCGGCCGACCCGCCGGTAAGGCCTGCGCGGAGCGAACTGATGTCCGCATCTCCAACTGGCACATTCAGTAGCGCAGACATCATGGTCGGCACCCCTCCCAGAACCGTGACGCCGTATTTTTCGATCAGCCGCCAGTAATTGCCAACGACTAGCGGATCGCGAAACCCTTGTGGTCTGCTGATCACTAATGTTACCCCATTTATCATGGGCACCAACCCAACGACGATTGAGCCGCTGATATGAAACATCGGGAGACCGGCCAACAGGCAATCCGCCTCTGAATAACCAAGGCCAAAGCCGCTCATCGCGATTTGGGAGAGCTGCATCCTGTTTGTATGCGGCGCGAGTTTCGGAACGCCGGTCGTACCGCCCGTGTGATAATAGCCGATGACATCATCCGGCGCGTCATTGCGCGGGCCGTTTATGGCACTGGCGTCCTGCTTAGCGATCATTTCATCATATGGGAAGATTTTCTCGCCATCACATTCCGCTCCGCCACCAAGGACGTAGACAGCCTTGAGATTTGGCATTCGCTCTATGACATAGGCGGCCTTCTCCCAGAGTTCCGGACTCAATGCCTGTCCCGTTGCGATCAGGATTGTGGCGTTTGCCGCTTCGGCAATGCCAAGGATATGCTCGGGCTCCAGCAGGGGGTTAACGGCGTTTACTGTGCCCACGGCTTCAGCGCCAAGCATCGTGAAATAGGCTTGCGGACATAGCGGGATGAGGTAGGTTACCGTCTCTCCCTTTGCAAGACCTGCGGAGAGAAACAGATTTGCGGTCTGATTGACCTTGGCGAGCAACTCACGGTAGGTAATTGCCTTGCCATCGCCCATCGGGTCCCCGGGCGGCAATGCGATCAAGGCCGGTTTTTCGGCATATTGTTCAACTGCCGCGCAGAAAACATCATACACATTCTGAAACGGCATCCATTTTTCAATGGGCGTTTTCTCAAATTCCTCTACATCCGCGAGGCTAACAAACGGCAAATTGAACTTGCTGATGGTTTCCACCATTCTTTTTCTCAGTTAGGTTTATCATTGCGAGGGCGTTGAGCCGCCCTTCTGTTGAACTTTATGATGCCAGATACAAAGCAAGATACAATTGAAATTTGTGCAGCTTGAGGCGTATTTATCCTCAATATGCTGAGATCAGGGTTATTCCCCTGTTCTTAGTTGCTGATATTCCGCGAGCGCATCCTCCATGGTCAGGAATCTCGCCCCACGGTCCATAAGCTCCACAATTAACTTTTCCAGCATCAACATACGGTGCCCTCGACCAATGCAGAATGGATGGCAGGTATAGGTAAGAATGCCCCAGTCGAGTTTTTGCTGCATATAGTCGAAATCTCCCAACCAGTTTTCCAGCACGTCGCTACCCGGACGCAAGCCCGGCAAAACGGAACCCTTATTGCGGATATATTCGAAATGAGGGAAATCATCTGTGGACCAGCTAATCGGCATTTCAATCAGCTCGGTTGGTTTGCCAAAGTCTACCCGCGCATCCGGGTGGATTACATCGCCCGTGCGGGCCGGATATGGCATGTAATCATTCCCCATCATGCTACTGTCATAGAGAAGTCCCTCTTCAAGCAGAAGTTCAACGCTATGGGGGCTCAAATCCCAGGACGGGGAGCGATAGCCACGAGCTTTCTTGCCCGTCAGTTTCTGGATAGCCTGATTTCCGCGGATAAGCTGTTCATGTTCCTCTTCCCGAGAGAGTCCAGTCGGCGGAATATGGGACCAGCCGTGATGACCTATCTCATGGCCGCCTGCCGCAATCCTCTCACAAACTTCAGGATAGCTGTACAATGTCACGCCAGGGATAAACCAGCTGCTCATGATGTTATACTCTTGCAACAAATTGAGTATACGCGGAGCACCGACGGCGCCGAATTCTCCACGCGACATCATAGTTGGCGTCGTCCGGCCATTCACAATCCAACTGGAAGCAGCATCAAAGTCGAATGACAGGCAAACAATATAAGGGCTCATATTTTTATCCTCGCCCACTGCACCGAATGGTGTTTTATTGATCAAAACAGGCTACAGTGTATGGTCGCGCTTCGCAATGGCAGGAGCATTATAAACAAGTGGCAAGGCTAAGATAAGCAGTATGAAATCATTCTCCCAGTTGAATGCGCTCACAGTTGGTTCGGCGACCATCGATATCATCGCCTCGGGCGACGATCAGGACATTGAGCGGATGACAATGCATAATGCCACATCGTCTTTTCTTTTACTTGAGGAAGGAAGAAAAATTGATGTGAGCTCCATTAAATCTTCTATCGGCGGTGGCGGAACCAACTCCGCAGTCGCCCTATCCCGGCTTGGGTATCAGACAACCGCCCTCCTGCGTGTGGGAAAAGATCTTGAAGGAAAGAAAATCAGGGACGTACTGACCTCGGAAAAAGTCAATGCCGATATGATGATAGAAGATGACACCCTGCCTACGGGTCAGGCAATCATGATTATGTCGCATGCCCGTAATCCCACGATTTTTACGAACCGCGGCGCTAATACCGCCTTATGCGAGGATGAGATTGGCCCGGAGTTCTTTCAAAACCAGGATCTTGTCTATATTGCCAGCCTGTCCGGCAACTCCGCCGCGTGCCTTACGAAAATCTCCCGGCTTGCGAAGGAAGCCGGCGCTTTTGTCGCCACAAATCTCGGCATCCGGCAAATCACTTACTGGTCAGGTGATATTATTGAAGCCCTTTCCCATATCGATCTGCTCTCCATCAATGCGGTGGAGGCGGAACAACTCGCACTCACCCTGTTACCGAAGGGACAGCCAACGACTGACAAAAAGCCAACCGGAAAGGGGCCCGTCTTGCTGGAAAAGGGCTTGGGCGGGCGAGCGTTCGAGAGTGTTGTCCAGGAAGTGTGCAAGATAGGACCACGAATTGTTCTTGTAACTAACGGTGCAGAGGGAGCGTATGCGGGAACGCTGGACGGCATTAGCTTTCATCCGGCAAAAAAATCCGAGGTCAGCAGTACGGCAGGCGCCGGCGACGCATTCGCGACAACTTTCTCTGCTTATGCCGCTATTGGCGCAGATTTGGACCTCTGTCTTGAAGTGGCGACAGCAAACGCCCTTTCTGTTATTGCGGCACCAGACACGCAAAGTGGATTACTCAGGAAAGCCGAGATAGACGCTGCGATTTGTGCCTGATCTCACAAACGACTGTGAATCGCATAGTACCTTTTTGTTTCTTGGTTTACATTCAGACTGAACAATAAGGACGGCATCGACATGCTTAAAAATCTATTATTAGCCATTGGGTTTCTGATTGCCAGCGCAGTCTATGTACCCTTTCCCGCCTTAGCCGAAGATGAAGACGTCGCGACAGTTTCAAGGCTTAGAAACACGGCTGTTGTTCTTAGGAAAGGCCAGCAAATAGATATTCGGCCCAGTTTTAAGCTGCAAAAATTTGATGAAATAAAATCGGGAGAAAATGCCCGGGTTGAAGTTATTTTCAATGATGGCACGAAACTGAATATCGGTGCGGATTGCCATATTGTTATCGACGAATTTTTGTTCGACCCTGATAAAAATATCGGCATTGCAATCCTGCGTGAGCTGCAAGGGCCTTTTCGCTTCATTACAGGGCGTATCGGAAAAGTCCTACAGCCGCAGGTCGTCGTTCAGAGTCGGTTTGGCGTCGTCGGCGTTCGCGGTACGGATTTTTGGGCCGGCCCCTCAAGAGGCGTTTACGGAGTTCTCTTGCTGGATGGGGCAATCTCGGTCACAAATCCGGCGGGCCAACGCAGCCTCACTCCTGCGGGAACCGGTGTCAATCTGACCGATAATAATGTGCCACCCGGAGAGGTGACAGTCTGGGGCGCCGACCGCGCACAAGAAGCTCTGGCAGACGTTGCTTTCTAGTTGGCCGCTGTCGGTAGACTATTCATTTCCGACTTCTCGCCACATAAAATTTTGGGGCAAGGTGATCTTTTCGCACGGTCACCTCGTAAAAACATTAATGGGACAGTGTATCGCAGTTGAAAACGCGATCAGGAAGCATTTATTCCCCAATATACGATGTAGGAGAGCGGGATGTTCAAGAATCTGATTTTGATATTGTCTCTGACGACAGGGTTAGTATTTGCATTCGCGGAGAACGGCAATGCCGCCAATTCTAACGTCGGCACGATCACCCGCCTTCAAAGCGATGCGAAAATTATCAGAGACGGCCAGACAATTCCCATGGAAGTCGGGTCAGCGATACGAGAAAACGATGAAATCAATTCAGAAGATATGGCCCGTATCGAAATCACCTTCACGGACGGAACAACGCTGCTTATCGGCGAGAACGCCCGCGTAGAAATCGACGAGTATCTTTACGATCCCGACAACAATATCGGGACCGCAATTATAGGCGCGCTTCAGGGCCCATTTCGGTTTATCACCGGAAAAATAAGCCAGTTGAAGGACAAACGTGTTGAAATAAAAAGCAGCGTTGCAACAATTGGTGTGCGCGGTACTGATTTCTGGGGTGGACCATCACAGGGAACTTATGGTGTATTCCTGTTTGAGGGGACTATTGTTATCTTCAACGCCGAAGGCGGGCGGATAGTAAGTGCCCCGGGAACCGGTGTAGACCTTGACGGTATCGATAAAGTGCCGGGAGAGGTCACCGTTTGGAGCGCTTCACGTGCCCAGGCGGCACTTGCAACTGTGACTTTTAAGTAGGGAAACGTTCCCCTTTAGGCGCTAAATGGACCGACTAGAGACAGATCTACCGATTTCTTCTGAAATCCTTATGGAGATACGGGATTATTGGGTGGATCTAAAGCAGAACAGGTTAATGCCCTTGAAACAGGAATTCAATCCAGCTGCCATCGTACGGCATCTGCCCTATGTGGTGCTTGTCGATGTCTTTCAGGATCCGCTGCAGTTTCGATATCGCCTTTTAGGAACCAAAATCACGGAGCTCGCGGGGCGAAACGTAACCGGTAAGTGGTTGGACGAGGAGCTCTATGGTGACAGAACAGATGATATGTTATGGATGTTCAGAAGCTGCGCATCTTCCAAGCGACCCGTTGCGGTCCGCGAGCAAGTTCAGTTTGTCGATAAATCATGGGTGAATGTCGATGTTGTCGCCTTCCCATTGAGTGACGCAGATGGAAATATAACTGTAATCTTGAGTGCCGTCGATTTGACACATGTAAATGCGAAGCTTCCCTTGTCCGGGACGGGCTTTATTCTCAACTGGCAGACAACCTAAGCAACGCCTCAATCTTCCCCAGAGCCTCAATCCGAAGCCTAAAAGCCCCACGAAGGAGCGAAGCTACTGAGTATAAAATGAGGCTGGTGGCATCATTCACTTTTATATATTAACTAATTGATATAAAACAAATTACATAAAAGTGAATTATAAATATACCCCCAATTATACCCCCAATTAAATTTCCGCTTACTGCCCACACTGGTAAGGAAATATTCTTGAGTACTATTCAAATTCAGAGGAAACCAGTAGTCTATAGTTACCCTCCATCAACACCGTTGCTTAACAAAAGGGCCGCACATATTTTGTCATAGACAAAACGTGCATAATTAATCTTGATCTTCTATGATATCTGGAACATAAATCTGGCGCAGCGGAATCAGGGTCCTATAGCGAGCCGATAATTTTTCATAATGCTCAAAAATAAGTTCCACCAACTGTTCGCCGCCGATCAAACGCAGCTTAGCTTTGTTGCGCTCTAGGACCCTAGCTGGCTTGCTAAATGATCCTAGATTTACAAACAAGGCAAATTCACCCTCACCCAAGGTCCCAAGCAGCTGGCTAACCTCAGGCTCGCCGGTTTGCTCCGTAATACGTTTACATTGAACCTTAATAATTGGCGGCTCAAACCCCAACTCATCCGTATGAGCGATAATATCAACGCCGCCATCACCTGATTTCTCGGATACTCTAGCGGTATATCCCATACATTCCAGTAAATGCGCTGTAAAATGCTCGAATTCATATCCATTGAGCCGAGACATAATTCGCTTGATCACATAGTCATGGGTCGTCTCAACTGCCTGCTGTGACACATTCTTGGTAATGCTAACATCATCACCACTTTCCTCATTCTCCGTCTCATCATTTTGCTCAATTTGGCCGATTTCTATTTTAGCCAAAAATTCTTTCTGATGTCTTTTGATAGCAAAAAGTGTGATGAAAGCTCCGATTTCGTAAAGAGCAGATTGTGAAAATTCGCTGCGCGGAAAATGTCCGATCCACTCAACGCTTCTGCGGTTAGGATAGCTTTCGTCTTCCTCGCCTTCCTCGGCAGGAACAAAGAAGCCTTCACCCTTAAAGCGCCCGATGTTTACCATCCTATCATTCTTTGATGGGTAGACCACATAGTCACCCTCCTTCACCTCATGCGCAAAGCGATAAAGGATACCAGCCTGAACCGGCAATGAGCCCTCCGTAATGTTCGGGCTCGAACTTCGAAGTGCCTCTTTATACTTTTCACGATCACCCTCAATCTTGAAAATATTCCCAATTAGCGGCCAGCTTATGCCTACATAGCCAAATTCGATTGGATCGTGGCCGACCCACTCTTGCATATGAATTCCCCATACCTGAGCCATACTAAAGGTCCATTTCTATTTTTATGCTTCGTTACAATGCTAATCTAATCAACGCCATCAATAAAGGTTTCGACAAAGCTACGGATTTTATCAATAATGCGCTCCGCTGTAGTACCCCGCTCCCGCAGTGAGGGGCGTTTATCCATGATCTCAATCACCTCATCGCGCATAGGCGGTTTTTCTGTAAACAGATAGTTGCCAAGAACCTTTTCCAACCCTTCCGGGTCAAGCCCTTCCTCTTCACCCATTGTCGCTAGGGCTTTACGCTTCTCTTCTGTCCAGTAAGCATCAAACTCATCCCCAACATCCGCAGTGGCTGGCATATCGGGAAAATGCTGCGAAATAAATTTTTCGATCAGTTCCTTTTTGCTTCTGAGCTGGGCTTCAGTATCCAGAAGATCCATAATCGACTTGCGGGCTTTCGCCTGCTCTTCCGGTTTCTTATCCTGCATATTGCGAAGCAGGCCGATGATATAGCTGACATTGATTTTATCACGGCTGATCAGTTCAATCTCAAAATCAAGATCATCCAGAATTGAAATCTTCTCTTTTTCTTTTTCGCTGCGCACCTTGTCATACAAATCAAGATACTTGCTCCGGAAATCTGAAAAGAGCTGCTCACTCATAGGCAGATCGTCAAAGGTAAACTCGGTGAAGCAGTCAAGAACGTTCTTGATCCGGATAACTTCGCGGAAAGCCTGAATAAACTTCGCTTCGTCTTCTTCAGTTAAGAGCTTATCGACACTGTCTACATCCGGGGTAATCGCGAGAAGGTTGGCAACGGCTTGCCCAAATTTCCGAACATAATCTTCATAAGGCGCGAGGATAATATCTTCCTGCGCGTCCTTATTGGCAAAAAGCTCAATGGCCTTATCCGTCGCTGGCTTGAGGTTCCGGAAACAAACGATATTCCCCTGCGACTTCTTTTGCCCCATCGTTCTGTTCGTGCGGGAATAGGCTTGCAAAAGGCCGTGGAATTTCAGGTTTTTATCAACATAGATGGTATTCAGCGGTTTGCTGTCAAAGCCTGTCAGAAACATGTTTACAACCAGGAGAATATCGATTTCCTTGTTCTTCACCCGCTAGCCGACATCCTTGTAATAGGCATAAAACGATTTGCTATCTTTTGTCGTGTAATTCGTGCCGAACATCTTGTTGTAATCAGCGATATACTCATCCAGCTTTTCACGGCTATGTTTGTTCTCAGGGGCATCGTCATCCGGCATATCATCGCCGGTCCCCATGCCATCGGCATCAGCATCTTCTTCATTCGCCTGATAGGAGAAGATCGTGGCAACTTTCAGGTCATGCAGTCCCGCTTCTTTCTTGGCGCGGAATAGCTCGTAATAGGCTGTGAGCGTTTTCACATTGGACACGCAGAACATAGCCGTGAACTCGCGGGAATGTGTTTTCCGGTCATGGTTGGCAATGATGTAATCAGTGATTTTTTCCAACCGCTCCGGCGCCTCCATAACTTCCGCCGTATCAATCGCCTCCACTTCAATATCGACAACCTCCTCTTTCTTTTTGAAGGTGCGAATATACTCAACGGAGAATTTCAGGACATTCTCATCCCGAATGGCGTCGGTAATCACATAGCTATGGAGCTGCTTTTCAAACAGGTCTTTGGTTGTGCGTTTGCCAAGTGCGTTCTTGGCGGCGTTTTCGGCAAAAATCGGTGTTCCCGTAAAACCGAACATCTGCACATTGTCGAAATATTCTTTAATCCGCCTGTGCGTTTCGCCAAACTGGCTGCGATGACATTCATCAAAGATGAAAACCATCTTCTTGTCTTTTAGGTCATCCATTGTTTTCAAATGGCGCTTTTTGCTAATCGCAGCATTCAGCTTCTGCAATGTCGTAACGATCAGAGGCGTATCGTTCCCGAATTGCTCAACCAGCTTGCCCGTGTTGTTTGTCGCGTCAACACTGCCCTCCTGGAAGGCGTTGAACTCCGCTATGGTCTGATAGTCGAGATCCTTACGATCAACAACGAAAACAACCTTATGCACTTTGGGGTTCTGGGTAAGGATCTGCGCCGCCTTGAAAGAGGTGAGCGTCTTCCCTGAGCCTGTTGTATGCCAGATATAGCCGTTTTTATTAGTGGTCAGAACCTGTGCGACAATTGCCTCCACCGCGTAATATTGATAGGGGCGCAGCGCCATCAGCATTTTGTGGCTCTCGTTCAGGACAATGTATTTTGTGATCAGCTTGGAAAGCTGGCATTTTTCAAGGAAGACATCCGCGAATTTGCTGAGCTGCGTTATGCGGTTATTCTGCTTGTCTGCCCAGAAAAATGTCTGCTTGAAATCCCGCTTGGTGACGGGATTGTTCGCATAGTATTTGGTATTCACGCCGTTGCTGATCACAAACATCTGGATATAGCCGAACAATCCATAGCCCGCCGCGAAGCTGTGCCGGTGATAGCGGTTTGTCTGGTTAAACGCCTCTTTCATCTCAAGGCCGCGCCGTTTCAGCTCGATCTGGCAGAGCGGCAAGCCGTTCACCAGCAATGTCACGTCATAACGATTGGTATATTTCCCCACCATCGTAATCTGATGCGTGACTTGGTATTCGTTCTTGCACCAATGGACCTGGTTTATCAGCTCGATATAGCCCGTCGTGCCATCATCCTTTGTATAGTCGATCTTATCTCGCAGGATTTTGGCTTTTTCGAATATATTCCCCCGCGCCAGCTTGTTCAAAACCTGCCGGAATTCATAATCAGAGAGCAAAACCTTGTTGTGCTTTTCGAGCTGCCGCTTGAGGTTGACCAGCAAGTCCTCCTCATTGGCAATCGCAACCTTCTCCCAGCCCAGCGTTTCAAGCTGGGCAACAAGGGCATTTTCCAGTTGCTGTTCGGTCTGCGTGCTCATTAGGGATCTGAATTGCGCTTTTTTGCTCGTTCATCGGCAATGAATGATTTCATAGCTTCAATCATTTCTAGCGCAAAACGCTTATGATACGACAGGCTTTGATGTTCGTAAAAATAGCGAAACTCTTCAAATCCATTGCTAATTATATCCATATTTTCCTTATATTGATCGAATGTCACGTAATTATATTTTTTCATATGAATATTAAAAATAGCGGTCTGGGCGTCTTCAGGAAGTTTCTCAAAAAGTTTCCTGATGTTATGACCTCTTTGCTTTCTACCTATCACTTCAAAAACTGCTTTAATGTATAGTTCAACAGCAAATGCTAAGCAGACAAAATCTGCAACACCTATTTGTTGATCTGTTGCATATCCAATTTCTTCTACTTTATCTTCAGGGTTTTCAGCGTTATGTCTTCGCGCTCTCTCCACTCGAAGCCTAATTAACTCGTTATCATGACGTTCCAGAATATAGAATGAGTTTAGAAAATGCTCTGCTTGCGTTGTTATTGCCATATTGAACACCCCCTACACGAACATCTGTTGCAAAAGGCCTTTTTTAAAAATCTTGGCTTTATTCAGCTCTCCAGAAACCAGTGCGATTTTGTTGTCAATTTCAGATAAAAAATCAGCGATTTTCTTTTGTTCGTCTAGGTGCGGTATTGGAAGGGCTATCTCTTTAAGAATGCTGAAGTGTCGCTTATACCCTTCTGCTTCAACATTGAAGAATTGTAACGCGTAGTATAGATATCTTATCTTGTCCCCTTTGGAGCTAAGTATTTTTGTACCATCTGCGCCAACCACGAATTTAAAATCTAAAAATTTGACTGCCGTTGTGTGATCACCAAAAATTACTACAGGGATCTCTTTTGCGTTAAAAATCTTATTTTCTTGATCTGTGTAGCCTGCTATAGAGCTTTGTCCCTGATCAACTACAGGAATTTCCCCAGTCTCCAAAATTTCGTTGCTTTTTATTTGAAACCGCTTGGTTGGAATTGGCGAAAATGCGTTTGCAACCGTTTTTTTACCCCAATCAGGGAAGGGGTTGCCGTTGTCGTCGGTGAAGCGGATAGCCTGAGAAAAGAGCTTTTGCATACAGCCCTTTTTATAGACCTCCAGCAGGTCTTTCTTTTTCTGGAGCTGGGCAATCTTCTCATCCACCGCCCCCAAAAACGCCGCGATTTTTTTCTGTTCGGGAACTTTGGGAAAGAAAAATTTATAGCTACGAAGCTTTTCAAGTGTAATTCTTGTGATCGCCTGTCCCGCAATAGACTCCAAAATTCTTCTCTGACCGTTGCCCGAGGCTAAAATTTGATAAAGAAAAGAATGCAAACATTTTTCTGGATTAGCTCTTAAAAAAGCTACACTAGATAATAAGCTAAATGGCTCTTTCAATGTATTAATACATACGTTTCCTGTACTAGCTCCATCTTTAGTAAGCAAAACATCGTTTTCCGATACATCACATCGCTTGTAAATATTACGGTGCTCATGCTCACTTACAAAGGATACATCGTTTAAATCTAAATACCCCATACGAATATTTTTTGACGTTATATATAAATACTTACCGTCTTCAGTAAGCTGCGGCGAAAAATGTGTTCCATCTTGAATTTTTGACGTAACAGCATTTAGAGCCAAATAATGCCAATCCCCATCAAACTCAGGAAATCTTAACGCGGGAGTATTCTGCTCTTGCTTTGGCATCGCTTACCCCTTCAAACCAAACGGGGCTTTAATACCAAGCTCTTCGCAAAATCCGGCGATGACACTATCCGTTTCCTCTATTCCATCCTCAAGCTGGATAAGCTCGTTCGCCACAGCCTCCAGATCGACCGGCTCTTCCTCCTCAAACGTATCGACATAGCGCGGAATGTTGAGGTTATAGCCGTTTTCAGCAATCTCAGCTAATGGCGCGGCGTAGGCGTATTTGTCAACGCTCTCCCGCTTGGCATAGGCATCGACAATCTTTTGAACATGAAGATCGGTCAGCCTGTTTTTATTGCCCTCTTTTTCGAAGTCCGCGCTCGCGTCAATAAACAGGATATCGTCATCCTGCTTGCGGCATTTTTTCAGCACCAGAATACAGGCGGGGATGGACGTGCCGTAAAACACATTCGGCGGCAGGCCAATCACCGCATCCAGATAGTTTTGATCCTTGATAATATATTCGCGGATTTTCCCCTCCGCTGCGCCCCGAAACAGCACGCCATGCGGCAACACAACCGCGCCTGTGCCATTATCCGCCAGTTGGTAAATGATATGCTGCACGAACGCGAAATCCGCCTTTGACGTCGGTGCAAGCGCCCCATATTGACTGAACCTGTCATCGGTTTCATTGAGCGGGTTATCCTTGCCCTTCCACTGCGCCGAGAACGGGGGATTGGCGACAATCGCCTCAAACTCCATGCCTTCATGCTGCGGCTCCTCCAGTGTGTCTTCCTGACGGATATCAAAGCGGCTGTAATGCACGTCATGCAGGATCATATTCATACGGCAGAGGTTATAGGTAGTGCGGTTAAGCTCCTGCCCGAAAAATTCTCCCACCTTGGTTTCCCTGCCAATCCGCAAGAGCAATGAACCCGATCCGCAAGCCGGGTCATAGGCGTTTTTAATCTGCCCCTTGCCCATGGTGACAATCTTGGCCAGAACTTTTGATACTTGCGCCGGTGTATAAAATTCCCCCGCCTTTTTACCCGCGCCCGATGCAAATTGAGCGATCAGATACTCATAGGCATCCCCCAGAACATCGGAGTCAATTTCCTCAAGCCGGAAATCCACCGCATCAAGATGCGCGAGAACTTTGGCGATCAGGTTATTGCGCGCGTTGGGGCTACGCCCAAGCTTCGTGCTGGCAAGATCGATATCTTCAAAGAGCTTGTTAAAATCATCCTCGCTCTCGTTCCCCATCGTGCTTTGCTCGATGGCGTTGAGGATGGATTGCAGATCTTCCAGAATGAAGTTGTCGGTGGCTTCCTCATCATCCTCATCAATCTTGATGTTGCCCTTTATGGTGAGGGCGCTGAACAGCTCATCCGGGCGCAGGAAATAGCCCAGCTTTTCCAGGGATTCTTCCTTGATCGCATCAAGGTCTTCCTCATCCTTCAGGTGCGCGTAGTCCTTAATGCTTTCGGTTTCCAGCAATCTATTGGCAAAGAGATTCTGCTTTTCAGACAGGTATTTATAGAAAATAAAGCCAAGAATATAATCGCGGAATTCATCCGCCCCCATCTTGCCCCGCAATTCGTTAGCGATCTTCCAAAGCTGGGCTTCAAGCTTTTGCTTCTGTTCTTCTGTCATGATTTCTTCTTTTAATGATGCTTACTCTGAAACGACGCAAATCAGACTGCGATTGAATTCGATGAAAATCGCAATCCTCCCCCCTCACTTTCTTATCATGCAAAACCAATCTTGGCCTCCGAAATAATCCGTCTTTGTTCCATCACAGACAACTGACCATAGCTGTTGAGCGTTGTATCAATAGACATATGCCCCAGGTTCTGCCGGACAGCATTCAGGAACGCCGGGCTTTGAGACTCTGCATATCGCGCCAATGTCTTGCGGAAGGAATGGGGTTTGATATATCCGTACCCCGCACTTTCAAACGCATTTTTGAATATACCCCTGATTGTAGTGTTAGACTTGATTTCCTCTTTTTTGATTTTCTGTTCAAGCAGATTATTCCGCGCGAAATGATTGTCAACTCGCGGGAAAAGAGGATCTGAATCCTTGAAACCCAAAGTGCCCAAGTATCCATGCCACTCAATTACGCTGGCGATAACGTCATCCGGAAGCGGAATAAAAACCGCATGACGCGTTTTGGCGAATTTGACGCTCATGTTCTTCGGGGTGACATAGATAAAATACTGCCCGTCTTCCTCAACCAGGCTGTTCATTTTCACCGTTCGCAATTCCGAAATGCGAAGCGTACTTAGTGCTTGCAGGGATATGATCGCTTTATCACGCTTTTCCTTATCCGTATCGCCCGGCATTTGGCGGATTGTCTGGATGATCTGATCATATTTATACGCCTTTTGGTATTCCGCCGCCTTTGCCGTTTTCCGCTGATTCCGGGAAACATTCAGATAATCAATATGATTGTAGTTGATCTTGCTGCGATAACCGCGCTGGCGCTCCAGCCAGTTTAGAAAATCTTTGAGGGCGCGGATATTATCGGTGATATAGGAAAGCGAGAGATTGGCGCTAAACATCCCTTGGATATATTTGTCCGCGACGTAATCGTTGAATTTCTCAAATCCCGCAAATCTCATGAAGATCTCGAAATCACGAATATGCTTCAGGGCTGCAAGAATAGTCTTCTCATCCTTCTGGCCAATGCGCCGCAAATGTTTGCGATACTTATATTTCATGCGCTCACTCACAGGGTTGTACTGATCCGGATTTTTGTCACGTTTCTTCAAAATAGATCCCCCTGCAAGGACTCACTTGTCGCGTTTCGCACTTGTGCCGGAATGTGAGTCTTACCGGTGGAAGCTGCAAAATCGTATAATTCCAAAACATCAACCAGTCTGAATTGATGCCTAAGCGGCGGCATATCAGTCAGCTTGTAGTTTTTGAACATTACATTTTTGCACTCTCGACAAGCACCTTGGACCTTCAAAAATTGTGCATTTTGTTCCACAGATATCTTGTTTCTGAAAATAGGCCGCGCATCCTGACATCTCATGCAATACATCTCGCCAAAGGCGGTTTTACATTTGTTGGCGTTGTTATTCTTTTTGAGAAACTCGATCAGATCGCACCCATATACCAAGGCAGGTTTTCCGGCATCTATGGTTTTCAAGCCTTTTCTGAACCATTTCCTGACCGTCTGGGCATGCAATCCAAAATCAGAAAACAGGGCGCAAATATCATCAATGTCATAGACAAACCAATATCGCACCCGCTTATGTGGGTACAAACGCTTGGACACGGCCTAATCCTGCTTAGACGTTATCAGCTCTCTTATATCCTCAACCCGCCAGGCTGTGATCTTTGGACCTAACTTCACCGGCTTTGGATACCGCCCTTCTTTCACTCCTGCCCACCAATGGGACCTGCTAACAGGGTAGACTTTCAGGACATCAGGAAGGCGGACAAATCCGACCTCAGGTAAAATAGAATCAAACTCCGTTTCATTAAATCCAGAGCGATATATCTTGATTTTTCTTGAGACTTGAACGTTGAAAGGGTTTCGTGAGCGATAAATTCAAGGGTGACACCCTTAGATATTTTCGCACAATTTCAATGTGTTAATGGGAGACACCCTTTGTTGATTTAAGACCTATTCCCAAGGGGTATTGCCACCCTTCTTATCTTCTGGACGGCGCAACATTGTCGCCATTGACTCAATCATCCTGTCAGATTTTCCCTCAAGATCAGCAGGCCAGTTCTGTCTCAGCCAATCGATAATTACGCTTTTGCTAGTCCGCTTCTCTGGTGTTAATTCGAGGGCATTAACAGCCTGAATCATGAACTGAATATAGGGTGGAAAATATTGTGTGTTTACCCGCTGCTCAACTTTTGTGCTAGGCTCTTCCTCAACAGGCTTACCTTCCAGAAAGTCATTGAATTGGTTTCTATCAACATAGAGATATCTGCCACTTCTCCCGCGAGAGAAACCCTCATTCCCATATGGGATATTTCCTCTCAAAAAGCACTCAATAGCCTTACCGCTCCGAAAAAAGCCGTCGCCTATAGGAAGTTTTTCGCCGTCTAAGCCATCAATTGTGAATATGCTAAATCCGGGTGTACTGAGTTTATAGTAGATTAGGTGTTGAGCTATCACATCCTTACCGGAAACAGGCTGCCCTCTTTCGCTTTCCTTTTGAGCGAAAAGCCGCATTGCTTCCCAGATCCAAATCGCCTCAGGAATAACTACCCCATATGGTGTAATTTCTTTCTCTGAAGAAGTTGTAGAATCCGATTTATCCAATAACTTGCGCCCTAACCGACCAAGACTTTGTTGATGCCTGCATTACTAGAACGAGATTATACTTTGTTTCCGCGAGTGTTGGTAATTTATCGTGCACGCTCTGCATCAGAGGCAGATTTCACGGACTCTATGAGAGCCAAGACAAACGATTCTTCATACTTTAACATCTGTTTTTCGTGAGCATAACGCCACTCTTTAAAGCCATTGCTTATTGTTCTTATTTGATCAACGAACCGATCATAAGGAGTGTAGGCCTTATCATATAGTTTAGGTGAAAAGATATCCCCTCTGGTGTTGAATGGGTTTTGACGGATAGAATCGTGAGCAAAAATCTCTTGCTTGATTTGTGACGGTAACATTTCAAAAAGTTTTATGATGTCATGGCCACGAGGCGCTTTACCTTTCAGTGCTGAATGAAGCTCTTTAAAATAAAGCTCTAGCGAAAATGCCAAGCATACGACGCTTGGACCAACTATGAGCTCGCTATGGTTTTTCAATACTTTGTAAGCATTAAAAAAGTCATCGGCTTGTATCCGTATATGCCAAGACATCTAAGCTTTCTTTCTATTTACAAAATCTCCAGAAATTGTAACTCCACTATTAGCAACTTCATCTAGATAATCAGCCCATTCCTGCATCATAACCTTGCGTTCATTGAGGAACAAAGCCCGGTCATAAGCTTTGTCGATCTTGTTTCGCGGAACATGGGCAAGTTGTCGGTCAACGACCTCGTGTCGATAACCAAGCTCCTGTTTAATGCCACTCATTGCCAGAGCCCGAATACCATGACCAGTCATGCGGCCCTGATAGCCGAGACGCTTCAGCGCCCCCAGTATCGTATTATTACTGATCGAATTACGTGGCTTGACGCTGCTGGGAAAAACCAGTGGCCAGTGCCCGGCAAGAATTTTCTGATTTTCAAGCACCTCAATTGCCTGTCGGGATAGCGGAACAATATGTTCCCTTCCCATCTTCATCCGTTCCGTCGGGATAATCCATTCTTTCTTGTCGAAATTGATTTCCTCCCATCTTGCGTTAATCAGCTCACTCGTGCGCACGAACGTCAGCATAATCAGCTTGAGAGCGTTCCGGGTACTTTGATAAAGCCGGGCATCGTTTCTTTCCAGTGCCGCAATAAACTCCGGCAACTCCCCTACATCCAATGCCGCGAAGTGTTCCTTCTTAACCGGTTTTAAGGCTTCCTTGATATCCTGAGATGGATCGCGCTGCGCTTTACCAATCGCAATCGCATACCGGAAAATTTCACCGCATTTTTGCAGTTGTCGCTTTGCCAGTTCATGCGCCCCGCGATTCTCTATTTTCCGGATGACTTGCAACAGCAACGGCGGTTCAATTTCCAAAATCGGAAAACTGCCAATCTCCGGAAATATATCTTTTTCAAGTCGGGTGATAATCTCTTCCGCGTATCGCTTCCGCCAGCGGCTTTTGCGATTGTCGTACCATTCTCGTGCAATTACTTCGAAAGTGTTTTCGGCATTCTCTTTCGCTAATGCCTTTTTTTTCTTCTTATCCTGAGAGGGATCAATTCCATTCTCCAGCAATTTGCGAGCACGGAGGAGCCTACCCCTTGCTTCTGCTAATGAGGTTTCTGGATATACCCCCAAAGCCAGAAGCTTTTCCTTGCCGACAAACCGATATTTATAACGCCAGTATTTGCTGCCATTAGGCCGGATCTCCAGATAAAGGCCTTTTCCATCGGACAGCTTATAAGCTTTTTCCTTCGCTCCTGCCTTCTTGATTTTGATATCGGTTAGCGGCATTTTGGGGGTACATGATTTTTGGCATTTTCAATGTACCCCCAATCTTACCCCCAAATTTTCTGGATGCAAGAGGTTAATATCGGATTATATAAGACGTGAAATTCCAATATATCATTGTTTTTATTGAATATTTTGGATAACATTGGATTAAGTAAAATGAGGTTCTGGCTGGGGTGGCAGGATTCGAACCTGCGCGTGACGGGATCAAAACCCGCTGCCTTACCGCTTGGCTACACCCCAATGAGGAGCCTCTTTCTATCCAAAGGGTCGACTAAGCTCAAGCCAAATTTTGAAAAAATCAGGAAAAGGCATAATCCCAAGAATTATGAGCCCACGGCCGCCGCCTGCACCCACCAGTCAGGATGATGCGCCTGTATGTCACGCGCTGCTATCTGCGCGGCCTCTGCTTCTTCGAATAATCCGAAGCAGGTTGCACCACTCCCACTCATTCGCGCAAGTTGGCAATGTTTCTGCTCTCTGATCATCGAAAGAACAGAGCCAATTACGGGGGCGACTTCAAGTGCCGGGGTCTCCAGGTCGTTCCGCATCGAGGCAAGACTGGTGAATAATTCCAGAGCTGTTAGCTCATTAAGGTCAACTGGGAAGGATACTTTTTCCGCAATTTCAAGCCGACCGAAGACATTTTTTGTTGCAACCGAAATTCCCGAATTAACCAGTAAAATATAAAATTTCGGAAATTTGCGGAGCCCAGATATCCGCTCTCCCACGCCCGACATGATTGCTGGCTTTCCATACAGACAGACAGGAACATCCGCACCCAGAGCTAGTCCGATCTGGCGCAGCTGAACCTCGGAGAACCCTATATTCCATAATATGTTAAGAGATTTGAGTGTGGCTGCTGCATCAGCGGAACCACCGCCGATCCCGGCAGCGACTGGTAAGTTCTTCTCCAGAATTATATGCGCACCTTCTTCTGTCCCGCTTTCAGATCTCAATAAATACGCCGCTTTCATGGCGAGGTTTTCTTCGGTACTACCAACCAAATGGGAAAAGCGCCCAATTACTTCAAGCGTGAGTTCCTTGCCCTTTTTCACGGTTATTCTGTCCCCACAATCAGGGAAGACCACAAGGCTTTCAAGCAGGTGATATCCATCCGCCCGTTTGCCTGTGACGTGCAGAAAAAGATTGACCTTGGATCGAGCAACGGAGGTAAGCATAGCGACGCGCCGGCTTATTTCTGAGCCTTGATATCATCCCTTAGGCCGGATTTCAGCTTTTCCTTGATAACTGGAACCTGGTCTTCCGCAGGATCGAGCCAAAGCGCTCGCTGCCACTGATAGCGTGCTTCCTCTCGGCGGCCAACGCGCCAATAGGCATCCGCAAGATGATCTGTAATCGTTGGATCCGCCGCCTCCAGAGAGACAGCTTTTTCCAGCTGAGCAACCGCATCGTCGAATTCGCCGAGTCGGTAATAGAGCCACCCCAAGCTGTCGATGATAAAGCCATCACGCGGTCGAAGTGAAACCGCCTTGATCAGCATATCTTTAGCCCGTTCCAGATTTTCATTTCTGTCCACCCAAGAGTAAGCAAGATAGTTAAGAACCTGCGGATGATCGGGCCGAAGCTCAAGAGATTTCAAAAGGTCGGCTTCCGCAAGTGACCACTGCTCGGACTGTTCGTAAGCAATCCCGCGAGCATAGAAAAGCGACCAATGTCGTTCCTGAAGCGCGGGAAGCCGTCCAATAGCGCGGCCGTAATTGCGCGCCGCTTCTTCCCAGTCTTTCGAATCCCGGCTGACATCGGCAAGAACGACCAGCGCTTCAATATCGTCCGGATAGCTGGCGGCAACCGCCTCAAGCCGATCTTTCGCGTCTTCTATACGACCAAGCCGATAGGATACCCAAGCAGCTCTAATCCGGGCATTTTTGCCATAGGCAGACATAGGGTTGATCTCGCTATAAAGATCAAACGCTTCCTGCCATTTATCACGATCCTCCGCGGTTTCAGCAAGCAGCATTTGCCCCATCGGGAAATCCGGCTTTAACTGAAGTGCGAAGTTGATATATGTCGCCGCGACGCCGACGGCGCGCTCCTGTCCGATAATTGAGGCCGCACTATAAAGAGCTTCCGCCGCGCCTTCAATTGGGTCTTTTGCGATCGGTGTGATCGGTCGTCCTTCATCCAATTCAGCGAGTTCAAGACGGATAGTCGGGCTCAGCGGATACCTCTCGATATAGTCGTCAAAAAGCTTTCGAACGTCATTTCGCCGATCTGTACGATCAAGGTAAGCCCCATACGCCTGGACCAGACGAACGGCCCGCCCCGATGGCCCGGCAAGTGCCACCTCATAATTTTGATCAGCCAGTTTCTGATCTCCGGAGACATCGCTTAGCAAAGCCGCCTGATACTGCTTGAGCGCCTCAAATCCATTGTATTTATCAAGTGCGTTGAGTTCCGCGAGAGCCCCGTCGGTATCCCTCTGCCCCAGCTTTATCCAGGACATAAGCAAAGGCTTCAACAAAACGTTGAAACCATTTTCTGCTGTTTTCTCAAGATTGCTTTGGGCTAAGACATAGTCCTTTTCGCCGAGCGCTTTGATGGTCATGACGAGATATGCTGTTGAACTATCATCGTCCAACTCGATTACCTTTGGCGCCAGCGAGATAGCCCGCTTTATATCCCCTTTTGAAAGCGCCGCCTGCAACGCGATATTCAGAAGAATTCCGTCATCACCGCGCTCGCCCAACGCATCTTCAAAATATTCAAGGGCAGCGGACGCATCTTGCTCGCGAAGGGCTTCGCGGCCCGCCAGATATTCGCCAAAGTATGACGAGGGAAACATTTCTGCTGTACCGCCGGCATCCTGAAAAGCATCGGGCAAAGAATGGCGTTCGCTTGACGCGCTGTTCGCTGCACATGCCCCCAGCGCCGCCGTCATAATAAAGCCGCCAATAACCAGTTTGAACTTATTCACGCCCGCGCCCGCCATTTCTGTCAAATTACCTTTACGTTTTCGATCCGACGCATGGTTCGCCGGGAAAGCCACATTCCCATAGTATGTAGGGCGTCCCCAACCTGCATGAAACAAATTTCAAGAAATCCGTGCTAATTTTCTACATATTCGGATAGTTTGGCCCGCCGCCGCCTTCAGGAACAACCCAGTTAATATTCTGCGTCGGATCCTTGATATCACAGGTTTTGCAGTGAACGCAGTTCTGTGCATTTATCTGCAGGCGCGGGTTGGATCCGTCATCGTCCGTCAGGAATTCATAAACGCCGGCAGGGCAGAAACGCTGCTCCGGCCCGGCATATTCCGCATAATTTATAGAGACCGGAACACTGTCATCTTTCAATGTAAGATGGATGGGCTGATCTTCTTCATGGTTGGTGTTGGAAAGAAATACCGACGACGGTTTATCGAACGTGTATACACCGTCATATTTCGGATAGTCGATCTTCTTGCAATCCTTCGCTTTTTTCAGCGCCGAATGATCATCATGATGCTTGAACGTCCAAGGTGTCTTGCCACCCAGGATTTTCAAATCCAGACCCGTATAAAGAGTTCCGGCAAGCAAACCCCATTTAAAGGCTGGCCGGCTGTTGCGCACACGATAAAGCTCGTCATGGACCCATGATTCCTTATAAAGTGCCGGGTATGTATCCAGTACCTTGGCGGGCGCCTCCGCATTCAGTTTCATTTCGGCAACAATGGCTTCCGCTGCCATCATGCCCGACTTCATGGCAGTATGGGATCCCTTGATTTTCGGCACATTCAGGAAGCCAGCGGTGCAACCAATCAACGCGCCGCCCGGGAACACGAGTTCCGGGACCGATTGGAAGCCGCCTTCGTTAATAGCGCGTGCGCCATATGAAATGCGCTTCCCGCCTTTCAGCATTTCCTTCATCATCGGATGGGTCTTGAACTTCTGAAACTCATCATAAGGCGACAGATAAGGGTTTTCGTAATCAAGCGCGACAACATAGCCAACATAGGCCTGATTGTTTTCCAGGTGATAAACAAAGGAACCGCCATATGTATTGCGGTCAAGCGGCCAGCCAAAGCTGTGGAATATCTGGCCTTCCTTGTGCTGCTCCGGGTCCAATTCCCAAAGTTCTTTGATACCGATACCAAAAGTCTGCGGGTCGCAGTTTTCACGAAGGTTGAATTTTTCAAACAAGGTTTTGGTCAAAGACCCGCGCACACCCTCCGCAAAGAGGGTGTACTTGGCATGCAATTCCATACCCGGCTCGTATGAGCCCTTGTTTTCACCGTCGCGCCCAACGCCCATATCACCGGTGGCGACGCCTTTAACGCTTCCGTCCTCGTGATAGAGGACTTCTGCGGCGGCAAAGCCCGGATATACCTCTACTTCCATCGCTTCGGCCTGCTCCGCGAGCCAACGGCAGAAATTGCCAAGGCTGATGATATAGTTGCCATGATTATGCAACTGTTTTGGCAATAAGAAGTTCGGAAAGCGAAGCTCGCTCGATTCGGTCATGAAGAAAAATTTCTCGGATTTTACCGGCGTGTTGAGCGGTGCGCCCTTTTCCTTCCAGTCCGGAATCAATTCATCCAGCGCTCGGGTTTCAAACACATTCCCCGAGAGGATATGGGCCCCAATCTCTGAGCCTTTCTCAAGAACGCACACCGAAATATCAATGCCGGCTTCAGCACTGAGTTGGCGCAACTTTATTGCCGCAGACAACCCGGCCGGGCCGCCGCCAACAATAACAACATCAAACTCCATAGCTTCGCGTTCCATCAAAAGCCTCTTCTTGCCTTTCCGGCTGATTGACAGCCGTTATTTATCATTGAACCGATGCCATGCGTAAAGAGACCCCCTTTACCCAAATCCGGCAGATTTACTCCCGACACTATATTTTTTTTATTGCGCGTCAATCCCGATTGCAAGGGATTACGGCGGTTTTCGGCCATTTTGAGCGAAGCCTTCAAGATAATACATCGTTAAACGCGGCGGCAAACCGGAATACGACGCGTATGCAATTCACTTGGTATTTTTCTTTCAAGTCAAAAATCTTTCGCCGGCCATCTTCTCGAACTGGAAGAAGGGCTGCTATGATACGTCATGCAATCTGAAATTGACATGGCGGCGCTGCTCCGCTTCTATCTGGACGCTGGCGTGACGGAGACTATTGGCGAGGAGCCCATTAATCGTTGTCAGTTGGCCGCGCGACAACCAATATCGCCCGGAGCACCTTCCGCCCGCCAGACGCCCGCTGTCAAGTCCGCCCATAAAAAACCCGCTATCCAGACAGCGCCTGTCCCTTCCCTCGCCGAAGGGATCCGCGAGGCCCATGAGATTGCCCGCAATTGCGAGAATATCGACGCGCTTCGCCATGCCCTTGAAAATTTTGAGCATTGCTCACTGAAAAAGCTGGCGAGCCATACCGTATTCGCCGAGGGCACTCCCGGTGCAACGCTGATGGTCATTGACCGGCAACCATCCAGTGACGAAGACCGCAGTGGACACCCCTTCTCAGGAGCGGCCGGACAATTACTCGATAAAATGCTGGCTGCCATCGGCTTTGAACGCAGTGACGGCTATCTTGCTGGTGTGATTCCCTGGCGACCACCTGGAGGCCGGGCCCCAACGGATGAAGAGCGCGCACTATGCCTGCCCTTCGCCCTCCGTCATATTGAACTTGCCAAACCCACCTTTATTCTGGCCTGCGGGGAGGCAGCGGGATACCTACTGGACCGCAGGATTGGCATCAACAAACTCCGAGGCGTGTGGAATGATTTGCAAATTGGTGATGTTCACGCAAGAATGCTGCCGATTTTTCATCCAGCCTTTCTGATTGAACAACCAGGATCAAAATAACTTGCCTGGTCGGACCTGCTCAGCTTAAAGGCGGAAATGGAATAAGAACGATAACCTTTTCCTAACGGGTTGAATTTACCCTGTGGGTCACATTATTATTTTTTGTTGTCTGGTCTATGAAGTATTTCTCCAGATTTATCGCCGCGATGGCGTTATTGATGTCCGCCCTCATGATGACGAGTTCGCCTGCTGTGGCAGATACGGTCCCGTCCGTTCTTTCGCCTGCGGATGTGGAAAAATATCGCGAGATATTTGCCTTGCAGGAGCAGGGGCACTGGAAGAAGGCTGATAAACTGATAAAGGCCCTCTCGAACAACACTCTCCTCGGCCATGTCAGGTTTCAGCGCTATATGCATCCCACGAAATACCGGGCAAGCTATGAGGAACTTCATCTTTGGATGAAGTCTTATTACGATCACCCGAGAGCGCATCGCCTTTATAAACTTGCTAAAAGTCGGCGGCTTAAAGGATGGAAGCCCCTGCCCGAGCCGCTTCATGGCCGTTATCTGGGAGGAACTGGTCCTGGCCAGCCTGTCTTCCTCTCCCGACCCTATAAAAGCAAGCGTAAAAGATCGGCGCAAACGCGCAATGATGTCGCTCATGCCAAACGTGCCGTAAAGCGGTATCTCTATCGAGATCAGCCAACCAATGCCGCAAAATATCTTCGGCAGAAAAAAATCAGGAAGCTACTCGATCAGGTGGAGTTTGACCAACTTCGGGAAAAAATCGCAAAAAGCTATTTCTTGTATGCCCGCGATGAACAAGCGATTGAATTCGCCGAAGCAGCCCTCAAAAACTCACGCAAATATGTTCCTCTTGCGGATTGGACAGCCGGACTTGCAGCTTGGCGCTTGGGCAAAATTGACAAAGCCGCAGAACATTTCTCCGCACTGGCGGAAGTCAGCCGGATTTCGGACTGGAATTATACGGCCGCCAACTGGTGGGCATCGCGCGCCTACCTGAAACTTGGCCAGCCCGAAAAGGCATATCTTTTCCTTGAGCGGACTGCGAGCCAGCCGCGAACCTTCTATGGCCTGCTCGCGCTGCGCCAACTCGGTGTCGAGAAACCCTTCAGCTGGGATTTGCCCGCGCTGACGTCAGAGCAAATTTCCTGGTTGATGAAAATTCCATCCGCCAAGCGTGCCGTCGCTCTGAGTGAGATCGGACTATATGACCTTGCGGCCCAAGAACTAAGAGCGGCCTTTCCCAGCGCAAATGACAAGCTCGCACCACTGCTGCTGGCCCTATCAGAGCAGATTGGCGCGCCGTCCGTCGCCATGCGCATAGGGCTTTACCTTTGGGAGAATGAGGATGAGGCCTGGGATGCCGCGATTTATCCAATGCCGAAATGGCATCCGAAAAACGGCTTTAAAGTGGATCGGGCTCTACTTTATGCATTTATGCGTCAGGAATCTGGCTTCTATTCCCTTGCACGAAGCGGCGCTGGCGCAAAAGGCCTGATGCAAATCATGCCGTCTACAGCTAGCTATCTTTCAGGCGATAGATCGCTTCGCAACAGGAATAACAAAAAACTCTTTGATCCGGCCTATAATCTGGAACTCGGTCAGAAATATCTAACCTATCTGATGAAATATAAAGATGTCGACACCAATCTCTTCAACCTAACGGCGGCCTATAACGGCGGCCCTGGAAATCTGAAGAAATGGAAGTCGGAAACAAAATACAATGATGACCCGCTCTTCTTTATCGAGGCGATGCCAAGCAAGGAAACCCGGAATTTTATCAAAAGGGTTTTGACAAATTTCTGGATTTACCGTCATCGTATGGGACAGGCCCTGCCCGCGTTGGATCAGATTGCGCGTGGTGAATGGCCCGAGTATCAACAACTAGATCACTGGGAAAACGAGGTCGCGGACAATGCCCGGAATTGATATCTCCCGTCCCTTTATCGCAGTGCGAATTGCCGTGCTTACCGTATCCGACAGCCGAGGATTGGCGGAAGATAAGTCAGGCCAGACGCTCGTAGACCGACTTGAAGCGGCAGGGCATACGCTCGCCGACGGGCAGATTGTTCGCGATGAGATTGCCGATATTCAAAAAATTGTCATTCAATGGCTCGACGATGAAAATGTCGACGTTGTGATCTCAACCGGCGGCACGGGCGTGACCGGGCGCGACATAACCCCGGAGGCCTTTGATGCGCTGTATGAAAAGGAAATCCCAGGCTTTGGAGAGCTCTTTCGCATGCTGAGCTATCAGAAAATCGGCACCTCGACCATTCAGTCCCGGGCAAGCGCCGGAGTTGCGCGCGGTACTTATCTTATTGCGCTCCCCGGTTCGACCGGGGCAGTGAAGGATGCGTGGGACGATATCCTCGTCCATCAGCTTGACTACCGATTTATGCCCTGTAATTTTGTCGAACTGTTTGACCGTTTACAGGAACATGAAAAACGATCGAAAAGTTCAACTAATTGATCTGAAACCCGAACTTTCTGTCGCTAAGCAACTCATTTTTAATTTTTAGTCCACTAAGATGTTTCGGGACGCGCCTGCAAGGTGATCTAGAAATCGAAATGAAACGCATTATTATAACTACCGGATATCGCGGGCATACCCGCAAAGACCGCCGCTTTGAGATACCAAAGCTTCACCTGACTTTGGGGGAGCAAGAATTTGCCACCTATGACTGGAGCCTTGGCGGGTTTCGCATAGATGACTTCGCGGGACGCCCACCGGTTGGCGAGAAGGTTTCCGTCCGGCAAATCGCCTATGATGCGGAAAGAACAGCGACCACAGATTCCATCGCCGTTGTGACACGAATTCTGCTTGGCAAGAACCAGGTTGCTTTCAGTTTTAATAAGCTGGACGAGACTGCCTATAACTTTCTTGAAAAGGCCAGCATGCACCGGCTAACCCATTTGGCAAAAGGATAACTTGCAGTAAAAAGCAGCGCGGAAACCATAAAACTAATTCCCGCACTGCCCGATCTTAATCTTGCGTCAGACGGAAATCCAATAACCTTCCGGCGACAGGCATGATTTCTCCACACTACTCGTCACGTGACCTCGATAGGATAACGTCTGCCTATATTGCTTACAGAGATTGCCTGATGCATCATATCCATCCCGAAGGATGACAATACTTCCGCTTCGGCCACCGTCGCGCCATCTGCTGACATGGCCGACAGGCGCGTCCAGCGCAGAGTATAAGGCCTGATGATGATGCGCAATCTGGCGCGATGTCAAATCGACTACAAAGCGCACATTGACGAATGGCCAGTAGTATCCCCGGTATGGGTGATAGCCATAATAGCGCGGCGCATGGGCAGGTTTTACTTAGACATATTTTGGCCGATACGACTTGTGATAAGGCTTCTTGTAGTAAGGTCTATGGTACGGCTTTACATAAACAACCTTCGGGGCGCGCCATTTTTGTGTCGCATGCTTTTTATGCGTCGCATGCAGTTTCGACGGCGGCGGCACTTTTAGAACATGCTTTTTCTTTGAATGTTGTGGGCCGTAGGTAATGTTCCGTCCGGTATTCGGCTTATGTTTATGGCCCTTGCCATAGACTGTAGAGCCATACCCTTTTGATCCCTTCGGCTCAGAGCCGTGTTTGTCGCTGTGCCAAGTATCAGCTTGCGCAACTGAAAAGCTACCGAACAGTATCATCCCAAGCAGGAGAATTCCGAGTTTTCGCATCTTCTCATTCCTTCCTCGTTGCCGACATATTAATTATACGTTCGACATTTTGGATTCCGTTGCACTATCTTACGTATTTTGTTCTTGTTTTGTTCTATAAAATTGAGTATTTTAACCATATGCAGGACAATCAGGTCATCCCGTTTGATAAAAACCGACGACACGGACGTGGCGCCACCGCCAACCCGGACGGCCGGTTTGAAGTTGCCGAACGGGATTTTATCGACGATGGTTGGGGAACCGCTGAGCCAGACGACACAGAACGGTTGAAAACGACTGTTACAATGGAACGGCCAAAATCAATTCTCAGCCGAAATATGTCACCGGACCTTCCTTTTGACCGATCTGTTAACGCCTACCGCGGTTGTGAGCATGGGTGCGTCTATTGCTACGCTAGGCCGAGTCATGGCTATATGAACCTCTCTGCCGGCCTCGATTTTGAAAGCAAGCTGTTCGCCAAGCCGAATGCTGCGGAGTTGCTGGCGGCCGAAATATCCCGCCCCTCCTATCAATGCAAGCCCATCGCTCTCGGTACCAATACCGATCCTTATCAGCCAATCGAGAGAAAGCTTAAAATCACACGAGAGATTATCGAACTGTTGGCCGAGACGAGACATCCCTTTACGATCACAACCAAGTCCGATCTTGTGCTGCGTGATCTGGATCTTCTGGCGCCGCTTGCAAAAGATAATCTTGTTTCCGTCGGCATATCGGTGACCACACTCGACAAAAGTCTCGCCCGCGTTATGGAGCCAAGAGCAAGCGCACCGCATAAGCGTCTCGCCGCGATCGAAGCTTTAAGCAAGGCAGGGATAAAGACATTAGTGCAGGCCTCCCCTATTATACCGGGCCTTAACGATCATGAACTTGAACGTATTTTGATGGAATGCAGAGGCAAAGGCGCGGAAAGTGCGATTTATCTCCTCCTGCGGTTGCCGATGGACGTTGCCGGCCTCTTTGAGAACTGGCTTTGGGAAAATTTTCCGGACAGGGCCGCACGGGTGATGAAGCTTGTCCGCTCGACCCGGGGCGGGAAGAATTATGATGCGGAATTCGGAAAGCGCATGGTCGGAACCGGACCCTATGCGGCGCTTATCAACAAAAGGTTTCGTCTTGCCTGCCAGCAGCTCGGGCTTGAGGCCAGCAAGTATAATCTTGCAACTGATCTTTTCTTGAAACCCGGCCGCGACAAGCAACAAATGAATTTATTTTAGTGCGCAGCGCATGTTATTGAAGGGGCATGAACCGCCCACTCCCTAAATCCCCAGACTTATCGTTTGAATTACTTGAATCAGGGCGCGTTGCTGGCATTGATGAAGTTGGCCGCGGACCGTTCGCGGGCCCGGTGGTCGCGGCGGCGGTCATTCTTGACCAAAACAATATCCCAGATGGTATTCAGGACAGCAAAAAACTCTCAAAAGCGAAGCGCGAGGAACTTTTTTTAGCCATCCACGCTACTGCGGCTGTCGGCATCGGGGAAGCCAGTGTACAGGAGATTGACCGGCATAATATCCTGGAGGCGAGCCTGCTTGCCATGCGCCGCGCCATGGAAGCCCTTCCAACACGTCCAAACGCCGCCCTTGTCGATGGAAACAGGGACCCGAAACTCGGCCTACCGACGCGCCAGATCGTCAAAGGCGATGGCCGCTCTCTCTCCCTTGCGGCCGGCTCGATAGTGGCAAAAGTGACACGAGACCGGAAAATGTGCGCTCTTGCAGAAGTCTATCCGCAGTATGGATGGGAGAAAAACGCCGGATATGGCACGGCGGAACACCGCAAGGGATTGCGTGAATTCGGCATCACACCACAACATAGGCGAAGTTTCGCGCCCATACGCGCTCTCATCGGCAATGATTAAGCGAAAGTTCAGAATTATTCTCTAACATACTGATTCAACGAAATATATTGACGCAGAGAATCGAGCGAATCAGTATATTCGCAGTGAATAATTACAGAATAATTTGAATGACCCAGAAACAAAAGCTAACACTTGACCGTATTTTAAAGGGCGACTGCATCGAATTGATGAACAGTCTGCCAGAAAATTCCGTGGATATGGTTTTCGCGGATCCGCCTTACAACATGCAGTTATCTGGAGAGTTGCGCCGGCCCGACGACAGCTTTGTTGATGCCGTCACGGATCACTGGGATCAGTTCGACAGCTTTGAAGCCTATGACGCCTTTACGCGAGCTTGGCTCGCGGCTGCAAAGCGCGTGTTAAAGGATAACGGTACGCTTTGGGTAATCGGCTCCTATCATAATATTTTTCGGGTTGGCACCAGCCTTCAGGATCTCGGCTACTGGATTTTGAACGACATTGTCTGGCGCAAAACCAATCCGATGCCAAATTTTCGTGGGCGCCGTTTCGCCAACGCACACGAAACGCTCATCTGGGCCTCCAGCAATCAGAAGGGTAAGGGTTATACGTTCAATTACGAAGCTCTGAAGATGGCGAATGATGATCTCCAAATGCGTTCAGACTGGATATTCCCCATTTGCACCGGTCATGAACGCCTCAAGGATGATGGAGAGAAGGCCAATACCACACAAAAGCCGGAATCATTACTCTATCGCGTGCTAACTGCAGCCTCCAACCCCGGCGACGTCATTCTGGATCCGTTCTTCGGCACCGGCACCACTGGAGCTGTTGCCCGCAAGCTTGGGCGGCATTTTATCGGGCTTGAGCGGGAGGAAAAATACATCGCCGTCGCCAATGAACGGATCCGCAAAGTTAATCAACTCCCGGCAGACGACTTGGAATTTACGCGCAGCAAGCGGCAAGAACCGAGAATTCCCTTTGGCTCGGTCGTAGAAAGAGGATTATTATCCGCAGGGCAAATCTTGTTTGACGTGCGAAAACGGTATAAAGCGAAGGTACGTGCGGACGGCAGCCTGATCGCCTCTGACGTAACGGGCTCGATCCACAAGGTCGGCGCCCAGTTACAGGGTGCCAGCAGCTGCAATGGCTGGACCTTCTGGCATTTCGACGCCGAGGGAAAAGCGGTGTCTATAGACGTACTTCGGCAACAGGTGCGCGCGGAAATGAACTGAGGGGTCTTGCGCCCCACCAATTTGGAAAGGGACGCAATGAACAAACTTTTTTTAGCGATTGTCTTGGGCAGCACTCTGACTATGGCGATCAGTCTCCCTGCATTATCCTATGAAGAATCCCGTTTTCTTGGCATGGATAGAGATGCGGATGGCGCCATCTCACAGGCAGAAACGGAAGCCTATCGCGAGCGCCTGTTCAAGGAATATGATCTTAATTCCGACGGGAAGGTCGAGTATGAGGAGTATGTTCAGGCAGAAAGCCTCCGCTCCGTTACCGTGCCGGCCCACTCCGAAGTTCCCGTTCCTGATGAGTATAAAGAGATGGACACCAACGGGGACACAATTGTTACCTTGGAGGAAATCAAAGCCGCCGGTGTTATGCGTTTTAATAAGCTCGACAAAAACGCCGACGGGAAGGTATCGAAAGACGAATTCGTCAGTCCCGGTCTTTAATCACGGTCCGCGCAACCTTGGTCATCAGGGTTGGTAGGGCGTAGCGGCCAAACTCTTTCGGCTCAGCCCATTGACCGCGCGGCATAACGAACTTGTCCAATTCCTTGATTGAAATAACAACGGGCTGCAGTTCTAAATGGAAATGCGTGAAAGTATGACGAACCATAGCTTTCTCTGTGATTCGGTTCGCCCGCTTCTGAAAGTCGTTTGAGAAAAAGTTTTTGATAGCCGTCTCTACGGGAATTGTTTCCTCCTGCCACTCAGTTGAGGGAAACTCCATCATGCCTCCAAGCAGTCCTTTCTCCTCCCGTCGGCGCAGCAAAACAAAACCGTTGGGTCGCTCAAGCCAGAACACCACGGCACGCCGCGTTGGTTTTACCTTCTTTGGCGCTTTTACCGGGAAGCGCTCCATATCCCCAGTCGCGCGGGCCGCGCAGAAATCGGACACGGGACACCCACCGCAACTCGGCGACCGCGGTGTGCATATGGTCGCCCCGATATCCATCAACGCCTGCGCGTAATCTCCGGCGCAGCGCTTTGGCGTTATCTCTGCCGCACGGATCGTTATCTCTTTTTTGGCCGCCGGAAGCGGCGTGTCGATGCGATAGAGACGGCTGACTATCCGCTCAATATTTCCATCAACAACAACTTCGGCCTTATCAAAGGCAATCGCCGAGATCGCCGCGGCTGTATAGGGGCCAATGCCCGGAAGTGAAAGAAGCTGGTCCCGATCCTTCGGAAAATGCCCGTTAAATTCTTTGGATATGGTGATGGCACATTTATGGAGATTGCGTGCGCGAGCATAGTAACCAAGGCCTGCCCAAGCAGTGAGGATACCATCCAGCGGTGCCGCTGCCATGTCATGGACGGTTGGCCAAAGCGTCAGGAATTTATCAAAGTAAGGGCCAACGGTTACCACAGTCGTCTGCTGTAGCATGATCTCGCTCAACCAGACATGATAGGGGTCCGGACGCTCGCCGGGCGGACTTCGCCAGGGCAACCGGCGGGCGTGAATATCATACCAATTGAGGATGGCGGCAGAAAAAGGCTTTTGTGGCGGCTTTTGTTCGATCATATTGCTACTCGTTATGGCGAAGTTTATATCCTGAGGCAATGTGAAGTTTCCAGGATGGATAAGAGGCAAAGTGAGACAAGCAAAGGTAAGGGCCGGACCACGCGCGATCGCCAGCCTGATTGGAAAATCCTCAAAAGCGGCGCTGATCAAACGCGGCTTTGCTCAGGCTGATATCCTGACCCACTGGCCAGCCATTGTCGGACCGAATCTCGCAAATTTTTCAAGCCCTGAGAAGCTCACCTATTCACGGCAAGGCAACAAGGATGCGACGCTTCGCATCCGGGTCGCGCCGGGCTGGGCCCCGGAATTTCAGCATTTTGAACCTCTGGTGATAGAGCGAATCAATAGCTTCTTCGGTTACAAGGCTATCTCCCGGCTACAATTGATCCAGGCGCCCGTGAAAAAGCCTGAAGTCAGGCAGGCGTCACTCCCCCTCCCCCTTACGGAATCCCAGAAAGTCTGGATCGAGACAATACTTTCCGATGTCACTGAGCCAGACCTGAAAAAACGATTGAAAAGCGTGGCCACATCAATGTTAAGCGCGAGAAACAAGACACAAAAACGTGATGACCTGGATGAGACCGATTAACCCCTACAAAATGCTTATTTTCCTATTATGTTGCAATAAATCACAGGAATCGTTTGAGGATTAAAGAATGAAAAGTTATACTAACACCATATATAGTAGGAAAAATGACAAATTGGCTATTTCTCGGCGACATTTTGTAGCAGCAGGCAGCTTCCTGCCTTTTGCGGCCACGGCTGCGACAGGAATTCTTGCGCCGCGCGAGGCGCAGGCTGCGAAACCGCAAATTCTGGAAAGTGACCATGTCCTCGGATTTCCGACGGCGCCCGTCACAATTATTGAATATGCATCGCTGACATGCGGCCATTGCGGCAATTTCCACAATCATACATTTGGCGATATCAAGAAAGACTATATCGATACCGGCAAGGTGAAATTCGTTTATCGCCATTTTCCTCTCGACCGATTTGCCTTCATTGCGGCGATTCTCTCGGAATGTGCCGGGGACGACAGCAAATTCTTCGAGATGATCGACGTTCTGTTTACTCAGCAGGAGGTCTGGACGCGACAGGAAGATCCGGCCCTCGCCCTAATCGAGATTGGCGGAAATAATGGCGTCGCCTTGGAAGAGTTCGTGAATTGCCTGACCAATCAGGAGATGGTTGATGCAATCGCATCCGAGAGCCTGATCGGCTCCTCCCAGTTTGGTGTCGATTCGACTCCGACACTCTTCATTCAGGGTGAAAAATACGAGCAGAGCAGAAGCTTTGAGGCTCTGGACAACTATTTAAAGACATTAACGTAGATTATCGGGCGATGGAGAGGCTGTGAAGTTTTCGCATTTACGACTGTCGGGTTTCAAATCCTTTGTGGAGCCGACGGAACTTCTGATTAAAGACGGCCTCACCGGAATTGTCGGCCCGAATGGCTGCGGCAAGTCAAATCTTGTCGAAGCCCTGACATGGGTGATGGGCGAAACCTCCGCACGAAACCTCCGCGGCGGTGCCATGGACGATGTGATTTTTGCCGGAACGACATCACGCCCCCCACGTAACGCGGCGGAAGTCACCCTTGGCCTAGATAATCGAGAGCGAACCGCCCCCGCCTCCTACAACGATTCGCCGGAGCTTGATGTCTCGCGCCGTATCCGGCGCGAAGCGGGATCGGATTATCGAATCAATGGGAAAGTCGCCCGCGCTCGCGATGTACAGCTTCTATTCGCGGATCTTGCGACGGGCGCTCATTCCACAGCGATTGTCAGTCAAGGCCGCGTCGGTGCGCTTATCAATGCCAAGCCGAAAGAACGCCGGCATCTACTTGAGGAAGCCGCCGGAATCTCAGGATTACATTCCCGTCGGCATGAGGCGGAACTTCGCCTGAATTCAGCGGAGACCACCCTTGCGCGTGTTGACGATGTGATTGAACAGCTTGAAGTGCAACTCGGCAATCTGAAACGCCAGGCACGGCAGGCGAACCGCTATCGCAATATTTCGGGTCATATTCGCAAAACAGAAGCATTACTGCTCTTTCGCAAGCATCAGCAGGCGCAAGCAAAAGCAGCCGAAGCCCGAGAGAAATATGAGCAGGCTGTCATGGCCGTTAACAAACTGACCCGGCAGGCGGCAGCGGCAGAATCGGCAACATTGCGCGCCAACGAGGCGCTAAAGCCTCTCCGCGATGCTGAGGCTGCAGCAGCCTCAGCAGTTCATCGCCTGACCGTCGCCCGTGAAAGTCTGGATGCGGAAGAAGAGCGAGCCAAACGGACTAAGCAACAGCTTGAAGACCGTAAAAGCCAGATCTCGCATGATATGGTCCGGGAGAAGGATCTCGAGAAAGATTCGGCGGAGGCAATTGCGCGTCTCGAAGAAGAGAAAACAGCATTAAAAGAAGAGACTGAAACCGCGGGTCCGCGCGCGGAAGCTTTGCTAGCCAAGGTGAATGAAAAGGCAACCGCCCTTCAGGAGTTGCAATCTGCGTTCGATACGAAAACGGAAACAGTTGCCGCTGAACTTGCTGAACGCAACAGTCTTGTTCAACAGATTGAAACCGCTAAAACGCAGCTTGAAAAGATCAAGGCGCGGCTCGAAGAGCTTGATCGGGAAAAAGCGACGCTGCAAGAAAAAATAGAGGCGGATGGTGGTGGCGCCACCTCCTCCACCTCATTGCAAGAAAACATCGCAGCGCTAAGCGATCTGAATACAGCATGTGATGAGGCCGAGATACTACGTCAGGCAGCAGATGGTGCTGAGCGGGAGGCACGGGAGAAAGTCAAGCTCGCCGAACGCGATGTCACCGCGCTAGAGACGGAGGAACGTACCCTCTCTCGCCTTCTGGAAAGTTCCGGAGATGGCGAATGGCCCGGTATTATCGAGGAATTGACGGTTTCCAAAGGTTATGAAATTGCACTTGGCGCTGCGCTTGGTGACGAGTTGGAAGCCCCCGCCGATGACGCCGCTCCCGCATACTGGAAAACACTGGATGGCACTGCAATTTCCCAGGATTTCAAGGGCAGCACAGAGACGCTTGATCAATTTGTAAAAGGCCACCCGGCCCTCAAAGCCCGTCTCTCACAGATTGCCGTTATTGATGCCAAGGACGGCCCGGCGATGCAAGGTGCCTTGAAGCCCGGCCAGCGTCTTGTTACCAGGAATGGGGATCTCTGGCGCTGGGATGGTTTTATGCGCAAGGCAGGCGCGAAAACAACAGCCGCGGCCCGCCTTGAACAACGCAACCGCCTAGAGGAGATTGCAAAGGATCTCGCGAAGAAGCAGGATATCCTGACCAACGTCACAAACGATCTGAAAGGATGCTCTGAGCTCCTCGGGAATGCCGCCGAAAAGGTGAAAGAGCTCCGGCGGCAGCAGCGGGAGCAGGAACAGGAACTTTCCAAACAGCGGGCCGAAAACGCGGAGGAAATAAGGCAAAGCGCGGCACGCCAATCCCGCCTCACATCTCTGCAGGAGAATATTGCTGAACTTTCCACAGAGAGCGAATCTCTCGCGGAAAGCCTCTCAGCAAAGCAGCTACTTCTGGACCGGTTGCCGGATACAGAAGGCAGCCGCAGCGAAATAGAGACGTTACGGGCGGAACTTCATGAAAAACGTGATGAGCTCGCCGTACTGCGTAGCGAATCGGATCGCATGGAACGGGAAGCCGCCACCCGACGTGACCGCCTTGCCGCAATCGATAAAGAGATCATAAGCTGGATCGACCGCAACAAAAACATGGCAGCTCATTTTGTCCAGTTGGAGATGCGCTTCAAGGACACAGCAGAGGAACTCGCTGAAATCGAGAACAAGCCTGAAGAAATTGCGACCAAGCGCAACAACCTGATGGATGAAGTAGTCCGCGCCGAAGGGCGGAGAAATGGTGCTCGCGATAAGCTGGCCGATGCCGAATCGGTCCTTGCGGAATGTGATACCGCCCTTAAAAAATGTCAGGATGCACTGGCAACCTGCCGTGAGGAACGGGTACGCCATCAGGCCGATGTGGAGCATATGACGGAGGTCATGAAAGGACTCGCGGAGCAAACCCGAGAGAAACTGGAATGCTCTCCGGATCAGATCAAGGCCGCAGGCGGCATCGAAGAAGATGAGGAAATTCCCCCCGTTGAAGATAGCGAGCGCAAGCTGGAGCGGCTGAAGCGAGAGCGGGATAATATGGGGCCCGTCAACCTCCGTGCGGAAATTGAGGCCGAAGAAGTACAGGAGCAACTCACGACCCTGACGAATGAGCGCGAGGATCTGCTTGCTGCTATTGCCCGGCTTCGGCAAGGCATCTCGGGCCTCAACCGCGAAGGTCGGGAGCGCCTGCTTGCAGCGTTCACCAAAGTTGACGAGCATTTTCAGCATCTCTTCAAGCAGGTATTCGGTGGCGGTCAGGCTCATCTGACCCTGACGGAATCAGATGATCCGCTCGCGGCGGGCCTAGAAATTATGGCGAGCCCTCCTGGCAAGAAACTCCAGCTCATGTCGCTGCTGTCTGGCGGAGAACAGGCGTTAACGGCGGTCGCACTTCTCTTCGCAGTTTTCCTGACCAACCCCGCGCCGATCTGCGTGCTCGACGAAGTGGATGCGCCGTTGGATGACGTCAATGTGGAACGTCTTTGCCATCTTTTGGATAGCCTTGCTCAACATTCTGACACCCGATTTCTGGTCGTTACCCACCACCCGATCACAATGGCCCGCATGGATCGCCTGTTCGGCGTGACCATGGCAGAGCGGGGAATTTCACAACTTGTTTCCGTCGATCTGGAGCAAGCCAAGGAGATTACCGAAAACGCGGCTTAAGGGTCTCTCCCCTTTCTTTTCGGCGATCACAATAAACATTCATGAATGTGGCGAAAAAGCCGCGCGTAGGGTCTTGACACTCCGGGGGGCAGACCGTATGTTTCCCGCGCTTTCTGTGGGGGTTGATGGACGGCATAATGCATTCCATCGGGAGACGCGAATGAGTAAACCTGAACCCCCCTCGAAAGAAGAATTTAGAGCTCGGCTGAAAAAGGCGCAGCAGCAACAGGAGCAGGCTTCCTGGAACCGCAGCGAATTAAAAGTCGAGCAAAACAGTGCGGCCGGCAGGGCATGGCGACTATCCGTTGAGATGGTTGCTGCGTTGCTGGTTTGCGGCTGGATTGGTTGGTTGCTCGACAAGTGGTTGGACACGAAGCCTTGGTTAATGCTGGTATTTTTGATTGTCGGTGCCGTTGTTGGTCTATACAACGTTATTAAAGTCGGCAAGCGCATGAATGACAGCGCGAATGAGGAATAGATATCCGGTAAGTGGCTGGATATTCTGGAACAAGTTGAAACAGTTAAGACGGGAACAGCATCGTGGCGTCAGAACATAGCCCTCTTGCACAATTTGAAATCAAGCGCCTGGTTGAATGGAACGTAGGTGGCCTTGACGTCTCTTTTACGAATGCTTCGCTGTTCATGGTTATCGCAATCGCAGCAATCACGCTTTTTCTGACATGGAGCATGCGCGGGCGGGCCATGGTGCCGGGCCGCATGCAGTCTATGGCGGAAATCAGCTACGAATTCATCGCCAATATGATCAAGGACAATGTGGGGTCGGACGGACGCAAATATTTTCCGTTCATCTTCACCCTGTTCATGTTTGTGCTGTTCTGTAATTTGCTCGGAATGATCCCTTATACCTTTACAGTGACCAGCCAAATCATTGTCACCTTTGCTTTGGCAGCGCTTGTCTTTATTGGGGTGACGGTTATCGGTATCATCCGGCATGGCTTCAAGTTTCTGACTTTTTTTGTTCCGAGCGGCGTGCCGGTTGTCTTGTTGATCATTCTGGTCCCGATTGAGGTAATTTCCTATTTCGTTCGCCCCATCAGTCTCTCTGTGCGTCTGTTCGCCAACATGCTGGCCGGACATACATTGCTGAAAGTGTTTGGCGGATTTGTC
>ERZ1740062.235-NODE-235-length-39765-cov-4.868346_pt1 | contig 39765 bp, 40 predicted proteins | sample MGYA00581741_ERZ1740062 | MGnify/ENA primary metagenome ERZ1740062 (study PRJEB43018, sample SAMN04849747) | marine metagenome | isolation source: floating plastic debris | place: Pacific Ocean | collected 2008-09-01 | study: EMG produced TPA metagenomics assembly...
GCACTGGGTAAAAGGGTCAAAAGTCCCAAAACAAGAACGATATGTTTTAAGTTTCTAGATGTTTTGTAAACACCTGCGTAGGGAAAACTCATGAGAATACCACAAAACAAAATGAATAGCAACCAGCTGTGAAACCGCAACACCCAATGACTCTTGAATTGATGGTCTAAAGAGAGGCCTAAGACGAAAAGTGGTCGAAATGGGTCTTCGCCTTCATAGTAGGATAATGTTTTGGAATCCGTAAAAAATAGCCCGAGGTCAGGACGTGCTAGACTTAAATTATCCTCAATAAGAAATTCCTCCGATGCAAGAAGTTTAGGTTGTGTTAGCCTAGCTTGATATCCAGAATACAGCAGAATACTCAGTATGGCAAATGCGGTCCAAAGTGGTGCAGATTTTGGAAATAAAATTGATTTAAAGTGATTTGGGTCTCGCAATAGGGCCATTTTGATACCGTACAAAGTATCATACCCTTCTGGTCCTTAAGTGGGTAAACTAAAGGAAGCCCAAGTTGGGTTGACGAATTAAGGTTTTGAATTGAGGAAAAAAATCAGACCGTTGCGGCAACTTCCATTAAAAGTGCACATATGTATGCCCCCGCTGTTCCTACAACATAACCGAATACCGCCAATAAAATCCCTACCGAGGTCAGTGATGGGTGAAATTCCGCTGCAACCACGGGAGCGGAGGCTGCCCCTCCCACGTTGGCTTGACTTCCCACAGCAAGGAAAAAATAGGGTGCATTAATCAACTTGGCCACCAGAATCAGCAGACCGGCATGGATTGAAATCCAAATAAACCCTATGGCAATCAATCCTGGGTTTTCCATAACGCGACCCAAATCCATTTTCATCCCAATTGTCGCAACCAAAATATAAATAAAAACCCCACCGATTTTACTGGCCACAGCACCTTCATAATTTTTGGCTTTGGTAAAGGATAGGCCAATCCCAATGGCTGTGGCGACCACTACCATCCATAAAAACTTTGACCCTAATGAGGACAGAATTTTTTCTTTGTTGCGAATCACTTCGAAATTGGCTTCCAAAAATTCGGCGATATAATGTCCGAAAAAGTGCGCGAGTCCGACACCGAAAAAGGCATAGAACAATAACATGATGATGTCATGCAGACTGGTTACGCGCTCAATTTTTTTGGTGTGTTCAGTGACCTTTACTTTTAACGCTTCTATGGAACTGGTATCCGCTTGAAGCCATTTGTCGATTTTCTTCGTTTTCCCAATCCCCAAAAGAATAATGGCCATCCAAACGTTGGCTACCACAATATCAATCAAAACCATGCCGCCGTACTTTTCCTGATTGAATTGAAATACTTCCAGCATGGCTGCCTGGTTGGCCCCTCCGCCAATCCAGCTTCCTGCAATGGTCGCCAAACCGCGCCAAACGGCATCAAAACCTGCTACTCCAACGGTTTCAGGGGAGAAGATGGAAACAATCAGAATAGCAATTGGTCCCCCAATGATGATACCTAGAGTACCCGTGAGAAACATTATCAATGCCTTGGAACCTAAATTGAAAATAGCCTTTAGGTCGATGCTCAAAGTCATCAATATCAATGCAGCTGGCAATAAATAACGGCTGGCAATAAAGTAGGTTTTTGAGGCCTTTTCGTCCACAATACCTGTACTGGCCAAAATAGCGGGTAGCAAATAACACATTAAGACGGTTGGAACAACGGAATAAAACTTTTTCCAAAACTTCACCTTGGACGAAGCGGTAAAGAAAACGAATCCCAAACAAAAGCAAAGAAGACTGAAAATTACCGTGTCATCGGTGAAAGGAAGTTGTTCCATAATATTATGCTAAGCTGGCCAAATATAGAAAAATCAAAAATGCGCTTTTAAAAACGCTGCTACCCCATTTTCGATATTTGAAAGGGTTAGGGCATTTGCCACTTCTTTAACCTCTGGTTTGGCATTGCCCACAGCAACCCCATAACCTGAGGTACTCAGCATGTCAAGGTCATTGTAGTTGTCTCCAAACGCCAAAACGTCACGAAAGGAATCTCCAGCCTCGAATAAAGCGGCAATACCCATAAGTTTCGAAGTTCCAGCGGGAGCAAGTTCAGAAAAGGTATCACTGGAGCGATAAACGATAAGTCTTTCGCCCAATTGTTCATTAAGGGGTTTTTCCAAAGCATCCAATTGTGATTTGGTACCCATCAGCATCACTTTGTGGGCTCCTAGATTTTGTGAACCCCAGCGGGTCAAGGTATCCGTAGTGTTTTCGAAGAGGGGTTTGGCTTTGGTATTGAACGTTTCCTTTTCTACCCTTAAAGAGGTTTCTTCCACACACCATTCATCATAAGCATACAGTCCCAATTTTACTTCAAAACTTCGCGCTATTTCATATAATGCGTGCAAGGATTCGGAAGAAATCATTTGATTGTTGACCTCTTTTCCGTCGGATAGCACCAAGGCACCGTTGTAACTCACCAACGGATTTTCAGAAATCCCAAGACGCTCTTGCACATAGGTCATGGAATTTGGCATTCGCGCCGAAACCAAAATGATTTTCAGTTGGTTTTTTAAGCGTTGAAATTGTTCAATCGTAAATTCGGAAACATCATTTTTCGTAGAAAGCAACGTGCCATCAAGGTCCGAACAGAGGTATTTGAAATCCATGCTAAATGTTAAGCCAATAGGTCAGCTTCAAATTTATGGAACGATTTCGGGGCATGAAGGTGTTTACGAAATAATTGTCGTTGTAAACTAAAAATAAATCTGAAAGCGGTGCAAAACGCCATTGCAAACGGGAATTGAAGCCCAAATTATCTCTCTGGTTGCTGTACTGAATCAAAGTGGACCAGAATACCGCCTTGTTGAAGGTCACATCGAAACGAGGGCTTATCAGCCAAATATCAGCACTGGAATGCGGGTTTGGAAGTTCGATGTGGTCATATCGTACATTCAGTCTAAGGTTGAACTTTGGTTGCAAACGCAGGCTTCCGAAGGTTTCAATGGAATAGCGGTTTCCATTGAAAAAGCCACCAATAGAAGGTTCTACGCCATAGGCAAAAACCTTTCTCCGGTCGGATCTAAATTCTGCTCTAAAGCTGGTAAAATGATAGCCTTGGTCTGCTGGCAATGCTACTGCATCGTCTTTTCCGGTAGGTTCAAACTCATCTGTCAAGAAAATGTACTGATTCGTGATGCCTCCGTTGATTTGTATCAAATTGTTGAACTCAGCACCCCAACCAAAACTGGTCTCCCGGTCTGTATTTTGATACTCCAGTCCAGGTCTCCAGGTATGTGAATTGAATAACTCAAAACCGTGATTGTTGATTTTCTTCTCTTTGGGCCAATAGGTTCTGGAAACGTTTCCGGTAGCTTTGAAGATGTCTTTTCGAGGAATAAAACCCAGGTCTGAATTAAATTCTTCATCGATGTACACTAAATCAATAATGCCACCATATTTTCTGGAATTGTAAGCAGTAAAAGCACCTAAAGAATAATTTCCTTCACTATCATTCGGTTGAAAGGATTTGTGCCCATAAAACTTCCCCACCCAGGTGTTGTCTTCGGAAGCTAGGTTATAGTCCAAACCTACCACTCGATTGTATTCTTCTGATTCATCAACGAAGTCCGGTGCATCGAAAGTTTGTCTATTGATAAAGAAAAAACTGATGTTTGAACGTGAAAAAACCTTTTGCTGAAGGCTGAACATCAAGTTGTTGTTCGAAGCAATACGATTGGCCGCATCTTCTTCCGTTTGGATGTTCAAGAAGCCTAGACGTAAATTATTATTGATTTTTCCGCTCAAGCGAATACCTCCGAGAATTCTGTTTTCAATGGTATTGTCGGCAGTATCGGTAGCTATTCCAATACGTCTGGAGAAGAAGGGATTAGCATCCCGACCCCCTCCAAAATTCCCAAAAAGGTCGTTATTGTCGATAAAAAATTGTCTTCGTTCCGGCAGGCCAATTTCAAAACGGGTGAGGTTGGTGATAAAGTTGTCTACTTCAACTTGCGAAAAGTCTGGGTTTACGGTTATATCCAAATTCATCCCATTACCGATGGCTACTTTAGCATCACCGCCGACCTTCACATTATTGGTCGTCGTTACGTTTTCATAATCTTTTCCTGAAAAACCATTTACATAAGGAATTATGGCCAATGGTGTTCTTGATTTTCCCAATGGTTTTTCGAATACCATATCCCCCATAAATGCCAAATTGAAAATTAACTGGTTTTGGGGAACCCGTATCCAAGTACTGCGTTCATTGGATTGCATATCAAAACGATAGCTGTTGAAACGCCATTTGGTTTCCCCTTCGCGAAACTTAAAAGAGGTGAGCGGAATGGCAATTTCAGCAGTATAATAGTCATCGTATATTTTGGACTCACCGCGCCATTTGACATCCCAAGAAGTGGTAAACCCTCTAAGATTTGCCCCACCACCGGTAATCAAGGCTTCCCTGCGGACACCGTAAGGGTTGATGCCGAAAAGAAACGCATTGGTGCCATCATTGAAAGTATCGAAAAGTAGGCTAATGTTATCGTTGCCACCTGCCCTAAAATCCCGACGTAAAGAAGGAACAACATAGTTTTTACCCTTCGTATTTAGTTTAATGGCTAAGTAGAGGTTTTTGGAATCGTACAGCATTTTAATATCGGTTTTTTGCTGTGCGAGTATCGAATCGGTGGGAAAGTTTTGTTGAAAATCATGAGCGCTTTCGGCGGTTTCCCAAACGACTTCATCCAAAACCCCATCTATTTCGATAGGTCGGTCAATAAGCCTGACGGTAAATTGTTTAGGAGAAGATTGCGAAAAAAGACAACATGCAAATAATGCCATAAATGGCATTACGTAGGGTTTCAACATTGGTCACTTTGAATTAGTTGGGCAAATTTAAGGGGAAGGCTAGTTAAAAAAATCCCAAATATTGCTAAGGTTTTGTGGCCGTTTTCTTCGCTATTAGCGTTTGGAAACCTTGTTTCCAGAAATGTGGCGTTGCCTAGAACATTTGAATCGGTCTACATCTTCACCTCTTTTTTTGGCATGTTTAGTATTGCGTCCTTGCACACGCTTGCGCCACATGCGAAAACTGCTGGGTTTCATTTCCCGTCGCATGATTTCAATGGTCTCTTGTTCCGAAATCCCGAATTGATAGGTAATGGCTTCAAAAGGGGTGCGGTCTTCCCAGGCCATTTCAATGATTCGGTCCAACTCCCTTTCGGTAAAATTCTTTTTCATGGTACAAAAATACGGATTACCGAATGATACGAAAGGTAAGGTTGATTCGAGGACCCATTGTCTTGGCCGTCTTTGCAATTTGATGTTGCCAAAAATGCTGGGTTGGCCCCGCCATGAGTAACAAACTTCCGTGTTCCAACAAAAGTTTGTGCTTTTGGGTTTTATCCTCTTTATGGCGTAGATTAAAAAAGCGTTCGTGCCCAAAACTGACCGAGGCTATCACAGGATTTTGACCTAATTCTTTCTCATCATCAGCATGCCAGCCATTGCTATCTTTTCCATCGCGGTACAAATTCATCAAACAAGTGGTGAATTTTTCTACGGTTTGGGTTTCTATGGCCGTTTTGATTTGCAAAAGTCTTTCAGAAAAGGGGTGGGGTTGCATGGTAATATTTGAATAAGAATAGCTTTTTCCGTTGTTTCCATACAGGGCGGTAAGCCTTGGTTGGGCATAGATTTTGCCGAAAACTTTGATGTCATCTTGTTGCCAAGGGGTTTCATCCATTAATTCCTGAAAACAAGTATCTGCCCAATCCCGCTCAAAAAAATTGGGATAGTAGGTTATCTCGCTATCAGGAAGGGGTAAACGTTGTGCTTCGGCAAATAAACCCATACTAGGTCAAAACGGCTTTTAACTGGTTGCGATACTCCGATGGATTCTGACCCGTAAATGCTTTGAAAGATTTATTGAAGTGGGAAAAATTGTTGAATCCGCTCTCAAAACAAACCTGTGTTATGCTCATGGACTGTTCTGCCAAAAGTTTGGAGGCATGTACCAAACGATATTCGTTTACGAATTGCGTAAAGGTTTTGTTTGTGATTTTTTTGAAGTAACGACAAAACGACGGTACTGTCATGCTCACCATGTCGGCCATTTCATCCAAACTAATATCTTCTTTAAAGTGTTGCTTTACATGATTGAACACTTTGTTGATTCGGTCGTTGTCTTTAACTTCCGTCTCCATTGAAAAGCCTTCCGCGTGCAGTATCTTCTTTTCGGTTGAGTTCGAAAGCGTGTTCAAAATATTCAGATAGGATAGTAGTCGTTGAAAATCGGTTGTGTATTCTATGATTTCCATTTTATCACCGACCTTCATTTTGGTCTTTCCATAAAAGGCGATACCCCCTTTGGCTACCTCGAATAGTTTTTGAATGTTTTTCATTTCCGGAATGTCAAAAAAATCGCTTCCCAAAAAATCATATTTCATTTGAATAAGGGTCTCACTTTTGTTTCCCGTAAGCTTGTCAGTAAAACCACAGTGGGGTAGGTTGGAACCAATTAAAATCAAATCTCCTTCCCTAAAATAAGATACATGACTCCCTATTTGGCGTTTTCCGGAGCCACCGTTGATGTAAACAAGCTCTAGCTCGGGGTGGTAGTGCCATCCGTTATTTTTGTTCTCCTTGTTTTCCGAGAACTTTTGATAAGTAAATGAATGTCCAAAGCTTGGGGCAATGGCTTCAAAAGCAGGTTTTGCATTCATAATTCAAACTTTCTTTTTCTAGGGTAAAAGTATACCGTCCCTAAAAGCGTAATCTATACAAAATTACCAAAAATATATGCTATTTTACCTTTATGGGTGATTTAACATATATTTAAGGGTAATATTCCACAGTTATTGGTCAAAATTGTGGTAGAAATGACTGATTTCCTGAAATACTTTTGGATTGTAATCTTAAAAAACGAAAGTTATGAAATCAGTAAGAGCGCAATTTTTAGGAGTAGCATTCAGTTTAGTAGCCGCCGTTGCAATGGCTGGCCCTAAAGGTGGAATGAAGAGTGAAGTTGAGAAAAACTTCATTACAGTGGATTTTGACCCTGTATTTGTAAAGAAAGACGGAAGGGTTATGATTAACCTTCTTAACCTAGAACAGGGTAAGGTAACCTTTAAAGTATATGATAGCACAAACCGTTTGGTTTACATTGAATCTGTAGACGGGGATTTGGTGGTAGAGAAGTCATTCAACTTTGAAAAAGCCTTTGAAGACGAGTACACCGTGGTGGTAAAAGATGCTGAAGGTACTTACAGCGAGACCATCACCGTAAGATAAGTTGTTTAGTTAATTTAATTTCAAGAAAAGGGCCTTCCAAGTTTGGGAGGTCTTTTTTTATAGGTACTTCTTAAGCTTTTCTCGCTTTTTTTCAGGGAGTGCCGTATTGGCAATCGCAAGCTCCAAAAGGGTTTTGCTTTTTTGTCTCGCATACAAAAGCTCGTAGAAGGCCTTCACAGTAAGGGTTGAATCACTTTTCTTGCGCAAGGTCATGCGGTCACCCGCCCTTACCATTCCGTCTTCGATAACTCGCACATAGGTTCCGGGATAGCCGTGGTCAATAAACTCTTTTAAAATACCTTGGTTTTCAAAGCGATATCCCAATTTATAACAAGGTTCTCTGGGTTGGGTGATTTGAACCAGAGCTTCTCCCAATTCATAAACGTCACCGATACAAAGGTCTGCTTCATCCAAACCCTCTACAGTAATGTTTTCTCCAAACATGCCCCATTGCCATTTGAGATGTGGATACTTTTCTTTCCAATAGGGATAATGGTTCGTTGAGAATAAGTAGCAAGCCTTAAAGACGCCCCCATGTACTTTCGGATTAGCGATTACATCATCTGCTACGCCTTCTTTTCCCAAATGAATTGGGTTGTCTACTGGATTTTTGAAAATTCCCGTAGTATGGGTTTCTCCATTCCACGGAAAAGAAACTTTTTCTCCTAGATTTACACTTACTACCTCCATAGGAGTAAGTTAGTAAAGCTTCTTCAGATTAGCAGTTGGATTTATGCAAAAACTGTTTTCCTATGCCGCATTTCCAAGACGAACAACTTAATGATACTTTCGCCAATATTTTCAAGGTCATAAATGCTGTTGTTTTCATTGGGTTCCAAAAACTCGGTATCCCCTTCTTCAAATTGTACCAAGTTGATTTTACCCGTCCCAAATCGGGATATAGCCAATCCCTTTGTCATACAAATAATGCTGTGCGGGGATTCATGTCTTCGAAACTGAATACGTTGACTCGGCCATAGTGTGAGGTCCCACAATCGTGAGGTGCTATTCTCATAAAGAAGTTTTTGGCCTTGGGAAACATTGATTTCAGATTCATCACGAAGTTCCTTGATTTTTTCAAGGTCCCAATGCTCGAAGTTTCCTACGGGATTGATTTCTACGCACTTCATAGGGAAGTATTATTTTTTCAAGGTGATGTACAATACATAAAAAGATACCACTACGAGTAATGGTAAAAGCATCAAGTCATACCGAACTACCAAGGACGGATTGATTTGTAACCAAGACTGTATCTGGATTTCCCAGATAATAAAACAGGCCCAAATAATGGCCAAACATAACCAACTTGCATATTTAGATAAGTCCATCGTCATTTTTTCAGGCGGCAAAATTGCTATAATTCGGTCAAATTAAGCTGAGGCAGAATGTAAAAGTAGTACGGATTTCTGAATTCAGTACATGTACTTAGAAAGATACCTATTTAAATTACATGATTCGGGAATCAGAACACGGCTTATTGCATTGCCGTGGCGCGATATCGGGTCGGGGTAATACCAGTTTCTTTCTTAAAGGCCTGATAAAAAGCACTTTTGCTATGAAATCCTACCTCATGTCCAAGGCCTTCCACGCTGAGACTGGCGGCCATTTTGCTATCGAGTAGTTGCATGGCCTTTTTAATGCGGAATCGGTTGATATACGTATTGAAGTTCTGTTTACGTATTTTATTGATGGCATTTGAAATTTTGCGCGGATGCACATCCAAAGCATTGGCCAAGTCCAAAAGGGTCAATTCAGTATGCAAAAAGATTTCGGAATGCATCATGTGTTGGTCAATATCCATTACAAGTGCTTCCATATCGGAATCGGTCATAGTGCCTAAGTTGGCATTTTCTTTCTTCGCTATTTCTGGCTTTAAGGAAAGACCGTACTCATCTAAATTGGATAAAATGGATTCTACATTGAATTGTAGAGTACCGTGGAAGGAAATCCAGTAAATAATGGTAAAATTGGCCAAAGTGAACAATACCTTGATTTCATTAGGTGTTACAGGGAGAAAAAGCAATACCAAGCCACTCATATAATACAAAATGCCTAAAAACGTAAAGGTTCGTGCCCATTTAAGCTCCTTATAATGCAAACTGGAGAAATGTTGCTTTACGGCACTCATGTGCGCATCAATGTAGACCAACGCTTTGTAGGCGATGAACAAAGCGTATCCGTTTCCTATGGAAAACACAAGTTTGTACCACAACATTTCCTCTACAAGGAGACGTTGTTCGTAGGGTAAAAAGAAAAGGATGGTCTGCATGACGAAAACCGCCATTCCAGGAATCAGCAGCAAATAGTTCACCTTTTCGTCACAGAAGATGGAAACTTTTTGAATATAGATATAAAACAGTGGGAAGAGCAACCAGGTGTGGTTTAATGGCATTAAATACAATTCAGGATAATATGACCAAAAGCCCAAGTCTGTTAGTACCATTGGAATTTTCTCGATGGAGAACATGAATACAAAGATTCCCAGAAAAAAAGTAGGCTTGTATTTTTTACGGTTGAGCAGAATTAGGAGCGTGCCAAGCGTAAGCCCTTGAATGATGGCAACCGTATCCAGTAACGATATGGTGTTGTAATTCAGTTCCATAGCACTATTAAAAATACGGATTTTACTGATAAAACTTGATAGAATAATCCATGTTTTATTTGCGGAATACTATCCGATAAAATGGAAAAGCTTAAAAGTATTTGGAGAACTGGAGTGCGCTATTCACGTAATTTCCAAAATGGGATGGTTTGCCAAACCTCCGATGTGGTGTCTTTCTCTTTTAAGGACCTTCGATAGGCTTTGAGCAAATTTTTTCCTTCGGGCACTTTGGAAAGGTCCAAGTAGGTTTCGAAACCCATACGCTCTCTTTCCACGGTCATCAAAAAATCACCATCAACTTTTAAGGTATCGATGGTAAACGTCAACATCTTATCAAAAACCTTTAAATACCGTAATCGTATGCTGTCTTTTTGTCGTTTACTCTTGATTTTTTCATCCCAATCTGTGGAAAACTGAATAGAAGTAGAAAGCCCTCTTCTGTCTTTTTTGGGTTTTAAGGTGCTATCGTATTCAAAAATTCTGTTTTCCAGACCTTCCGTGAAGGGAACGAATACCTTTAAGTAAGGCGTGGTAATAGTTTTTGATGGAATAACCAAAGTTCCCGGAAACCCATCGTTCTCATCGAACATATCAAAATAGTTTTCCGGATTGGCAAAAGTGGATGATGAACTTTTATCGGGTTCCCAAAAGTTGGAGTTTTTTTGTTCCACAGTACTCATAAATAAAATAACCACGTAAAGCGGAGTTAGCGAAAGAATTAGTCGCTTACCAAAACGGTTGTCCAAAAAATTGTAAACCAGCGGACGATACAGGAAAGAAAGCGTTAAAAAACTAAAGACCCAATAAATAGGAAAATAGACCTTGGCGACCCATTTGTTTTTCTTCAAAATACCCTGGAAAGTAAAGTCTATAAGGGTCAAAACCATACCAGTCCCCAAAAAAATGACCAAAACAATGCCTAAACCATTGGCCATCCAACTCGGCAGGGTATCACTCCCGATGATAAAATTGGAAACCAATACCAAGGCCACGATGACCATAGTAATGGAAATCACGTAAAATATCAACAGAAAAGAAATCGCAAAAAGAACGCTACAATAGTTTTCCAAAGTAGCAATATATTTATCGAAGGAAACGATTCGTTTTTGAAGGTAATTTCTGAAACGGTCGGCATAGCCCAACTCATCAAAATCAATATCTCCCGACACATACCGAAGCCCAAGGGCACCAATCCATAAACCTCTCAAGATTACGTGAAGTAGCAGATTGAACAACAAAATAGAGCAAGCGGTCAAGGCGATGAGGTAAATGACTACACTATAAATCTGCTGATTATTTTCGGCACTATACAGTTCTTGGCGTAAGGGGTCATAGGCCGTAAAAAGACCAAAAATGGCGAATCCAGATATGATGAGTTCCAGCTCCCAACTTTGTTGTTGCAGTGAATCTAAAAGCTTTTTAAAAGCTGGACTCTTATAGTCATTGCTCATGGTTTCTTAGGTATTGGTGCGGTGGTTTACCTCTAAAATAAAAAAACCGTTCCTTTTGAGAACGGTTTTTCAATACGTAATCCATTGATTACTTTATCATATCATAACTGCGTTGAATGAACTTGGTCAGTTCCTCACCTTTCAATAGTCCTTTGGAAAGTCTTGCCAAATCCAAAGATTGATTGATGAGGCGCTCCCGTTTTTTCGCCGTTTTGGTATTTAAAATTTCGCCCACCAATTCATGGTTGGTGTTTACAATGAGGTTGAACATCTCAGGCATGTTGCCCATACCGAACATACCCCCACCCCCGGTTTGCTGCATGTCCTTCATGCGACGCATGAATTCTGGCTCTGTAATCATAAAAGGCGCAGCGCCGCTGTCCATGGCCTCCAACTGAACGGTGTAACCGGTTTGGACTACACTTTCCAGTTCGGTTTTTAGCTTTTCTTTTTCCTCGTCCGAAAGCTTTGAAATAGCGGTATCTTCTTTTTTGATAAGATTATCCACATGGTCAGCGTCTACTCTGGCGAAACCAATGTTCTCCTTGGCTCCTTCCAGTTTTTGCATTAAATGTGAAATAATCGGAGAATCCAACAATAGGATTTCATAGCCTTTGGCTTTGGCAGCTTCAATATAACTGTGTTGTTCTTCTAGGTTCGAGGCATACAAAAAGATATGTTTGTCGTCTTTGTCCGTCTGAGTTTCTTTTGTGGCAGCTACCAATTCCTCATAGGTGTAGTATTTGCCCTCTACAGTTGGATACAAAGCAAATTTTTCAGCCTTTTCGAAGAATTTATCTTCGGAAAGCATTCCGTACTCAATGACCACTTTGATGTCATTCCATTTCTGCTCGAACTCCTCACGATTGTTTTTGAACAGTGAATTGAGTTTATCCGCTACTTTTCGTGTGATGTAAGATGAAATCTTTTTTACGGCACCATCTGCCTGCAAATACGAGCGTGAAACGTTCAATGGAATGTCTGGAGAGTCGATAACCCCGCGCAACATGGTCAAAAACTCGGGAACGATGCCTTCTACATTATCAGTGACAAAAACCTGGTTCTGATATAGTTGAATCCGGTCTTTTTGCAAGTTGAGGTCATTGCTAATTTTTGGAAAATACAAGATACCCGTCAAATTGAAAGGGTAGTCCACATTCAAATGAATGCTGAACAAAGGTTCTTCAAATTGCATGGGATAGAGTTCGCGATAAAACCCTTTGTAATCCTCATCGTTCAAGTCTGCAGGCGTTTTGGTCCAGGCAGGGTTGGGGTTATTGATGATATCGTCTACCTCTTGCGTTGGTGCTGGGTCCTCTTCCTTGGCATCTTCAGGTTTCGGAAGCGTTTCGGTGCGTGTTCCAAATTTGATGGGCACCGGCAGTAACATGTTGTATTTCTTTTAATGCTCACGAATTTTCGCATCCTCCAAAAACTCCTCAGAATCTTCTGCGATGTGCAAAATAATCTCAGTTCCGCGCTCGGTTTTGTCATGTTGTTCTAAGCTGAATTCAGGAGAACCGTCGCAACTCCAATGTACTGCGGGTTCATCTTTGAAACTTTTTGTAATGATTTCAACTTTGTCCGCTACCATAAAGGCAGAGTAAAAGCCCAAACCGAAGTGACCGATGATACCGGCGTCTTTTCCAGCATCTTTGTACTTGTCCAAAAACTCTTCTGCGCCAGAAAAGGCTACTTCATTGATGTATTTTTTGACTTCGTCTTCAGTCATCCCAATACCTTGGTCCGAAATATGAATTCGTTTATTATCCTTATCCACTTTGACTTCAATAAGCGGATTGCCATATTCGACCTTCGCCTCACCAATGGAGGTGAGGTGTTTTAGTTTTAAGGTCGCATCGGTAGCGTTGGATATTAACTCACGCAGAAAAATCTCGTGGTCACTATAAAGGAATTTTTTGATTAGGGGAAAAATGTTTTCTACTGAAACATTGATTTTACCTGTTGCCATTATACTCAATTATTTGGCATGTTGAGAATCAAAAAAAGTACCACCCGTGGCGAATCTGACAAACTGGCATTTATAGGGAATAGAAGCATTTCGAAAATTTTAACATCATTTTGTTTATTATTTTCTTTGAAAAGCTAAACAAAGTTGTATATTTGAAGTGTTATAGAAAATTGCTATGGAATAGTAGATGCTATAACGAGTTTGTTTATTTATTGGTTAGGTTGTTGAGAACGCACTTTCGCCTGAAGGTGCGTTTTCTGTTAGAAGAGTACTGACCATTCTGTTGTATATATCGTATCTTTGTTTAAACGAAAATCTATTGGTTATGGCAGCAGGAGCTACTACAAAACTTACGGAAGATAAACTGATAACTTGGTACATGGAGCTGGTGCTGGAGGAGGAAAAAATACCTACTTCCATTTTTAAGTTTTGTAAAGCCAAGAAAATCAAAGAAGAAGAGTTTTATTCCTTTTTTGGCTCGTTTGAGGGTCTGCAACAAAAAATATGGGAAAAGTTTTATGCTAGCACGGTCGATGTGATGCAGAAAAATGAGCAATACGGACAGATGACCAATGAGGAAAAGATACTCACCTTCTTTTTTACTTTTTTTGAAAACTTAACTCTCAATAGGAGTTATGTGTTGTTTGTGTTAGGTAGGCATCAAGACCAAATGGAGAAACTAATGCAATTAAAAGGTTTGCGAAACCATATAAAAGGTTTTGCCGCGGAGTTGATTGACGAAGCCAACAGCGATAAGAACCTTAAAATTCTAAAACGAAGTCCTCAATTATTTTCTGAGGGCGCATGGGTACAATTTGTCTTCTTGTTGAAATTTTGGATGAACGACCGTTCCCCTGGTTTCGAGAAAACCGATATGGCCATTGAAAAATCTGTTACCACTATTTTCAAGATTTACGACAATGGTTCACTCGAAAAGATATTGGACTTCGGAAAGTTTTTGTACAAAGAGAATTTTGCCTAATTCTAGCCTATGAAAACCCTTGACAATATCCCGACAACCAAATTAGAGCGGGCCGGCAAACTGGTTAAGACTGGTGTTAAAATTGGCGGGAACTATGTCAAATACTATGGCAAAAAACTTGTCAATCCAGATACCGATAAGGAAGAACTCAATGAAAACAATGCTGAGGATATATATGATGGCCTAAAAAGCCTTAAAGGTAGTGCTCTAAAGGTTGCTCAAATGTTGAGTATGGAGAAAAACCTATTGCCTCGCGCCTACGTGGAGAAGTTCTCTTTGTCACAGTTTTCAGTGCCTCCCTTATCCGCCCCGTTGGTGCGTAGAACGTTCAAAAAATATTTAGGCAAGTACCCCGAAGACATCTTTGATAGTTTTGAAAAAGACTCGATCAATGCGGCTAGCATTGGTCAAGTGCATCGCGCGGAAAAAGATGGGAAACCTTTGGCGGTGAAAATCCAATATCCAGGAGTGGCAGAAAGTATTGGTAGTGATTTGGCTTTGGTGAAGCCTATTGCCATGCGCATGTTCAATCTCAAAGGGAAAGATTCAGAGAAATACTTCAAAGAGGTAGAGAACAAGTTGGTAGAAGAGACCAACTACCTTTTGGAATTACAACAAAGCCAAGAGATAACAGAAGCGTGTGCGGGAATACAAAACATGCAGTTTCCGAAGTATTACGAAGCCCTGTCCAGTGAACGTATTTTGACCATGGATTGGATGGGTGGCATTCATTTGGGTGAATTTTCGCAAACGGATTTTGATGCAGACCTAGGAAACAAATTAGGACAGGCGTTGTGGGATTTTTATATGTTTCAAATCCATCAGCTGCGAAAAGTGCACGCCGACCCGCATCCAGGGAATTTTTTGATAAGCCCAGCGGAAACTTTGATTGCCATTGATTTCGGGTGTATCAAAGAAATTCCAGACGAGTTTTATGTACCCTACTTTGAGTTGGCTCAAGAAGATAACATCAACAACGATGCGGTTTTTATGGAAAAATTGTATGAGCTGGAAATTTTGATGCCAACCGATTCCGAAGATGAACTGCGCTTCTTTACGGCACTTTTCAAAGAAATGTTGACCCTTTTTACCTCGCCTTTTAATCAAGAGGAGTTTGATTTTGGGGATAATGGTTTTTGGGGACGTATCGCGGACCTTAGTGAACGGTATTCCAAAGACGACCAGATACGGAAAATGAATGGCAGTAGAGGCTCGAAACATTTCCTGTATATGAATCGAACTTTTTTTGGACTGTACTATTTACTTCATGACCTAAAAGCCACGGTACAAGTGAATCACTTTAAGCAATACCTGAACTAATTTTGCGATATTCTCTGCATCTAGAATATATTTTTTACTTTTCCCAAAATATGGATTTCGTTTTTACGAAATCATCCTCATAAGCGCAAACTATGTATAACTCAAGAATCGCAGGACTAGGCTTTTATGTACCCGAAAATGTGGTAACCAATGATGATTTGTCCAAAGTGATGGATACCAATGATGAGTGGATTCAAGAACGGACAGGTATCAAGGAACGACGACATGTTGTGAAAGGAACGGATACCACTACCTCAATGGGAGTGAAGGCTGCTAAGCAGGCAATTGAAAGAGCTGGTATTGATAAAGATGATATTGATTTCATCGTGTTCGCAACCCTTAGTCCAGATTACTACTTTCCTGGTCCTGGTGTTTTGGTACAACGCGATTTGGATATCAAAACCGTGGGAGCTTTGGATGTTCGAAACCAATGTTCTGGGTTTGTCTACGGACTTTCGGTAGCAGACCAATTTATTAAAAGCGGGATGTACAACAATGTCTTGGTCATCGGTTCGGAATTGCATTCGCATGGTTTGGACATGACCACACGAGGACGTGGCGTATCCGTGATTTTTGGGGATGGTGCCGGTGCTGCGGTGTTAACCCGTGAAGAAGATACTTCGAAAGGGGTGCTTTCTTCCCATTTGCATTCTGAAGGCCAACACGCAGAAGAACTTTCATTGATTGCACCCGGAATGGGGAAACGTTGGGTAACCGATATCTTGGAAGAAAATGATGAAGAAGACATCTCCTATTTCCCATATATGAACGGGCAATTTGTATTCAAGAACGCTGTGGTTCGTTTCAGCGAGGTCATTATGGAAGGCCTACAAAAAAATGGAATGACTCCTGAAGATATTGACATGCTCATTCCGCATCAAGCGAACTTGAGAATCTCTCAGTTTGTTCAGAAGAAGTTTGGACTTTCCAACGACCAGGTCTTCAATAATATCATGAGTTATGGTAACACTACCGCTGCCTCCATTCCTATCGCTTTGACGGAAGCGTGGGAAGCTGGTAAAATTAAAGAAGGGGATGTAGTAGTACTTGCCGCTTTTGGTAGTGGATTCACGTGGGGTAGCGCCATAATTCGCTGGTAAAGAAAAACCCCGCCCGAAAAATTTCAGAGCGGGGCTTACGATAGACCTTGATTAATTTTTCAACCAACCCTTAACCAAGGAATATCAAAATCATTATAAGATTCCTCCTCCAGACTGTTTGGTGTTGCTATCCCTTCTCTTTCGTCCCTTAGCACGATTTTTTCCGCTACCAAATCGGTAGCTAACGCCTAAGTAAAGTGTTTGGCTTTCCCAATTGAACTCTCCGTTTTGAATGTAAGGGCGTTGGCCATTGAACTGCGAGAGCATGGTGTTGAAAACATCATTGAAATTGGCGCTGAACGTTCCTTTCCCTTTTGCGAAATTGTACCGTGCTCCAAAGTTCAAGAAGTACATGGGTTCCATTTCAAACTGAATGTTTTGGTTTTGCCCTCGGTAAAATCCGAATAATTGTAAGGTTAGTTTCTTACTTACCGTAAAGCTGTTGTTCAAACGAAGATTCCAAGCAGTGTTGTCTACTTCAACGTTTTCTACCACGATATCTTCTTCCGTTGCATTACCAGGCTCTCCTTCCAGGCTTTCGGTAATTCCGCGTTGGGTTTGACTGAACAAATCAAAACTGCCATTGATGCTCCACCATTTTGTGGGTTTATAGTTCACGGAGAGTTCAAAACCATAGGCAGAGGTATTGTCGAAGTTGTCATACGTCAAAATCAACTTGTTGAAGTCCAACCTATCTACAAATACGGCCCGGTTGATTTCATCCTCAACACTTCGGTAAAAGATGCCTGCCGTAATGCTACCTTTTTCAAGTCGTTTGGTATAGTTCAGTTCATAAGAATTGGTAAACTGTGGTACCAAACTCGGATTCCCAAAACTTGAAATCAAGGGTGTGGCAAATTCTCGAATGGGATTCACCTGACCCAGTCCCGGTCGGTCTACCCTTCTGCTAAAACTAGCCTGCAATTGGTCTTTTTCATTTACGTTGTAGGTGAAAAAAGCAGAGGGATATAGTTGGGTATAATTATCGGTAAAGGTGCGTATGCGGTTGGTGTCGGCAACCACCTGTACATCTTCAAAGCGTGCGCCAATTTGGTAGGACCATTTTTTGTAGCGCTGTCCGAAAGTAACGTAAGCTGAATAGATGTCCATCCCATAAACAAAGTTGGTAGATGGAGTAGGGATGAGGTCGCCATTCGAATTGAAAGAAAGTCCGGTCGAGGCATAATCCACATCAGTTTCAAAAAATCTGGCTTCGACCCCGACCTCCAATTTGGAAATGGAATCCAAAGGGTTGACGTAATCCAGATTGATGAAGGTTTGGTCACGTTTAGTGTCCACAAAGTCCATATAATCTGGAAACAGCGTTGCACCTTCCGAAGTGAAATTTGCGTCTTCATCATTTTCAAAACGGTTATGGTCAATTTCCAATTCAATGTTGTGCCCTTCCTTGGCAAAATCAAGTTTATAATCAAAATTGTATTGTTCACTCAAGTTACTGTTGACGTTATCGAAAAACTGAATCAAGTTTCGGTTGGCATCTAGATTATACGTAATGTCGGTAATCCCCAAACCTTCGCCATTAAAATGGTTTTGATTGGTAAAGATGGACAGGGTATTCTTGTCGTTGATGTAAAAGTCAACTCCTATTTTATAAAGATGGGATTCGTTATCATTGATGAATTCAAAATCTTGCTGTGAATTTTCATCTTGACGAAAAATGAATCCGTCGTTGAAATAGTCTCCAATATTGGTTCCATAATTTCCATAAAAGTTGAATTTCCCCACTTTGTAGTTTAAATCAAGAGAAGCATTGTATTTGGGCCGGATACCCTGGGTGTATCCTAGGTTGATGTTTCCATTGAAACCCATATTCGCGTTTTTGTGTAATACAATGTTTATAATGCCGCTCATACCTTCGGGGTTGTATTTAGCAGAGGGGTTTGTAATCAATTCAATGGATTTTATGGAAGTTGATGGAATCTGTCGCAAAAGCTGCGCAACAGGTACATTGGACAGTTTTCCATCTACCATCACCCGAACATTGGAGTTGCCCCTTAGCGAAAGCTCTCCGGTTTGGGCATCGACATTCACCGAAGGAAGATTGTTCATGATGTCAGAGGCAGTTGCTCCAGCAGTGGTCAAATCCTTTCCAACGTTGATTACTTTTCTATCCACCCGTTGCTCAATGGTAGTGCGTTCCGCAACAACTTCTACTTCTTCAAGAGCTTGGGTACTTTCTTTCAAGGTAATGGTGCCAAGGTCCAGTTTTTTGTTTCGCTTGGTGATTTCCAGTTTCTGAACATAGGTTTCGTATCCAATGAACTGCACTTCCAAGCGAAAAGTACCTTCCGGCAGCTTATTGACTTCAAAACGGCCATCCTCGGTTGTGATACCACCGGTAATGGTTTCTGTTCCATCTTCTGATTTGATGACAATTGCGGCATAAGCCACAGGTTCGTTCTTGGCTTGATCCATAACAATACCTGTAATAGACCCGATTTTAGTATCCGTGTTGTTTTTGGATGCGTTTCCGTAATGGAAAAGGGTGTTGCAGAAAAGCAACACAAACAGAAAGAAATTGCTCTTCATGAGTTTGTTCGTTTTTTTGATTGATTAATTAATGATTGATGATACAAACCAGACGAACTTGGCTAGCTCTTGTTACGAGGAATTCCGATTTTAACATTTTAAGACATGAAATGCAGCCGAATCACAGCGAGGGGTAAGGAAAACGAAATGTATCTGACCAAGGGTATAAAAAGAAGAAACCCCGGTTTCCCAATACAGGTTCACCAGGGTTATTTCATTGATAAGCTATACTAAACACTAACCATTAACTATAAAAAATACAGTCTTACCAATGATGTATTTCTTCGAATAGACGCAGTTTTTGCCTTTTGGTTACAAACTTTCGATTAGTTTAACACTTAAATTAACATATGAACTCAACACTCGTTTTCGGCGCTTCGCTCAATCCAAGTCGATATAGTAACCTAGCAATACGTCGTTTGGTGGAAAACGGTTTTGCTACAAAGGCATTTGGGGTTAGGTCTGGTACCGTTTTCGGAGTTGAAGTTAAGGATAAGCTTTCGGATATTCAAGATGTTCATACAATTACCCTGTATTTAAATCCGAAAAGACAGCAAGAATATTACCAGTCTATTATAGACTTGACTCCTAAAAGGGTGATTTTCAATCCTGGTACCGAAAACTTGGAGTTTCAACAAAAACTAAAGGAGGCAGGAATAACGGTAGAGGTAGCTTGTACCCATGTACTGTTGGCTACTAAGCTATACCTAAGATTTTACCTTATTTCGAATGGCCCACAAGCCTAAAAATGTCAGTAGTCCATTTAAGTGAAGCAATTCATAACCAATTACATACCCACCTAAATAGCTTGGATCCAACTGTCCAAAAGCTGCTATGATTACAACTGAAAGCCCACAAACTATCCAAACGTAGCGGTCCCAAATGGCATATTTGGTAAAGATGCCAAAAGCGAAAAGCCCCAAGAGTGGTCCATAAGTGTATCCGGCGGCAACCAAAAGTCCATCAATTACGTTTCGGCTCAAGAAATATTTAAAGCTAATAATTACCAGAATCAGCAAGACACTCATGCCGATATGTACTTTCTTGCGTAGACGTACCTGTTCTTTTTCTGGCCTTTGGTTAATATTCAAAAAGTCAACACAAAACGATGTGGTCAAAGAAGTGAGGGCACTATCCGCACTACTGTATGCGGCCGCAATCAATCCCAGCATAAAAGTGATGGCCAGGGTAAGTCCCAAACCTCCGTTCAGCGCAATTTCAGGGAACAACAAATCTGACTTTGGTTTTCCATCCATCAATGGGATTGCGATACCATTTTTATCCGCATAAATGAATAACAAGGCGCCAAGCAACATGAACAAAAAGGTCGCCAAGACCAATACGATGCTGAAGGAAATCATATTCTTTTGAGAATCCTTCAGCGTTTTGCATGTAAGGTTCTTCTGCATCATGTCTTGGTCAAGCCCTGTCATGCAAATGGTTACAAACGCGCCTCCTAGAAATGATTTTATAAAATGGTTCCGGTCCAAAAGGCTATCTGCGAAGAGAAACTTACTATAGGTTTTAAGTTCTTCGGAAGCCAAAAACTCTCCAAAACTCCAATCCATCGCACCTAAAATCAAGTATACCGACAGCCCAACGGCCAATAGCATGAAAAAGGTTTGTAAGGTATCCGTCCATACAATGGTTTTGATGCCTCCACGATTGGTATACACCCATATCAACAATATGGATAGTACAACGGTAAGTTCAAACGGGACACCTAAATCGTCAAAAACAAACTGTTGCAATACGATGGCCACCAGAAACAACCGAAAAGCGGCACCCAAAACCCTTGAGATAAAAAAGAAAAATGCACCGGTTTTGTGACTTACTGTCCCAAAACGGTCTGATAGATATTCATAAATGGAAGTGAGGTTATACCTATAATAAATCGGAAGCAAAACGAAGGCTACTACAAAATAGCCGACCAAGTACCCCAAAACCACCTGCATATAGCTGAATTGGGAGGCTTCAACCCAACCCGGTACCGAAATAAAGGTGACCCCTGACAAAGAGGCCCCTACCATACCAAAAGCAACTACATACCAAGGCGATTGCCGACCCGCTTTGAAAAAGTCATTGTTGTTGTCGTTTTTACCGGTGAAGTAGGAAATCGCAATCAGGACCAAAAAATAGGAACCAATCAGCAGCAGAATTTGTAAGGAGGACATCTATTGGGTTTGATTTGCAAAGTACAAAAGTAAATTGGTACTGTTAAAATCGTAATTTTGCCCTTCAATCAGGTAGATGGATTTCTCTTCTAAACTTTTGGAAAACGCGGTATACGAAATGTCACAGTTGCCCGGTATTGGAAAACGAACGGCACTTCGATTGGTATTGCATTTGCTAAAGCAACCAGATGACCAAACCGTACACTTGGCCAGTGCTTTGGTCAAGATGAAAGAAGAAATCAAATTTTGCAAAAAGTGCCATAATATCTCTGACACTGTACTATGTGAGATTTGTGCCAATCCGAAACGAGATGAAAGTTTGGTTTGTGTGGTTGAGGACGTTCGTGATGTAATGGCTATTGAAGGTACCGGTCAATTTCAGGGGTTATATCATGTTTTGGGCGGAAAAATATCTCCAATGGAAGGTGTAGGTCCCCAGAACCTCAATATTGCTTCCTTGGTAGAAAGGGCTAAATCTGGAGAAATAGAGGAGTTGATATTCGCTCTAAGTTCCACCATGGAAGGGGATACCACCAACTTTTATATTTACAAACAGTTGGAAGGCCTTAATATCAAAACCTCTACCATTGCCAGAGGAATTGCTGTGGGTGATGAACTGGAATATGCGGATGAAGTAACCTTGGGAAGGAGCATTTTAAATCGGGTTCCTTTTGAGAATTCGATAAAAGCAGACTGATTTAAAGTGCATTTGATAGAATAAACATAATAATAACCCATTTTCTTTGTTATTTTTGCAAAGAATTTAAAGAATAAAGGTTTTAAAACACCATGTCAAAATTTGAATTGAAATTGCCGCAAATGGGAGAGAGTGTTGCTGAGGCGACATTGACTTCATGGTTGAAAGAGGTGGGAGACACCATTGAACTGGATGAAGCGGTTTTTGAAATTGCGACCGATAAAGTGGACTCTGAAGTGCCAAGCGAAGTAGAAGGCATTTTGTTGGAGAAGCGTTTCAAAGTAGATGATGTGATAAAGGTTGGAGAGGTTGTCGCAGTGATTCAAATGGAAGGTGATGCTGAAGTTGTTGATGAAACTCCGGAAGTAGAAGTGCCAGAACCTCTTGTTCAAGAAGAAGCCCCCGAGGTTGTAGCTCAGCTGGAAGAAAATATGACCCAGGTCCAAAATCAGGTTGTAACCCCTTCTATAAGCACCGCGGAAGCTACAAGATTTTATTCTCCCTTGGTAAAAAACATCGCAAAGGAAGAGGGAATATCCTTAGCAGAACTTGAAGCAATTCCTGGAACGGGACTGGAAGGAAGGGTTACCAAAAATGATATTAAAGCCTTTTTGGAACACCGTGGTTCAGGCTCCAATGGTATGGATGTAGTAGCGCAGCCCGTTACGGTTGTTGAAACCCCGACTGCCAAAGCTGCACCGGTAGAAGTTAAGCAAGTTGCTGCCTCCAGTAGTCATTCTGAAACCAGCGCAACTGGTGATGAGCGCATTCCATTGACGCGCATGGGCAAATTGATTGCGAAGCACATGACTGATAGTGTGGTGACCTCTGCGCACGTACAAAGTTTTGTAGAGGTTGACGTAACCAAAGTGGTAGAGTGGCGAAATAAAGTCAAAAAAGCCTTTGAACAACGCGAAGGTGAAAAACTAACGTTTACCCCGATTTTCATGGAGGCGGTAGCTTTGGCCATAAAGAAGTACCCCTTGATGAATATTTCTTTGGAAGATGACGTCGTCATCAAGAAAAAGAACATCAATTTGGGCATGGCCGCAGCACTTCCTGATGGAAATCTTATCGTTCCGGTGATAAAAAACGCTGACCAATTGAATTTGGTGGGGATGGCCAAAACCGTAAATGACTTGGCCAACCGCGCGCGAAACAATCAACTGAAACCAGACGAAGTGCAAGGGGGAACCTACACCGTTACCAACGTGGGTACCTTTGGTAGTGTTTTCGGAACACCTATCATCAATCAACCCCAAGTGGGAATTTTAGCCCTAGGCGCCATTCGAAAAATCCCTTCGGTTATCGAAACGGACCAAGGAGAGTATATTGGTATCCGAAGCAAAATGTTCCTATCCCATAGCTATGACCATCGTGTGGTCAATGGAGCGTTGGGAGGTATGTTCGTCAAAAGCGTGGCCGACTATCTTGAGGCCTGGGATACTGAAAGGGAAATTTAAATCCAAAGAAGTCTAGCACTTGTTTTACCTTTAAGCTTCTAAAGGTTTTCGGTTAATGAAAGTATTTTGTGTTTTGCTGCTTTTCAGCGTTGTTGTCACTGGTCAAGAAGCACCAGAATTTGAAAAAAGAACATTTTCCAAAAATGGATTCCAAATGCCATATCGCATTTTGCTTCCAAAAGATTTTGATAAAGACAAAAAGTACCCTCTAATCTTATTTCTCCATGGTTCTGGAGAACGGGGCAACGATAATGAAGCACAATTGGTTCATGGTTCGTCCCTGTTTACTGCCTCAGATTTCAGAAAACAATATCCTGCCATCGTGGTTTTTCCCCAGTGTGCTTCGGAAAGTAGTTGGGCACAAATCGAGGTGAACGGTGATTTTCCTGATAGAGAGTTTATCTTCTTCGAAAAAGGAGAACCCACCCAGCAAATGGTACTATTGGAAGGTTTATTGAAGTACCTCAAAAAAACCTACCGTTTGGATAAAAATAGAATGTATGTTGGTGGCCTGTCCATGGGTGGTATAGGCACTTTTGAACTCGTCCGACGCAATCCTAAGATGTTTGCGGCGGCTTTTCCTATTTGCGGTGGTGCCAATCCAGCCATAGCGTCCAAATTGAAGCGACCTGTTTGGTGGGTATTCCATGGAGATGAGGATAAAGTAGTGCCCGAAAAGTGTTCGGCCGATATCGTTACAGCCATGGGACAACAAAAAGTGGAGGTAAAATATACCGTCTATCCTGGGGTAGGACATAACAGCTGGGACAACGCTTTTGCCGAACCTGATTTGATGAATTGGTTATTTACCCAAATCCGTTAATACAAATCCATGGAATTACAACTTAAAAAACCAATCTGTTTCTTCGACCTTGAAACTACAGGAACTAACGTGGCCAAAGACCGAATCGTGGAAATTTCCATCCTCAAGGTTTTCCCAAATGGAAATAAAGAAGGTAAAACATGGTTGGTGAATCCTGAAATGCAAATCCCAGAGGAGGTTATTGCGGTGCATGGCATTACAAATGAAAAGGTTGCGAACGAACCAAACTTCAAGCAGCTTTCCAAAGAGATTTATCGGATGATTCAGGATAGTGATTTGGCCGGATTTAATTCCGATAGGTTTGATATTCCGCTATTAGCCGAAGAGATGCTCAGGGCAGAGGTGGATTTTGACATGAAAAAAATGGTTTCCGTAGACGTTCAGACCATCTTTCATAAAATGGAAAAAAGAACGCTTGGTGCTGCCTATAAGTTTTATTGTGATAAAGATTTGGAAGATGCCCATAGTGCCGAAGCCGATACTTTAGCGACGTATGAGGTGTTGAAAGCACAGTTGGACCGCTATCCAGAATTGGAAAATGACATGAAGAAGTTGTCTGAATTCACCACAAGACGCCAATCTTTGGATTTTGCAGGCTTCATCGGCTTGAACAAAAACAAGGAAGCCATCTTCACCTTTGGAAAGCATAAGGACAAAACTGTTGATGAAGTTATGAATACCGAGCCAGGCTATTTTGGTTGGATTTTGAATGCTGATTTTCCGTTATACACCAAAAAAGTGCTCACCCAAATTAAATTGAGCAAGTTAAACAACAAGCTTTCCTAACTATGAAGTTGATTTGCATCGGACGAAATTACGCCGCACATGCAGCTGAGTTGGGAAACGAAAGGCCTACGGAACCTGTTGTTTTCATCAAGCCTGATTCTGCCGTACTGCCCAAAGAGCAAGATTTTTACATTCCTGAGTTTTCCAATGAAGTGCATTATGAAGTTGAGGTTTTGGTGAAAATCAATAAGGTTGGAAAACATATCGCCCAAAAGTTTGCGCACAAGTATTATGATGAAATTGGTTTGGGGATAGACTTTACAGCGCGTGACATGCAACGGTCGCTTAAGGCCAAAGGATTGCCTTGGGAGAAAGCCAAAGGATTCGATGGCGCAGCGGTAATCGGTAAGTGGTTGCCGAAATCACAGTACGAAAATGTTGACAAGCTCGCTTTTCAACTCAAAAAAAACCAAGAAGTCGTCCAAGAAGGAGATACCGCTTTGATGCTCTGGAAGATAGACGAGTTAATTGCCTATGTCTCTAGCTTTTTTATGTTGAAAAAGGGGGATATTCTCTTCACGGGCACACCTGCAGGGGTTGGTAAAGTAAGTCCAAATGATTACCTTTCAGGTACCCTTGAGGGAGAAGAAATGTTCTCAATCAATGTACGCTAATGATTTACAGCCTCGATAAAATCAAAGAGATGGCAGAAGGGGACCAAGATTTTATAGTCTCGGTAGTTTCGGTTTTTTTGGAAGAAGTCCCCACAGATTTGGAAGGGCTTGAGACGCCATAGGCCAAAAAGATTACGAAAACGTATACAAACTTGCTCATAAAATAAAGCCCAATGTTGACTTGTTGGGTATGGAGCAAACTCGAGCAACCGCCTTGGAAATTGAAACTTTAGGCAAAAGCGTAGCCAATATGAACGAGATAGAAGAGAAATTCCCCTTGCTCAAAAAGGATGTACTTCAAGTAATTTCCGAACTCAAAAAAGATTTCGACCTGTAGATGCAAGCCGAAATCATCACCTTTGGGGATGAAATCCTCATTGGCCAAATCATAGATTCCAACTCCGACATTATTTCCAAGGAACTCACTCAAATAGGGGTATCGGAATACCATCAGACCTCAGTACAAGATACTCGGGAACATATTTTGGAGAGTCTCACCGTTTCAGGGCAAAGGTCGGATTTGGTCATTTTAACGGGTGGCCTGGGCCCTACAAAAGATGATGTCACCAAACATACGTTATGTGAATTTTTTGAAGACGAATTGGTAAAAGATGAGGCTACTTTAGCCCATATTGAAGCATTGTTTGCAAAATATATCTCCACACCCATTTCAGATTTGAACCGGCAACAGGCGCTAATACCTTCCAAAGCTCAAATACTTTTTAATGCTCATGGCACCGCTCCCGGAATTTGGATGGAAAAAGGAGGAACCGTTTTTGTTTCTCTACCAGGAGTGCCTTTTGAGATGAAACATCTCATACGAAATCAGGTTATTCCTAAAGTGGTACAGCGTTTCGAACGGCCACATATTATTCACAAAACCTTGCTTACATATGGTTTGGGCGAAAGTGCTATTGCCCAGCGTATTGAGCATTGGGAGGATAGCTTACCCAAGGACATCAAATTGGCATATTTGCCCAACCTAGGTCGAGTTCGCTTGCGGTTGAGCACCACGGGTCCGAATAAAGAAGCACTGGAACAGGCTGTGGACCACCAAATTGAGAAAGTCATCCCTTTGATCGAAGACATATTATATGGAATAGAAAAGGATGGTACCATTGAAGAGCAGTTGGCGCAAAAGTTCACGGAAAAAGGCAAAACCTTGGCTTGTGCTGAAAGTTTTACAGGGGGAAGAATTGCGCAACGCTTTACTGCTATTCCTGGCGCTTCCAAATACTTTCGAGGTGGGGTGGTGACTTATGCTACTGAGACCAAAATCGAAGTGCTTGGTGTAGACCAAAACCTGATTGAAAAACATTCGGTGGTTAGTGAAGAAGTCGCCATGGCCATGGCAGAAAAGGCCAGACAGCTATTAGGAGCTGACTTTGCGGTAGCGACCACTGGAAACGCGGGTCCGGAAAAGGGTGACTCTGATGTGGATGTAGGTACGGTGTTCATTGCGGTTAGCACACCGGAAAGTACTTTTGCAGAACGTTTTGTGATGGGAAACCATCGGGAAAGAGTCGTTCAGAAATCGGTAAACAAGGCCTTTGAAATGCTCTGGAAGGAAATTTCAAAATTCTAATCAAGAATTTTGTCCATCCCATAGAAAAGACATAAATTTGCAGCCTCAATAAAATCACTCAAAATCTACGGAGATGTCCAAAGTTTGTGAAGTAACGGGGAAAAAGGTAATGTTTGGAAACAATGTTTCTTTCTCTATCAATAAAACGAAGAGAAGATTTGACGTGAATATTTCCAAAAAGAAATTCTATATCCCTGAAGAAGATAGATGGGTAACCTTGAACGTCTCTTCAAGAGGTCTAAAGATTATCAACAAAAAGGGAATTTCAGCAGTACTGAAAGAAATGAAGGCCGCAAAGTAGGTCCGAAAAGCATACGATAATGGCAAAGAAAGGCAATAGAATTCAGGTTATTTTGGAATGCACGGAGCATAAAGCTTCTGGTATGCCCGGAACGTCCAGATACATTACCACGAAAAACAAAAAGAATACTCCTGATAGAATGGAAATCAAGAAATTTAATCCCATTCTTAAGAAAATGACTATTCACAAGGAGATAAAATAATACGAACATGGCAAAGAAAACGGTAGCAACACTTCAATCGTCATCGAAAAGATTAACAAAGGCCATCAAAATGGTAAAGTCTCCTAAAACAGGTGCTTACATTTTCTCAGAGGCGGTTATGGCCCCTGAAATGGTCAACGAATGGCTTTCCAAAAAATAGAAAGCATAACACAGTATATAAACCGCTCAACGAGCGGTTTTTTTGTTTATAGCCCTTTTGCACTAACCATAAATCCCATTTCGCAGTTTAACAAAACTCCTCTTACTTTCCTATCTTTGAAGACTTGCTTGAGAACATGAGTGTATTCAAAAATATTTTTTCCAAACAGAAGAAAGAAACCTTAGACAAAGGGCTTGAAAAGTCTAAGGATAGCTTTTTTGGAAAGCTGGGTAAAGCCGTTGCCGGAAAGTCCAAAGTGGATGATGAAGTTCTGGATAATCTGGAGGAAGTACTTGTTTCTTCCGATGTGGGTGTGAACACTACCCTTAAAATTATCGACCGCATTGAAAGCCGTGTGGCAAAGGATAAATATTTGGGCACGGAAGAGCTTAATCAAATCCTTAGAGAAGAAATAGCAGGCTTATTGTCCGAAACTAATGAAGGCAATGGCACTGATTTTGAGATACCCGAAACTCAAAAACCCCATGTAATTATGGTGGTAGGCGTCAATGGTGTCGGTAAAACCACAACCATAGGGAAGTTGGCAAGCCAGTTCTCCAAAAAAGGTTTGAAAGTAACCTTAGGAGCAGCGGATACCTTCCGTGCTGCGGCAATAGACCAATTGCAAGTTTGGGCAGACCGGGTTGGTGTTCCCATAATTAAGCAAAAAATGGGAAGCGATCCCGCTTCAGTTGCCTTTGATACCTTGAACTCCGCAGTTTCTGATGGCGCGGATGTGGTGCTGATTGATACGGCAGGCCGTTTGCACAATAAGGTCAATTTGATGAATGAGCTATCGAAGGTGAAACGCGTGATGCAGAAAGTAGTGCCCGATGCACCCCATGACGTGCTTCTTGTTTTGGATGGTTCAACAGGGCAAAATGCTTTTGAGCAAGCCAAGCAATTTACCAAAGCCACCGAAGTCACTAGCTTGGCCGTAACCAAATTGGATGGAACAGCAAAAGGAGGTGTCGTTATCGGAATTTCAGACCAATTTCAAATCCCGGTAAAATATATTGGGGTAGGAGAAGGCATTGATGACCTTCAGGTGTTCAACAAACTGGAATTTGTAGATTCTTTCTTTAAACTGTAAAATGAAGAGGAAAAGCTTATGGTTCGGGATAATTTTACTGGTAACCATAGCTGATTCTTTTGCCCAAATCAATCATCCCAAAGCAAGTCCGCTTACTACCCTAGAGCAGTCGGTAGGTCTTTCGACCATTACCGTAGTATATTCTAGACCCGCTGCACGTGGGCGACACCTGTTTGGTCCAGATGAAAAGGGCATTCAAGGTTTGGTCCCTTATGGGCGAATTTGGCGTTTGGGAGCAAACGCGAGTACTAAGCTTACCGTGTCAAATGACATGGAGGTAAACGGAAACATTTTAGCGAAAGGTACCTATGCGCTTTATGCTTTCCCGAACGAAAAGAATTGGGAAATTGCTTTTCACAAAAATCTTGCACACTGGGGGGATGGGAGAAAAGCTTATAAGCCCGAAGAAGATGCCTTCCGAATTACAGTGAATCCGAAATATGTTTCTGAGTTTCAGGAAAATTTTCTCATCACTTTTGACGCGATTACCCATAATAGTATGGTAATGAAAGCGATTTGGGGGAATCTTCAGATTTCAATTCCATTTGAAGTAGATACCAAAACGCTCATGTTGCAAGAAATTGACAAGCAAATCAAAGAAAATCCTACGGCGCAAACTTATTATGAGGCCGCTCGATATTTGCAGGAAGAGCATGAAAACCCAGAAAGGGCGCTTAAACTTTTGGAAACAGCCATTGCTTTAGAAGGGGACACCTACTATTTCCATCGGGTGAAAAGTCTGGTTCAGGCGCAGTTGAAACAATATGAAAGTGCTATCGGTTCTGCCCGAAAATCGTTAGAATTGGCGGATGCCCTTGGAAAAGATGAATTCGTAAGACTCAACCAAAAGAATATAGCACTATGGGAAAAAAAGCTAGAATGATTCGGCAAACCCTCCCGTTTTTATGCTTTTTGCTACTTACTTTGATAGGATGCAAAGAGGAACCCAAAACCGTTGTTACCCGAGCCATAGAGGAACCAAAACCACTTTGGCCAGAATATAACGACTCCCTGGAAATTGTTTCTAATGCAGACCACGAAAAGGAACGTATGCGCTTTAAGCTCATACAGTCCAAAACACTGGATAGAAACAAAGTGTTTCAACCACTTTTCGCTGAGGTCAATAAAATGGATAGTGTGACCTATCAGCGTTTGAAACCCATGATTTTGGAAAAAGATATTCCCACACTTCAAAAACATGTGGATAATGGGGATTTCACGTATGAGACTTTAGTTCGATTTTATTTGTATCGCATCTACAAATATGAGTTGAACCCAGAAACCTGTTTGCATACTATAATTTCGCTAAATCCCAATGTCATTCAAGAAGCTCGCGCATTGGATGCTGACAAAAACAGAAACCATCCCATATATGGCATGCCCATACTGCTGAAAGACAACATCGGAACCACTGAAATGCCTACAACAGCTGGAGCAATTGCCTTAACGGAGCATCAAACCGATGATGCCTTTGTTGTGGAACGTCTTAAATCGAATGGAGCACTTATTCTGGGAAAAGTGAACTTAAGTGAATGGGCGTATTACTTCTGTGGAAAATGTCCTGTGGGTTACAGCGCAGTAGGGGGACAAACCTTAAACCCCTATGGCCGAAAAGTGTTTGAAACCGGTGGTTCTAGTTCAGGAAGTGGAACTGCTACAGCCGCAAATTATGCCGTAGCCTGTGTGGGCACAGAAACTTCGGGTTCCATTCTATCGCCCTCTAGTCAGAACTCTGTTGTAGGACTTAAACCCACCATCGGGTTATTGAGCAGGTCTGGAATCGTTCCCATATCAAGTACGTTGGATACGCCAGGTCCCATGACCAAATTCGTAAAAGACAATGCTATTGTATTGCATGCGATGATGGGCTATGACAAAGAGGATGATGATTCCGTGCTAACGAGCTGGGACGACCAATGGTTCAAATTGGATAGTGTGCCCAACATTGTTACCCGACGTTTTGGGGTTTTCAAAGATTTGATAGAACAAGATTCCCTATATCGAGCGGCTACAGAAAAACTCCGTTCTGCAGGTGTTCAAATCGTAGCTTTTGAACGTCCTGATATTCGTTTGAAGGGTTTTCGTACGCTGTTGAACGTGGATATGAAGAATGACCTGCCGAAGTATTTCATGGCGCAGTCCAAAGATTCCGTCGAACTGGACTTGGCCACCGTCGAAGATTTTGTCCGTTTCAATAGAGAAGATTCCTTGGTTCGTATGCCTTACGGACAACGTTTGTTCGAGGGTATTTTATCGGATACCACTTCACAGGAGACGTTGAACATTTTGAAAAAATCACTTCAGATTGCCGGAAGGCAATACTTTGATGACGCCATGCGTGAACATGATTTGGATGGAATACTTTCCATCAACAACTACCATGCAGGCTTTGCTGCTGTAGCTAAATATCCGGCGCTAACCCTTCCTATGGGTTTTAGGCCAACCGGAGAGCCAGTGAACATGACCTGTATCGCCAAGCAGTTCCAAGAAGAAAAACTTTACGGAATGGGATTGGGTATTGAAGGTATTCTGATGGCGAGAAAGCCACCAGCGTTGTTTATGGATTGAGGTCGCTGATATAAGCGCTTATTCTGCCCCAAAGGTCGTTGTCAAAGCTAGAGGGGCCTAAAAGGTCCGCTCCGGAATCTTCTCCCATACGCACTATCACTAATCCTGAACTCGGGACAATGTATAATTTTTGGTCGTTTTTGCCCAAACCAGCGTAGAGGTCAGCTGGAGCATTTGGAACCAAATTTCCATTTTGACTTTGCAGGACACCGGGGGCCATAAAAGTATCTTTTCCATTCAGCCACCACAGATAGCCATAGGCAGGGTTGAGGGATTGGGAAGAGTTTTTCATCGCCGTGCGATAAGTGACATCACCTAGTATGGTTTCGCCGTCCCAAACCCCGTTGTTCAAGTTTAGGATGCCAAAGCGGGCCATACTACGGGCGGTACTGAAAAATATGTTATTCGGGTCCGTGTTGAACCAAAAACCATCCATTCCTACTTTATCGCGGAGCTGGGCGTTAAAATACGCTTGCCAATCTTCTTCGGTAGCATTTGCCACAACTTGCTGAAGTAGCGTGTAAGGACCATTGTGATACGCCCAACGCGTCCCCGCATCGCTTACATAGGTCAAGCAACTGGGGTCATAGCATTCGAATTCGCCCTCGTTGAGACCAGACGTCATGGTCAATTGATGTTTGACAGTTATCAGTGCTTCTTTATTGGCGGGTATTGCAGTCCAAGCTTCACCCAAGTAGTCTGAGGTGGGATTATCAATATCCAAAAACCCTTGCTCTTGCGCGATTCCTACGGTAAAGGCAGTTAATGTCTTCCCAGCAGAAGCCCAATACCAACTGGTGTTTTGAGTATGTTCATCAAAATACCATTCCAAAACAATCCTTCCATTTTTAAGTATCATGAAAGCTTTAGTACCATTATCATCTAGGAAGGAACGCAATGCGTCTTCCTCACCGGTATTCCAATCCAGTTGGGAGGCAGACACTGTAGCCCAATCTGGAGCGTTTGCGGGTGGAAAATAGAGATTAGTAGGTACGGGTTGCTCATCAATAGACGTTTCGCCCTCTGAATTCTCTGAGGAACATGCAACGATGAGCACAAGAGACAAAAGTAGTAGGTAGACTTGTTTCGCCATGACGGTTTTCTTTGTAAGACAGTTTGGGCTTCTTAAGGTTTAACGTGAAAAACCTAAAAATATTCGGGCAAATCGTTGTAATGTATTGGGTTATCTTATTTTTGCAGCCTAGTTGAAATCATGCGGACAAAGTCATTAAAAAAGAACCGAATTAATGTGGTGACCTTAGGGTGTAGTAAGAACGTTTACGACTCCGAGGTGTTGATGGGGCAGTTGAAAGCCAATTATAAGGAAGTGGTTCATGAAGCGGAGGGCAATATTGTGGTGGTGAATACCTGCGGTTTTATTGCCAATGCCAAGGAAGAAAGCGTAAACACCATACTTGAATATGTAAAGCAGAAGGAAGAAGGTATTGTAGATAAAGTCTTTGTGACGGGTTGCCTTAGCGAGCGCTACAAACCCGATTTAGAAGCAGAAATCCCTGATGTAGATGCTTATTTCGGTACCACTGCCCTGCCACAATTACTAAAAGCGCTTGGAGCAGATTACAAACATGAGCTTATTGGTGAGCGTTTGACGACCACGCCCAAGAACTATGCTTACTTGAAAATTGCAGAAGGTTGTGACCGTCCGTGTTCGTTCTGCGCTATTCCTTTAATGCGTGGAAAACATAGAAGTACTCCCATCGAAGATTTGGTAGTGGAGGCTGAAAAGTTGGCAGCGGATGGCGTTAAGGAGTTGATTCTCATAGCACAGGATTTGACCTATTATGGTCTGGATTTATATAAGGAGAGACGTCTTGCAGAACTTTTGAAAGCCCTAGCCAAAGTTGAGGGCATTGAATGGATTCGCTTGCACTATGCGTTTCCTACTGGTTTTCCGATGGATGTATTGGAGGTTATGAAAAACGAGCCCAAAATCTGTAATTATATTGATATCCCCTTGCAGCATATTGCAGACCCTATTTTGAAAAGTATGCGGAGGGGAACCACACGAGCCAAAACCACTCGTTTATTGGAAGATTTTAGGCGAAGTGTTCCCGACATGACGATACGTACCACCTTAATTGTGGGGTACCCCGGTGAAACGGAAGCGGATTTTGAAGTGCTTCGGGAATGGGTCAAAGCGATGCGTTTTGAACGATTGGGTTGTTTTACCTATAGCCACGAGGAGAATACTCACGCCTATCAGCTAGAAGATGATGTTCCAGAAGATGTAAAGCAAGAACGCGCAAACGAAATCATGGAAATACAATCCCAAATTTCATGGGAGTTGAACCAAGAAAAACTGGGAAAAACCTTCCGATGCCTTATTGATCGAAAAGAAGGCAACTATTTTGTAGGTCGAACCGAATATGATTCACCGGATGTGGACAATGAAGTCTTAATCGATGCGCGCGAGCACTATTTGAAAATTGGAGGCTTTTCAGATGTTCAGATAACCGAAGCCACAGATTTTGATTTGTACGGAAAACCATCAGAAATAGTGGCGGAATGAATTCCGCTATAAAGTAACGTAGGATACCAAATCCGCTACAGTAGGATGGTCATTGCCGCCGGCGGGTTCAATAGTAATGTTTAACGATTCGGCTGCTTCAATGTATTTTAGCTCGATTAAATTCCGTTTGGAATCCAAAAGTCCCATATCAATCATTTCGCCATCCACATCACTCCACATTTGGTAGGTTTTATCCGCAGGTAGTGGTGGAAGGGTTTCCGGATTTACAAAAACGATTTTTTGGTCATGGTTGACGTAGGCCACGACACGTGAGCCGGGTGCTTTCTGATTCCCATATAAAACCACTGGGATTACCTGACCGTTGTTGATGTTTTCCAGATTGGTGTTCACAGTTTGGTAGCTATCCTCTATACTTTGTATTCTACTTTGCAAACTACTAGTTTGGTTCTGCAAGTCTAGCAAATCGGTTTCGGTTGACTGCCATTTGGTAAACATCCAAAAGGTACTTAGGCCAAACAATAAAGCCAGGCCTGCTGCAATGGGAAATGCAAATTTTTGATAGGGATTGGAAGACTTCTTTTCGATAACCTTTTTGAGTTGGTCCTTTATCTCGTTAGGAGGTATAATGGATTGTTCAAATGCCAAGGCTTCGAAACTTGCTTCCATTTGCTTATACTCTTTTCTTAGCGAAGCATCACTAGCCAACAACTGCTCTACTTCCAGCTGTTGGTCTAACGGCAAATCACCAATCAAATATTGTTCCAGCAATCCTTCCTCTACTATTCGCTTCTTTTCCATCATATCATCATTTCAAAAAAAGACCAAACCAAAATCAACTCCCTACCATAAATGGTTTTCAATTGCTTTAACGCTTGACGGATATACGATTTGAAGGTACCCAAAGGTACATCCATCACCTTATGTGCCTCATGGTGCGTATGTCCCATGTAATATACCAGTGTAATCGCGCGTTGGTGATGAGGCTCCAATTGTGCCAAAGAACCCTCTAGTACGGTAAAGTCTTTTGGGTTTTCTTCCGCTTCTGTATTGGTATGTACACCTAATTCTTCGGTTTGGATGAGGTTTTTCTGTTTTCGTATGCTATTTAATACTGTATTTCTTGCGATGCGATACGCCCAGGTGTAGAATCTTCCCTTTTTGGGGTCATAGCCATCTATGTTCTTCCAGATTTTAACAAAGGTCTCCTGCAAAAGGTCTTTGGCTTGGTCTTCATCACGACACATCCGCAGAATCACCCCATAAATCGCTGATGAATATTTATCATACAACTGATATAGGGCTCTTTCGTCTCCTTCTGAAACCTTTTTGGTCAATTGTATGTCATCCAAGTTCCGAATCATCGCTATGTTAAAGATATGATAAAAATACCTCCGGCTCATCCATGGGCAAAAAGACTGTGTAATTAGAAATGAACAGCGCGCAAAAAATTTAAAAATTCAATTTTAATTTCAAATCTAAAAAATGAAAAAGTTACTCTTTATTACCTCGGTTTTGGCTTTAGGCTTGTTTGCCCAAAAATCCCAAGCGCAAGACATCGTTGATGTAGCAGCCTCTGTTGAGGATTTCTCAACCTTGGTTACAGCCGTTAAAGCAGCCGATTTGGTTGGAGCCCTTAAAGGGGATGGACCCTTAACCGTTTTTGCCCCTGTGAACTCAGGTTTTGCAAAAATTGATGCTGAGACCTTGAATAGTCTCCTAAAACCTGAAAACAAAGATGCGCTAACCGCAATCTTGACCTATCATGTGGCGTCTGGAAAGCTAACGGCTTCCGACGTAGCCGCTGCGTTAAAAAGTGGAAAAGGAAAAGTTGAACTCACCACATTGAATGGAGGGAAATTAACTGCTATGAGTAAAGATGGTGGTATCTACTTAAAAGATGCCAAAGGCAACTACAGTAAGATTGCCAAAACAGATGTAGCCGCATCCAACGGAGTGATTCATGTGATTGAGGATGTTGTTATGCCCAACTAGTTTAAGTGCTGGGCCAATTTTAAAAAGCACCGCAATGCGGTGCTTTTTTTATTTCTTTTTACGTTCAATTTCCAGTTGATGGATTTCCCTACCTAGTTGTGCCAAAAAGGGAATCCCGATTTCATCGTATTCGTAAGCATCATCGTTGAAAATACCATCGGAATTGACCAAAATGGTGGCGGTTAGTAAAAAGTCCACATCGTTTTCAGTATCCTGTATGTATGCGCAATCCGTAAGGGTGCCATATGCATAGCCTACCTTGTTGTAAATTTTGATGCTTTTGGGCATGGGCTCCGTGTTATCGCCAAACAGAAAAAACTTTACGTAGCTGTCGTAGTAAGTTTCTGTATCATACCCCTGCGCGCCAGGTAAGGTATGCATTGCGGTATGCAAAAAGTCGAGCTGGTCCTCGCTCAAACCGAAGCGCTCTTGTTCTTCAAATTGTTCTGGAAACATGATGCGTTTCAAAACATTGTGCTGGGTTTTAATAGGGTAGTGGTTCTTTAGACTGAAATCAAACGGCTCTTGAAACAGCGAATCCCCTGCATAATAGCCGTTGCCTTTAAGGGTCCCCAAAATCCCCAAAGATTCGGGCGGCGTATTGTGGATTACCTCGCTTGTAGTGGTGGTACTATCATTAATATAAATAACCAAAGGTTTTGTGGTCACTTCATCCGCATTTGCCGTAGATAGGCGATGTGCAATTCGGATAGGCCCCGCGCCAGAAAGTGTAATTCTGCTATTCAAATCATCTTGACCTAAAAATTCAATCAACCGATTGTTGGCCGCATTGTCTGATACTGCAAAAATCTCCTTGATACATTGGGCAAAAGTGGTTTCCACGGAATCCCCTTCAATGTAAAAACGAGTATTTCGGTCTAACGAATCCAACCCATTCAACTTTTCCAAGGCAGCCACAGCCGCTGGAAACTTAACGGTACTCGCAGGGTAAAAATACTGGCTGTCATTCACTTGAAAACTATAATCTGTAAAAACCACACTGTCGTTTGTGCGGTCTATTTGGGTATATAGAATTTGTACCTGATACTTGGTTAAGCTGTCCATAACCGTTGCGATTCTTTCATCTTTGGAAGACAAAGCAGACAGCAAAGGGTCTTTTTCTGAGGTTTCGGTACATCCTATTGCGGTCAATATAAGCAACAGTATACCTAATCGAAATCGTAACATACGTTGAGGTTTGGTTTATTCGGAATAGATTTCTCCGCGGTTGGGACGCAGAATCTCGCGTACATCTTTCATTTCAAATTCGGCCACGACCAAATAGGCAATGCTATGCATATCTGAAAAATGTTCAAACCCCGAGATATCGTGTTTCAGCTCTTCCAAGGTTACGAACTCCGCTAAATGTTTTTGATAATGTTCTGCAGTTCTTGCTGCTTGGGGTCCTCTAAAATCCCAAATCAATTTAATTTTTCGGTCCAATACAGGTTTCATAGTTTCTCAATTCATTTCTGGCGGCAAGACGTTTCACACTACCAGAAAGGTGAACAAAAGCTTGGTTTTTTAAAAATACCAAAAATAAAAGCGGTGGTAAAGTATATAAAAATCTGTTAACGAGTTCTTATGGAAGTTGCAGGGCATAGGGTATTTTTTATTTTTGCCCAATGTTTTCACTCCAACGAAAGTTTTTTTTCGGGTTTTTAGTATTGATTGCTGCACTTTTGGTTTCCTGTGAAGGTCTTTTTGCAGATAAGGCTGAAAAAGAACCCTTGGCGCGAGTGGGTGATGTGTTTTTGTACAAGGAAGATGTTGCAGCACTTTTGGATGAGGGTCTTTCAGCGTCCGATAGCGCAATTTTTGTAACCAATTATATTAATGACTGGGCTTCAAAACAATTGTTGCTTTCCAAATCAAAAATCAACCTTCCCGAAGAAAAGATTTCCGCTTTTGATTTGTTGGTAGATGACTACCGGGCTGAACTGTACACAAGGGCTTATTTGGAAGCTTTGGTTTTCAATGCGCAAGACACTACCGTTACACAATCCCAACTAAAAGGATATTACGAGCAGGAAAAAGAAAATTTTCGATTGAGCGAAAAGTTGGTGCAATTACGTTTTGTGGGGCTACCCGGACAGTATTTGGATAAGGATGAAGTAAATCAGCGTATGTCCAACTGGACTGAACAAGACAAACGATATTTGGATTCCATTTCCATTCAGTTCCGTAAAATCCATTTCAATGATTCTGTATGGGTGAGTACCGCCAGAATTCGAGAAGAAATCCCCCCGCTTACTGCCTTGAATGAAGACGAGCATCTAAAAAAATCACAATTTTTTGAGTTGGGGGACTCCACTTCGGTATATTTGGGCAAGGTGACCGATGTTTTGGAGGTAAATGATGTAGCTCCTTTTGAATATGTAGCACCACGGATTCGTCAGTTGATATTGAATCGCAGACGTTTTGTCTACATTAGGAAGCTAAAAACCGAAATAATTGATGAAGCCACAAAAGAAAATGAATTTGAGGTATATGGGAAATAGGATGAAGCATGTTGTAATGCTATTGGCACTTGGTTTAACGGTTTCCGTCCAAGGGCAAGATGAGGAAGATATGGCAATGGCCAACGATTCGACTCAGGCGACCAAAAGGGTTAAACTGGATGGGGTTGCTGCGGTAATCGGAGATTATGTAATTCTAGAATCAGATATTGACAAAACTTTGATTGACCTTAAAAGTCAAGGAGCTTCTACCGCTGACATCACGCGATGTGGATTGTTGGGTAAGTTGATGGAAGACCGTTTATACGCACACCAAGCCGTGCAGGATAGTTTGCTGGTGTCAGATGACCAAGTAAATTCACAAAGTGACCGACAAATACAGCAGTTGGTAGCGCAAGTAGGCTCTATGGACAAGGTTTTGAAGTTCTACAAAAAACCGGACATTGAAAGTTTCCGAACCGAGCTCTTCGAAATCAATAAACTTCGTATGCTTTCCGAAAAGATGCAGGGTAAAATCGTTGAGGAAATTGAAGTGACTCCAGAGGAAGTTAGACAATTCTTCAGACGTATTCCAGAAGACGAAAGACCTGTTTTTGGTGCAGAACTCGAAATTGCACAGATTGTCAAACAACCCAAAGCACCGCAGGAAGAAAAACTTAAGGTCATCAATCGCCTCAAACAAATCAAACAAGATGTTGTGGAGAATGATGCCAGTTTCAATGTAAAAGCCATTCTATATTCACAAGTCCCGGGCTCGAAATCCAAAGGAGGTTTTTATAGCATGACGCGAGAAACCCCATTTGTAAAAGAATTCAAGGATGTAGCTTTTAGCCTTCAAGAAGGCGAAATTTCCGAACCTTTTGAAACTGAATTTGGGTATCATATCATTCTTATCGAAAAGATTCGTGGTCAGGAAGTGGACCTACGCCACATATTGATTATCCCAGAAATTCCAGAAGCTACACTTTTAGCTGCTGCGCAGGAACTCGATACCATCCGAAAGCACGTGATGGAAGGCAAATACACCTTTGCCCAAGCCGCCGTAAACTTTTCTGATGAAAAAGAAACCAAATTTGACGGTGGATTGCTTCGAAATCCCATCAACTTTGATT
>ERZ1740062.236-NODE-236-length-39630-cov-6.798989_pt1 | contig 39630 bp, 29 predicted proteins | sample MGYA00581741_ERZ1740062 | MGnify/ENA primary metagenome ERZ1740062 (study PRJEB43018, sample SAMN04849747) | marine metagenome | isolation source: floating plastic debris | place: Pacific Ocean | collected 2008-09-01 | study: EMG produced TPA metagenomics assembly...
CGGCAATCTGCATCGCAGCAGCCGTTGTATTCTGGTTATGAGTCCTGAGCCTAGTCTTGCGTTTGCCTGATTTGAACCAGCTTGTCGCATTCTGTTCGGTCATTGAAACTACAGCCGTTGTTCAGTTGCGTGAAAATGAACACCGCCTGATTGTAACTCAGCTTTGGGTTCTCGTTCTGAATCTTGCGGATTATGCTCGCCTGCTTGTCTGAGTCGTTCACACTGAAAAAGATTGGTCTTTGGTGCCGCTCATAAATTTCGTCGCGCATCGTGACCCACTTGCTGTGATCGTTGAACTCATAGACGTCGTTCTTGTCAAATTCCGAATTCCAGAAACTGACCTCTACTGACAGAATCCGATCGCCCGGCTTCGTGCTTCCTACACCTTGCTGGCATTCGAACTGTTTCTCTACGAAGAACGGGAGCCGTTCGTCTGAGGCACTGTCCTGCAACACACCCCATTGCTGAAACACCGATGATTTCGAAGAATCAACCTTCGTCTTAAGCCCTAGGATCTCTGACCCCTTGTCTTCATAGGATGCACCGCCGGATACCTTTGTCTTGAACCACGTCCAGATGCCGAATTCGGCTTCCAACTCGGCCTTGGCAAAGGCGGAAGTAACTTTCTCTTCCTTGAACTCCGATGTGAGTTCAGTGTTGCACGGGAAGAAGTCAGACCCGACGAAATTGAACGACGACAAAGGGTGTTCGCGATCGATACGGAATAAAACACCGGTCTTCTCAAATTTGTCCAGATCGCGCTGGTAGATCGGAAACGACAGAACCTTTGCGGCCTGTGGACCAAGTTCGTTCTGCGTGTCGTCATCGGGATGCGCCGTCGCTGTGAACCTGGGACCGAGAGGCGTGTCCTCGCCTTCGTTTGACAGATCGAAAATCCATCCCTCCCCGGTTGGCGTCCCGTGGTTGCAACTGCCGCCGTTCGGGATCAGCGGGCTCGTCTCGCCGGGGCAGTAAACCGAGTGGATCAACCGGAAGCGCGGATTGCTGTTGCGGGATTTGATCCGCCGATAGCGTGAAACACCGCGCCGCGGGAAGAGTTGAAGCGTCACCGGATAGCCATGATAGGTCCGCACGCTGCGGTATTTTTTGCTGCTCGAACCGGAAAGTCGGTCTGTTTTCTGGACGTCGAATATTAGCGTGCCTTCGGGCAACCAAAGCTGGACAGGACGTTTTCCGAATGGATCCAGGTCACGGCCCTCGGCCCACTGCCCCTCGATCAGCTCTCCCATTGGTAAACCCTGGGACCGTGCGTCGATCGGAGCAAAGAGTATGGTGAAAAACACTGCGGCGACGCTCAGGAACGTCGCCCTACTGGTCCTCAGCCCGAGCATCGCTGGCTCCGTTTTGCCCCCATCTGAGACAAAATGATGCACAGATCCGGGCAGATGTCCAGAATCGGGAATGCTGCTGTGTATATCGCTACTTGCCGTGGGACGCTGGCGCCGTCTGGTAAACCTCACAGTTCAGGCCGCAGGATCTCCAGCGGATGAGCCCGCAGCGACAGGCGTAACGCCCGGTAATCTTCGACGACATCTTCGCCAAGGGACGGCTCCGGCAGATCCGGCACCGGTTCGCGCAATCCCTCGCCATCCTCGGCGAACAGCGGCAGCGGGGCGGCCCCTGACGTGCCCTGCGCCTCCCACAGCGCATGGCGCCGTTTCAGACCCGACGGCGCGAACGCATCTGCATTGGCCAGCTTCTCCAGCGCCTGCCGCCCGATCCCTGCACGCCGCCACAGGCTCTCGATATCCGGATAGCCATTGCCCCGCGCCGCCGCGATCCAGTGGCAGTCTTCTTCCTTCAGGCCCTTGATCTGGCGAAATCCCAGGCGCAAGGCCAATCCGCCCTGGCTGTCGGCTTCCAGCGTGTTGTCCCAGTAACTCGCATTGATGCAGACCGGGCGCACCTCGACCCCGTGTTCGCGCGCATCGCGGACGATCTGTGCAGGCGCATAGAACCCCATCGGCTGCGAGTTCAGCAGCGCGCAGGCGAACACCGCCGGATGATGCCGCTTCAGCCAGGCCGAGGCATAGACCAGCAGCGCGAACGAGGCCGCATGGCTTTCGGGAAAGCCGTACTCCCCGAATCCCTCGATCTGACTGAAACACCGCTCGGCAAAGTCATGCTCATACCCGCGTTCGAGCATCCCGCCGATGAACCGCTCGCGAAAGCTCGAGATCGTTCCGGTCTTGCGGAATGTCGCCAGCGAGCGCCGCAGCCGATCCGCCTCGTCCGGCGTGAACCCGGCGGCCACGATCGCGATCCGCATCGCCTGTTCCTGGAACAACGGCACGCCCAGGGTCTTGCCCAGCACCTCGCCCAACTCGTCCGAGGGAAACGAGACCGGCTCCTCGCCCTGCCGCCGCCGGATATAGGGATGCACCATGTCGCCCTGGATCGGCCCCGGCCGGATGATCGCAACCTCGATTACCAGATCATAGAAATTGCGCGGCCGCATCCGTGGCAGGAAGTTCATCTGCGCGCGCGATTCCACCTGGAAAACGCCCAGCGAGTCCGCCTCGCACAGCATGTCGTAAACCTCGGGACACTCGGGCGGCAGCGTCGCCAGGGTGTACCGCTGCCCCAGATGTGAGGCGATCAGGTCGAACGCCTTGCGGATGCAGGTCAGCATGCCCAACGCCAGCACGTCGACCTTCAGGATCCCCAGCGCGTCAATGTCGTCCTTGTCCCACTCGATGACGGTGCGGTCGTCCATCGCCGCATTCTCGATCGGGCAAAGTTCGTCCAATCGGCCCGCCGTGATCACAAACCCGCCGACATGCTGGGACAGATGGCGCGGGAAGCCGATGATCTGCTCGACCAAGGCAAGCGTCTGCTGCAAACGCCGGTCGCTTGGATCCAGACCGACCTCGCGCAGCCGCTCGGCCCGGATCGCCTCCTGCGACCAGCCCCAGACCTGCCCCGACAGGGCCGAGGTGACATCTTCGGACAGGCCCATCGCCTTGCCGACCTCACGGATCGCGGCACGGCTGCGGAAATGGATCACCGTCGCCGTCAGCCCGGCGCGCTCGCGTCCATAGCGTTCGTAGATGTGCTGGATCACCTCTTCCCGACGCTCATGCTCGAAATCGACATCGATGTCGGGCGGTTCATCCCGGGCTTCGGAGACAAAGCGCTCGAACACCATCGAGATCGTGTCGGGTGCGATCTCGGTGATCCCCAGCGCATAGCAGACGGTCGAGTTCGCCGCTGAACCGCGCCCCTGGCACAGGATCCCGCGCGACCGCGCGAAGTGGACGACATCGCGTACGGTCAGGAAGTACGGCGCGTAGTTCAGCTTGCCGATCAACGCGAGTTCGCGATCCACCAATTCCTGAGATCGTTGCGGGATACCATCCGGGTAGCGCCAGTTCAGGCCCTCTGCCGCCAGCCGCGCCAGCCGGTCCTGCGGCGTCTCGCCATTGCCTTCATCGGGGTACTCGTAGCGCAGTTCATCCAACGAGAACGTGCAGCGATCGGCGATCTCTGCGGCGGCCTCGATGGCGCGTGGATAGTCTGCGAAGATCCGCGCCATCGCCTCCGGCCCGCGCAGATGCTGCTCGGCATTCGGCAGGGCGCGTGTGCCCAGGTTGTCGACCGTGCGGCCCTCGCGCAGACAGGTCAGGATGTCGGCCAGCTTGCGCCGATTGCCCCGATGCATCATCGGCTGGCAGGTCGCGACCGGGGTCAGGTTATGGGCCTCGGCGATATCCGAAAGGCGCGCGAAGCGTTCCTCGTCGCGCCCGTCATAGCGGGGGGTAAAGGCGAGGTGCTTCACAACTCCACGTGGCGCAGAGGGTTGCGACCGATCTGGAGGGCGCTTGGCATTGGTCGGCTGCCTAGCAATCTCAAAAGCGGGCAAATCAGTCATGGTGTAAACAGAGTCGCCATCGCATCCTCTGGGCGGAGGTCGGGCGCGGTCCGTTTCGCGGGCGAAGAGAGAACCCGTAAAATCGATCTCACCCTCCAACACATCCGGCAGAACGGCGATCAGAACCAAGCCCTCGGCCCATTCGGCAATATCGACCAGCCGCAGATCGCACTCCCCCTTGACGGTTCGGCGCTTGCCGATTGTCAGCAACCGGCAGAGCCGACCATAGGCTGCCCTGTCGGTTACCAGTGCGATCAGCTCGATCGGCGAGTCACTCAGAACCAGCCGTGCACCAATGATCAGTTTCGGGATGGACCGGACTTCGGGTTCCGCGCTGTCTTCAAGGTCAGGGCTTCGCTGTCCCGGACTTGATCCGGGACCGTTCGCACGGTCTTCAGGCGGCCCTGGGTCTTGGCCCGGGACAGCGCGGGACATTTGCGCCCCCGGCGCGAGATCCGGCTGGCGCGAGGATGGATCGATCCGGACCTGGGACCGGATCTTGGCTGCATGCTCGCGCACATCCGAGCCGGTGATGTTCCGGGGTTTCACCGTCACCCGCTCGCGCCGCAGTTCCTTCAGCCGCACATGCGCCCGGACGACCCCGGCCAGCGAGTTCCGGTCGGTGATCGCGATCGCACCCAGTCCAAGCTCTGCCGCACGCAGCACCATTTCTTCCGGATGCGAGGCCCCGGTCAGGAAGGTGAAATTGGTCGTGCTGGCAAGCTCGGCGAACATGATGTTCGCAATATGTTCTCATGCTTGCGAGTCGGCAAGCTCCGTCACGCCAAACCCGCACACACCGCGACTCTCACATGGATATCGACTTAAACAAACTATGCCCACGTAGATGTCCACCTAAGCATGCAGCGCTAAGATGGATATCTTGTAGACCTAGATATCTACTCCGCGGCGGCGCGGAACTCCGCTTTGCGGCCGAGCGCCTCGGCAATGACTCTCGAGGCCGCAGCAATGCCAGAGCCTCCCATCGATGCGCCCATATGCGCCAAGGTAGCCTCGATCGTGCCGAGCGTGCCCAGCACCATTGGCGGGTTCAGATGGCCCATATGGCCGATGCGGAAGGCCTTGTCCTCGAACGAGCCCAGACCGACGCCCAGGACCAGCCCGGCATCGGTCTCGCAGATCCGCCGCATCTCCTTGCAGTCAATCGACCCGCCCAGAATCGTTGTGGTCGCATCGCTGCGGTGCGCCAGGTCCGTGATGTTCAGCTCGAACCCACCGGGGGCGGCCCATGCTTCGACAGCGGCCCGCACCGCATCCGCGAAGACCGTGTGACGGGCCCAGACGTTCTCCAGCCCCTCGTCGAACAGCATGTCGAGCGCCGTACGCATCGCGTAGATGTGCTGGATCGGCGGTGTCCCACAGAATTTCAGATAGTGCGCGCCGTCCATCAGGCGCGGCGTCCAGTTCCAGTAGGGCGTGACCATCTCGGCGGTTTCGTGCGCTTTCAGCGCTTTTTCCGACGCCCAGACCAGGCCCAATCCCGGTGGTACCATCAGACCCTTCTGGCTGCCGCCAATGGTGATGTCGACGCCCCATGCGTCCATGAAGTACGGCACCGAGGCCAGCGAGGCGACACAGTCCACCATGTAGAGGGCGGGGTGCCCGGCGGCATCGATCGCCTTGCGGATCGCGCCGATATCGTTCCAAACGCCCGAGGCGGTGTCGATCTGGACCACCAGGATCGCTTTGATCTCATGGGCCGTGTCAGCGCGCAGACGTTCCTCGACCCTGTCGGGATCGACCGGACCACGGTCGCCGAAATCGATGGTTTCGACCTCGCAGCCAAGCTGTTCCGCCTGCTCGCCCCAGCCGATTGCGAACCGGCCCGAGGCAAGCACCAGCACCTTGTCGCCGCGCCGCATCGTGTTCGTCAGCGACATCTCCCAGGCACCGTGGCCGTTCGAGATCGCCATGAAGACCTTGCCTTCGGTATGCGCGACCTTCGGCAGATCGTCGAAGACCGAGTGGCTGATGTCGACCAGCGGGCCTTCGTACATGTTGGGAAACGAGCGGTGCATCGACCGCAGCACATCCTCGGGTATGACAGAGGGACCCGGAATTGATGTCAGCGCACGGCCACGGTTCAGGTTCATCGCTCATCTCCGGAATGCTGCATGTGCACAGGAGCCTACCCGGCAACCGTGCCATGTCTACGCGAATTCCGTGATTGACGGCATCACGTCGCATGATGGCCGCGTCGTGCGGGCGACGCGGCTCTGTTCGGAATCAAAGCCCCGACTGGGGCTTCAGCCGGTTACCTGACCCCGGCGGATCAAGCTGGGGCGTGAGACATCAACCGACATTTGCTGCCCAGTGTTGTCTGCGCGGCGCATCGCGGCACGCACGCCAGATTCATCTGCCGGAACGGTTGCCGGGCGTTCTGGCGCCGAAGCACTTGGTTCCGGCACTGAGCCCGCCATCTGGTCTTCTGCCTGGCGTGTCTGAGACGCGCGGATCAGCGTCTCTGCCATGCGGATGAATTCGTCGAGCTTCGCAACTTCTTCGTGCAACTCGGCTCGTCTGTCTAACGCGATCTTCAGAACATCTGTCATGGTTTTCTTCCCCGTCCGTCAGCGATCACCCGGATACGGGATGCGGTATTGATGAATTATATGTCAAGTTGTGTTTCGTGCAGCAATCTATGGTTGTGCGCGCTGCTTAAAACAAAGTCATTTTGCAAAGAAAGCAGAAGATATGTCTCGCACACAAATTACACTTTCTCGACGTGCAAATGCCCTTTTGCATCCTGCTGTGCTACGTTAACCTAAACGCACAAAAAACTTGGAGGTACAAACGTGGCGACGACGACCAAATCATCGAACAAGGCGTGTTGCGGCCCAGGATACGAATCACCTATGGCGGCCATCAAGGGCCCAAAGGAGAAGATTCTCTACACGATTGCCATCTATACAGGCACAGGCATCGAGAAGCCGGATTACCTGGCGACCATCGATAACGACCCCAGATCGCGGACGTATTCCAAGGTTATCCACCGGCTCGAAATGCCGGGCATCGGAGACGAACTGCACCACATGGGTTGGAACGCATGCTCGTCGTGCCACGGTGATTCCTCGATGTCGCGCCAATACCTCCTGCTTCCAGGCGTGCGTACGACGAACATCCACATTGTCGATGTCGCCACGGATCCGAAAGCGCCACGCCTGCACAAGGTGATCAAGGGCAGCACGATCAAGAAGAAGACAAACCTGTCGGCGCCGCACACGGTTCACTGCCTGGGCAGCGAGATCATCATCTCGATGCTGGGCGACGCCAAAGGCAACGGGCCAGGTGGCTTCCTGCATCTCGACAAGGACTTCAACATCGTCGGGCGCTGGGAAAACGATCTCGGCAAGATGAAGTACAACTATGACTTCTGGTACCAGCCGCGCCACAACATGATGATTTCATCGGAATGGGCATCGCCGAACACATTCATGCCGGGCTTCGATCTGGGCGATGGCGCCGCAGGAAAGTATGGTCAGCAGATCCACTTCTGGGACTTCAAGAAGAAGAAGGTTTCGAAAACGGTCGATCTGGGCGCAGACGGAATGATCCCGCTGGAAGTGCGTTTCATGCACGACCCGGACCGGCCCGAAGGCTTTGTCGGCGCGACGCTGTCGTCCAACATGATCTACTTCAAGGCCCAGGGCGAGAAGGGCAAGAAGGTCATGACCAAGAAGGTCATCGACATCCCGCCCGTCGATGTCATCGGCTTCCCGGTCCAGATGCCGTCGCTGATCACCGACTGGCTGATCTCGATGGATGACAAATGGCTCTACCTTGCCAACTGGCTTCATGGCGATGTGCGCCAGTATAACATCGAGGATCCCGAGAATCCGGTCTTCACCGGTCAGGTCTGGATGGGTGGACTGCTTGGCCGTGCGCCCAAGGTGAACGGCAAGGCTATCGAGGGTGGTCCGCAGATGATCCAGCTCTCGCTGGATGGCAAGCGGCTCTATGTGACAACGTCGCTGTTCTCGACCTGGGACAACCAGTTCTACCCGAACATGACCAAGACCGGCGGCTGCATGGTCCAGGTGGACTGCAACACGCGGGACGGCGGGCTGAAGATCAATCCAAAGTTCTTCGTCGACTTCCGGCGCGAGCCGAACGGCCCGGCGCGGGCGCACGAAACCCGCTATCCGGGTGGCGATTGCACGTCAGACATCTGGGTCTGATCCATAAGACTTGAAATCAAGACGGGGCGGGCGAAAGTCTGCCCCGTTTTCTGTTCGAGCATCGTTTGGCGAGCATGTGTCTGCGCGGCCGCCGCGCCGTGATCGATAGCTGTTACGTGGCTTCGCCGCGCCAGATCATCGAAAGCACGGCAAGGTCGTCAGACTGCGGTGCACCGGCCCGGTGTGCGGCCACACCTTGGAACAACGCATCAACCAGTGCCGAGGCAGGCGCGTCCGGAACCAACGTGCCCGCGATCGTGCTGATCCGGGCCCGTCCGAAAAGGTTGCCGTTTGGATCATTTGCCTCGGACAATCCATCGGTCAACAGAACGATCGCTTCACCGACGCTCATCTGGTGCTCTATCGATTGAAAGTTCAGACCGGAGGTGATCCCGATCGGCGGTGCGTTCGACTCCACCTGCTTCAGAGCCGTCTGTCCCGGTTTGCACAGCACGACCGGTTCGTGACCGGCGCTTGCGATCTTGAGCGCACCCGTCGCGCAGTTCACGTGCACCAGGCTAAGTGTCACGAAGTGTAGGCCCGGGTTGTCATTGCAGAGATTGCTGTTCACCTCGTCCAGGACGGCGCCAGGATCGTTCTTGTGACGGAAGGCCGATGCCTTGATCAGCGATTTGGTCATCGCCATCAGAATACCGGATGCCAGTCCCTTGCCCGATACATCCCCGATCACCAGGAACATGTCGTCCGGGCCGGTCATGTAGAAGTCGTAGAAGTCGCCGCCGACCTCGCGCGCCTGCTCGATCCGGGCGTGCAGGTCGAAACGGGTTTCGTCGGCGAACGAGCTTTCAACGTTCGGAAGAAGGCCGGTTTGGATCAGGCGTGCGCTGTTCATCTCGGTCGCATGGCGTGCCGCACGGCGCAGGACCGAAACCTCGTCGGCCGTGCGCTCGATCGTCTTTTCTAGGTCGTCGAACTCGATCGGCTTGGTGATGAAATCGAAGGCGCCCCGGTTCATGGCCGTGCGAATGTTCTTGATGTCGCCGTAGGCCGAAACGACGACCGTCTTGGTTTCGAACCGGAGCGGTGTGAGGTGCGAAAGCAGCGTCAGCCCGTCCATGCCCGGCATGTTAATGTCTGTGAGAACAAGATCCACGGCACCGGATCTGGCGAGCTTCGCCAACGCGTCGTTTCCGTCAGAGGCAAAGATCAGTTCCAACTCGCCCGAGCGCACGCGGCGGCGAAGACGCTGGCGCAGCATCTCCTCTACATCGGGTTCGTCATCGACCACCATAACGCGCACGGTCATTCGGAGACCTCGCTATCGGTGTTGGCTTCGCGCCGTTTCTTGATTTCGGCCAATGCAATCACCGCTGCGGCATCCGACGGAAGAACAACGGTGAATTCGGCAAACTCGCCTTCATGGCTGTCGACACGGATTTCCCCACCATGGCTGTTCACAATGTCATAACTGATCGAGAGGCCAAGGCCAGTCCCCTCTCCCGGATCTTTCGTGGTGAAGAACGGCTGGAATAGTTTGCTTCGATTGGTGGCAGAGATCCCATATCCATTGTCATGGACCTTGATATGGGTGCAGTTCTCATGCGGAAAAGTCGCGATGTGCACCTTCGGTACAAAATCATCTGGCTCGTTGTTGGCGCGCTCACGCGCAGCCTGTAAGGCATTGCGGATCAGGTTCAGGACAACGCGTGACAGTTCGGTCTGAGAGCCGTGTATCGTCGGCAACTCGTCCGACAGGTCGCGCGTTATTTCGACATTGAACGAGGGGTCTTGCGCCCTTGCGCCATGATAGGCGAGGTCCGTTGCTTCATCGACCAAGCGGTTCACGAGCACCGGCGCCCGCGTTCCCGGGTCGTTGCGCGAGTGCATCAACATGGACTTGACGATTCCATCCGCGCGAAGGCCGTGGTTCTGGATCCGCTCGAGGTTTTCCCCAAGCACGGCGAGATCGTCCTTCAGATCTTCCCGGCCGCTTTCGTCAAGATGTTCCAGCGCCGGTTGCACCGAGTCCTGCACGTCCTTGTGGAGATCGCGTGAGAGCTTGGAGAAGTTGATGACAAAGTTGAGCGGGTTCTTGATCTCGTGCGCCACACCGGCGGTCACTGCGCCAAGCGAGGCCATCTTTTCCTGCAGGATCAGCTTGTCCTGCGTTTCGCGCAGTTCCTCGAGCGACTTTTGCAAGCGCGCCTCGGCGGCCCGTCTGCGCTCGATCTCTATCGACTGCGTGTTGTGTTCGAGCTGGGTGCGGGTCGCTTCGCGCAAGTAATTTTGATGGATCAGCACACTCCAAAGCGCCAGCGCAAGATAGACGATCATGGTGATCAGGACCCAGTCTGCCGCCCTGGCTGTCTCGAAATTGTAGATCAAGGCGGCAAACATCATAATCGCCATCGGCGTGACGTAACCGTAAAGCGCCTGCGGGATTTTCCAGGTCGAGATCATGGCGCCGGACCAAAGACCGAGGATCACGATGTAGGTAACGATCTGACCGGTCTCACCGCCCAGTTGATAAACGACGGCCGATCCGCCCCCGATCGCAATTCCTAGTGCTGTCGACCAGACCGCGATTCTCGACATTCTGCGGGCCGAGACACTTGTGGGCGGCGGCCGGTTCCGCAGCCGGACCCAGCTCAACAGAATAGGTGCGTTAAGGAAGAAGAGCAGGACAACCCAGCCCGCGATGAACCAGAGCGACAGGAACGGGAGCACGCTGAGGCACAGGATCAGCGGAACAACCACATTGCTGATCATCATCAGCGGCGCGAGCCGTACCATCGTGACCGACTGGTCGATCCGGATTGCAGCATTGACGTCTTCGTCCGTCACCAGCTGCAACGGAGCGTCCGGAACGTGAATTGTTTCAGCCTCGGCGTATGTGTTCACGTGCATCAGCTCAAATAACTTCAACCAGATCGTGTTTGATCCGCTTCGGCCAGCAGGTCAATCTTCTCCATCTTGATTTCAAAAATGAGCATCAATCTGGTTAAAACAAGGCTATGGCGAGTCCTGCGTTTCGGGCAAATTCGATGCTTTCTTTTCGCGGCTGTCATGGATTTTTCTGGCCAAGGTGTTGCAAGCGTTCCTCGATCGCTCCGAGCCGATTGAGAACCTCGTCCCGGTATGCGTCAGTGTTCTTGACGTCTTCTTCGTGGTGCGCGTCCTGCATCGAATTGACGATCAGACCAACCAGAAGGTTTACCACCGCGAACGTCGTCACGATGATGAAGGGTACGAAGAATGCCCAGGCGTAGGGATGAACCTCCATCACCGGGCGAACGATGCCCATCGACCAACTTTCCAAGGTCATGATCTGAAAGAGCGAATATGCCGAGCGCCCGATGGTGCCGAACCACTCCGGGTGGCTTTCCGCGAAGAGCTTGGTCGAGATCACCGCTGAGATGTAGAAGATCAAGCCCCTCAGCAGGAAGACCGACGCCATCCCCGGAAGCGCTGAGATAAAGCCTTCGACAACACGGCGCAGGCGCGGTGTCGCGGTAATCACACGCAGGAGACGCAGAATACGAAGCGCGCGGAGAACACTGAGCGTGCCCTGGGACGGTATCAGCGCGACACCGATGATGAACATGTCGATCCAGTTCCAGGGATCGCGGAAGAAGCGTGTGCCGAAGGCGTACAGCTTGACCAGCAACTCGAACACGAAGAAGCTCAGACACAGGGTGTCGAGTACGGCAAGTGTGGCACCCCATTGCGCCACGATCGATGGTGATGTCTCCAGCCCAAGGATCAGCGCGTTCACAAGGATGATGGCGATGATGGCCTTGCGGACAGGCAGTGTCTCGAGCCACTCGGCCAGGCGGGCGCGATCAGTGATCAGGGACATCACGGGTCTCCTCAAGGGGCTTGCGGTCGGTCGGCGACATGGCCGATTGTGCGGCGCAACGCAACCGGGCTTTGAGGCGCAAGGAGGATGGAATGAGGGGGCTTGAGGGCAAGCGTGCTGTGGTTACGGGAGCGGCCCGGGGTATCGGACGGGCGATCGCAGAGCGTTTGTTCGCCGAGGGATGCCACGTGGCCTTTGCCGATACTGATCTGGTGGAGGCCGAGGCGGCCGTTCGTGCCTGCGATCCGGATGCGGCCCGTGCGAAGGCGATCCACGTCGACGTGTGCTCACGCGATGAGATCCAGGCAATGGCGGACAGTCTCGTGAAAACGCTTGGCGGCATCGACATTCTGGTGTCCAACGCGGGGATCATGGACCGAATGCCGTTTCTCGAGATGACCGATGCGTTCTGGGAACGCGTTACGGGCTTGAATCTGCAAGGCACGTTTCGCTGCGGTCAGATCGCGGCGCGTCAAATGATCGGCCAAGGCACGGGCGGACGAATCGTCAACGTGGCATCGAACTCCGGGATCTTCGGAGGGCGCGGGCGCGCGGCTTACGGCGCGTCGAAGGCCGGTATCATCAATCTGACGCAGACCATGGCGATCGAACTGGCCGAGCACGGGATCACGGTGAACGCAGTCGCACCGGGTCCGACCAAGACGGGCCCACACATGCCGGACGAACCGTGGCCGAGCGTCAAGGGACGGATGCCGCTTGGCCGGTTCGGAAAACCTGCGGAGATTGCAGCCGTCGCGGCATTTCTTGCATCGGACGAGGCGAGTTTCGTAACCGGTCACGTCTACGGCGCGGATGGCGGCTACACGACCTCTGGTATTATGGAAGGCTGAACACGCGGACGCCGTTAGCCGCTGGACCGTTCCTGCAAAAGGGCGCCGACCGCTTCGATCAACTCTGCATTCGAGAAAGGTTTCGTCACAAATCGGTTGGCTCCGGCCGAAAGCGCGGTCTCGCGGTCCTCGGCCTGCCCTTTCGCGCTGAGGATGATGACGGGTAGATCTTTGGCACGAGGATCCGCTCGCAGGCGCTTCAGGATTTGATATCCGTTCTCGCCCGGCAGCATCACATCCAGCAAAAGCAGATCGGGATCGGCCTGAAAGACAAGGTCGGCGACGCGCCCGCCTTCGGGCTCCACCGTTATCTTGTATCCGGCGCGTTCGAACAGGAACGTGATCGACTTCGCGATGTTCGGCTCGTCTTCAGCGACGATTATATGTGCAGCCATTCCACCCCTTCCCCCGGAGATGGTCGCATGTGTCTGGACACAGTTACATGTCGTCGGCATTTCTGCAAATGCGCACAGCCGGATCGCCGATGATACATGTTCCGACGTTTTGCCGTGTTGCCGAGTCATGGCTGATTTCGATAGGCTTTCCGTGGCAGGAAAGGATTGGCCATGTCCGAAGAGACGTCGCCGAATGACTCGACACTGACGCTGAGCACCAAAGTCGAGGAAGATTTTATCTCGCCCGCGACGGCGATCCGCGGCGCGCTCGAGATTTTGCGCGACTTCCCCGATCTGACGGTGACCGAACAGCAGGATTTCATCAGAGCGGCGTTGGCGGAGTGCCATAGGCTGGAAGCTGGAATTGAGCACCTGTCAGACGCCGTTTATGCCGCTGCACGGACAGCTTTGGTCGTGGATGTCAGCGCCAAGCAGGATCCTGACATTCCTGCGTATGGCGATCGGATTAAGTTCCACACGGATCAGGAAATCCTCGAGATCGATTTCAGCAATTTCGAATTCGACTGCACGGATCGGGTCAATGGTGTCTACGACGAGATCGATGCCGGTGTGAACGCGACCGGGCGTAAGTGGTATGTCGTGGTCAACAACACCAATTGCCGGGTCTGGCCGGAGGCTTGGGTTGCCTTTGCGCATCGTGGCAAGAAGGTGAATGTCAACTTCTCGCTCGGTACGTTTCGGTACGCCGAGGCTGAAGATGGGAGCGTAAGCAACGACCCGACATTGCTTGCGTCGCGCAGCGCGGCGTTCGACGAGGTCGAAGCGCTGAGGGGTCGTCCCAGTTGGAAGCGGACGCTGTCCTACAGTTGATCGTCTCAATTCGACGCTTGGCGAACGCATTCCAACGGCGTAGATCGGGCGCCTGATCCCGAGGTTCCTTGCATGGCGATTGCCGCGATCCCGGCCGACGAAACCGTCGGTGCGAAAATACTGCGCCATACGGCCGATCTGCTGCGCCTCGCGTGGCCGGTGATGTTGTCGCGCGCGGGCATCCTGATCATGGCCTTCGCCGATATCGCGATGCTCGGGCGCTACGGGGACGGAGCGGTCGGGATCTCGAACCTGGCAATTGCGATCTTCGTTCCGGTGATCGTCATGACCATCGGGATGGCAAGCGGTATGGTGCCGGTCGTCAGTCAGGCCTACGGTGCCGGGCATCGTGAGGAATGTGGCAGGGCGTTTCGGCGCGCCCTGAGTTGGGGCGTCTTCTGTTCGCTGATCGGCATGGCCGTGGTGTGGCGCGGCGAGACTCTGCTGGGATGGTTTGGGCAGACGCCTGAACTGGCGCAAGCGGGCGGAACCGTGTCCGTGGCACTCGCACCGGGCGTTCTTGCTCAGACACTTTTTGCGGTCTGCGCATTCTATTTGGAATCGACGCGTCGCCCGATGTTCGCCCTGACGGTGATGATTGCCGCTAACGTAATCAACCTAATGCTGAACTGGCTGTTGATCTTCGGAAATCTGGGCTTCCCCGAGTTGGGTGCCGTGGGTGCGGCGATTGCCTCGACGATTGCGCGCTTCGGGGCTGCAGGCTTGATGCTGTGGTATGTCTTCACGTTGGACCGTGCCCCTGCGCTGGGTGTGCGCGGGCCATGGGAGACCATGTGGGGTCCCGGTGGCTGGCGGCTTGGCTGGCCGATGCGAAAGCTCGGCGGATCGGCTGCGATCTCGAACGGGTTCGAGACGATCGGTTTCGCGGCGATGAGCCTGATGGCGGGGACGCTGGGCATCGCGGCGCTGGATGCGTATTCGATCTCGCACAATCTGGTGTCAACTTTCTTCATGATCGGACTCGGGCTGGCCGTCGCGACCGGTGTGCGAGTCGGACAGGCGACCGGGGCCGGTGACCCGCGTGAGGCGGCCTTTGCGGGATGGACCGGTTTGCTTGTAGCGCTCCTGATCATGGGAAGTCTTGCTTCACTGGTCCTGTTGTTTCGCACCGAGATCGCTCACGTCTACACCAATGACCCCGAGCTTGCGGCGCGTGCCGCTGCCGTGTTCCTGTTTGCGGCATTTGTGTGCGTGCCCGACAGCTTGCAGGTCGTGATGGGCCAGGCGATCCGAGCACTGGGGGACGCTTGGGTGCCGCTTGCGGCGTACGCCGCAAGTTTCGTTGTTCTGATGATCCCGTTCGGTTGGTATATGACCACCGCACTGGGGTGGGACGAGCGGGGATTGGTCCTGGCTGTTGTCGTTGCCTGCGTGTTGGCGACCGTGCTGCTGGCCTGGCGTTTTCGCGCTTTGACGAAGGTGCGTTGATGAACGAGGGGTACAACCAGATCCGTGATCGCTGGGCGGTGCGCGCTGGCGAGTGGCTGATGTATGCGGCTGCATATTGCACGCGCTTTGCCACGTCTTGGGTTTCTGTCTGGTGGCTCAGCCAGGCTCTTGGCGCGCTCGGGTGCAGATTGGCGCTTTTGTTGCCCGGCGTGCGCCGTCGGGCCGAGGATAACATTTCACTTGTCTATCCCGAGATGACTGCGCCGGACCGACGGCGCTTGGTTGTCGAATCCGCACGTTCGTTCATTCATCTGGCAATCGAGTACACGCATCTGGATCGCTTCATCCGGGACGTCGAACTGGACACTCGGGGTTTGGAGCATCTGGAAGCCGCGCGGGCGAGCGGTCGGGGTGCGATCATCGTCACCGCGCATTTCGGGAACTGGGAAGCGATCCGTATCGCCGCCAAACGGGCCGGGCTCGAGACTGGAATCATCTACCGCGCATTTAACAACCGCTACCTTGACCGGTTTACGATGAACGTCATCCCCGATGCGGGGGCGCCAGTCGTTCAGAAGGGTCGGCAGGGCATGCGTTTGCTTGTCCAGCAGGTGATGCGGGGCGGTAATATGATGATCCTGGTCGATCAGAGGAATTCTGGCGCACCCTTCATCGATTTTCTGGGACAACCCGCCGAAACGGTGACGGCGGCTGCAGATTTGGCGATGCGAACGGGTGCGGCGCTGATCCCGGCCTATGCAGTCCGGAACGTCGATCAGCGGCGCTTTGAGGTCGTCTTCGAGGAACCGGTCACGGGAACGAACGGCGTCGAGATGATGACCGAGGTTAATAATCGCATCAGCGCCTGGATCGAGGCTCACCCGGACCACTGGTTCTGGTTCCACCGGCGCTGGAAATCGACCACGCGGTCGCGTCAAGTGCCGTAACGACGGAAACGTTCACCCACTGGATGGAAGTCGGCCTGGCCAAGGTTGCAAGATGCGACAACTTGGCTACGCTGGCGCGCAATAATAAATCAAATCCTGTGGAGGGAACCTCATGAAGCTGTTCACAGCAGTTGCGGCAACAGCCGTGGCATTGACGATGGCCTTCGGAGCCGTCACGGCGGACGCCAAGAAGCTGAAAGTTCAGGCGAGCTCGAAATCGGGGGACTGGGCACACCGGTTCATGACCGATGATTGGGCCCCGAAATTGGGTGCCATGACGGGTGGTACGGTCGAGATCGACGTGCTGCCGACAAAGGCCGTCGTTCCGCACCGCGAGACGATCGATGCGGTGGCAAATGGCATTCTGGACGGTGACCTGAATGCGGTCAGCTACTTTTCTGGCCGCGACCCGGCGTTTGCGATCATTGGCGATCTGATCGCGGGCTATGACACCGTGGATCAGGTGCGGACTTTCTGCATGCACGCAGGCGGCAAGGAGATCCTGCAGAAGCTCTATGACAAGTACACCAAGGGCAAGGTGCATGTGGTCGGCTGCGGGCCGTACGCCAAAGAGGCCTTCGTCTCGACCATCCCGATCAACACGGTTGCTGACATGGCGGGCGTGAAGGTCCGCTCACCCGAGGGTCTGGCGGCAGAAGTCTTCAAGCGCGCGGGTGCGGCCCCCGTGTCCCTGCCATTCTCGGAAGTCTATACAGCACTTGAGAAGGGCGTGATCGATGCGGCGGATGCTTCGGCACACGTCAACAACAACGCATCGGGCATGTACAAGGTTGCGAAGTTCCCGATTTATCCTGGCATCCATTCGATGGCCGTCTTGCAGTTCATCGTGAACAAGAAGGTCTGGGACAATCTGGGACCGGAAGGCCAGACAGCGCTCGAGGTCTGGTACGGCTCGGCTTATGACGCGATGCGCCGCGAAGCCGACTTGCAGGATCGGGCAATCGCGGCCGAGCAGCGCGCCGGTGGCGACATTACCGTCATCGACTGGACAACCGAGGAGCGTGCCAAGTTCCGCGAGATCGCGGTCGAGGCCTGGTACGATTTCGCCGACAAGTCACCGCTCGCCAAGGAAGCGCTGGACGCGCACATCAACTACATGAAGCAGGTCGGTCTGCTGAAAGAGTGATGCGCAGCCGGAAGCTCTAGCGCTTCCATCGGCCCATCCGGTCTTCCGGGTGGGCCTTGAAAGTCCGCGGAAGACCGGACCCGTTTATTTGTAGGGAGGCCGTCATGGTTGCCATGACCGAGTCCGTTCCCACCGCCCAGGCGGGCGCGGGGTTCAATCGCATCGTCGATCATGTCAGCAGGTTCACGGGACTGGCTGTTGGCAACCTCTATCTGATCGCTGCAGGCTGTACCCTGTGGGAAGTCTTCGCCCGCTACGTGCTGCATTCGCCAACCCAATGGGTGTTCGAAGTCGTCATGGTGTTGTGCGCCTGCGCATGGATGCTGTCGGCCGGCTTTGTGACGCTGCAGAAGCGCCACATTGGGATCACGGTTTTCTACCTGATGGCGTCCGAGCGGGTGAAATGGTGGCTCGACCTGTTCGCGATGTGTGTCGGGGTCTTCGCGCTTTACATGCTGGTCGGAGATACGCTGATCCGGGCGCTGGAGGCGATTGACCTTACCGAGCGGGGTGGCACGGCCTGGAACTCTCCACTTCCGATGGTTCTTAAGACCGTCCTGGTTACGGGCCTGTTCCTTTATTTGGTGCAGTTGCTGGTGAACCTGAGCAGGCATTTCCAAACCAGACCAATTCAGGTCGCCGTCCTCGCCTTGCTGGCGTTGATAACACTGCGACTGTTGCTATCGATTGCCGCGCATTACGGCGGTTACGGCTCGACGGCGGGTGGGAGCGACGAAGTGCTGAACGAAGCCGGTGGAGGCATCGTCGATCAGTTCCGCGTCGATCGCGATGCGGTCGGCATCGGTTTGATCAGCCTTTTTATCGTCGCGGCCCTGCTGGCACTGATGATGACGGGGATGCCGCTTGGCATCGTCACTCTGATCATCTCTGTCGTTTGCGCGATGCTGTTCTATGGCAATGGCGGTCTTTATCTGGTCAGCGTCAATGCGCTGGACCTGCTCGAGAAGTATCCGCTGGTCGCGGTCCCATTCTTCGTCCTGATGGCCTCGATCCTGGAGCGTGCCGGGATCGCGCGGGATCTGTTTGACGCAATGTCGATTTTCGCCGGCGGCTTCCGCGGCGGCGTCGCGCTCCAAACAACCATTGTCGCGGTCATCCTGGCCGCAATGTCCGGCGTCATGGGCGGTGAGATCGTCATGCTGGGGCTGGTTGCCCTGCCGCAGATGTTGCGGCTTGGCTATGACCGGAAACTGACGATTGGCCTGATCTGTGCGTCGGGCGCGCTTGCGACGTTGATACCACCGTCGATCGTGATGATCGTCTATGGTCTGTCGGCCAATGTCGGGATCGGAGATTTGTTCTCGGCGGGGTTCGTGCCCGGCCTGATGCTCGCCACGTTTTATGTGATCTATGTGTTGATCCGGGTGAACCTGAACAACTCGCTGGCGCCAACAGCGAAGGAGATCGCGGCGCTCACTGGGACCGAAACCAAGTTGGGCTCGCACCAACTGATTGCAGTGGTTCTGTGCGTGCTGCTCATCGCTTGCGTCATGGGATCGATCTATGGCGGTTTGACCAGTGTGACCGAAGCCTCGGCCGTCGGTGTCTTCGGCGCGATCATCGTCGCCGCCGTGCGGTTCCAGTTCAGCTATGCGCTGATCCGGGATTGCCTGGCGAACACGATGACAATTGTCGGTACGATCATCTGGCTAATCCTGGGAGCTGTCGCCTTTGTCGGGCTCTACAATCTGATCGGTGGTGCCGAGTTCATGCAGAGCCTGATCTCGGGAACCGGCCTCGGCGCGATTGGAACGATCTTCCTGATGATGGCGATCCTGGTGGTACTTGGTACCTTCATGGAATGGATCGCGATCATCTTCATCACCGTGCCAATCTTTGCGCCGGTGGTGGTCGGGCTGACGCCGGAACTGGCGACGGAATTTGGCATGGCGGCCTGTTCGGCCGAGATCCGTACCGGCTGCCTCGATGAATACTGGGTTGCGGTCTGGTTCGGGGTGCTCTTTGTGATGAACATCCAGATCTACTTCCTCAGTCCGCCGTTCGGCCCGGCCTGCTTCTGGCTGAAATCGGTCGTACCGCAAGCCAAGGACATGCCGGACGGGAAAGAGATTACGCTGCAGGAGATCTTCTTGAGCGTTTTGCCGTTCATCGCGTTGCAGATTACGGGAATGTTGCTGGTGCTGTTCTTCCCGTTCATCGCGCTATGGATGCCGCAGGCGTTGGGCAGTTAGGGAGCAACACGAATGCACAGCGAAGACGGCGAGGAAGACCTGAAGGTCTCGAACTACTATGGCCCATTGCCCGCGATCGTCGGCGTGCTGTTCGCGGGCGGCCTGATCTGGTTCATGTTCGCACTGGCGGACGGTTTCGCCTGACCCATCTCACTTTGCGGGAGGCGCACCCTCCACGAGTCGGAATGCCGTTTCGGATTGATCCCGGGAACGATTCCCGCTCATATCGACAGGGGTCGGGCGACATCAACGCCACATGAACGTGGATTGCGCCCGCACAACAGGGAGAACGACACATGAAAATCCTCACAAGGATCACAGTCGCGGCTGCGGCGATGGCGGCAGTGCTGGGCACAGCACCAGCGATGGCCGAGGACAAGATCACCGCCGTCCACGCCTTTCCGCCGTTCCTGGTTTATACGAAGACGTTCCTGGCGATGGTCGAAGACATCAACGAACGCGGCAAAGGCATCGTCCAGATCGAGGTACGTGGCGGGCCGGAAGCGATCGGCATGTTCCAGCAGCCTGCGGCCGTCCGAGACGGTGTGGTGGACATGGTTCACACGCCGGGCAGCTTCTATGGCAAGAACGTACCCGAGATCGACGCAATGGTCGCCAGCCGGGTGACGCCGATGGAGGCGCGTGCGAATGGCGGCGCGGCCGTCATGGATGCAGCACACCAGAAGCGGTTCAACGTCAAGCACCTGGGCTGGATCGACGGCGGCATCAAGTTCCACATCTACATGAACTCCGAGCCGAAGTTCCGTGATGACGGTATCCTGGACCTGACCGGGGTAAAGCTGCGGGACAACCCGATCTATCACGCCTTCTTCACAGCGTTGAACGCGACGACCTCTTCGATGCCCGCAACGGAAGTCTACTCGGCGCTGGAGAAGGGTGTGGTTGACGCCGCGGCCTGGACCGAGATCGGCATTCCGCAGCTCAAGTGGAACGAGTTCCTGAAGTACCGCGTTGATCCGACGTTCTACAACACGGATATCGGCGTGATCATGAACATGGATTCTTGGAACGGCCTGTCGTACGAGTCGAAGAAGCTGATCCAGGACGTCGTGGTTGAATGGGAAGAGAAATCCTGGAATGATCGTCAGGCAGATGTGGCGACCGACGCCAAGGTCCTGGCGGATGGCGGCATGACCTTCATCTCGCTCTCGGAGGAAGCTGGGAAGGCCTATCAGAAGATGGCCGATGACGCAGCCTGGGCCCGCATGAAAGAGCGCGTCGGCGACGACCCGGTCTATGATGAGTTGCGCAAGCTCTACGCTGGCGAGTGATCGGTCGGAACGTCGTTTGCGTCGCCCTGATCGGGGCGGCGCTTCTCTTGTCTGGTTGTGGTGGGCGAACGGACGCCGAAGCGCCGGCGCCAACGCCGGTCACCGCCCCTGTTGACGGGACCGCCATGTGTCCGCCACCGTCACTCGATCGCGTCTATGACCAGACGCTGCCGCGCAATGGCAATCATGACGCGGCTCTGATCGACGAGGCCGTGCGGCTCGAGACCAACCGGATGCGCGGGGACTCGGGGCTTCGGGGGCTCGAGGCGAATGTGGCGCTGCAGCAGGCAGCGTTTCTACATGCGCAGGACATGGTACGTACAGGCGTCTTTTCACACACCACGTCGGTACCCGGACGCGAGACGCCGGGAGACCGGCTAACCCAGGTTGGTTTCCGCTGGCAGAGCGTCGCTGAGAACATCACCGAGTCCCACTACATGGATTACCAGAATGGCGCCGCCTATGCGACGATCGATGCCGTGCGCTGCGAGTTCGCCTATGCCGATGGGCGCCCGATCCCCCCGCAATCCTATGCCTCGCTCGCCCGATCGGTCGTCGACCGCTGGATGGGTAGCGAGGGGCACCGCGCCAACCTGCTCAGCCCGAACGTCGTAGCACACGGCTTCGCGATCTTCCCGAATGGGGAAACGGCGTTGTGCGGTGGACTTTATGGCACGCAGGTGATGGCTCGGTAATGCCGGGAAGACCTCGTGGCGATGGGTCTGCTGGACTTAGCCGTCATCTACCCTGATGACTCATATCTAAATCACCAGCCCACACATAGCCACGCCGCCGGTTCAACGTTTGAACTTGATGTAGCCGAGGCTGGGCAGCAGGGCCGAGTGCTCATCCACGCCGTTGACTGTTACGTCATAGTCGCCATTCAGGTATAGCAAAGCGTTGCCCGGCGCGACGCGGTGGTCCTGGACCAGAAAACCGGTCTCTTGCTCGGTGCCGTCGCCGGTATAGCGCACGCCGTGTCAGAGGATCACCCGGTTCAGCATCCCGCCATTGCCGACGCATACCAGCGCCGGGCTATTGTCCCGCGTGTTCATGATCATGTTGACGATCTGATTCCAGGTGCAGTGCTGCACATAGGCGACGTCGTGCCCAAGGTGCTGAAATGCCTGGAAAAGATCCTGCATTGTCATCCAACTGGAAATCATCGACCCGGTTGCATTCGATGTCTGGGTGACGGCTGCTTTCACGGCGCTGGCCTGGGCCATCTGGCCTGTCGACATCCGGATCAACGTAGCGGCCGCTCTGCAGCAATCCGTGTGGAGGCGTTTGCTGACAGGGCCGGCGGTGCGTTGCGGTTCGGGATACCAGTCGTCCAAGGTAGCCGTCGTTCGTTCATGAGAGATAATGGTTTCGGCCAGATTGGACCTCAGCGATATGCGGAACGGGGCGGAGTCGAAGCTCTCGGTGCTGAGACGCAGCGCAACAGGCGGTTTTGGGCGAATGCGTCGCGGCGGCAACGCCGGAACGGCTGCGGGGCCGACGAAATGCGGTCTGCGTTCGGGTGGGGTTATTGGTCCGGGCGGCGATGAGTTGTTCCATCGCGTCCTGCCGGGCCGCGCGTTTGTTTTCACTGCCCGTTAGTCCTGTCAGGTCTGCAAAAGGTTCATTTTCCGAGGAAGCGTGTGCCGGTAGGTCTCGGCGTTGCGTTTCAATCAGTGGCGCCGCCTTGGCCAATACGGGCTCAAATCGACATTGGCCAAGTATGCTGGCTACCGCGGTTCTTGCCATTCCCGCAAACCCCGGGCAACACTTCGCCGGGGACCAAGCACCGACGGGGCGAGATGCGCATTATCGACAGGGTATGTGATTTTCTGGCGGTGCTGGCCGGGATCTATCTGGTTGCGATCATGCTGGGAATCGTCATCAGCGCCTTGGCGCGGACGTTCGATCTGTCGGGCGCGTGGTCGAGCCACATCTTCACCTTCGCCGAGTGCGGGCTGCTCTATATCGTCATGGCGGCCTCCCCATGGCGGGGGCGCGAGAAGGGGCATGTCTGCATCGAGTTGCTGACCGCCGCCGTGCCGCAACGGGTACAACCGGTGTTGAGCCGGGCGGTTTCGACGCTGTGCATTGTGATCTGCCTGGTGCTTGCCTGGTACACGTGGGGGGCGACCGCCAAAGCTTATCGCTTCGGGGATGCCGAGATGCGCAGTCTCGACATGCCGAAGTTCCTGCTGCTGGGTGCGATGCCGATCTGTTTCACGCTTATGGCAATCCAGTTTTCGCGGTTTGTCTGGGGGACTGAGACTCTGCACTCCGGACAGGCGGGGGTGCATGAATGACAGCTGCAGCGCAATTGGTCGGGTGCGGTATGCCATACTCTACGAGGCTCTGACCGGATGGAGTGGTTCGAGGCGCTGTTCTTCCTTCTGGGCATGATCCTGTTCTTTATGTTCTTGGGCATTCCCGTCGCGTTGTCATTCCTGGCAGCGAACATGATTGGTGCCGCCTATTTCATGGGTGGCAACGGAGATATCCTGACCCAGATGTCGCGCGGAATCGGGCAGTTGGCGAACAATGCGATCCCGACGGTCACCAGTTTCAATCTTATGCCGGTGCCGATGTTCCTGCTGATGGGTGAAATCTTCTTCTTCACCGGTCTGGCCAACCAGATGTTTGGTGCGGTTGACAAGCTGATGGGGCGGCTGCCCGCGCGCCTTTCCTTCGTGACCGTAGCGGGCGGTACGGCCTTTGCGACACTGAGCGGATCGTCGATGGGGTCTACGGCCCTGCTCGGCAGTCTGATGGTGCCGGAGATGCAGCGGCGCGGCTACAAAAAGCACATGGCGATCGGACCTATTCTGGGGACCGGCGGGCTGGCGATGCTGATCCCACCCTCGGCGTTGGCGGTGTTGCTGGGCACATTGGCTGAATTGGATATCGGCGCATTGCTGGTAGCAGGTGTGGTGCCAGGGCTGATGCTCGCGGGGCTCTACGTGCTGCTGATTTTGGGCATGGCGACAATCGACCCCAACGCCGCGCCATCCTACGAGGTCGATACGATTGGCTGGGATGAGCGGCTCCGGCTGATCCTGTTCGATATCCTGCCCATGGTCTCGATCGTGATCGGCGTGATCCTGGTGATCATGTTTGGCATCGCGACACCGTCAGAGAGCGCGGCCTTCGGGTGCCTGGGCGTGGTGCTGCTGGCGGCGATGTATCGAAGCCTCACTTGGGATGGGATCGTCAAATCGGTCACCGGAGCGTTGAAGGTGACGACCATGGCGCTGTTGATCATCTTCGGTTCGGCGACGTTCTCGGCGTTGTTGGCGTTCTCCGGCGCATCCTCGGGCCTGATCAACTGGGCGACCGGGTTCGAGCTGGATCCGACGACCATGCTGATCGTGATGTTCCTGATCCTGCTGGTACTGGGCATGTTCATGGATCAGCTCTCAATGATGCTGCTGACCGTACCGATCTTCTTCCCGCTTGCGCAGACTTTGGGTTTCGATCTGATCTGGTTCGCAGTCATCGTGTTGCTGGCGCTGGAGATCAGTTTCACGACGCCGCCCTTCGGCCTGCTGCTGTTTGTCATGAAGGGCGTGGCCCCGCCGGACACGAAGATGCGGGATATCTACATGGCGGCGCTGCCGTTCATCGGCTGTTCGATCTTGCTCGTGATCCTGATGATCTTCTTCCCCGGCATCGCACTTTGGCTGCCTGGGCTCGGTGGGTGACATGGAGACCGTCGTCCTGCTGGCGCAAACGGCACTGACGTTCTGGCTGGCTGCCTGGCTATTCACGGGCGTGTTGGACAACATCCTTTATCCGGAGATGAACGAGACCTTCACGGCCCAGGTATTGTCGATGGCGCGGCTGCGAGAGGACTATCCGGCCGACTACGCACTGATCGCCCATCGTCGCATCGAGAATCCCCGCATTCAGCGTCTGCTGTTCCGGTTCATCGTATTCGCCGAGACGCTGGCCGTACTGGTTCTGGCGGTGGGCACGGTTCTGCTGGGGCTTGCGGTCTTCGGTATTGTTTCGCCCGAGATCGCCCGCCCAGTCGCCCTGATGGGCGCGCTTCTCTTCACCTCGGTCTGGTCCGGGTTTCTGGTTGCTGGCAACTGGTTCGCGTACTGGTACTGCCACGAGTGGTCCCAGAACACACACTACCAGATGACCCTTTGGGGGCTGGGAACGATGGTTTTCCTGGTTGTGTCCTGATTTTATAGAACCGGCGTATGTTCTGTGTGCTCAACCGGGAAGCACCGTACCTCAGGATCCAAGCCAGCCTGACAGCGCCGCCCAGATGACGGGTAATAGGATCGCGGTGGCCAGTGCGTTCAAACCCATCGCAAGGCCCGAGAACGCGCCGGCTTCCTCGTTCACCTGGAGCGCACGTGCCGTGCCGATCCCATGGCTCGCCGTGCCAATCGCGAAGCCGCGCGCACGCCAATTCCGAACCCCGATCAAATTCAGAAGAATCGGTCCGAACATTGCGCCGAAGATTCCGGTGACGATGACCAAGACGGCGGTAAGGGATGGGAGCCCACCGAGTTGCTCGGCCACGGCCATCGCCACCGGGGCGGTGACCGATTTCGGTGCGATCGATGCGAGCAATTCCTGCGATCCGCCGGTCAGCCAAACAACGGCCATGGCTGAAAGGATCGCGGTCAGGGATCCTGTGATCAGGCTGACGGCAACGGCGATAGCGGACTCCCGAACCCGGCGCCATTGCCGGTAGAGTGGAACGGCCAAGGCAACGGTTGCCGGTCCGAGCAAAAAGTGAACGAACTGGGCGCCCTCGAAATAGGTACCATAATCTGTCCCGGACAGAACAAGGACAGCCACGACAATCATCACGGCGCCGAGCACGGGATTCAAGAGCGGGTTGCGGCCGCCCCTTTCGAACAACCAGTTCGCCACCTGGTACGCGACCAAAGTCAGCGTCAAATGGAACAGAGGCGATGCGCTCAGATAGACCCAAGTCTGTTCGAGACTATCCACCGCCCGGTTCCTTGTTCAGCCAGGTCATGAGGATGGCCGTGACGACGATTGTCGCCACTGTGCTCACGACGAGCCCAAGCCCGAGTGGCAAGAGGGCATTGCCGAGAATGTGGAAGTGCAGGACCACGCCCGCACCTGCCGGAACGAAGAGCAGCGACATCGACTTCAAGAGACCAGTAGCTGTTTGATCCAGTTCCACCGGCACATCGCCACGGACCGAGAGAAACACGAACAGCAGAACCATCCCGAGGACGGGGCCCGGGACGGGTATCGCGAGGGAGCCCGTCACGAACTCGCCCGCGAGCTGACACGTCAGGATCAAAGTCAGGAACTTGAGCATCAAGGTCCTCTCGATGCGGTGCTCTCGGGACGTACAGCCAAAGCGAAGTGGTTTTCAGACCGGCGGATGGACAGACTTAGTGGCGCGTCGGGCTTTGATGTCGTCATATGCCATCAGTCGAACTTGCGCACGTCGTCAATCACCTTGCCGTCATTCGGCAGGCTGCCTGGATCTGCGGCTTCGACTGTTCCGCGCAGCTTCAGGACGTCACGCAACGTGTCTTCTACGGCGCTTGCGTTCAGACCTTCGCCTTCGGCTCTCAGGATCATGATATCGGCGTCTCCATCCCGGTCGACGACGAGGCGCGCCTTGGAGATCTCTGGGTGGCGTTTCTGAACCTCGGCGATCTGCTCGGGTCGGACGAACATGCCCTTGACCTTGGTCGTTTGGTCGGCGCGGCCCATCCAGCCCTTGATACGCATGTTGGTCCGGCCACAGGGCGATGGACCGGCGAGGACGGCAGACATGTCTCCGGTCGCAAAGCGGATCAGCGGATAATCGGCGTTCAGGAGCGTCACCAGGACCTCTCCGACCTCACCTTCAGGGACGGGATCACCGGTGCCGGGACGAACGATCTCGACGATCACGCCTTCATCAATTGTCATGCCCTCCATCGCCGGGGTTTCGAACGCAATCGAGCCTAGGTCAGCTGTACCGTACCCCTGCACGCAGGAGATGCCGTTATCGATGTAGAACTGACGGACCTGCGGGAACAACGGCCCACCGCCAACGATTGCCTTGTTAATCTTAAGGTTACGCCCGAGCTCAGCCGCCTTTTCCATCATCACCTTCAGGAAGTCCGGCGTTCCGGCATAGGCGGTCGCGCCGATATCGGCAGCAGCGACAACCTGAGCCTCGGTGTTACCAATGCCACCCGCCAAGACTGTGGCCCCGATCGCGCGGGCTCCGTTATCGAACATCGCGCCCGCCGGGGTCAGGTGATAGGCGAAGCAGTTGATGCAAATGTCCTCGCTTCGCAACCCGCCCGCGTAGAGCGCACGGCCGAACCGCCACCAATCCGGCGACTGCATCCCTGGCTCATAGATCGGGCCTGGCGACTGTAAGACGTAGTCGAACTCCTCGGCGGGACGAGTGGTCAGGCCACCAAAGGGCGGATCCGACTTCTGCAGTTCAACCAGAGCCGATTTGCGCAGAACCGGGAGCTTCGCGAGAGCGGTCCGATCCGTGACAGACGTGGCATCAACACCGTCAAGGATCTTGGCGAAGCCTGGAGACCGCGCCTGCGCATCCCGGATCTGGGCTTGGAGACAGTCAAACAGGGTTTCTTCGCGTGCATCTGGCGCACGTGTTTCGAGATCGTCAAAGAAATCGGACATTGTCTCCCCCGGATTTTCCGTCGTTGAGTTCAGGTTAGTCATGGCTCGCGGGCGGCGCCAGAGCAAAGACGGTCATGAAACTTCTGCTTGGGTTTTGATCCCGATGAACAGCGCGCCATCTTCATGAGGCATCGCAGGAGCAACACATGAAACGCACACGTCTGCCGATCGGTATCGGTCTTGTCTTCGCGGCATTTCTGCCCACCGCCTGGGCTTGTGGCCCCGACACGGATTGCAACATCGGTGAGCGGACCTATCGCATCGAGATGCCCAAAGAACCGCCCAAGGGCGCCTTGATCTACGCGCACGGGTATCGCGGTAGTGCCAAGGCGGTGATGCGGAACAAGGCGTTGCGTGCGCTGGCGCAGGAAAACGGGCTGGCGTTGATCGCGCCCAAGTCGTTTCGTGAGGACTGGCGCATTCCAGGCGTCCCGGCAGATCCGGGAACCGACGGTGCAGAGGAGTTCACTTACTTTGACGCTCTTCTCGACACACTGAAGATGGAGCACGCTATCCCGGCAGACCGGATCTACATGTCCGGCTTCTCGGCCGGCGGCATGATGGTCTGGAACCTCGCTTGCCGGATGGGATCGCGTTTTGCAGGGTTTATCCCGATCGCCGGGACCTTCTGGGACCCTGTACCGCCGGAGTGTCCGGACCTAGGGGCGCACATGGTTCATATCCACGGACGTGCGGACAAGATCGTGCCGTTGGGCGGACGGCCCATCGGCCCAACCCGGCAAGGAGATGTGCCGCAAGCGCTGGCGCTGTTCGCCGAGCGCGGCGGAAAAAGCCTGGCGAAGGTGCGACCGTTTGGTGAGCTCGATTGTCGTGCCTATTCCCCTGATAATGACGGCCGGTCACTAAGCTTCTGTACCCATCCTGGCGGTCATTCTATCAAGATGGACTATCTGCGCGCCGCGTTCACGATCTTGCGAGAACAGGGCGCTTTCTAGAGTCCATCGAAGTCTGGTCGACGGACTCCCTTTCATCTCCCGTTCAGGTTTCCAGAGGGGCATGATGATCGGGAGACCGACCAATGAGATTGACACATCTAAGAATGTTGCTGATCGCGCCGCTTGCGGCGTTGATCATGACAAGCGGGACACCAGTATCCGCGAATGATTGGCGGGGTAAAAGGATCGATCGCTTCGAGGACCGGATCGACCGGCGCGAAGACCGGATCGATCGAAGGGTAAACCGGGGGCCGATCGATCGGATTGAAGACCGTTTGGACCGCATCGAAAACCGCTTTGACCGCCGGACGGGACCTTATCGGCCCGCTTACCGCAAGGGATGGCGGAAGAAGCGTTACGTCCGCCGCCATTTCCGCCCGTTCCGCAGGGGCGTCCGCCATCGGCATCGTTGGTGGTACCGGCATTGAGGCAGGCGCGGCTCTGTGGACGAGATTGCACCGCAGAGCCGTATCGAGAAGGTGAACCGGCATCCCCCTCCCGGTGATCCTTAGCCCCTTCCGCGCATTGCGGGAGGGGCGCTGCATCAAAGATCGTAGAGCGCACCGAACTTGAGGTTCAGGTAGTCGAGCAAAGGAGCCTCGGTCGGCTTGTGCCCGCAGGCGCGCGCAATCGTGTCGGACGGACTTTCCAGCGACCCCGGTCTGTGAATGTTGGCGCGGAGCCATTCGACGGGTTCGCGTAGCTTGCCGTCCCTGATGTCGTCTTGAAGATCTGGTAGGGCGTTCTGCATCGCTGCGAACAATTCGCCCGCATAGATATTGCCCAGTGCATAGGTCGGGAAATAGCCGAACAGCCCGGCCGACCAGTGCACGTCCTGCAGGACGCCATTCTCCGGATGGTCAACTGCACGACCGAAATCCGCTTCGAACCGAGCGTTCCACTCGTTTTCCAGATCTACCACCTGCAAATCCCCACAGATCAAGGCCCGTTCGAGTTCGAAGCGCAGCATGATGTGCAGGTTGTAGTGGATCTCGTCGGCTTCGGTTCGGATGTAGCCTTCATGCACGCGGTTGATTGCCCGGTACAGGTCGTCGGCGGACCCAAGCGCGAAGTCGCTGAAATGTGCCTGCATCTGCGGAAACAGATATGTGCAGAACGCTTGCGAGCGGCCGATCTGATTTTCGCACAGGCGGGATTGTGATTCATGTACGCCCATTGAGGCATGTCCGCCCGCGGGCTGCCAGGCAAGTGCCGGGTCGAGGCCTTGCTCGTAAATCGCGTGGCCTGTCTCATGGACCGTTGAATAAAGGCAATTGAACGGATCGCCCTCGTCCACGCGCGTGGTGATGCGGACGTCGCCCCGCGTTCCGGAACAGAATGGGTGAACCACGAGATCGATACGTCCCGCCTTCAGGTCGTATTCGAAAACCTCGGCGAGCTTGTTCGCCAGCGCGCGCTGTGCTTCCGCCGGGTAGGTCCCTGTCAACACCGGCACGTCAACTGCCTTTTCTGCAATCCGGCCACGCAGATCGACCAGACCCGTTCTCAGCCTCGCGAAGATCGCCGCGATCGAGTCCGCCGTGGCGCCCGGTTCATAGATATCGACCAGCGCATCGTAAGCCGACTGCTCATCGGTCGCGAGGCAGACTGCTTGCTCGCGTACCAGTTCAACGATTTCACTGAGTGTTGGCAGGAAGGTCGAGACATCGCCGCGCGCCCGTGCATCGGCCCAAACGCCATGGCCGCGTGCAGTCTTGCGGGCGATCTCTGTCGCCAAATCCGCTGGCGTGCGTGTGGCACGATCATAGTTCCGTTGCATCAGCCTAAGATTGGCCCGCCCAGCAGAATCGAGGCTGTTCGCGTCGATGGCAGCGATCCATTCTGGTATCCGCAGATCGGTTCGTTTCGCATGAAGAACAGAGGACATCGCGCCTGCCTGTTCGGCCCGTGCTTCGGCGCCGTTCGGCGGCATCATTGCCTCCTGATCCCAACTGAGCAGGCCTGCAACCTGCCCAAGTGCCTCGATCTGGCGAGCATGGTCGAGCAATGCTGTGTATGCATCCTGCGAGGTCATCACAAAGGCTCCTGGCATTTCCGTTGGGCGGATGGTCCGGTGTTGATGAACGCACATAGCCCGCAACTCCGGGCACGTCGAATGCAGTATGGTGCGACATGTGTCCCGAAAAAAAACGTCTGCCCCCCTTCCCCATATGGCGAAAACGCGAGACAATACTTTTGTCTATTGGTTCGCGACGTTTTTTTGACGTAAGATTTCGAGGCGGGCTCGCTCGCGCGAGGGGGGAAATTTCAGATGACGACTTTTTTTGGCAGTGACTATGTCACTGAGATCAATGAACTTGTCTTCACGCCAACCGGCGGACAGTTCGGTCCGGACGTCACCGGCTTCAATTACTCCGAGTTTTTCGGCGTTGGCGAAGACGATCTGGTCGGTGATGATTTCAGCATCGGCGGGCCGGTCACGGTCGATATCCCGTTCCGCGGCGAGACGACGATCTTCACCGCGCGCGTGTTCGGCGAGATCGGCGCGCAGTTCGGCTTGCAGATCAACAGCAGCCTCGATCCGGGCACGGTTGATGCGATCCTGCCCTACGAGACAATCGTGGCTTATCCGGACTTCGATCTCGCATCGATCGCCGAGGGCGATGTGGTCGATCTGTTCTTCGGTGCCGAGTTCACGCCCGAGGATGATCCGGACAGCGGATTCACGACGAAGTTCCCGTCCTTCACTTTTGAGATTGGAATCGTCACCGAGCTTCTTGTCGATCTCTTCGCGGATATCGGTCTGGGAGACGATCCTGAGCGTTACACCATCCTCGATTTCACCGTGCCCGAAACCTTTCTGCCGATTTTCACGCTCGATACGGATCGCGAGATCACGGCGGAACAAGCGGCGGACGACGAGACTCTCAACGAGGGCGACGCGAACCCGATCGAGCTGTTTGGGATCGAGACGCCCGTACTGATCGACCAGATCAGTGGCCTGGACCCGGCCTTCAATGACGCTGGTGAACTCGCAGGGATAAGTATCCCGCTGAACACGTTCGTAAGTGCGCCGGAGGCCAGCGATGTCGAGACAACGGATGCCTCTCCTACGGGAAGCGACACGCCGGATGAAGGCTCGAGCCTTGATCTGACCTCGATCGATTTGGGCCGGATCGAGGTGTTCGTGCCGAACATCAATACGGTCTCGACATTTAACGGGGATATCTTCGTCACCGATCCGACGCGAAAGGCCGAATACAACTTCGATGATCAGGGTAATCTCGTCAGCATCGACCGGGTCGAAGATCTGGACGAGGATGGCAACAATCTGGGCGAGGGCAACCGGGACGATCTGGCCGCGTTGACGCTGGATCTGGACGGGATCATCACCTATGCGACTGGTGGCACGTTCCCGCCGCTCGAGCTTGGTCCGCTTGACCTGCTGGACGGCGGCGTGATCCTGCCCGGCCCGCTGGGTACCATCGCGTTCGACACCGGGTTCTCATACAATTTGCTGGATGTCGAACTGGAAGCCGCGTTCCCGCTGGAACAGGAATTCACGCTGACGCCAAAGCTGCAGACGCAGCTGCAGTTCTTCGACGGGACCGGTGGCGTCAAAGGCGCTGCCAAAGCGGTCGAAGTGCTGACGACAAAGAAGGTTCTACGCTTCGACGAGACCGGCACCTTCCAGGACAGTGCATTGGAAGACCGCCTGCGGCTGTTGGCCGAAGGCAACGCGACCTTCGCCCAGGACATAGACGCTTTCATCGACTTCGACGCTGGGATTCCGGGCGCCTTTACTGGCCAGACCGCCTCGATCGGCGGGCGGATGATCATCAGCCGCGATGGTGGCGCGACGTGGACCGAACTGTTCACCACCGCTGCCGATCCAATCGCGGAGTCTGCACCGACCTTGGGCGAGGACCAGACCGTTGAACTGGAGCTAGCCGAGGGAACGCTACTGGGTTACCGGCTATTCATCGGATCCGGTTCGTCCGAGATCCAGGAAGACTATGTCATCGCGTTCGACAAGAGCGACAGCGTCTATGTCGAGGAGATTGAGGATACCACCACACTCATCACCGAGACCCCGTTCCTGGATGATCTGACCGCGCTGAACCTGATCTACGACGACGCTGAAACCTTCGTCGAAATCGTCAGTCAAACGACGCCCACGGTCACCAACCGGACAGGTCTGGAATTCGATCTCGCGCTGCTGTTATCCGGCCTACAGGCCTCGGCCTTCTTCGAGGCGAGCTATGACATCGGGCCGCTCACGTTGGGTGCTGGCATCGACTTCGAGCTTGGGCCGCTGTTCGAGGAAAAGTTCGAGCTTCTGAACCTCGAGATCGGCGATCTCTTCAACGACAGCTTCGAACTCGAGGACAACCGGACCACCAGCTTCATTCTGGGCGCGCCCGCACCTGCCAGCGAGTTCGGCGATGCAGTCGTCCTTACCGATGGCAACGATACGTTCACAAGTTCTCTGACCGGTGATGACGCAGGCGAAGAGATTATCGCGCTGGGTGGCGAAGATCTGATCTATGCCGGGGATGGCAACGATACGATCGTCCTTGGCAGCGGCTCGGATACGACTTTCGGCGGCGATGGGTTCGACACGCTCGACGTCTCGGATCTGCAAGGCAGTGGCACCAACGGCGTCAGCTTGCGGGATTTCAAGATCCCGGCAGGCGAAGACGGTGCGATCTTCAGTTTCGATCAGGTCACGGACACGCACTTGTTCAGAGACGTCGAAGCGGTCGTTTTCACGGACCGTCGCGACTCTGTGCAATTGCTCACGACGAATGTCAGCCTGACGCACTACGATCTTGGAGCAGGGGACGACACATTTCTTGTGTTCAGTGCCATGGACGGATTGACCGTCGATCTGGGCGCTGGCGACGATTTCTTCGGGCTCTCCGATACCGTCACCAACCTGTCGATCGATGCAGGTTCGGGTGTGGATACGCTTCAGTCGCAGGAGAGCATTGATCTCGAAACGGGCACCACGCCCAGCGGGCATCAACTTCTGAATTTCGAGAACATCCAACACGCAGTGACGAACGCAGCCTTCCTGGGCGGCAATGATGCGGCGAACACGCTGACCGGAAACAACGGGAACGACACACTCGAGGGACGTGGCGGAAACGATCTGCTGGATGGCAGTGCTGGGAACGATCTTCTGATCGGTGGTGCTGGGGCGGATTCTCTGGTCGGCGGAACAGGTCTCGACACGGCCAACTATTCGACAGCCGGAACCAGTGTCTTCATCGATCTGGATTTCGGCGGCGTCGCGCGGGGCTTCCGTGGCGATGCGCAGGGCGATAGCTTTGACAGCGTCGAAAACATCACCGGATCGGCGTTCAACGATATTGTTATCGGTAACAATGCCGGGAACACGCTGTCTGGCGGCGATGGCGATGACCGGCTGCAATCGCAGAACGGCGGTGACCTTCTGCTTGGCGGCGAAGGGAATGATCTTCTGAACCGCGGAACGGTCGCAACGTTGAGCGGCAACTTCACGAACGTCTATAACGGTGGTGAAGGCTTCGACATTGTTGCCGCCGAAGTCTTCGACGAATTCACTCAGACGGGCTCGACGACCGGCAAGGCGACCTACACCTATCGGACCGGGACGCAACCCTTCGACGGCACAACGTCGGTCGAGAAGAACGTCACCATCGACTACCGGTACATCCGTTCAGCGCATGTCGAACTCGCGCTGGACGAGAATGGCGATGGTGATCTGCGTTACATCGAAGACGGCGCGTTCAACCGTCTTCTCGCGACGGGTTTGTCCGGGACCGCCGAATACTCTAGCCGAAATGAGCCGCTGATCATCCCGCTTCCGCCCTTCGTTATCCCGGACCTCACGTTCGATGTCCGAACCAGCAATTTCGACTACAACATCACGCCGAAGCGGTACTTTGATATCGACAACGACGCCATTTCGTTCTCGCGGGTGTCTTCCGACGATTTCGATGACGTGAACGGCAGTGGCAGAGTTACAGACATCGGGACCCTGCCAGATACGTCGGGCGGCGAGTTCGGTGCCGAGCAGGTTACCGATGTCGAGGGGATCATCGCCTCGCAGGGCGACGACATTCTCGCGGGCAATAGTCAGGATAATGCGCTCTACGGCAATGGCGGTTTCGATGCCATTGGCGGGGGTGCTGGGAACGATCGTCTCGGATTTGGCGAGGCGCAGCCGATTGCCGAGAACTTCACCTTCCCTGGGTCGGGCGGAGGCGGCAGTGCTCCAGTTAGGATCGAGCCTACGTTGATCGAGCGCCTTGCCGCGCTGAACCCGGAGACTGCCGAAGCGAACATCTTCTTCGGGACCCTTACCGGGGCCGAATCGAACGCCGGAGCCCCGGTGGGAAAGATCAACGTCAACACTGACCGGACGCCCATCTTCGAAACCGTGGGCTCGTTCCTCTGGGGCGGCGCAGGTGAGGACACGCTCGACATGCGGTTCGACCGGGGGCTCGGCTTCTTCCCCGATACCTCGACCAACTATGCCGTCGTCGATCTGAACATCGCCAGTGCGACGGCCTTGACGAATGATTTCACTGGGGAAGCGACGCAGTATGGCCGGGCCGAGTGGTTTGATGCAGACGGCAACGGATTGATCTTCGCTACCACGTTCGGAGTTGAGAACGTCATCGGCTCGCGCCGCAGCGACACAATCACCGGTGATCGGAATAACAACGTGATCGAGGGTTTGGATGGCGCCGACGTCATGGACGGTGACTCCGGTTTCGATACAGCATCCTATGCGCTTGCTGATGAAGGTGTGGTTCTGAATTTCCACGAAGTTGACGACGAATTCGTTCTGGACAATGCGCGCGAGACCATCACCGGAGCAGGTGATGCTGCTGGCGATTTTGCCGAGAACTTCGAGCGTTATGTAGGAACCGATCATGCCGACACAGCGATCGTGGACATTCCCGTTGGCCTAACCCAGCAAACAAGGCTCGCGACGTTCACCTACGTGAACAACGTACAGGTCGGTCAGGGCGGTTTTCCGCCGCGACCGATCTTCCAGGAGCAGCTGATAACGACGACCGAGCCCTACCGTGTGAGCGCGATTTCGCCCGGCGACATCGGGCCGGAGATCGATCTGGCAGGCGGCGACGATCATGTCGAGATCTCGGGCGGCGGGCAACAGCGCGTGTTCCTGGGCGACGGCAACGATACGGCGACGCTGAAGAACGGCGGCCACCTGATCGACGCTGGCTCTGGTAACGACGTTATTACGGTGGGGCCTGCGGACCAGCACGTCTACCTGTCACCGTCACTCCAGACGACGACAATTCTGGGCGGCGAAGGCGAGGATACAGTTGTCCTGAATGGCTCCCAGTTCTTTCAACTGGTCGTGGAAGACGATGCCGTCGTGATCACGCAGGGCGTGAACCCGGCGATCACGGGCACGACATTCTTGTTTTTCGACCCCGAGATTGGCTTACCGCGCACCGAATTCTTCGGTGACGAGCCGGAAGTCATTCAGGTGCGCAACGCTGCGCGGAGCGACGGCGGCCCGCGCTATGAGCTACGCGATGTCGAATTCGTTGAAATAAACGGCGAGCGTATTCGTATCGACAATCCCGATCCTCTGATCGATGCAGACAAGACCGTCACGCTTGTCGAGGATCAGATCGATCCTGTGGATCTTGGCCTCAACATCCCCCAATCGGACATCGATACCGGCGCGACCTTCGAGATTGTCACCCTGCCGTCCACCGCAGCGATCACCCTGTCTGGCGTGCCGCTGGTTGCGGGTCAGATCGTCCACGCGACGTATATGGAAGCGCTGACGGTCGTGCCGCTCCAGTCTTACGATCCGTTCGCCGATGCGCTGGTCTATCGCAAGGTCGGCGACCCGGTTGAAGACACGCTGACTCGGCAGTTGCCCGACACCGAACGCGGCGTTGCATTGAACATCACCTCGCAGTTGTCCGAGACCACCGTCGAGACTGTGGCAGCGGCACCGGAGGCACCAACGGTCGCTCTGGTCCAACTCAATCCCGGCTTGATCTCCAGCGCGTTGCCGAGCGCCGCATCGCTGGATTACGCAGAGACATCCAGCTTCGCAGACATGCCGACGGGTGCCTTGACATTCGAGATGCTGTTCCGGTCGTCCGGCGGGTTCGATCCGAGTGGTCCGAGTCAGGTCTTTGCCTCCTATTCCGTGCCTGGGAATGACAACGAATTCCTGCTGTTCGGATACAAGGATGGCCGTGGATTAGAGGTTTCCTTCAATGGCACGCGGATCGAGACCGGCGTGCGTATAGACCAGCTTTTTGACCGCGAGTTGCATCGGATCTCGGTAACTGTCGACCCGGATGCCAACAAAGTCGAGGTCCTGATCGACGGGATCGTGCTTTTCAGCCAGGAGGTTACGATCTCTGGCGGGCTCGATCCAAACGGCTACCTTATCTTCGGGCAAGAGCAGGACGTCCCGGGCGGATCGTTCGATGCGAACCAGTCGTTGAGCGGCGAGATCGGCGATATCCGGCTCTGGGATGGCATTCGCACCGATGCCGAGATCCAGGCAAATGCATTCAAGGTGATCACCGATCCTTCGGCCGCGGCGAACCTTACTGCCAATTGGCAGGCTGACACGGCCAATCAGGGCGTGCTCGTCAATGCGGTCGGTGACGATCATCTGGCGCTGATCAATTCGCCTGACATCGTTGAAGCGATACTTCCGGACCTACCGAATGGAACTGTTATCGATACCATTCGGGTGAACGTCGCACCTCAAACCCACGAGTACATCCAATCCTCCGGCACCCCGATGCCAGCGGGCGACGTGACCATCGAGTTCCTGATGCAGGCGCTGGATCTACCGGAGGAGTTCTCGAACCGGCAGCACTTCGCATCCTACGCTGTCCCCGGGTCGAACAATGAAATCCTGCTGTTTGTCGATGGTGGAGCTACAGGCACGTTTGGCTTCGGGTTCGGAGGGAATCCGGGGATTGTTACCGATATCCCGACGAGCATTCTGTTTGACGGTGAACCGCACCGGGTCTCGGTGAGTGCCGATACCGCGCTTGACGAGGTTGCAATTTATATTGACGGCGTCGAACTCTACCGTGGAACCGGCAACGGCTCTGTCGCGCTGCAAACGGGTGGCAGCTTCAACTTCGGCCAGGAGCAGGACTCCGTTGGTGGCAGCTTCGACGCCAACCAGATCGTTCGTGCGGATTTCGGGGATATCCGGCTGTGGGACACGGTCCGCACGCAGGAGGAGATCCTCGCAAACGCATTCATCGAGATTGCGGACCCCGCTTCCGAGGCTAACCTCGTCGCGAACTGGCAGGTTGATGCGGGCAATGCATCCGCGGTGCCCGATCTGCTTGGCGGGCCGAGCATGGTTCAGGCCGGCAACCCATCGACCGGCGCCATTGTGTTTGACTTGCCGGATACGCCTGACACAGTGATCGATCCCGTGACGACGACTGAGACCTTTGTCGTCGATCAGCAGGGCGACCCGGTCACGATCCGCGTCGAAACGGTGCCGACCGATGGAACGGTCTTCTACATGGCGCCGGACCCTGACATGCTCGCCCTGGGTGTAACGATCGAGGTCGAGGTGCCTGTTGGGGTCGGAGATGTCCTGACACCGGAGCAACTCGAGTCACTGTTCTTCCGCGCAAACACCGACTTCAGCGGCGACCCGGGTTCTTTCTCGTACTCGATCACCGACGATGTCGCCTTCCGTCAACTCAGTGTGACCAGTTCAACCGATGAGAACAACTCCACGGACGGGGCCGCGAACGATGGCCAGGCGGTGCAAACGATCTCTTTCGATGTCGTCTCAGAAAACGATGCGCCCGAGATTCGCAAGCTGCTGTTCCCGTTGTCTCCTGGCGCGGTGTTCGACGGAACGGTACGGTCCTCTGACGTCGAAGACGACGACTTTATCGTGGAACTGGTGCAAGCCCCACAGTTCGGCTCGATCACAGTCAACCCGGATGGCAGCTTCACATACCAGCAGAACGCAGCACTAGACTTCGGTGGCGCCGAGTTCCTCGAAGACACGTTCTCGGTTCGCGCTATTGAAACGACCTCTGGCAGCGCGTTTGCTAACGTCGATCAAGTGTCGGGCACTCCGCAGACGCAAACGATTCGTATTATCAATCCCGCATCGCAACAGGCGATTGTTTTCGATCCGACCGATCCGAGCTTCTTTGAAGCGGATGGAACACCGAAGAACATCGGCGGTCTTGCAACGGATGACCTGATCATCGGTCACGATGGTCCTGACGGACTGTTCGGCTTTGCCGGTCACGACACGATCCTGGGACGCGACGATGCCGATTCTCTGTACGGTGGAGTCGGAAACGACACGCTCGAAGGCGGTGGCGGCAACGATCGGCTCGAGGGTGAGGCGGGATCGAACCGGTTCGTTTTCGGCGCGGGGTCCGGCGAAGACGAAGTTGTGGACTGGAAGGCGGGCCTGGACCTACTGGACTTCGCCCCCCTTGGCCTGCGGTTCGTCGATCTTGCGATCCTGGACTCGGGTGGCGAGACCCTCATCACCTTTGAAGATGGGCTGGGTGGCAGCGCTTCAATACGATTGACGGGCATTGATGCAGAGACCCTGACAACTGCGATCATGGCCGATCCGGATGGGCTGAGCGGGATCAATCTGATTGCGGGTAGTACGGGATCGGAGGTGCTGATCGGCACCGGCGCGGACGAGGACCTGGTCGGCCTCGCGGGCAACGACCTGCTGTTCGGTCAGGCGGGCAATGACACGATGGTCGGCGGGTTCGGGAATGACCGTTACTTCCTGGATGATGTCGGCGACATCGTGATCGAGCAGGCGGACCAGGGCATCGACCAGGTCGACACTGCGTTCGACCTCGTGCTGCCGGATCATATCGAGCGCGCGGCGGTGCGTGGCGGCGTGAGCGCGGGCGGCGCGGTCGACATCACCGGCAACGATCTGGACAACTTCATCGCGGGCTCGGATCAGGAAAACATGCTCATCGGCGGCGTCGGTCGCGACCGTCTGATCGCGTATGCGGGCAATGACACGCTCGAGGGCGGAGCG
>ERZ1740062.237-NODE-237-length-39578-cov-4.369456_pt1 | contig 39578 bp, 45 predicted proteins | sample MGYA00581741_ERZ1740062 | MGnify/ENA primary metagenome ERZ1740062 (study PRJEB43018, sample SAMN04849747) | marine metagenome | isolation source: floating plastic debris | place: Pacific Ocean | collected 2008-09-01 | study: EMG produced TPA metagenomics assembly...
GAAACTATACTATAAAAGTAGGTCATCCTCTTCTCCCTTATAAGGGGTACAAAAAGTGCACACACAACAGGCTAGTACACAAGAAAAGCAAGAGCAAAAATCGTTTAAAATTACAAAGGAGAGACTTGCTTATCACGTGCATAAACCAAAAAGGGTACAAGTTATCGCTTCGGCTTTTTAATAATACAACACTTACCCAACAAGGCACAACACACTCTCGGAACTAAACAAGAGCAACATGTTAGGATTAAAAAAGAGAAAGATTAGCAAAAACAAGCAAACCCCCAAAGTTAAAGAAAGCTCTTTAACTACCGGCCTAATTTCAAAGTCAATATCATCACTCTCAAAAAAAAGTATCTTTATCAAACGAATGTAATAGAAAGTGGAGATGACATTACTAAGAATAATCACAAAACTAAAGACATAAATACCGCAGTTGATTGCATTGCAAAACACATAGAACTTAGAGTAAAAACCCATCAAAGGTGGAACCCCGGCAGCGGAAAATAGAAAAAAAGCCAAGGACAAAGAAAGGCCGAAATGCAATCGGCCCATCGACGTTAAGTCAACTAAAGTTCGGGCTTTATTCATAACCGAGAATGAATACAAAGATAGAAAGACTCCCCAAATACCCACGCTGGTCAGCATATAAATAAATAAGTACACAACAGAGGAATGTAAGCCTTCCACACAAGCCGTGGAAAAAGCGAACAAAAAATAACCCACATGAGATATTGAACTATACGCTATAAGTCGCTTTAATTTACTTTGCTTCAGCGCCAAAAAAGACCCTAGCAGAATGGAGACAACGGCGCTAAACAAAAAGATAAACTGAAAGAAAAAGAAATTATGTGCGAAGCAACAAAACAAAAACCGCATTAAAGCTGCAAAAATACCTAGATTAGGAACAATAGCAAAGAACACGGTACTATGCAACGGCGCGCCATCATAGATATCTGGAGACCATACATGAAATGGAGCCGCGGATAGTTTAAACAAAAAAGCGCAGCTTATAAAAAGATAGCCTATGTATAAGAAAAGTACATTGTCTTGGTATAAAGAAAAGAACAAGCGCAAATTGTCAAAACTAGTCGTTCCTGTGAGAGCATACACTAAAGAAAGACCGAATAAAAATAATCCTGAAGAAAAGGAACCTAAGATAAAATACTTTAATCCTGATTCTGTCGAATAAACCGACCTTCGATTATACGTGGCTAAAACATACAAACACAAACTCTGAAGCTCAATAGCTAAGTAAACAGATATGAGATCACTTGAACTACATAAAAATAAACTTCCAAGGACAGCTAACAAAATCAATAAGTAATACTCAAAGGAGTTAATTTTAGAGCGCTGTGAATAAGATAATGAAAAAAGAAGACAAACTAAAGAACAAATAAGAAGGATAAGCTTTGCATTTTGAGACAAGCTATCACACGTAAAAAAGCAGTTAAACACAACCCCGCGAACGTGCATATTCAAAGCTAGTAAGCAGCACGTGAAAGAAAGAATAAATACACCCAAAAAACAGGAAGAATATATTATGATTCGGTTATGCCTAGACCATCGTGATACGGGAAAGCTAAAAAAAGAACCATACAAAAGAAACAATAGTATGCAACTCACCAGGAAAAACTCTGGCACAAAAACCTTAAAATTATTCTCAAAACTATACGACATTTAAACAGAAAATACTGACTAGTATATAACGAAAAAAGGAGTTGAACCTTTAACACTTGGATTATGATCCCAAAATTCTACCATTGAACTATTCCGTTGCAAAGCTACCCTTTCAAGAAATGAATACTATCTATCGAAATACTGTTCCGTATCTTGTAGTACACAACAACTATTGCTAAACCCACAGCGGACTCTGCCGCGGCAATTGTTAGAACATGTAAAGCGAAAATTTGCCCTATTAAGTCATCTAAGAAGATAGAGAAAATGATGAAATTAATATTAGATGCCAATAGCATTAGCTCTATAGACATTAAAATTATTAGAATGTTTTTGCGGTTAAAAGCTATGCCGACTATGCCCAAAGAGAATAAAAGAGTACTAGTACCAATAAAAATCGTTATTAGAAGCATGTTGATTACAAAGATCACCGAAAATTCGCAAAGAGTTTGTTCTGATTTGCCACTTTAAAAATTTGTTTTCTTTTTAGTAGGAATTCTTTCCTTTGATCACACAACAACTCCTTCATGACAAAATCGGTAAAGATAGGTGTGGTTGTATGGTGAGAGAGATAAGCTAACCGTTTGAAAGATTTGCTTGCCTGTTGTGTTTTTGTAAGAAAAAGAGGTTTCTTGCATGTAATGCCTTTTAGAAACATATTTTGAAACCCAACTGTTAAACGCGTTTTAAACAGATACTGAATAATCATTCGGTAACAAGACTTATCATAACTCAACAAACAATCCATTGACAGCTTAGATAGAAATACCTCTACTTTCGCTTGGTTCCCATTTTTTAGCACTGACTGAATAAAACTGTTCCTTACCATAGCTGTATAATATTATACTTTTTTTAAAGAAGCCCCGTACTTAGATCTGGAAGTTTTTCTTTTATCCAAACCCAATAGATCGTAACAACCACGAACTAAATGATATCTTACACCAGGTAAGTCCTTCACTTTACCTCCTTTAACTAAAACAGAAGAATACTCTTGCAGCGTATTACCTTCGCCAGGGATATAAGAGTTAACAAGTTTACCTGTGGACAGTTTTACTTTGGCGACTTTACGCAAGGCAGAGTTAGGCTTTTTTGGCGTTTTCACAAAAAGCTTCACGCAAATAGCTTTCAACTGTGGGTTGCCTTTCAGGTCGGTGACTTTTTTATTGTTTTTCTTTTTTCGACGTAATTTGAGTAATTGATTCGCTGTTGACATTTTTGTAAATTAAATAGATACCAATCAGAACGATGCGACTTGAACACACGACTTTCCATTCCCAAAACAGACACACTCCCAAACTGTGTTACATTCTGTGAAATTGTTCAAACACACAATTCCTATAGCATTGAAAATCCTTTTATCTATATGCTTATTTAATATAAGCTTAACAGGATTTGAACCTGTAACATAACAATTATGAGTTGTTCGTTCTAACCATTGTACTATAAGCTTATAAAAGGATGAAACGGGATTCGAACCCATGGTACACAAACCTATGTACGTTGATTTTCAAAACCAATCTTTTCAACCACTCAAGCATTCATCCAATGTAGTAACCGTGGAAAAAGCAATAATCAAGCAACTATCGCTTAAGATGTTAAAAATCGTGGCAGTAACGTCTTAAAAACTAAAATTGGAATCGAACCAACAATCACTGAATTTGCAATTCAACACATTACCGTTATGCTACTTAGTCACCAAATGCGAAAATTGGACTTGAACCAATAACGATTAGATCATGAGCCTAATAAGCTACCAAATTGCTTTATTTCACAGACTGTAATTGTGGACAATCAGAGTCGAACTGATATACTTTGTTTGGAAAACAAATAATTTACCATTAATTGATGCCCACCTATTTTACCAAAGAAAGGACTTGAACCTTCAAACAAAAGTATCAGAACCTAAACCTGATGTGTTTACCTTATTTCACCACCTTGGTTCCAATTAAAACTTGCCTAGCCACCAATTTTGTAAGGCACTCCGAGTAAGCGTGTTTTATAAAACTAAAACTTTCCAAAAGGATAACAGAGTCAAAAAAAGAAGAATTCTTTTGGTCGTGTAACTCCGCAGACAGATTAAGTAGAAGCACATTTGCAAACGTGATCACTTGTGGGTCTATGACGGAATCTTTTGACAAGGCCGCTTCAAAAAACGCAAATTCTTTATGAATCTTCTTTGATCGTAATTTAAGGACAAATGAGGCCTTTGGCAAATAGTATTTCAATACGATAGTATAGAAGCCTAAAAAAAGTATGAGCAACCAAAAAATCTGATTAAAAAAAGTAACTTTATCAAATTGAGGCATTTAAACTTGCTTATTTTTATCATTACCAACTTTTCTTTATAACACCTAATAGCTGCCCAAAAAGAACCTTGTTTCGGAAGGCTATTCGCGAAAGTCGAAAATTTCGTACAATTGAAGAATTCCTTTTCGTTAAATAACAACGATTATTAAACCCATTAAGCCTACCTGCATTGTATAGCCTTTTATACAGAACACCTACTTTCATTCGAAAGGCTATGGCCAATCGGGTGTCAAAGAACAGTATTTTTAATGATAGTTTAGTTGCTTCTTTATTTAACAAGTTTTTACGGCTCCTAACATCCCGAAAAAATAAGCACTTCATTACTCCCATTCCAAAGCTCCAACCTTCCAAGCATAAACAAACCCTATTAGCAGTTCCATTAGAAAATCAATCATAACCCAAAAACCAATGGATTTTAAATGGGCAACAGAAACTATCCAAGGAAAGAAAAAGAGTGCTTCTAAATCAAAGACGATGAACAATATAGCAACAACGTAAAACCTCACATCAAAGGCATTCCGAGCGTCTTCATACGGGTCAAAGCCACACTCATAAGCAGACAGTTTTTCTGAATCCGGCTTTTGAACGGCTAAAGAGTAAGAAGCCCCAATAATAAGTAAAGAGAGAACGGCAGAAAAAAGCACGGCTAAAAAGATAGGACTGAATTCTTCATAAAATAAAGACGACATCGTTAATTGTGCAAAATTGCTATACTTATTACTGGATTTGAACCAGTACTCAAAAAAGAAACGAATTTTAAGTCCGTTGTGTCTACCATTCCACCAAATAAATAAAGTAGATGAAATAGGATTTGAACCTATAACCTTCTTGTTGTAAGCAAAACATTCTACCTTTGAATTATTCATCTGAGCATCATTTAAAATCTTGAAAATACTTCATCTCAAAAAGGCCAATAAAAAAGCTGTAAAAAAAGGTGAACTGTACCAGACTTTTTTCACTTGGTGCATTTATAACAACCGCTGAAAAAGTCTCATGGTTAACTTCCACAAAAGGTACTGGAAAATTTAGTGAAAATCGTGAAAAGGCGTTGTGTGTAACCTGTAATTCTATTAAGTCACCTACCCTTAAATTGAATGACGGCGAGGTTATCAAAACGTCGTTAACACGCACTCGTTTAGAATGGATAAGACATTTAGCGTGACAAAGGGATTTTACAAAATTAATACGAAACAACAACATATCCAAGCGCAGCTCAATAAAATCAAGGGCACCACCAGACGAAAAAACCCTAGATGAACGTAGCATATTTTTTAAAGCCCTGTTTTTTAACGTGCTAAAATACGCGAAAAATCGTTGCTTGAACAGCATCTTTGCGGCATAATTCTTTCGTAAATCGATCATTTTGTGATGCACTAAAAAAATGTCATTTCTAAACAGGCAGGAGACTTCCTGCCTTGCTTTCAGAAAAGACAACCATTTTCTCCTTCGTAAGAAAGCAGTGTTTTGAGAGTGTAGTATATAATCAGTGCCTTTTATAATACCTCGTTTTAAAAGTACGTTTTGCCTAGTCATTGGATGTTATACTGCTACTTCATGTTCATATTTTTAACAAGAAACAAAAACATATTCTCAACACCTTGTGTTTCGACGTTAAGTGCTATAGGAAAGTCAACGCTTGTAATATTGCTGGAAGTTCCACCAGTAAAAACGATAGAAGGAACGCCAACCCGCAAATCACGTCCTTTATACGAAAAAGTACCGGAGCAAAAGATAAGAATCAAATGGAACGTAAGAAATTCTTGTTTTTTTGAGATATTACGCCAACCGGTCGGCCTAATATACACGTGCCGCGAGGCATCCACAAGAGAAGAAAGTTTTGCCTCCATTTCTGCTGGGCACCCTATGAATAATACACGCAGTTTTTTCTGGCTTAAGTACCTAACTAAATTTAAAACCTTCAGGAAGAACGAAAAAGCTTTCTCCACATTGTACACGAAGTAACCCTTTCTAAAGCCTAAAAAACAGTTAATTTTCCTATGCCCCTTTTGGTTTATGGCTAAAAAATTTTTGTGAAAAAACAATTTATGTAGTATTGAGAATAATACTGCCTTTTTCTCGTTTTTTTATTTTTTTTTTTTTTTCAAAAGACTTTCTTTTCCATGTATCAAAACCCCCCTGTTGTCATAAGAGCCAGGAGTTTTATAGCGCCGTACTTTGCTAACAAAATCCATTAGTTTTTGATGCGAAAAACTAGTACAAATCATTTTAGTTTCTGTTACAACAGACATAGTAACGCCCACGGGCACAGTGCATAAAATATCATGGCTAAAACCTAGGGCAAACAAAGCATGGTAAGACCTTTGTAAACCAACTTTAAAGCCAACGCCATTCAACGATATTTGTGACGAGTAAGCGTAGCAGAAACCAAATAGATCTTTTGCTATTTTCGTCAAGTGAACAAGAGAAGTACTGAAGGTTCGCTTAACACCAATCTTCTTGGGCGTAGGTATAGTAAATTCAATTTTCAGTAGATACGGGTTCAGCAAAGAAACCCTAACCTTTTTAGTTAACCGAACGGAGCTATTCAGCTTTTTTTCAAAAAAACAAAGCTGATCCGACTTCAAAAAAAGGTTAACTTGAGGAGGCACTTGTACATATTCAAAGAAGTATAACATAATATAATTATTTGTAATAGCATAAAGAAATGCCACCGACTTTAAAAGTTTTTATTTCATAAATGGACGAGACATTCGAAGAATATATTAAAGATCTCGAGAATGCCGAAACCTTCCAAGAACGCTCCTTTAAAAAAGAACCTGGCCCTGGCTTTTTAAAATCGCCGATACTGAATAGCTTACAAGAATTGAGAAAAACCTTAAAGTACACTTTTTCTTTGATAATAAACGTTTGAAAGCAAGCAACGAAACCCTCCTTTTTCAAGATCTTCAAAATAGTTAAGAGAGAAAGCGAAAACTTCCAAAAAAAAAACCTAGGTATCTTTGTTGCTTTTAAGAAAGTGAAGAACAATAAAATGTTTATTTTCATTTGCTTATATCTATTACACTGATCATCTAAGGAATCGAACCTAAAACAACCCACGTTAAACAGTTAAAGAGCGAATAAGATCAAAAACGCTATCATCAAAGCAAACAAGGCTATAGCCTCAGTCAACGCAAATCCTAATATAGCAGACCTAAAAAGCTCATCTTTAAGTGTTGGATTCCTAGCAATACCAGCAATAAAAGAACTAAAAATCGAACCAATACCAACGCCTGCACCTATTAAACCCATTGTGGTCAACCCGGCGCCTATCAATTTCGCTGCTTGAATTATCATGTACACAAAGGTAGTTATAAAAAACATACGTTTTAAAGATGATGTCTTTTCAAACACAAGTAAATCAGAAAGATCAAGATTTGAACTTAAAATTGTTAATTTTGGAAATTAATGCTCTACCAGGTTAAGCTATCTTTCTTGTAAAACCAGCTTGAAAGAGATCGTTTCACTACTAACACTTTTTAACGCATAGCAAAGCGTAATACATGCATGTGCATAACTATCAACCCTAACTATAGCAACGTGACTTTCTAACTTAAACTGCTCTTTTGACTTAGCGTTTACAAAAGGAGACCTTAAGATAGTGAATAAAGTTGTTCTTTTTGGTAAAGGCACTATTGTTACTGAACAATGGAGGAAAGAGAATTCCAGAAGTATTCCTTTTAAAAAAGTGTCTAAGAATGACTTGTTATAAGAAAGAACCCGCAGTTTAATTTGCTTCATTATTCAGGCAAAGAATTAAAGCTCATTAAAAAGGAAAACGTAAACAATAACCACACCAAAGAAAGAGGTAAAAAGGCTTTCCAACCCAAGGACATCAATTGATCGTAACGATACCGAGGTAGTGCAGCTCTTGCCCAAATAAACGCCAAAACAAAAAACGACACTTTAATAGAGAACCAAAAATTGCCGGGTAGTAAAGAAAAGACAAAGAAATTAAAAACAGGCAACCACCCCCCCAAAAAGAGCACCACTATCATGGAGCTCATGAGTAGCATATTGGCATATTCACCTAAAAAGAAAAGAGCAAAACCCATAGCAGAATATTCAACGTTGTAACCAGAAACTAGCTCTGCTTCTGCTTCAGGCAAATCAAATGGATGCCTATTTGTTTCAGCCAAAGAGGAAACAAAAAACATAAGAAAAGCAGGAAACAAAGGGATCAAAAACCAAACAGTGGACTGGGCCAGTACAACTAAAGTTAAATTGAAGGATCCAGAGCATGTTATAACGGTAATTATGATAAAACCAATGGAAATTTCATAAGAAACCATTTGTGCCGCGGAACGTAATGCCCCTAAAAAAGGATATTTAGAGTTACTAGACCAACCAGCAATAATAATCCCATACACGCCCAAAGAAGAAACTGAAAACAAATACAAAACCCCTAAATGAATATCCGCAACAACTGAGTTAAAATTAAACGGAATAACGGCCCAGCCAACCAAGCTAAGGATAAACGTGAGTATAGGAGCAAGAACAAAGAGAATTAAATTAGCGTTACTAGGGAGTATAGTTTCTTTAGTGAATAATTTTAGACCATCTGCTAAAGGTTGAAGCAGCCCAACAAACCCAACAACATTTGGCCCACGCCTTCTTTGCATAGAGCCCATAAACTTCCTTTCAGCGAGAGTGAAGTACGCGACAGCGATTAGTAAAGGTAAAACAATGATAAAGAAACTAAGTGAACTAAAAGTCAAATGGTAAAGCATAGGAAGTGTCATAATAGAGGAATCTTTAATAGTTTTTAATCGGGAATTTCAAGTACCTTAAAAGAGAGAAAGAATCGTAAGAAGTGCAAAAAACGAAAAAGACCTGAAAAGGGGTAACTTTTTTAAATTTAAAAGCTTGTGGTACAAGCCTATTTAGCAAGGCAACAGAAGGAACCACTAGAAACGCATTGTTCGTGCTTTTACAAGTTAAAAATGACGTTGCAGCCATACCTCCAAGAAGAGTGGAATGCGTATGAATCCAGAACTGTAAGTAAGCATTTTTCTTTAATTTAACGCCAGAACCTAAGCATCTGGTGACCTTAGCCCCTGCTTTTGCATTCTTCGATAAAATGAGCTTGCTTTTCCTATTAAAGACTAGCTGCAATCCACTAACATGTAAGAGAGCTTCTTTTGTCGTAGAATACCCTTTTTTAGTGCAAGAAACAACAAACTTTTGAGCCCGACCAAAATCGTGAATGTTGGTAAACTGATGCGTCAAGGAAATTTCTGCTTTTAAAACACAGTGATAAAAGTCGTTGTAATGGCGCCACATGTCCCTACAAAATGTTTGATATAAGACTTAAGATTTTTAAAGATTTTTTATCGCGAAACTCTTTCACAATACAACCTATTGCTTTTGTTCCTAAAGGCATACCATGCTTATCAATAACTAAAGCACCATTTTTCATTACTTTTATTCTTTCTCCACTTCTGCGTTTTGTAAAGAGCTGGGTTGTTACAAGATAACAATAAACCAAAGCCCCTTTGCGCAAAATGTTGTTTTTTGTTTTACCAATAGTCAACTCAGAAACTGACGCTTTTATAACATCGCCATGGAAGTTCCTCCTTTTGTTGGCCCCACCTAAAAATTTGATAAATTTCACGTTCTTTACGCCTGAGTTGTCAATGATTTGAATAGTGGTACCTTGTTGTATCATTTTAATAAATTGCCTATAACATGGAAAAGAAAGGATTTGAACCTATGGTACAGTAGTACAATGATTTAGCAAACCAACGCTTTTGACCAACTCAGCCACTTTTCCTAGACGGACATAAAACGAAAGATTCCTTTAAGTCAGATACCGTTCAAGTCACAAGCATCCCAAAGGACCTACCTGTCAATTTCCCCAAATACGATATCTTGAGTCCCAATAATAGTCACGACATCCGCAACCAAGTGCTCTTTACTCATGAAATTGAGGGATTGTAAATGATTAAAACCCGGTGCTTTAATTTTACATCGGTACGGACGATTAGAACCATTTGAAATGAGAAAGACACCAAACTCACCTTTAGGCGCTTCTGTGGCCGTATAGGTTTCACCAGAAGGAACGCAAAATCCTTCACTATAAAATTTAAAATGATTAATTAAAGACTCCATGGAGCTTTTCATTTCAGCTCTGCCCGGGGATATAATTTGGTTATTCGTCATTTTTATTGGCCCATTAGGCAACTTGTTTAAACATTGAACAATGATTCTTAAAGATTGGCGCATTTCTTCAACACGAAGAAGGTAGCGGTCATAACAATCGCCATTCGTTCCTATAGGAACATCAAAATGGACCAAATTATACGCATCATAACCTTGGGTCTTCCTCAAATCCCACAAAACACCAGAACCTCTAAGCAACACGCCGCTAAATCCCCATCTTAATGCATCTTTAGCACTAACTGTACCAATATCAACCAACCGTTGTTTCCAGATTCGATTGTCAGAAAGCAGTTCTTCAATCTCACTAATCCTAGTACTAAATTGAGCACAAAACATATGAATATCATCCATAATACCCAGCGGCAAGTCTTGCGCTATACCGCCCGGACGAATAAAAGCAGAATGCAATCTCGCGCCTGAAACTCTTTCATAAAATTCCATCAATTTTTCCCTTTCTTCAAAAGCCCAAAGCATTGGAGTAGTGGCACCAACGTCCATTGCATGGCAACCAACAGCTAATAAATGGTTCAAAAGCCTAGTTATCTCCACGAACAAAACCCGAATGTATTGAGCCCGTAAAGGGACTTTACTTCCTAACAGTTTTTCAACCGCTAAAGAATATGCTTGCTCTTGAGCCATCATTGACACATAGTAAGGATAGCTACTTCAAATTTACATCTTTATATATTATACAAAGCATTAAATTTTTCCACTCCTTCCGAACCTCGCAAGCCAATCGCTTGGCACGAGGCTCTCCGACGGTAGAATATTATTTCGTTTATTTTTTTTGCCACGCCAATGACAAGCTTGCTAACATTGCCGCAAAAGATGCTATAATAAAAAGTGCAAAAAAACAAGAAAGCTTTTTCACAATTCAGAAAGTAAAAATTATTAGAATGCTTTTTGACGGGTTCGGACTTGCTTCTTAAAACTAGCAAAAAATGCCTTGTTTAGATAAAAGTTACTCTTCCTTAATCGAGGGGGTAAAGCTAAAATACTTAATGGTAGGGTCTTCAAAGAACCTGCTATGTCCGCACACCACAAGACCGAAGAGTTCCTTATTGAGCGTGATTTTCGTGCAATAGGAATATGCAAGTGCCATTTGCGACCCGGTAACGAATAGGGATTAACAAAAAACTTTCTTGCCACCCAACGGGAACGCCGAACCCCATTATGCCTAAACTTTTCCACCAAGGCCCTCCAAAAACATCGATCCACAAAATGGGCTAAGTAATCTAATCTAATCGTGTTATTGGCAAAGCTATAGAAATGGAAAACGCCTCGAAGGATGCTGTTGATCTCTAGTAAAAGAAAAGATACGCGGCCATGTTTGATTAACTTTATCTTTTTTTTAATTTTGGATTTTATAACTTTAAAGGTATCATCCGTGATATAACTCAGTATGGTTACTTGACTTACAAACTGATCACCATTATATAAGTATTCGCGCGAGCGTACTAACTTACTAACCTGAAGCAAACTTCTTGGGAGTATTACAAACGTATATCCCAACCAATTAAAACGACACTTGAAAGCAAGATTAAACACACCAACTTTAGACCGATCTATTTCTAGACCCGCGTTTTTTAGCCGATTGCCCAACTTATGTATGACATAAACAGCTTCAATGGTGTTAGAGACTTTGATCATAAAAGCACTTCTAAAGCCAATTAAAAAATTTGGCGTCTCAACATTTTCCAATATTCGAGCATCCTCAAAAAGCTTATCAGTAAGCTTACCTAAAACAAAGTTCCACACCACGCCAGTAACAGAAGGATTTTGAAAAGTGCCTTTTTCTAATGAAAGGGCGGTTTCATTAAGTTCTACGGTGCCCACTTTAAGCCACCGAACCAAAAGTTTACTATATTTGCTTGGCCAAGGGAAATGTTTACGTACAAACGAATGCATCACAGAAGCTGAGCGTTGTGTTATACGTAAAGAAACTAACTGAAACACAGATAAATCACTCAATTGAATACTCCTAGAAAGAAAGGCAATAGCTTGAAGAGTGTTTCGACCTTTGCGAAAACTGTAAAAATGCTCCGGAAGTAGACTTTCTATTATCGGATCCAAAAGGACTAATATTTGCAACTGCAAAACACTATCAGCTAAACCAGAAATAGATACAAGCGGTGTTGTTGCGTTATCTTTTTTTCTCACCCCCTCCGCTAACGTTCCCATGCCATAATCCAGATTCTTCGGGTGCGTTAAACGGAGTAACTCTAAATAACTTGTGTAATCATTGGCGCGCATAATAACGGACTTGTCAATTACCTGAGTACCATGAAAGTGCCCCATACGAATCTTTTCAATGGAATAAAGCCGAGTGACAAGAGAAAAACAAAACATTTCGACGAGTTTTAAAGCGTCTTCTTTTCTGCCTAATGAACAAAGTTTTGCTATATCTAATTGAAGTACATCAACTAGATTATTCGCCTTCTTTTTTAAAGAATAGTCACATAAAGGCCAAAGCCCTTTTCCAACAGCAAGTGAGCAGTTTTTATCAAATTGCTTCAATTGATCTTTGAAATAACCTATCGAAGTGCTATACAAATTATCAGGAATTGTAACGAATAACCTTCGTTCAGACCATCTGCTTTCACGCCCCCAGACAGAGTTGCAAAAGCTCCGACTAATAAACTTACAATTTAGGCAACACCTAAAAAGCAAGTAACCAGACATCAGATTTACTTTTATGTTTGTTCTATTTCTAGAAGCCGACCAGTATGCGCCGTTCGCCACTATATTGAAAAGGGGGTTTGCATCCTTCAGAGTCTGACTCACTCTTATCCACCCTTTAAACTCTCTCAGTTTTCCAAAACTGAAATTGAAGCTTAAGTGGGTCATACGGTATAAATACGCATTTAAGCGGCATTTATAATTAATACTTAGACTCGCATTAAAACGTTCGTGTAAACTCATCTGGAAAGACACATACTCAGTTTGGGAGTTCGCCGGGCTACCCGACGTTCTGAGCAATGAAACAGCAGTACATCCCAATTTGCAAACTTTGGGTTGTAAGCGAGTTAAAGGATAAACCTTGGTGTTCCAAAAATATAAAAGCATTCCAACTTCCCATACATCTAATCGATCAAAATAAGGTAGTGCTTGAGTGTACGTTTTATATTCTATTAATTTTTCGGTTCCGCGGTGTAAAAGACCAATGTGCGGGTCCGCTTTCACAACAACTTCACCATCTAGATCTAACACCAAACGTAAAACGCCATGAGCAGCTGGATGCTGAGGGCCAAAGTTTATTGTAAAGTTTTTTGTTTTTAATGAGATGCCGCTTTTTTTTAGAATCATATAAACCTTGCTTTTTTACAAAGGTAAATAAAGGGATTCGAACCCAAGACTCACAAAGTCACAATTTGTTGCTCTAACCACTGAACTATATTAACCTATAAGTTTGAATAGTCTTGAACTATTGATCTTACACTTATCAGGTGCACGCTTTACCCACTAAGCTACAAACTTTAAGCACTAAAAAGAAAGGTTAGTGCCAAACATTTTTTTTATTTATAAACTTCCCATTAGTAAATGTAACAAATACCACGTAGAAGAAAAAGATCGTAGAAATAGAAGAAATGTAAGAACCAAAAGAGCAAAGAGAGTTCCACCCGCTATAAGAGTCCGGGTAATCCGGTACTCGACGAGGCATACCAGAAATGCCCAAAAAATGCATTGGAAAGAAAGTGAGATTAACGCCAATAAAAAAAGTCCAGAAGTGTATCTGACCCAAAATTTCCGGATACTGCAAACCTATAATCTTTCCAATCCAAAAATAAAAGCCTCCAAAAATAGCAAAAACAGCTCCCATGGATAGTAGTGGGCTTCCTTACAGGATACAGCCCCCAAACCACACGTGCAACTTTCACTGCATGTGGCTTTTCACTCTTACAAATAAGCATGTAATACAACCCATTAAGTTTTCCTACAACAACTAGGATGCATTAATGAACGAAAGCAAGAAATGGCATGTAACGTCGATTCATAAAAGCTCTTAAAAAACGTTTTTTTATAATTCAACATTCCAGCACGATTGTAATGGTAAACTACAACCCAACAAAAATGACGCGAATTTGTAAAAAAACACCTTTCGCCCAAAGTATATACGCCTTATGTAGTAAGAAAAGAAATAAAAGGAAATTAAGGCTTTTGTGAGAGTTGGATCCCTTCCCGCTTTCCCCCGGTAGTATGGATCCTCCGTCTCTCTTATATGTTTAATTTTGAGAGATCCCGAGTTTTGAATACTTTTGCCAGACGTCATTCGTAGACTCCTTCATATACTTAGCTGCTTAAAAAACAAGTTTGTGCTTTCATGACTACGTGACAAAAAACACATCGCACATGTAAATGCTTTCAAGGTTAAGAGAGTTTCTACAGCTCTGCCTGGAATAAAAAAGGTTCGTTAACCTAGTCATAAAGTGACTTTATCTAAAGACCTTTTTTTCTTAGGGCCTTCTCGCACATGCTATTTTCCTTGTTTAGATGAGCTTCTTCAAGTAAGTGCGGTGATTTATCACAATACGCCTGTAGCAGGAATATAATTCGTTATCGTGAGCCACTATTACAAGTGGCAAGCAAAAGTACCATTAAACGGCGCACCGTAATGAAAATGACCGACAACATAATAAGTGTCATGAAGGGAAACGTCTAGTCCTGAGTTTGCTAGAATAACACCCGTAATTCCACCGATAGTAAACAAGTAAATGAAGCCTAACGCAAAAAGCATAGGAGTTTTTAATGAGATCGAACCACCCCACATAGTTGCTATCCAAGAAAAGATCTTTATACCAGTTGGAACAGCAATAACCATCGTTGCTGCAGTAAAATACGCTCTTGTATCAACATCTAGACCTACCGTAAACATGTGATGACTCCAAACAATAAAGCCCAAAACCCCTATGGATAACATGGCATACACCATGCCTAGGTAACCAAACACTGCTTTTTTTGAAAAGGTAGACACAATATGACTTATAATCCCAAAGCCAGGCAAAATAAGGATGTACACTTCAGGGATGGCCAAAAAACCAAAAGATATGCTGAAACAATATTGGATCACCACCACCAGCAGGATCAAAGAAGGAAGTGTTAAAGTTACGATCCGTAAGTAACATAGTAATCCCTCCGGCTAATACAGGTAAGGAAAGCAGTAAGAGGAAAGCGGTTATCAAAACAGACCAGACCATCAGCGGCAACCGATACATGGTCATTCCAGGAGCTCTCATGTTAAAGATGGTAGTTATAAAATTAATAGCACCCAAAATGGAAGACGCGCCAGAAACGTGCAAGCTAAAAATTGCTAAATCAACCGCTGGCCCCGAATGTGATTGAATAGAGCTTAAAGGAGGATAAACAGTCCATCCTGTCCCTGCCCCAGCTTCAACAAGAGTAGAAGCTAACAAAAGAAACAAAGACGGCGGTAAAAGCCAAAAACTAATATTATTCATTCTTGGAAAAGCCATATCTGGAGCGCCTATTAAAAGAGGAACAAACCAATTACCAAACCCACCTAGCATAATTGGCATAACCATAAAAAAGATCATTAAGAACCCATGACCAGTAACTATCACGTTGTAAAGGTGGTAGTTACCTGCTAATATTTGGTTGCCTGGTTGAGCTAATTCCATCCGAATAAAAATGGAAAGGGTAGTGCCAAGAACACCAGAAAACCCACCAAAGAGTAAGTACAAAGTACCTATGTCTTTGTGGTTTGTTGAGAAAAGCCATCGCATTGCCCATAAAAAATTATTTTTATTTATCAAATACAACATGAAAAAAGAAGACTTTAATGAATTGATTCTTAGCACAGCAAAGTTATACCTTATCCAAAAAATTAGTAAAAGTAGCTCTGTAAAAACGTGAACTATTAGCTAAGGCTTTAGAGAACTCTGATAAACCCCCAGAGCAAAAGAAGTCTGTCATGAAAGGATGAAACAATTGCTTTAAAATAATGAAACGTTTAAGAAAGAAAAAATCATTGACACACGACACTGACACAGTAGTGTTTGCTTTTGAGAAAAAGTATGACGAACCCGCATCGACAATACCGTGGGTGGCCCAGGAATCGTGAACAGCGTCTTTAAAAAAAAAAGCAAAAATGTCGGTTATCTTTTTGTTACGAAAACTGAAAGGAAAGCACTTCTGCGATCCTTGAATCAAGCCTTCTAAATTCACGAAAGAATCTTGCGATTCAAAAGAATTAGGAAACGGTAGTAATACCAGAAAGTCACGCAAAAACGAGTTTCCATTTGAACCTAAAAAGATGATATTTTTAATGCCAAAAAGCCTAGTTAAAAGACACAGATCGTCTTCTGTGACAGGTCCAACAATAAAACACACATGATCTTTTCTTCGCCTTGGTAAACTTATAGAAGCAGTTCCCAGTAGTAAGGCACCAGCCTGATTCGAGTCCTGATTTAGAAAACAACACCCATTCTGAGTAGAACTTATAGCACCTGCAAACATAGCTAAAACAGTGACCGCACGACCATTGCCAATGGCGTCTATTCTTTCAGCTAGACAAGAACTATAAATAAGCAACGGGTTCTTTGACTTCTTTAAGTATTTACACAAATGATGCCTACCTTCCACGGCCGCTAACAAAATAGCGGAAGAAATGCCAACAACTTTTGTTTTATAAGATAAATTGTGTACAAGTCCTAAAGAGAAGCAATTCATGTTTACTCTCTGCTTTTTTTTTATTTTTAAATTCAGCAAGGCAGCTTCGAACCGTGGGTTGGTGCCCAGGTAAAGACAAAAATCTGAAAAGACAAGATCTCTTAGTGAAGTATTAAAAACAAAATTCCCGACAAAATCACTGCTGACGGCAAGCTTCCTTGGAAACCCAACGTTTTTAATACCCTTTTTATCCGCGATACTTTGTACTTCTTTTATAACGCTTAAACCTAAGTTAGCGCTAAAAACAATGTAGATACAAGATGGAGGTATTTGAATGAGGGCGTTAATTTTCGTTAAAGCTACTTTCCAAGAACACACTTGCAAAGCATGCTTAGAATTCTTAAAATAGGGTCTATCAATTTGTTGAATCTTTAAACCGTCAAAACAAAATCGTGCCTTATCAGAAATCCAATCTTCATTAATGTTTTCATTTTTACTAGGCAGTACCCTTACTATTTCCGTCTCTTTGAAATCCACTCTAATGCTAGATCCAACACCGTCCGATAAATCAATGCTATCAACGCTTTTTAATTCCCAAGGACGAGCTATAAAAGAGTAAGGCTTTAGGGTCAATGCTCCAACAGGGCATAAGTCAACTACACAGGAAGAAAATTCAGACTTAAAAAATGCGTTGCGCAAGTACGTGCCAATCTCAGTTGAATTTCCTCTATTTAACGTTCCCAAATCACCTAGCTCGATAAAATCTTGAAGAAATCGTACGCAACGAGTACAATGAATACACCTATTCATAATTGTTTTTATCAAGGGACCACAGTCTTTATCCTCAACGGATCTCTTCGCCGAGAAAAACCTACTTTTGCTATTCCCAAAAAAAATAGTTTGGTCTTGCAGATCACACTCACCAGCTTGATCACAAATAGGACAATCCAAAGGGTGATTCAGCAGTAAAAACTCCAGCACACCTTCCCTGGCCTTCTTTACCATAGGAGTATCCGTAAAGACGCGTAAGTTATTGACAACAGGCAAAAAGCAGGATATGACGGGCTTGGGAGAATTCTCTAATTCAACAACACACATCCGACAATTACCGGCAATCAAAAGCTTTTTATGAAAACAAAATCGAGGAATATGAACACCTATGAACCTACAAGCATCCAAAACCGTTGTGTTGTTAGGAACAAAAAGGACTTTATTATTCACATGAACTCTTACCATCACCTTAATTTTGAATTAGAAATAAAGCGTTGTACATTTTTCTGGAAAGCTGGCGAAACAAGAACTGGCTTTTTAGTTTTTTATTAAATTGTAAAGTTAATGAAATAGAACCCACCATAGCAACTAATAAAACAATACCTGAAATTAAAAGTAGAATAAAATAGTAAGTGTATAATACATGACCAAGAGCTTCAACATTAGACAAAACGTCAATAGAAAGTGCCCAAGAAATGTTGCGGCGCTGCTGATCTTCCAAAAAAGTCGTGTAAACAAAAGGGCTACTAAACGCCACATAAACACATGTGTAAAAGCCTACTAAGAAGAAAAGTAGTACGGGTAAAGAATTAAAAAAAGGGTTCGAGAGAGATGTTAATTTGATACTTAACATCATAACAACAAAAAGAAATAAAATTGCAATGGCACCAACGTACACGATAACAAAACCAAGAGGAAGAAAATCTAGTTCAACAGTGAACAACATCCCAGAGACACTCAGGAACACTAAAACCAAGAAGAAAACCGAGTATACCGGATTCAAAGCACTCACGACGAAAATGCTTGAGGTAATGCTAACAAAAGAAAAGCTAAATAACAAGTACTGCGACATAAGTGAAGGTTAAGGTGCTAAAAATTGAGGCTAATTTGATGGTCGCATCAAAAAGAATTCTAAAAGACCCAAGCAAGGAAGTACAAATATAAAAGAAACGAAATAACAAATAGTAGCCACTTGGCCAACTTCAATGTAGGGCGTTTCCACGACTTTTTGACCCACCCAACCTAGTATCAAAAAGTCGGTGACGAGACACCAAAAGAAGATTTTATAAAACGGCCTAAAGAATGGACTATAAATGTTAGACCTGTTCATGAACGGGAGTAAAAAAAGAACCACAATCGCACCAAACATCGCTAGAACCCCCCCTAATTTATCAGGTATAGACCGTAAGATAGCGTAAAAAGGTAGGAAGTACCATTCTGGCAATATATGAGCTGGCGTAACCATTGGGTTAGCTGGTATGTAGTTATCACTGTGACCCAAAAAGTTCGGGAAGTAAAAGAGAAAAATCGAGAATAAAAACAAGAAAAGTAAAACGGAGAAAAGATCCTTGAAGTAAAAATATGGATAAAAAGCAACTTTATCCACGGAGCTATTTAAGCCTAGCGGGTTATTCGAGCCATTTTTATGCAATAAGGCAATGTGCAAAAATATTAAACCTGCAATTACAAAAGGTAATAAATAATGCAAACTAAAAAACCTATTTAGAGTGGCATTATCAACACTAAAACCACCCCAAAGCCAATCAACAATAGAAGGACCCACAAAAGGAATAGCAGAGAACAAGTTAGTTATTACTGTAGCGCCCCAAAAACTCATTTGACCCCATGGCAGTACGTAGCCTAAGAAGGCAGTGGCCATCATAAGTAAAAAGATTAAAACACCAGAAACCCACAAAGATTCCCGAGGCTTTATATAAGACCCATAATATATGCCACGAAACATGTGACAATACACAACAATAAAAAACATCGACGCGCCGTTAGAGTGCAAATAACGAATCAACCACCCGTTGTTCACATCCCTCATAATATGCTCAACACTCAAAAAAGCAAGATCAACATGAGGAGCGTAATGCATGGCTAAAAAAATCCCAGTAACAATTTGTATTCCTAAGCAAAAAGCAGCCGTAAAACCAAAACTCCAAAGATAAGTAAGATTTACTGGTGTCGGATAATCTATAACATGATTATCCAATACTGACAGTAAATAATTTTTATTCCAACGATCCGAAGCGCTCATCTTTACTACACAAACGTGTTTTTTGTTTAGCTTTCTTATCACAAAAACGCCATAAATAACGGAAAGGTAGTGCTTTAAATAGACGAAACGTACGCTTGAATGTCACTGCTTTGTCTTCCTCTCCAAGGACTTTCGAAATCAAAAAGCCGAAACTCATGTGACAACATCAAAGGCTCACAAACTATTCTATTAGTGGCCATATCAAAACGAACCTCAACATAACCAGATAAGGGAAAATCCTTACGTAAGGGAAACCCGCTGAAACCATAATCGGTAAGTAACCGCCTCAAGTCGGGGTGAGAATAGAAGTAAACACCAAATAAGTCCCATATTTCTCTCTCACACCAGTTTGCGTTATCAAAGATAGCAACCGAGGACTGTAAAAACCCGAACTCTTTGACGAATAATTTAAGCCTAGCTCGACTATTGAATTTGATGCTCAACAATTCGTAAGAAATTTCAAACCTGCTAAGCTTCTCCGGGAAGTCCGACCCAGAAATTGTACTTAATACTTTATATTGCGTATTAACGTGATAACGCAAAAATCGCAAAACAAAGGATAAAAAAAAAGGAGAAGTTACTAAAGTTACCTCATCACGGGTAACCAAGACTGTGTTTAACGGAAGAATCTTAAAGAGGTAATTTCCAAAAAGTAAAAGTAAGCTTTTCGAGTGCATGGTGCTTTATAAAAAGATTAATAAGAATTAAAAATAGCCAAAGCTAGCAATTTCAATCACTGCTGCTGCGCTACAATGCAAAGGTATCAAAAGGAGTTCAGAAAAAATACCAAAGCAAAAAACGCAACTAATAAGCGGCAAAAAGATGAAAAACTCTCTTTTACTTAAGTCTGAGAATCCATTTAAATATTGAACTTTCAAATTACCAAATGCCACACGATTAAAAACCCACAAAGAGTAAGGCCCTCCTATCAGCATCCCTAAAGACCCTAAAAGAGCTGCGTTAACGTTCACTTCACATATACCAGCTAAAATCAAAAACTCACCAACAAAATTACTTGTCCCTGGCAGTGCAATATTTGCCATTGAACAAACAAATAAAATACTAACAAACAAAGGCATAACATGCACTAACCCGCCATAATATTTAATTGCCCGAGTGTGATACCTATCGTAAACAACACCTATTAATAAAAACAAGGAACTCGAAACAAAACCATGACTAAAGCTCTGAAAAAGAGAGCCCTCCACACTTATCAAAGTAAAACTAAAAACACCCATCACAATCAAGTTCATATGTGCGACCGATGTATAAGCCACACTTCGCTTTAAATCTGTTTGTCTGATAGCTGTAAAAGATGCGTAAACAACGCCCAAAACAGACAGCGAAAATATCAACGGTGTATAAAAAAGAGAAGCTTCTGGAAGCAAAGGCAAAGAAAAACGCAAGAAACCATAACTCCCTAATTTTAACAGAATACCTGCTAATATAACCGACCCACTAGTAGGTGCTTCCACATGAGCCTCTGGTAACCAAATATGAACTGGTAGCATTGGTATTTTAGTTGAAAACGACGCGAAGAAAGAGACCCACAACAATTGCTGCTCAAACAAAGTGAAAGGATAACTTAACAATACCTCATAGTTCAAGGTACCCACCAGTAAATAGATGTAAGTGATGGCAAGTAGCAAAAGAACAGAGCCAAACAAGGTATATAAAAAGAACATATAAGCTGCCCTAACTTTACGCTCTCTAGAACCCCAAAAACCAATAAGCAAAAACATGGGTATTAAAACACCCTCGAAGAAAACATAAAACAACAACAAGTCAGAAACTGAAAAAACAAGAACAAGCAGCAACTCTAACAACAAAAGAGTTATAAAGAATTCTTTAACAAAAACTCGAACATTAACCCAACAGGAAAGTAAGCAAGTAGGAATAAGAAAAGTGGTCAATAAAATAAAGAATAAGGAAATCCCATCGACCCCTAAAACAAGGTTTAAATTATCATAAGAGAACCAAATAAATTCATCGCAGAATTGCAACTTCGCACTTGAGCTATCAAAAAGGACCCATAAAAGCAATGAGAAAAAAAACGCAAAATAGGAAAACATTAAGCTCACCAAACGAATTAAGTAAAGTTGCTTAGAAGGAAGGAAGAGAAGTACTAGCAAGCTAAAAATTAAGATATAAATCAAAAAAGCTATCATTGGTTTTTGTGAAATTTGTGGAACTCATTAAGATACAGGCTAATATAACAAAGGGCATTTACACGAAAGGATTCTTTTTTTAACACTCGTACTGCAGCGAAGAAGTGACTAAGCAATGACATGAAAACGCAAAGTCACATCAAGTAAACATATGTAAGATACCAAAGCAACAATGGATAAATGCTTTTTAACACGCTTTAGACATCAACGAAAAGAAACTAAGTATTTGGGGACTTGAACCCCAACAAAATAGATTAAAAGTCTAATGCTCTTACCTTATTAAGCTAAATACCTTCAGCACTCAGAGTAAAAGGATTTGAACCTTTAACTAATCGTGTCAAAAACAACCACCTTAAACCATTTGGTTATACTCCACCTCTCTAGTTTAGAATTGAACTAAAAATCAAATGGTTAACAGCCAAACGCTTTACCTATTTAAGCTACTAGAGAATACTAACAACCATCAAAAACCTAAAACCTCTTTTATGGATCGCAGAAAAGCACCTTGTGATGTTTGCTTGCAAAAGACCCTTAGACTTCTTTTCCGCAAGAAAACTTTCTTTTTCCGCAGAAAAAAAGTGGCGTCTTGCAAAGAAGTAAAGTTAAAGAATTTTAAGAACTTTTTTAAGAGAGGGCTAACGGGCTTCCTAGAAAACACACAGTTTAGATCCACTTCTTTGAAAACACCTAAACTTAGACTCCTTTTTTTAGTAAGAAAAAGTTGCGAATGTCGTAAAGCAGCATCTTTGTTAACCTTATATTTGTCCACTAAACTATTAGGAACAAAACAAAAAAAAGCTTCCAAATGAATAAGAAAGCCACCCTTTACATTCTTTAGGGTGTAACCAGAAAGAGACCTCTTTCGTAGAAACGTTCCCAACACAGTGAAGAAAGAAGTGCTTCTTCGAGTGCCAATATGACCAGGCACACAAAAAAAAGGAAAAGTATTTAAATGAAGCAGCTCAAAAGCCCTGAAAACCGTTCCTAACCCAGACGCTAGAAGACTTTCTGTTTCAAAAACAAAAAGACCGTTTTGACCCACCATTCTTTTACAGAAAAGAAGTCTAAAAGAATGCGGTGTGGTCGCTCGAGATTTAAGCAACTCAAAAAAATACGATCGTTTACGATAAAAAGTATCATCCAATGAAGTGCGTCGTGCGTTTTTTAACATTAACAGAAAATGGAACTTTGCCTAGAATTGCTTTTACTTTTTGCATGCTTTTTCGTTTTATAACACCAGAGACCTCTAACAAGGGTTGCCCTTGTGCCACACGACAATACCAAGTGTCGTGCATTCCTTTGCCTTTTCCCATACGGGTTCCTAGAGGCTTTTTGGTACCTGACACAATAGTGAAAATTTTTGGCTCTATTAAACAACTTTGCACGAACACTTTGTTGAGGGATTTTTGAAACGACTCTAGCTGGTTAATTCGCAAATAAGAACCTTGTCTTGCTTCAAAGCAAAGCCTATTTTGCTTTATTTTTGCTAAATAAAAAACACTAGAAACACTGCTCCTCTTCAACTGGGTATAAGATTTACTAAACTTTGTCTTAATTTGTTTGTTCACTTTTAATAATGAATCCAGACCTTCACACCAAGTATCCCAAAAACAGTGAAGGATGGCGTGTAATGAAAATCAACTTTTTTTTCTATTTGTTGTAAAGATAATACGCCGTCAAGGAACAACCATTTCTTCGCAATAGACGAACCATTCAAGCGGCCTTTTATAAGGATCTTTATCCCTTTCACGGCACTAAGTTTATATTTTTTAACGAAGTTCAGAAGCATCTTAACTAAGGTCAAGAAATACACTTGCCTTTTTTTATTACTTTTAGTCCTAAGAACGGCTAATTTAAAAGAAATGTAATTCGCCAAAAAGAAAGCACAACCTTTTTGTGAGATTAGTAACTCTAATGATTTTTGTACTTCCATATGGGTAAAGGATTGCCAACGGAGAAACACTTTCGGAAAGTAAAAGAAGCTCCGATCTTTAAGTTTTAAAAGGTTAAGGAAGCTAACAGCAACCCTGCTTATTTTTAAGACCTTACATAACCCATACACGAAGGCATCCTCAAAGCGGAAAAACTGCAATTTATTGCCGTTGTTACTTACAGTATCAAGAAATGTCATAAACTTCAACAGAATATGCGTATCATTAGCCGGCGTTTTTACCATTTTAAAAGAATGTAAAGTGACGCCGGTAGCAGTTATAAAGCAGTTTATAAAGGTAGCCACTTTTTCCTCTTCATTTAGGTGGTAAGGCGAAAAGGAACTCTTATATGGCTGGCACTGATAAAAAGAATAGTCAGAGTTTCTTAAACTGCGTAGAGCAATTGGGTTTATTTTCCGTGGCATGCTCAGTGAGGATAAGTATAGAACTGTCTTGTTAAAGAAAACTCGCCAAATTTGTGACCAATCATAAAAAAACTCACCGTTAATAAAACGTTAGCCTTACCATTGTGCACCTCGAACACCTTACCAACGTGATTTGGCAGGACTGTCTCCGACCTACTAACTTGCAACTTAGACCCCTGTGTCGAAAAAAGAAGGTACATATTCGGCCCTTTCCATTTAGAACGCGGCATATTATTTATTTTTAGTATTCATTGGTCTCGACCACGGCGTAACCGAAGGCCGGCCCCCAGAAGTTTTACCCTCCCCACCACCGTGTGGATGATCAATTGGGTTCATGGCAACACCTCTAACACACGGCCTTTTACCATAACGCCTACTAATCCCCGCCTTACTTAATTTTTTGTAATGATAATTACGGTTAGAGCCACTGCCAAGCACACAGCAAACGTTTGGCACTATTTCTTTTATCTTCCCAGAACTGAATTTTAAAGTACAGCACAAGTTGCTTTTTTGAACAACCTGCCCAAAGACACCCGCGGACCTTTGGTACACTGCTTTTTGTGGTCGTAGATCTGATCCTATACAATGTAAAAACGTACCAATAGGAAGGGTACCCACTCGGCACCTATTCCCTAATCTAAGTCGCCCAACCTTTTCTGAAACCAACATTTGACCAGGAAATATATTATCACTCGCCGGGATATAAAACCTTGCCCGTTGGCTCTTCAAGCCCCCATACGCAAATAGCCTACACAAAAAACAATTTCGCGTGGAGTCTTTTTCTATGCTCTCAACAACAGCAACACCGCTAAAGCCAAAAAAGTTTATTCTTTTATAGCTCCTTTTACTGCCACCACCTCTACGATAAGTGACGATTTTACCCGAATTGTTACGCCCACTCTTTTTCTTACAAAAGCCTTTCTTGTTTATTTTTAATGAAAGAATTGAGTTAAAGTAAACCATGTATGAAACCAAATCTGTAAACACTTCTTTTACGGGATTTGAACCTGCGTTTTTACAGTGAAAAAGTAACGTCCTAACCTACTAGACGAAAAAGAAATGGCATCTTACCTGAAAAAGGTTGGATTCGAACCAACGAAAGAGCTATTCTAATAAGTTTACAACTTATCGTTATTAACCACTCAACCACTTTTTCAATGACAAAAGACTTAACGTCTTTTCTTTCTTACCTTACAACCATTAAAAGCAATACTAGAACGATCAACGATTTTAACAACCTGAATCCCAGCCTTCGTAAATTCTCTAACAATATTGGCGCGGGCAATACCGGTACCTTTTAATGCCAGAATAACGCTAATAAGCCCCTTTTTCATAACGTAAGTCGCAAGCAAACGAAGCACATGTTGAGAAGCAATCTTTGTACTCTTGCTCGCTCCTTTGTATTTCAACCTGCCTGCAGAAACAGAAAACAATAATTTATTAAAAAGAAATAAATTAACAAGGGTATTATTCTTGCAATTGCTTACGCTAACAAGCGGTAGGCGTGGTATTTGTTTACTAACAAGCATCTCATTTAAAAAAGTATTCTAGTTCTGTTCAATTTCTTAGCTGCTTTAGCATTTGTATGCGTTCGTTGCCCCCTTACCGGCAAACTCCTATGATGTCGCGTACCTTTATAACATTTGATACGCATAAGCAAGAGAATCCGGTTTTTCACGCTGCTGAAAAGCTCTTCTTTTAATGGGAACACTTCACTATCCTGAACGAAAGATTGTAACTTCACTTTTTGGGCGTTTTTAAAAGCAGCAAGGGTAGAAGTGGGCGTAAACCCTAAATCCTTACAAATAGCAACCCCCCTAGAAGACCCTACACCAACAACGCGCAACAAATAACTTTTTAAGGACTTTTTTTTAAACGACATACTTTAGGCTACCTCTAAACCACGTTTCCCTTATTCATGTAAAAGTATCTATGGTAATTTTTAGTTTTACTTTTCGAGTTCTATAAGATTTCGTGTAACACTCTAAAAACATTTGTTTTTCGTACTACCAGTAAAAACCCTATTTAAATAATCCAACTGCTCGTTCCCGAACAATTACCTTGTTACGACTTCATCTCAATCTCCAATCGTCAAAGAAATATAGGTAGCCACGAGTACCGAGAACCACGTGTTTCCCACATATTTATAAAAAAAACTGAATTTCCAGATGTGACGGGCGGTGTGTACAGGGCTAAGACAGCTGTTCACCGTGGCATGCTGATCCACGATTACTAGTGATTTCAACTTCATGACAGCGAGTTGCAGCGATCAATCCGTACTGAAAAACTTTTAAAGATTTGCTGTTTTGCAAGTAGCTTCTTTTTGTAGTTTTTATTGTAATACGTTTGTAGCTCCTTTCATAAAGACCATAAGGACTTGTTGTAGTCCTCACCTTCCTTTATTTTATCAAGTAACAGTTTTCTTAAAGTGCACTATATGAAATTACAACAAATGGCAACTAAGAATAAGGGTCACACCCGTTTAAGAAATTAATCTAACATCTCACGACACGAATTGACAACAGCCATGCAATACCTGAGCGCAAAACAACCGCTATAGGTTAAGAGTATTTGCGCTTGCCAGAAAGGGTAAGCTTTTGCGCGAGTTATCGAATTAAACAACATATTCCACCACTTGTATTAGCCCCCGTCAATTTTTTTGAATTTCAATCTTGCGACAATACTTTTCAGGCGGAGTATTTAACAACTTATTTAAATGACTAGAAGAAATATTTAATCAAAAATACTCATAATTTACAGTAAGAACTAATAGGGTATCTAATCCTTTTTGATACTCATACTTTCGTGCCTCAGTGTCAGTTCAAAACTAGATAACTGCTTTCGCAACTGAGCTTCCTTTACACATCATCAAATTTCACCTTTTCTTATAAAATTCGGTTATCTTGTGCTCAACTCGAGTAAATAAAAATGACTAACATAAGAAAGTTAGGCTTTAACATTTGATAGCCATCTTTTTAAAACAACCTACGTACGCTTTAAGCCAAATAAATCTAAATAACGCTTGCACCTTCCGTATCACCGCAACTGCTGGCACGAAATTGGTTGGTACTTTGATTTACTGCTGTCAATATCTTCGCAAAATAATAAGTTTTACAGCCTTTTAGCCTTCTTCACCCACGTAATATTGCTGGATCATGCTTGCGCACATTGTCCAATATTCTTCACTGCTGTCTTTAAGAAAGACTGGGCCATTCTCATTCCCAGCGTGGTTGAACGATCTTCCGAACCAACTAAAAATCAAAGGCTTGGTAAGCAATAACCAAATACCAACAACCTAATTTTACAAAAGCTTATCTTAAGGAGGAGTAATCCGATTACCCAGAATTGATCTGTTCCTGAAGGCAAATACCATTGCTTTACTCACCCGTTCGCTAAAAGAGTAACGCCGCTTTTAACTTGCATGTGTTAAACATATTACCAGCGTTTATCCTGAACCAAAATTAAATTCAAAGAACTTTTAGAAATCTTATAAGAAAGAAAACTAAAAAAACGACATTGGAAAAAATCGGACTTGAACCGATAATCTTGTGACTGCAAGACACACACTTTACCATTAAGTTATAATCCCAGCAAAACCAAAAGTCCAAAAAGTAGTATATAGTTGCTATAAAAGCCTCACGACTCTTCCACATTATACCTATTAAAGTGATAGCTTTTCACTATAGTAATAAAAAATCCTTTCTAAGTTAGCTTCTTGCTTATTTGGTTTCAGCAATTATCTAATACACACGTAACAGCACAACAATGCCTTTTTTTAAACAATTGATACATCAGTGGTGTGTCGCTTTTGGTCCTCTCGTACTAAAAAGCGCTCTTTTCAATTTTTTTACTTTACAAAAGATAGAGACCAAACTGCCTCACGGCGTTCTAAACCCAACTAATGTACCGCTTTAATTGGCGAACAGACAAACCCTTGAAACCTTCTACAGCGTCAGGATGCGATAAGTCGACATCGAGGTATCAAACCTGGCAATAGATAAGAGCTCAAAAGCCAGATAAACCTGTTATCCCTAGAGTAATTTTTATCCGTTTAGTGATAGTTCTTCCATTCAAAACTATCAGATCACTATAACCAGCTTTCACAAAGCTCCTGTGTGGAGCGTTTTCCTTACAGTCAAGCAAAATTTGAGCTATTCCACTATTCAACATAAAAGAATGTTTTAAGTCACCTTTGTTCACCTTCGTTACTCTTTAGAAGGTTGTCGCCCCAACAAAACTACCAAAAATACAATGTCCTCAAAAAAGTTAGTCATTCAAGATAAAAAAAGTGGTGTTTCAATGGCGTGAACACATTCACTCCCACCTACAACTACATAGATTAAAAAAAACTACAATGAATTAGTATAGTAAAATTTCATAGGGTCTTTTCGTCTTTTTGTAAAAAATCGCATCTTCACGAAAAGTTCAATTTCATTGAGTTTATGTAAGAGACAGTGAAAAAGTCGTTACACCATTCATGCAGGTCAACAATTATTTGACAAGGAATTTCGCTACCTTAGAACCGTCAGAGTACAGCTTTCGTTAACTGAGGCTTGAAAAAACTGCCGATACAATTTCAACTTAACTTATCAGCACTTGACAGGTGTCAGTCATTATACATTATTTTACAATTTTGCAATGACCTGTGTTTTTATTAAACAGTCGCTTTTTCCTATTCTGTGACAACTAAAGCTTTCACAAGGAATCTTCTCGAGGACTTCTTTTGTCCTTCAATCTCCTTGCCCGCCTAGTCCTTTCTTATACCTAAGATACGAAAGAATTTTGCCGAGTTCCTTTTACACAATTATCTCAACGCTTTAATTTATTCTATTCTCCCACCTGTGTCGGTTTAGAGTACGATTTATGTTAAAACAGCTTTTTCTAGAAATGACTATTTGTTAAAAATGCTTTAAATACTTCTGTTTTAGTTTGTCACATATTCTAAATAAAACATAATTTTTCCCATTAAAAAAAGTCTTCACTTGCTTCTTAGGGGTCGATTATTATCCAATGAAAATAAATGTTTTCATTGAAAACCTTGGGCTTAAAGCGAGAAAGATTAAAAAATTCTTTGTTATTACTCATACCAACATTCGTACTTCTGATGTTAAAACTAAACTTCACAGAATAACTCTAAACAGAACAGAAAATTCTACTACCAATACTAAACGCTTTCTAATATTTTGCTGCTTCGGAAAATCATTTTAAACTCTTTACATTTTCAGTGCTATTTACTTGGATCAATGAGCTGTTACGCTTTCATTATAGGATAACTGCCTCTAAGTTTACCTTATGATCGTTTGAAGTAAACAACCTCTTTTAACTATTTGATTTTTTAAGTCCTTAACAAGCAATATGGGCTGTTTCCCTTTTGACCATAAACCTTAAGCTTATGGTCTGATTACTTAAAACAACACACTTTGTATTCGAAGTTTTTCAAAGATCAGTAAACTAAACGTCCCCTTACTTAAAAAGTGCTCTACCCCAAAGCCAGTAATAAATACCCTACTAAAATAGATTTCGTAGAAAACTAGCAATCGCTAAGTTTGATTGGACTTTCACCCCTAACCAAAAATCATCCCAGTATTTTGCAACATACACGGGTTCGGTCCACCAAACGAGTATTACTACTAAACGTTTTTAACCTGTTCTTGGTTAGCTCACTTAGTTTCGAGTCTATCACGAATGACTATCACTTTTAAAAGCTTGCTCACGCTACGTTTAAAAAACAGATTAAACTCGCCACCCATAAAAAGTCGTTGGTTCATTATACAAAAGGTTCGTTGGCACTAACAAGCTTCAACAGCAAAATGCATTAAATTTCAAGTTCTTTTAACTGATCACAAACCCTTTTTTCATTTTTCCTTCGCAGTACTTTTCACTATCGATTGTTGCCATTTATTAGGCTTTGAAGATGGCACTCCAATATTGATACAAAACAAAATAAAAACGTAATACTAAAAAACTCCACTCTCGCTTTTCACAGGACTATAACCTTCTTTGGCACTAACTTAAAAGCTGAAGCAAAGAATAACCTACATCGATTTCGCTCGCCGCTAATAACGATTTCTCGGTTGATTTATGTTCACTGAAGATACTAAGATGTTTCAATTTTCTTCATTCTTTTCACTTACGGCAACAGTTTCCTATACATGAGCAACATTAAAAGGTAAAGCTTTAAGACTTTTTTAATTTTTCGTTTTACAAAACGTTCATAACAACAGCAACATCAAGATGTCCTTTTAATGCAAGTTCATTGGCTCGAGATGAATTTTTTATCGGATCGAGTAGCAGCACCCCTTACTTAATGAAGGTTTATTGAATCGTTTAAATAAATGCATATCAAAACCGTGAAGACATACCCTTGTATTAAAGCCACACCTAATTCCAATCCCATCACAATAACCAAAATAGTTAGTGGAACAAAATGACAGAAAAAAAAACTTCCTGAAGCAACCATCATAGACCAAGAAAACCCTGCAAGCACCTTCAGCAAAGTATGGCCTGCCATCATGTTCGCAAAAAGCCTAACAGATAAGCTGACAGGGCGCACAAAATAAGAGACAAGCTCAATAGGCACTAAAACAAAAGCTAATCCTATCGAAGATCCCTTGGGCAAAAACAGAGAAAAAAACAGATGTTTATGTTCTACCAAACAAACGATGTTAATACCTACAAAAAGTAGGATCGCAAGGGAAAAAGTTAAAATAATTTGACTCGTCAAAGTGTAGCTATATGGTACCAACCCGCTTACATTAATCACCAAGATAAAGCAAAACAAGGATAACACAAGCGGGAAAAATTGCTGCCCTTTATCCCAGTTGTATCAGTTATTAAGTTAACAATTAAATTATAAATATCTTCAAAAATAGCGGACCAGTATGGGGGAACCACATTCAAATAGCGCCTGTCGACTAATAACAAATTCAACGCAAACAAAAAACAAGAAAGACTAAAACCGCTTACCAATGATGAATTAGTCACACTAAGATCAAACCCCCACAAGTACACTGACAAGACCGATAAAATCTCAAATTGCTCTAAAGGGCTCTTCAACATCAAAAACATAACGTGAAACAATTAACTTCACCACCAATAAATACTGACAAAAAGAAATAACCACACAACGTCAACAAAAGTTGGATAGGTAGGACTTCACAGTCTTTCCCCCCATAAAAACCGTACATGAAAGTTTCCAATCATACGGCTTCGGCTCAATTACCTAGAAGCTAACACTAAAGCATCTTAATATCAGCAAAAAAAAACTATTTCAAAAGTCTTTTACGTGAAAGACTCTTGCTGCATAGTTGCCGTCATTCTAGGCGGAGATAAAAGCTTCATAGCGACAACAAAACACCAGTCTTTTGCTGTGAAAACCAGGCCAATTCTTAAAGAAGAGAAACCGAAATAATCGTTACCTAATGTAACTAGCAAATCGTAAAAAGAGTCAAAACCCAACCGCTATGACCATCCTTTTACAGAGAAAAGTATACTTATATGAAGCATACGTAAAGGACTTGCTTTGTCATCTTTAAACCACTAATATACTCAGTAGTTGTCTTTACTTTCACCTTATCTGAAGTTAGAATAACAAACATACTATCTAAGAACAAAACTTTCGAGAGCTTACACGTGTGGCAAAAAATCGCCAGGCAGCATTTTCGTTAATGAATTATCATTCACAATGTAATATTCCTCTAAGGCATGCGATGAATCAACTTTCCAACTGTAGCCTTACGTGTAAGTCGGCGTCCTTTCGGACCAAGGGAAAAACCCTTTATCAAATGTATTAATCATTTGCTTTCGCTTTTTACACAATCTTTTACCCAAACAGCGATAGCAAAGGTTACCCTTTACCCAGTCTAAGCGACAACCATTAGGGCTTACCACGTTTTACACATACTACAAGTGTTCTTCTTAAGTTCCTACTTTACACCGGTGGACTTTTCGTTCATCGACCTTCCTATAACATAAAGGAAAACCCAATCCACTAATTCTCATACCAACTAAACAGCTTTCGAAAATCCTTGGTTCACGATGCTTTCATACATAGGTTCGCTTTCGCTAACAATAAAGAACTAGTCTAGCGGAGTGCACAAAATCTGTTTTGATTGCGCATCCTACATTGTTAATAGGGCGTCATACATTTTCGTTACCAAAAAAGCATGCCTATTTAGACTCACCATGATGAAAATGGGCCAGAATAACTTTTTAAGTTCCTGAATTAATATATGTAACTTCGTGTCGCACATGCCAATACCAAGCAGCAGCTTCAAAACCAAAGTGATGTTCTCGTGTGAAATGATGAAGGAATAGCCTTATTAAACAAATCGTCAAAAAGCTGGTTCCTATGATAACATGAAAACCATGAAAACCAGTAGCCATAAAAAAAATCGAACCATAAACACTGTCTGAAATACTAAAAGGTGCCGTGCAGTACTCAAAGCACTGCAAAAGCGTAAATACTAAAGCTAATGCCACGGTGATAGAAAGGCTTAAAAGTGCTTCCAACCGCAAACCAGCGAATAACGCGTGATGAGCCCATGTAATAGTGACTCCAGACGTCAATAAAAGGGTGGTGTTAAGTAAAGGCACTTTCCATGGATTTAGCACTTCAACACCTACAGGTGGGAAAACACCACCGATGTCGAAAGAAGGCGACATACTCGAATGAAAAAAAGCCCAAAAGAACGCAAAAAAAAACATCACTTCTGAGGCTATGAATAAAAGCATGCCATACCGCAAACCTAACTGAACAGCTTTAGTGTGAAAACCTTGATAAGTAGATTCTCTAACTATATCCCTCCACCACGTAAAGGCGACATACGAAGTAATTAAAACGCCAAGAAAGAAAAGGGAACCGCCAATAAAATTATGCATGTATAAAACACTGCCAAAAGTCATCGCCAAGGCACCAATAGAAGCCATTAGCGGCCAGGGACTTGGATTAACGATGTGAAAAGGATGAAGCTGAGTATTCGTACGCCCGTTTTTTAGAGAATTCATTCGCTTATACTATGAATAAAGACATTTTAAATGATTTAATCAAAAAGTGCTGTGCAGATCACCACTAAACAATGGCGTTGTCTAGTTTAGTACTTAGCCAAATAATGTATTTATTTAAGGTTATCGCCTCCACAACGATAGGCATAAACCCATGGTTAACACCGCAGATTTCACTGCATTGCCCATAAAACACACCTTCCCGTTTTAAGAAAACAGAAGTTTGATTCAATCGGCCTGGACAAGCATCGACTTTGATTCCAAAAGAAGGAATGGCCCAGCTATGCAAAACGTCCGCCGCAGTTATTAAAACGCGAACGTGGGTCGCAGTGGGCAACACAACACGATTATCGACCTCAAGTAAGCGCAAGCTGCCTTTTAAAAGTTCTTCTTCTGGCAACATATAAGATTCAAAAGCTAAACTTTCATCAGCACTAGAATGGAAAAAATCGCTGTATTCATAGCTCCAGTACCACTGATGACCCACCACTTTTATGGTTATAGCAGGATCAATTATCTCATCCATAGAGAATAGTAGAGCAAAACTTGGCACGGCTATAACCATTAAAATGATAGCAGGAACCAAAGTCCACACAATTTCTAATGAAGTAGAGTGACTCCATTTTTCAGGAGATCTATGTTTGCTTTCCACGAAAAAGTAAAGGCAACGTAACAACAACCAGGAAACAAAAATGAAGACCACCGACAAAAAGAACATAATGTGATTATGAAAACTTATGATACCTTCCATTATAGGAGTAGAAGGATTTTGAAAGAAAAACTGCCAAGGTCTTGCGGCATCGCAACAACTAAAAGTGCTCAAGTAAAAAAGAAAGAAAAGGCCTCTTAACATGATGTTTATATTGAAGTGTTTCTTTATGAAGCAGCTTAACACGCTTAAGATATAAAAGTTAAAGGAAAAAAAGAGACGCACAAAAAGCGCACAGTTTAAAATCAACAACAAAACAGTGGAATCGAAATTGTTGAAAAAGCAAAAGAAATAACACGCAAAAAAAGATAAAGAGAGCATGGTGATACAAAAAGCCAGATTGGTACTTTTGTAAAACACCCGCAACGTACGGAGTAAAAAACGCCATACCTAACGGCCCTACCGTTTCAGAAAGCCCTTTATCAAGAGCCTTGTAACTAACATGAAAACTAAAAAACAAAAAGTTTTGGTTCATAAACTCATTATATATTTTATCAAAGAGCCATTTTTTATTAAAAAAGGTGTAAACAGTCCTTAAAAAAGGTAAGTTCTTATACATGTAAAGAAGTCGCGGGTCAAAAAGGAATAAAAGATATGATAAAGAGCAGCCCAAGAAGCTAAAAGCTGTAGGTAACATCTTAACCCAAACAGGTAGGTTTTCCGCATCGGTTAAAGCGTAATTCAAAGGAAAGATAAAAATGGCGTTTGACCAAACAGGAGTCCCAGAACCAATGAACATATCCTGGAAGAAAAAGCCAATGAAAACCGTAGGAAAACATAAAGTGATCAAAGGAACAGTCATTAAATATGAAGACGTTGAAAGCTGTCTTAGGAAAGGCCTGCGTCCATTAGGCTCTGATAAAAAAGTTAAGAAAAGTAGCCTAGTAGAGTAAAACGCAGTAAAAAAGGCCGCAGATAACCCTAACCAAAAAGAGAAATGTCCGGATACGGTGTACCTAGAATACGCAATTTCTAAAACGCAATCTTTAGAATAAAACCCGGTCAAAAATGGCAACCCCATCAAAGACAAAGATCCTATAAGCATCGTGACATAAGGTAAAGGCAACAAATGCCGTAAACCTCCCATTTTCCTCATATCTTGTTCATCTGACATGGAATGTATAACGTAACCAGCACTTAAAAATAAAAGTGCTTTGAAAAAGGCGTGGTTCGCCAAATGAAAGAGACCCACAAAATAGTGAGATAAGCCGCAAGCAAAAACCATGTAGCCTAGTTGGCTACAAGTAGAGTATGCAATAACCTTCTTTAAATCATTTTGAAACAGACCAATGGTGGAAGCAAAGAAGGATGTCATGCCCCCAAACAAAGTTATTACCATTAACGAACTGGTAGAAAACTCAATAATAGGCGAACAACGTATCAAAAGAAAAACACCAGCCGTAACCAAAGTAGCAGCATGTATAAGTGCAGAAACTGGCGTGGGTCCTTCCATTGCGTCTGGCAACCAAGTATGAAGCCCTAACTGAGCAGATTTCCCCACGGCGCCAACAAAAAATAACAACCCAATCACACTCAGTATGTCACACTCGAACGTAAACAAGCACAGTTTTTGATTACAGAAATACGGAGCCAAGGCGAAAATAGGAGAATATTCAACTGACTTAAAATGGAGAAAGCAGAGTAAAATACCCAACAGTAACCCAAAATCGCCTATCCTATTAACACTGACAGCTTTCATGGCTGCCTTGTTAGCTTGAATTCGAGAAAACCAAAAATTTATCAATAAATATGAAGAAAGTCCAATCCCTTCCCAGCCTAAAAACATTTGAACTAAATTGTCTCCTGTGACAAGTACGAGCATGAACGCAGTAAATAAAGATAATAAAGACATAAACCGTGACAGAAACGGATCATGCGACATGTACTCGATCGAATACAAATGAACAAGAAACGAAATAAGCAGTACAACAACCGCTAATACAACGGTCAAACTGTCAAAAAGGAAACCCCACTCTATATTTAAAATGCCTACACTTATCCAGGGACAAATTTTCATGAAGCAAGTACTTCCAGCCACAACAACTTCAAAAAAGATAACGATTGCTAAACAACAACTAATACCCAAACAGAATGACGAAAAAATAGAAACTCCAAACCCCCCTAAAAATCGACCAAAAAAAAAACTTACAAAAAAACTCATAAAAGGCACAGATAACAAGCTCGCGAACATCACAGAAACAAGTAGTAGAAAAACCCATACTTAATGCATCATTATTAGCACTTAAAAAACGCACTAGTAGCATTAAATAACACATTAAACTGCCTACGAGCAGAATTGAACCGCTAAACAGGAAGGAATTCCTCTTACCAAAGCAGGCAGACCCTAAACTAAACGTGTAAACGTGTTATTGTTTAGGGACGTAGCACTCCGCCGCCGCAAAGTCTTTGCCATCCCAGGTAAATTCGAAGCCAGACGCTATTTTAGAACATATGCTATGCAGCTTTTCCTTTTCTGCACTTTCTAAATGCGACTCATTAGGCCTTACAAGAATTATCTGTAACAGATCATTAAAATCAGGTTTCATAAACACTTCCTTCACTACCCTATAAAAAGTAGGAACGTCACGAGGACGTAATCGGAAGCAATCATGGTTTACTTGGAATTCTAAGCCAAGCTCACCTAACTTTAACGCAACCAAACGCGCCACCCCAGCGTCCAGGGACTGTATTAGAGCAGCAATAAAAGAGCGCTCCATACGAGCACGATCTCCTTCGTCGAGATAACAATCATGCCCCCTGTACGAGAGGAATTTTTTCTCCCAAGGGTCTTTGAACTTCCCTACAAACTCAGCCTCTTTTTGATGCCCCCAACAAAAAACGCTTTCATCAACAGTTCCCAGAGTAAGAGTAGGGATAGCGACTTTTTGGACGCCCAACAGAAGGTCGCGCGCCTCATTCAAGAGGGCAAGCTGCTTTATGACACCTGGAAAGAGGTAGTCAAGAAACTCGCCATATTTCTTAGAAAGCTCGCCCAAAGCTTTACGACCTGATTCAGTGAGCTTGTTCTCTGGGTCCTCAAACTCCAGGAAATACCGCAAACGTCGCCCACTGTTTTGTCCACACAAAAAAGAAAGAAATGCCAAACCATGCATTTTATTAGCATGAAACAAAAAAGCAAAAAGAGATGGATCCCACGCTCCGATACTATGCAAAGCTTTAGATGCTCGACCACGAACATACTCTTCAAGATCCAAATGATCTTCGCTTTGCAGGAGCTTGCAACACTTCGCTAACCTCCGATTCTTAATCAAGAGACTAAAAAACGCCAGGCCTGAAGACTTTTGGTCGAGGTCGACTAAAAGATCTGTGGCACCTTCTTCGAAGGCCTGGGATATCTTTGCATTTAAATACCTAAAATGCAAGTAGTCACCGCCTAAAGACTCTAGAGGCAACGGATTTTCGTCGATAAACGACTTATGTCGCTGGATCAAGTCCGTGCTTGGCTCACTGGTATTGTTTTGCGCCACCATGTTAGCCTGAAACCTAACGAATTTGCTTTTCAAGTCACGAGGCGCTATTCCGTACAAACACCCAAGCATAATAAGAACGTCTTGTGGGACTACGATCGCCTTTGACGACGAGGCCATAAAATACTTGAGGTACCCAGAAATACGTGAAAACAACCACTCGTACGGATAATTGCGCGTCCTGTAGCATAAAGAAATAGTATACCACAACATCTCAACCTTTTCCAAAATACGTGCAATTTCCAAAATAGTGAAAAAAGTTTTTCTTTGAATGACAGCATATGCAAGCTGATCATAAGCGATGACCTACTGTTTGTGATTTTCAACATCACGGTTGGTTATCCCCATGTACCGTTGCACGTTCACCATCACCGACAGCTCCGGGTCATAAGTGAAAAATGGAGTATTAAACCCCTTTTTATCCGTGCTACGTGTGAAAAGTTTCAGTGTTGCCTTATACTCGAGATATAAGTCGTCATTCATTTTCTGTAGAGAACAAGCCAGGGCATGCGCTTCATGCTTGTTGTATTGCGCCTGGGACAAAAAAGGCAATTCGTTCCCGTTTCTCAAGAGCTCCTCAGACTCATTATCTACAGTTCGCAATAAGTCCAAGTAGACACCATCGATTTTCAAGGGACAGTTTTGCAGCACGTTTAGCGCCTTCACTGCTTTACTTGAAAGTCGTACCCAATACCTAGACCCATTTTTGAGTTTCAACACTTGGCAAACATCGTTCTTCGTGATGGGCCTCGGCTTAGCTACCCTAGGTAGTACATAATAGCCAGCCCCCATATCCAACAGTTCCCTGGGCAAGGTGTAAACCAAAAAACGGCGGTTTTTCGCCAGGTACTCTAAGCGGCTATCAAACAGGATGTTATCTTTTAATGATGCGACAATGTACTCAGCCACGACACCTAATGGCTTACGGATGTCCCAGCTAGAAAAGTTATCCCTAACCACCATGGATAACAGCTGGTCCTTCAATTTCAGCGTGGTGCTTTTTGAAAGCGGCGGACGTAAAAAAACCGCCTTTTCAATAACCTTTTTGGCCAAGGTAACCAACAATAGCTGCTTCAACGGAATTATGAAGGCAGATTTGCACACCAGAAAAGGTAAATTCCTTCCAACAGCAACATCACTAAGGGGTACCCGCATGTCCTTGCCGCTATAACCTTTTCTAGCTATTAGGACAGCGACTTCCCTGAATAATACTCCGACTTCAGTGTCGGTGAAAAACGCTTCTAGATCGATACTGCTCGTATCAAGAGGGATTATTTGGGTGCGGGCACTGTCACCAGAGACGCGATTCAGTGAGTGGATAAATATTCCCACTATTTTCCTGATGACTTTGTCAAAATCCCCAGTACGGCGGATTTTTTGCAGGTTAGCCACAAAAGAATCCTGAAAGCTTTTGAAGGATCCACTGTTAACCACCGTATCAAACGATGGAGTTCCAGGAGCTCCAATTTTGTGGACCTTCCTTTGTAAAACGCTCCGTTCTTTATTACTCATGGAATTTCTTGGGGTGTTGCCTATGATCTTTTCGAGTTCATAGAGAAAGACTTTGGGACTAAACCCCCTCTCACCCATATGTGATGTAATCGGCAGAGGGTTTGCCCCAAAAATATTATTGAATTTGCGCGCGCAAGCGATATTTGTTTTTTTCATAGTTTATATTTCCTTACTAACTTAATCTATGCTCATGAGCGGAATCGAACCACTGACCAAAAGAGTTTCAATCTTTTGCTCTAACCAACTGAGCTACATAAGCTTACCCTCTTCCACTTTTGAGAAGAACACAATCCTTATTCACATATAAGAGGAAACGCCGTGCACCACTTCTCAGCAATTTTTCTGAGATAGCCCGTTCAAGCTTATTTTATATCTAACATTTTTCTTCTTCTCATAAAGACGCAAACACAGCCAAAATGGAAAAAAGGGAAACTATACTATAAAAGTAGGTCATCCTCTTCTCCCTTATAAGGGGTACAAAAAACGCAAACACAGCCAAAATGGAAAAAAGGGAAACTATACTATAAAAGTAGGTCAT
>ERZ1740062.238-NODE-238-length-39556-cov-21.667046_pt1 | contig 39556 bp, 38 predicted proteins | sample MGYA00581741_ERZ1740062 | MGnify/ENA primary metagenome ERZ1740062 (study PRJEB43018, sample SAMN04849747) | marine metagenome | isolation source: floating plastic debris | place: Pacific Ocean | collected 2008-09-01 | study: EMG produced TPA metagenomics...
TAGTTGGACTATTTCTGCTGGTAACTCACTCAGTTGATTCTCAACTATCCTAAGTTCTTCAAGTTGAGCAAGCAATCCTATTTCTTTCGGTAATTCCTTCAAATTGTTACCGATAGTACCAACGATATCTCCATCTTCGTCATACTCATACTTGCTGAGAATCAGCTTTTTTAATCGAATCAACTTACCAATCTCAGGTGGTAAAATCGTCAAATTGTTACCAGAAAGGTCTAATTCCGTCCATTCCTCTGCTGCTGCTTGTTCAATTACCTGTAGCAGTTCTTCCTCGGTCATCAGCTAGTACTGAGATATACGTTACAGTTATTCTATAAGAATTACGCATTTGTGACCGAGGGCGTACAATATCTACGTACTGATGGTTTAGAAGCTTTGAGAAATCAAACTCTAAGCTAATCGCACTTCATTACATAGGTAAAGCCACACGAATAAGACAAAACCTGATTTCAGTAAGTGACAGTAGACTATGTGATTAATAGCTGTAGTGCATTTCCGTATGATGCCAATCGCTTGTTCTGAGCAAAAATGATGATGTATTAGAAAGAAACCACTTCTTAAGGAATGCTTAATTTACAAATTGAGATCAACTTCTATGTAACAACTTCAGGTTAATTTCTCTTTGTTTTCTGCCAATCTTCCAAAGCACCAATCACAAAACTTGCTGCTGGATGGCTAAGAAATTGCTCGAAAGCTTTTACACTACCCACCTGTAACGCACTGAGGATTCTTGCTGTAAAAGTGGGGTTACTATCTATATGCTGTATTGCTTCAGCAGCCAATACCATTTTACCTGTGGTTGTATCGGTGGGATAAGACTTCTCTAACTGTTCTAATAATGCTTGAATTTCGGCTGCCGCTTCAGTGATGCTCTGCTGTTGAGCTTCATTAATAGTTCCTGCTAATTTCTCAGCTTCAATTTTTCCCTTATTTACACCAACTCCAAAAGAACCTTGTTGTTCAATCTTATCACCAGTCATCTTGTTATCTCCTTCAGCATAATATTTGGGAGTTTTTAAAGCTGTATTTACAAAATTTTCTAAACTACGAATTCTGCTATCTTTCTCTGCTATTAGAGGTTGGAATTCTTGCTGTGCCAAAGCCTTAAGGCGATTATAACTTTCAAAATATTCAGCACTTAATTGAGACTTATCGGTTTCTGGTGCTGTTTTAGCACGAAGTAAAAACTTATCTTTACCCCGTCTTTCCATAGCCACAATTTCTAGTTCAGCCTCTGGATTATTCTCTGCTAATTCCTTGAATGAAATAGCGATTGCACGAGGGTCAACGCCTTGATTATGGTATAAGTCAAGTGTATCAACTATTGGTTTGATAAAATCGCCAAATTCTCCATCTGCAAATACTTCAGCATTATTATCTGGTTTACGCCAGGGTTGAGGGTCTTCTTTAGTGGGAAGGCGCATATGAACGTACTCACACCTTACCCCAGGAAATTTGGTTTCATTGGTAATGCCCCAATCTTCTATATATGCCCCAGTAAGTGTAGCACCGGTAAAATCGGTCGCATCTAATTGAGTTTGGACTAATTTTGCTCTAGATAAATCAGCATCTTGTAAACAAGCTTCGCTTAAATCTGCACCAATAAAACTTGCATCTGTTAACAAAGTTCCTTTTAAATTAATTCCCCGTAAATCCAGGCGGTCAAAATTGTTATCTTGTCCTTGTGCTGTGGTAAGTAATTGCCGTATCTGAGGATATTTCAGATAAGAAGTTCCAGGACGAACCCTATCTATTAATTTAGTTTTGTGAAAACAAGTGCGAATAAGTGTAGCCTTTCGCAAATCTGCACTTTTGAGGCAAGTAGAAGTAAAATTGGCATCTGTTAAATTCGCCCTACGAAAGCTCGTTCCACCAACAGCAGCAAAAGCAACTGCGGCATCCCGTATTAAAGCATATTTTTTATTTCCTTTCATCGCTTGCCAAGCTATGTAAGAGCTTATAACAGCTACGGCGAAGGCTACGGCTCCGGTTATAGCGAAGGCTCCGGCTTTGCTGAAGGCTCCAGCTTTGCTGAAGACTCCGGCTATGGCTCCTGCTCCAGCTACGGTGAAGGCTCCGGCTATGGCTCCTGCTCCAGCTACGGTGAAGGCTACGGCTACAGCAAAGGCTGAGGCTACGGCAAAGGCGAAGGCGAAAGCTACGGCTATAGCGAAGGTTCCGGCAAATGTTGAGACTACGGTGGCGAAGGCTGAGGCTACGGTGGCGAAGGCTGAGGCTATAGCGAAGGTTCCGGCTACGGCAAAGGCGAAGGCGAAGGCTATATTCAACCCTATTCCTTGGCGAATAATAATGATATATCCAATAATCGTTACAATTACTGCTATCCAGCCCATTACTTGGTTCTGAATATTAGCCAGAGAATAAAATATATTCGCTATTAAAACCCCATTGAGTAGGAATGAAAAGCCTAACATTCCTGACAGTAACCAGGGAAGCAAAACCAAAACAACTGCTTTATGCAAGGGCAAACCAGCTTGAGCATTAGTAAAATTCGCCCCCTTCAGATTAGCACCAGTAAAATTTACACCTCTGAGGTCTGTATTACTGAAATTAGCACCAGCTAAGTTTTGACCTTTAAAAGAACGACCTCGGAGATTTTGACCGGAGAAATCTTCAGTCATAAAAGTGTTTTTCTCAAGTTTTTAGTTTAGTCTTGCTATCTCGTCAGACTCACGTAAAATTCTAATTTGACCTCACTTTTCGCTACCATAAAAACCCATCACCAAAAAATCTTTGATACTAAAAATAACCCAAACAACCGTATCTTAGTTATCTGGTATACAACTTGTATCATTTGAAGTTAAAAGTCTAGGTATTCTGGTCAGCAATATTCACTTGTATCTTTTATTAGGAAAGGCAGAGGGCAGGAGGCAGAAGGCAGAAGGGAATTCTGACTCCTGTCCTCTGCCTGTGACCGAAGGAAACAAGGGTATAAAACCCCACCGTCTATACGGTGCCTACAATTGGTTGGGGTCTGAAACCCCATCCAATTGTTCCTTCTGCTGCCGACCGACCTTGAATCGCATTCAAGGTCGCAAGCCAGTGCCCGAACCGCACCCTCTGCCCTCTGCCTTCGTTTATTAGGTCTAAGCTTTACAGGGTGGTTACAAAAGCAGGATAATGACGGAGTATCTGGTGCATCAATAAAGAAAATTGAAAATCGACCGTCACGGACAAGCAAAAATACTCACCCCAGAAGAAATTAAAGCCCTATTCTCACCAGAATTTTCCAATGTCAGAGATAGAGCGCTTTACGGAGTGATGCTATATACAGCTTGCCGAGTCAGAGAAGCAGTACAACTGCGTAAACGTGACGTGTACGACTTAAAGGGAAACGTTCGCCCAGAAATAACATTTAGAAAAGGGACTACCAAAGGAAAACTAGCCACCCGTGCCGTACCAGTAATTGAAGACCTGCGTATCAGACTAGAAGAATATGAGCCACGGAAGAAAAACCCCTTTCTTTTCCCAGGAAAACCAAATAGCACGCGGCAGGATATTTTTTTACATTCAGACTCAGCACAATTACTACTGCGTAAAGCCTGTAAACGTATCGGTATAGAAGGAGTAAGCTCCCATAGCTTCCGTAGAACCGCCCTCACAGAAATGAGTAACGCCGGAGTACCACTCAGAGTCATTCAAAAGATAAGCGGACATCGTACATTAGACGAACTTTACAAGTATTTGGAAGTCAAAGAAGAACAGGTCAGAGCAGCAGTATCGCACCTGACGGAATGCCGGAATTACTAATTTTGAATTGGAGCGTAGCGACTGACAATGCTCACCCAAGTTTACACCGACGACCAAACCCAACAGCTCGTCAAACCGAATTTTACCGAACAACCCATTAACAACTAGGGTGCAACTGTAGCATAAAAATATGGGAAAACCGCTTGTATTTGGGCGCTAATAGATGCTATTTTTACCCGAAAGTTCTTTGTTAGCGCCCTCCCTTCCTGCCCAAACCCGTCGTTAGGATGCCCACACTGGTTAGTTATGAGAGGTTTTCCCATATTTTTATAGGTTTCATCTCGCGGGCTAATCCCAGCTACTCTAGCAATACCCAAATTTCCCACTCTTTATCTGTCAAACTGCTTGAATAGCTCATTCTCTCTTAATTAGCTCAGGTTGTGGAAGGTGCAGGGCGATCAGCTATGCTGGGCGTTTCGCCATCGCATTCCTAAATGTATATTTGATAATCACCGTTTTGGGTTATTGTACCGGAGAATGTAAAGATACCTTCCGGGGTTCTATAGGTAATCATAAAGCCGGGAAGGGAGTATAACTGCGTATATCATAGTCTTCAAGATAAATAAAAAAAGGAATACAAACATGAAATGTCCTATGTGCGGTAATTGCGAGTTTGAATCAGGTATAATCCAAGGACGCATGAACTTAAAGTTTAAAAGTAATGACTCGAACGCACTAACAAAACTTACCGTCTTTGGTGGCAACGAAACTACTGCACAACGCTGCAAGGAATGTGGGTTTATTGCCATATTTGCAAAATAAATGACAGCTTAATATATTAACCTAAACGCACCCGCACATGATGCAGAAGCTGTAGCACAGTTATTAGAGGAATAGGGGAGAACTACAGTGACCCTTAATTTACCTCTGTATCCTTCACCATCTGTTTACTACCTCCTATCTGATTGTCGCCTTTTCCCTACCCTTTGTGCCAATTTATTAGTCAACTCCAACTGATACTGATTCTTATTATCCTCATAAACCAAAATCGTCCTGGGGTCAGCATGACGACTTAAATGCTGCACCTTGCGGTAATCACCCTCCGCCAAATCCAAAGCATCAGTAATCCCGGAATGCCTTATCTTATGGGGAGTCATCCGCTTGTTTATCCCAGCCCGCTCGCAAGTCCGCCGCACAACTGCATATATCCCATCCCCCGTCAACTGATTGCCATAATTATAAAAATCTAAAGCAATAAACAACGGGTCGCTCGGCTTTAAATTCATCCGACAACCCAACCAATCACTAATTGCCCTTGCAACCATCGGATTCAAATCAACTTTACTGCAATCATTCCCGTCCCCCTTACCATAAACAGTTAACGTATACTCGTGGTAATCAAAATCACCCACCTTTAACTTCGCTACCTCACCCCTACGTAAAACATTCGCCCACAGCAGTAAAAACAAAGCATAATCCCGCTTCCCCTTATCTACCGTAGTATCCAATACATCAAACACCTTATTGTACTCATCCACCTTCACGCCCCGCGTATCTCGGTACTTCGTCACCTTCAACGACTCAATCCGGTCGCTATCAAAAAAATACCGACACCGCTTCAAATTCCTCCCTACCTTAATCAAAAACTTAATTGCTGCCAAATAACGATTAATCGTCGCAGCCTTCCTTCCCGACTCCACCAAATGATTCTTAAACTTGAGAATCAACCCATTAGCTGCATCCCCATCCAACCCCCAAAACTCCTCCACATCTTTACTTGTCAGCTTCCTATTTAAAAAATACTCAAAAAACAAACGTATATTTCCTGCATATCCTCTTTGCGTAGTAGAAGCCTTCTGCTGCAACTCTGCTAAAAAATCGTTGCCAACCTCCAACGAAGCCGCAACCTCACCTATAGAGCGGAGCCCACCCTCAGAAGGACTAACAAAAACCTGAGTATTTTTACTTGGCATATCTATCCACAGAAGTTAATGACAATGCACCTTTTCATTAACGTCTCATATCATAGATCACTTTCAATACCGGAGAATCAACTAATTCAGATGTATCCCATTTACGTCAGTACATTCTGACAGATACTTTATCAGTGCTAGTCCTAATATTGAAGACTCTAAGTGTATTTGTAGTAGTTGTTACAATTTAACCCAGCTACATCTTGAAATGGTTTGTTGGCTTAGTAGTTTAAGTAACAAGTATAGGGGAGTTTCGGTAGCGAGCTACTACTCTCAGAATTAAGTATCCTTATTCTGAGGCGTAGCAACGAGCCGAATCACTTCGTGACGAATTACGAATTGCGCTCCCACGCTTGACGAAACAATTCAAAATGCCGGAATACCGGTTCGTTGAAAACGTTCCCGTAGGGTATTACTAATGCCGGAATTGGAGCGTAGCGATTGACGAAATCTGTGGCGGTGGTTTCCCGGTTTGAGAAAGCTGTATGTAGTGCTACTACTAAATCTTGCGGCAGTTTAAAGTTAATTGATTCGCGCCCCGGTCGTGGCATGTCTACACTTTTTTATGTACGTTTATGCAGACATTTTACAGTGCATTTAATCAGTAGTTTCAAGACTTAATACAGTTTTCAAAGGATCTTAAATTGAATAGGTGAGATTGTCTTCGCAAGCTTGACTAGTTAGCGTACCTATTAATCGCTGCTGCAACTCAATGCCTATGTGAGCAAAAAGATAGCGATGGGCGATCGCGGTGAATTACCGCGATGGATGAATTTTAATTTCAAGGCAGTAAAACCTTCTGATATAAATTTTACTGTCTTTAAAATAAACGGTGACTTAGCTAACAATTAAATATTGTTTTGTGATTTGAACCATAAATCAGCGAAAAAGTTACGATATGCTTCCAACGAATTTCAGCAAGAGTCTAAACTTTTTGGTAGCATAGCCTCAATATTGTACCGAAGAGGTATTGCGGCGACTGTCCGGCTGAGTTCAACACTTTTACCCCTAATAGAGGTGGTTTTATTCTAATCCAGTAAATTTAAATGCAATTTAACTTTTATCAAAGGTAGAGAGAGAGGCAGCGCGGGCTTTTACTTCTTCATAAAATGTTCCTTTCGCGCAACATTGCGCGAACACACAAATAATAAACCACTAGAATAACCATTGCTCTGGTTATTAACACTGCACCGCATTTTTCAATAGCTGGCATTCCAAATTGGTGGATAGTCGGAAGAACACGCCGTTCAGTTCCAATATCTGATTATGAGCTTTGAGTCTGCCGTGCAAACCAGCATCATTCAATCGAGCTTGATAGGTTATCTCAAAGTCGCTGCCGGTTTGTAATTCGGTATCAAGTTGCTGAAGGTCTGCCTGTTCCCAAAAGTCGATGATTGTACGCTGACACACCTCATTGCCACCGCTTCGCATCACATCGGCGAATTTCTGATTGCACCAACGTTGGTACTGTCCATCAATTTGGATAAGCACCTGGGGTTTGTCGTTGGATGCAATAGCTTCTGCTAATCGCAACCACTCTGCCGACCAGTGGTTTGGGTCAAAATTCGAGTACATGAGAACTTCTTCTGCGGTGGGCATTGCCTTAATAACCTGGGATTCTGGGTTGCTGGTGCTGCCTACTGGTAATGCAATTTCTTTCATACTGCCTCTCAAGATGACTTTTTGCTTGTTCAGTTTTTTCGCCCAATCCATGAGAATAGTTTTCCCTTGACAGAATATCAGATTTAATTCCGCATCTTGAATGTCAAAACTAATGGTTTCTTCGGTAAACAACGCATCCTGGGCTAATCTCTCAAAATCTATTTGTTGCATTCTTCCTTACAGTCTTTGACGTAAGATGGTGGATTGTTCAGCTTGCCACATAGCGCTTCTAGATATTCCGGGCTGGCTTTGAGCGCTTCCCCCAATTTACGAAAGTCTACGGTGCCAGAAGCTAGTGCTTCAATGAATCTGCTGGTGGGATCTGTTACTAGCTGCCCCTCCTCTTTCAAGGTATCCAACTGGCGCTGTAGCAAGTACGCGGCGGCAGCGGCTACTGACCATCCCTTATCCTCGGCGTAATCGGATAAGTCCTGGTTGTAGCCTTTGGGTAAGGTGACATAGATTCTTGGATTTCTACTTTCTTTCGCCATATATGCCTCTGCTGTCATTCCTTAGTGTATCACCATAATGCTGCTGCATGGCAGCCACTTAGCCACCAGTTGCTTAATATACTCCAGATAATTCAGTATAGTTTTGGTTGCCATATGGCAGCCAAAAGGTTACATTTTAATAGCGAGCGGTTGAAGAACGTTCATGACCGTTAAAGAAATCGATTCACCAACGTTCTTCGTTAACCGTCCCCTGTTCTCGAATTATTCGTCTGCTTAAGGCGATTTGCAACAATGTCACTACCCCAGTTCTATTCATTGGCAACGACGGTAAAGGTCTCGGCGTTTTTCGCGGACTGTCCACTTTCTAAAACAGCCATCGCTCGTACCTTGACCACCAGCCGTCCGTCTATCAAGCGATTGGAGTCCATTGCTTTTGCGCAGATTCCAGACTTCCGTAAGGATTACCCTGAATATCCCAAGGAAGAATGGCTGACACGCAAATCCAAGTACAACCGCGAGGTGTTGCTGACTCCCTTTCAGACCTGGATTGTGTCTTTGCTTAAGAAATGCATGGAGCATCTGGGAAAGAAAGCTGCGGTGGAATCCTTTATCGCGACCAATGCTTATTTGTTCACCCGCGAAACCTATCGCAAGGAACTACAAAAACTCGCTCACTTATCGGCATAAGGAGGAAACGATGCTGCTATCACAACTTTGTACTGAATTGAATCTCAACGACGATGATGCCCGCATGATTCTGGCGGATGTGCGGGATGATTTTGCTGACTGCGAAGACATTACCAACGAAGAAGCGAAACTGATACGCAATTCCATCAAGGCAGCGCTTCCTGGTGGTACGAGAGAAGTTCCTTTGGAGCCGGGATTGGAGGTCAGTACCCAGCGCACGTTGGTTAATAACGTCTCACAAGTTCTTGGTATACCGCTCTTTCTGGCGATTGAGGCGGAACTGAATGCCATTGCAACTATAGAAGATGTTAAGAATCATCTCATTCTCAATACCCTCGACCAGAAACAATCGGAACTAGACCAAGCTATCCGCGAACGCTCTGCGGCTCGGCAGCAGGGGTATTACACTGCCCTCAAAGACTTGGCTGCAACCATGCAAAAACCTGTGGGGGTGGTTGAGGATATGCAGCAAGATGTCCAGCACCAGAATCAGCAGTTAGAACAATTGCTGAATGCGGTCAGGGAGGGAAAGTCTTTGTCCCCAGAAACGGCGATGCAGTAGCCCTGTGGCTTGGTAATACGACCTTACACATCCTTGCTTTTAGCCTGTTTATCCTGACCTCCACCATCAATCCCCTATCGGCAGTACTGCTGTATACGTCCTTCCACTGCTGGAAAAAACAGCGCTGACTATTTGCTCCATCGAATCTCATTCCACATCAGGAGTTTCCTATGGACATCACCCCCGTGTGTGACACGCGCACGCTCTCTCTGAACGCAGTCTATAGTATCGATGGATATCTCTATCGTTACCTTGGTGTAGAGGGGACGAACCCCCACCAGAAATACCTTTTCGAGCCATTACCAGCACAGCGTCGAACGGCAGTATTAACCCTCAATCGTAACGCTTTGCTGCTGCGATGCTCGGTGGTGCAAGGACACACTGTTCCACCACCAAGAAACACCCAATGGACACAGCTTTCCCTCTTCTAAGCGATGAATATACTTCGTATTTTTACCCTGGGTCGTGACGACCATACCCAGGATGTAGGTAGGCACTATGACGCACACTACAGCTCCTATGCTGATGGTTCCCCTGCTGTAGGACGCAAACCCGTGCGGTATTTTATCGATGGCGTACCCCTGATAGACGATATTTGCGAAACCTGGGGCGAGTGCCTGGAAGCCCTGACCTTTGGGGATAAACTCCATCTCATTGCCCATATTGCCCAGACCATGCAACGCCTGGAAGAAGCTCAGGGTGCGATGCTCCATCCATCTGTTATGGAGGCTGCATCAAGGCTGACCGATATCCCGCTAGATGCCTGTCAAGCCTTGCTGCAAGGGCTGATGGATGACACCGGCAATCCCATCACCAGGCATATCGATGGATTCGACAGTATCCATTACCTCGTTCAATCCTTTGGCTGCCATTTGGAGGATTTAGCGCCCATTGACCATTACTTGCTGGTCAAGGAAACCGCCCAATACGCACAGAATCACCTCCATAATGGAGAGGTTCTCACCATTGTGGCAGACGATATCGAGGAAGTGTGTCAAAGGCTTCACGAACTGTATGGCGACTACAATAACGGTTTGTATGTAATGGAAGCCATTGTTGCCAACCTTCAATAACGCTTTATCTCTACAGTAAACAGTATTTTTTTTATATCATCATGACACCCCAAAAACCGGAATTAACCCTGGAGCGTATTGCTTCCATCCGCACCCAAATCAGTGACCTGGCAGGTCGTTCGGATGTCTTGGCAATGGTTGCCAGAGGGGGATACCATCCCGATTTAAAACTTGGCGATGCGATTCATGCCCTGGACGAACTCAGCGCCGCCATGCAGAACTATGACCTGGAACAGCGCTTGTCTGCTGCCTGTGGTGATATGCCCGTGACCAAATAATTACGAATTATAAATTACGAATTGCGCTCCCACGCTTGACTCTTCCTTTTTTGAACTCCTGAAGAAAAGGGGCTGAAGAGAATGGTTCTTCTTCAGCCACAAACAACATCACTTTTTTTTCCTCTATTATGTCAACCAACAAGACACTACGGTTTACCAGCTACACGTTAGGAGGCTTGGGCATTGGCATTGCGGTTCTTCCCTTTGTGCCCATTGTCGTTGTCCAAATTGGTTCCTCCATTCGTCAGCAACAATTGGCTATTGAAAGCCAACTCCAAAAAGCGTCCATTGACCAACAAGAAGGGCTGAAGCAATACGCTATCAAATCCCGTGCGGCAACTTTGGACACTCAAAGCCGTATTGGCGAACACGTCACCTATTCTTCCGTAAGAGTGGAAAATTTCACCGATAACGTCCAAGCGCCACCAAAGCTTGACCTCTCTGCCTTTAAACCCAACCAGCACGTCCAGGTTTTTGATAAAAATGGGGTCTGTATTGGGCGCATCCGGCACCAGAAGTTCGAGTGGAAGCGCGATTACCGCAACACCTGCCTGACACTTGTACCAGGAGGTCAGTAGTATGGCATTATCATCGACCCGCAGTAAAAATCAGACCTCCAACCCCCGTGACCGGCAATCCTCCTACGTTGGATATAGTCGAGGAAAGAGAAACCGAAGCGAAAGCAATATTTTAGTTAAACTGCTGCTCTTTATCCCCAATCAAGTTATCAACCTCACCTGCTTTATGATTCGGGGACGGGGAAGGGGACTAATTGGACTAGCGATATTTGCCTGGGGACTAACCATTTCTGCCGATGCGTACTGGTTGGCTTCCAACCCCACAGCTCCAGCCCTCACCAATTTTGGTGTACCGGAAGGAAAAGCGGTACTGGGACTTTGGTCATCCCTGGGATTGATGTTTACCTCACAACGCAATGCTTTCCTCGGAGCCGTTGCCACCAGCACCGTAATTCAAGTGGTGGAAGGTATTGCGGTACGGGGGTCAACACCGGAAGAAGCCAAAGGTACGTTAGACCATTATTCCCAGTTTGAAGCCGGTTCTGCCCCCAGCAGTAAAATCAACCGGGCGAAAGCAGCACACAAGGATTATCTGGGTGCAGGAATGTTCCAGTACTACCTGGTGGGTTTTGCTGCCATTGGCTGCTGGATTGCCGACATTGTGGTGACCTTCCAAGCCCATAATCCTTTGGATTATTGGGGAGAACCCCTCACTGTTTTAGCCGTAGGAGCGGTGAATGTCGTCAAGGTGTTCGCGGCTGAAACCGGCTTTACCATTATGTTGCGTCTGAATGGACGTGGTTAATTCTCTTATGGGTAGGTATTTTGAATGTGGTCAAAAGAAGGCAGAAGCCTCGGTCATTTTTGAGCATTTCAGGCGATGCTTCAATCCTGAAACCTTGAAACTACCTTAGACAATTGAGAATTTTCTCAACTATTTTCAAGATTCCCAAAAACGGTAGTGGTATCGAAGCGACTGAATCCTCCTATCAAATGTAAGCGTTTCCAGGGATTCTAAGGGTTTGTTCCAGTCACCTTGGAGCCATTACCCAAAAACCTACCCTCCCAAGCGTGGTTAATCACGACCTTCAAAGGGGTAAACAACGCTGCCCCTGTTTTCTGACCAGAAGAAGCAGGGGGAAAAGGTGCAGGGGGCAGGGGGAAATGCCATTTTTCCCCTGCTGTGGAGCATAGCGAAACAAGGTTTCAAGCCCCCGAATTTATACTCACTCCGCGAGAAGCAAGCTACGTGGAAGCTCCCCTTTTCTCCTCATCTCCTCCTCAAGCCCCTATGTTTATATATGGGGTTTCTCCCCTGCTCCTCTGCTCCCTGCTCCTCTGCCTCTTTGTGACCTTCTTATATCCCCATCATGCTGAAAAAACCAACCAACCCTTTAAGCGAGGCATCACCATCCCATCCTAATAGTCAAACCCTTTCCAGCGAACAGTTCCGCCGCTACGAACTGGAAGCGCAATTCCGACGCAGTAAAGCCGCGTTCCCACCCACCGAAATCCTGGAAGCCGGTGACGTTATGGGCTGGCTGCAACTGCATGTGGAGAACCTGCTGGAAAAATCCCAACAGAATCGGATGCACGGCGGTTTTACCCAGCTTCTGGGATTATCGGCTGGGATAATCTCCTTTCTCTCCACCGGTACGGCTGTAGCTCCCCTAGCTCCGGTCGCCATCACCTTGGGAGTGCTAGGGTATGGTGCCTCCGTTGCCGATAGTGCCTTTCGTTTAGGGCGCATTCTGCCCATTCCCTTTTCCAGTTTTACCCTGCAAAAACTGGCGCAATCTACGTCTGCGGATGGACGACAAGCCCTGAAAGCCGATGAAGACGATGACCAGGAGCGTTTTGAAACAATGGCGTTTCTGCCCCATAAAGAAAGACGCGAACTGGAAATGCTGGTGGATTACCAGGGGATGATGCTGGAATTGCTGTCCAGTATCCCGGAAGGCAAGCGATTCGCTATCTATTATGTGCTGCGACAAGCATATATTGATGGGGGATTCCGCTCCAACACCATCGTTACCGACATTAACAAGCTGGTGGAATCCGTCAGTCCTGATTCTTCCCTCGACCAACATCTCATGCGCGATATCAAACAGCGCCTTGGGCTACTTCCTGCGGATGAAGACACGCAACAGCAAGGGGATATAGGAGAATTCTTCGGTCTATCATCTACTCTGCTGACTCCCTCATCCCTTCACACCAACCCACCCGCATCCACCATGCCGACGGTTATTCAGGATGCTGTACCAACCAATCCTTCTCTCTCTGAAAAATCATCATCCCATGACCCCCCACCATTGTCATCATCTCCTGATAACCCCCCAGAAGGCATGGCACTCCAAGATATTTCCCTGCCGCAACGCGCCCAAAAAGTCGTCGAATTGCTAGTCAGACAAGGATTTCATATCGACCGCATTCTTTCCAACCAAATTACCGCGATCGCCGGGGCGCAGCGCGGTGGAAAGGGAACTCTGGCGGGTCTTCTGGCGATTCTGTCCAAGGCGGCTGACCCTAATTTAACCGTCGAATATTACACGAGTGGGGTAGACATCTATCCGTTCAAATGCCAGCTTACCTCAGCGTTGAACTACCCAGGTAGGGATATGGAAGCGGCGGATACAGCCGTTGCCCAAAAACTGCTGCAACGCCTCAAGGAACTGGAATCGGCTCCTCCTTACAGCCAAAAAAATCTTCATCTGGTCATTGATGAAGCCATGCGGCTGTTTTCTCTGATGAGTGAGGAAAACCGTACCTGGGCGATTATTTTTCTGCTGACACGCTTTGCTAAAACCGGTGCGGGGTTAATTCTGGTCTTGCATAGCAATCATCTGGGGGCAGTGGTTGGCAGCAAGAACACCTCTGGTATGGCAGCCACCTTTAAGGATGGAGTCAATTTCATCGGTTGCCAATCCCAGCAGATAAAGACCGGGTTACTTACCTCCACGGCTGTGGCTTCCGGGCGGTATTTCAAGGCGAATCCTAATAATTTTGGGCAGCCCATTAAAGATGGGGAATTGGGGGAAATCCCTTCCTGGCTGAAAACCGAGAAGCATCCCGGCAACGGTCAACCCGACCCCGTGCGAACGCTTCTGGCGCTCTTTCCTGAACTCAGACAGGAACACCAGATACCCAAAGAAGATTGCTGGGACGAACACCAGGATATTCATGACGTTGCTCAAATCCAGGTGCCGTTGCAACAGCAGCAAGGCACAGACACATCAGGATTATCCACCAAAGCGTCCAAGGTGCTGGCATGGCTGGAAGCCAAAGCTCCCCAGACATGGTTCTATTATCGTAAATCCGGTACTAACGACCGCGATGCTTCGTTCCAGAAATTCCTTAGTCGTCTGGAACTGTGTGGCGATGACCAAACGCCAGAAGATATCTTCCTGGAACTGATGGATGCCGATTTAGTAGACGTATCCGACGATGGCTATGGCATTAAAATTTTGTGAGACGCGAGACCGGAGGCATTCCCTGAGACCCTTGTCTCACGGTTGTCTCCAAGGATGTTATCCTATGTCTCACCGTCTCAGGCATGGGTTTTCTCACCCTTTGATATAGCTGTAGCCATTGTGATTCAGACATTGAAATGCTTATAAGCAAGTGAAAAATATGAGAGTTTACATGCTAGCTTCCCTGGCTACAGCTATAAAACGAACACCCACAGGAAGCAACATACAGCAACGGTAAAGCTTCTATACGCCTCTCAAACAGTTTTCACACCGCTTTCAGACTGCTTTCTTCTTCCTTCTGTAAGAAAGTCACCGTTTCATCGCTATGTAACGGTGTGTTACGAGGATCTGCTGATATCTGGTTCAAGAAGCTAGGAAACCTTTACAATAAACATACGTGGTTTCCGGCAATTTCGTGAGAATTTTGCTGCTATCACAACGCATAAGTACATAAAACAGAATAACTCCCAAAGATCACTCTTAAGGAGTTATACTGAAATGTAGTTCCAAAAACATAATAAGCACACAAACGAGTACAACTCGCATGTGACTTGGTGATTCTTCTGAATTGGATTCCATCGAATAGCATAGTTTTCCAGACATTCTATTTCGATCGACAACCAACCAGAAATTTCGCAGCATTGTGCTGTTCTCTACTATTGTAGCAGGGTGATAAAAAAAATGCTTAAGTATTTACCGAATATTTTTTAATAGTGTTTCCCAAAGGTGTACCCTTGGTGTTTATTTTTGGGTGTTTTATTTGTTTTCGGCATACTTAAACAACGTATACACATTACGATTCAAGACTGCGACGTATAAAACTGTATATCTCTCCCAAGAGCCAAATAATCGGTTGCAAGGGAAATACATCAAATAATCCGCGACCTGCCATCGTAATACGTATATATCCCCTGAACAGCGTCAGCGTCACAACGACTTGCTGGTTTGTGTGCGGGAGTAAATACCATGACACCGTACACAATCAAAAATTATTCTTTAATCTATGACCCCGCTCTGGCTCGCTACATGCGTCGGTTGGGCGTACCACATCCAGGAGAAGCAGCAGTTTTTCTCCGCCAACTGGCGTTCTGGCTGCGCACCCAAAGCGGCTACATGAGCAATGGTGGCACAAAAAAATGGATTTACAACGGCTACAAGGAATGGGTGAACAGCCAATTTTGCAGCCTCAGCGAAACACAGTTCGGACGGATGATTCGGGCGTTGATTCGGTTGGGATTCATTGAAAAAACTACCTTTGCCCATATCAAGGAATATCTGGATGAAAAACCACCGGTAAGCTGGCATCAGGGGAATACCAAGAGTTGGCTGACATTATGCGTCGATAAAATCGAGGAACTAACCGGATGGCGACCAGAATATCCGCTACGAAATAGCGAAGATTCCACCAAGGCTGCGGATGAAGCATCAGGCGATGATATCCAGGAGGATGTAGAAACCACTGCTAACCAGGAGCAAGCGCCAGAAGTCTTACCCCGTAACGTTCTTCAAAATGAAACATCGGGTTCTACAGATTTGAAGAATCCGTCCTGCAAATCTGAAGAACCATCTATATACATAGAAAACCATCTCTCTAACCAAAATGGGGGAGCAGACAAAAAAGAAAGAAAAGAAAAGCATTGTCACGAAGAAGACGGTTCTCACTCCTCATCGTCTACCACCAATGATGAAAAACAAGCATCAACGAAAAAACCATCACCCCCGGTGAAGAAAAATCATTCCGGGGGCGGTTCGAGGGTTCGGAAAAAACGAAATATCGAATCAACGAATCAGGATGAGCATCCCGTCCAGGAAGTATGGGAGATAGCACCAGGTCAACCGTTCCCTGTCTTCCTGAATTGGCGAGCAAATAATCACTATAAACCCCAGGGAGGGAAGTGGGAGAGCGATGCATATGGCAATGCGTACGCGGAGTTCTACAAGAATCGCCAGAAAACCACCTACGTTCTCTTCCCATTATTCATGCAGGAGGTGAAGGGTATTACTGAGCGGGTATACCAAGCACAATGCGTTGATGCGGTCGCCGCGAATTCGCTTCCGTCCTGGTTTATGGAAAGCTTGCCCTCCCCAACCTTGGAGAATGTGTACCAGTTGATGGAAAATCTTGATACTGTTATCCAGGGTGGTGTGCGTGTGGTGTTACCCAATAAGGCACCAACTCCTTCCAGCTTGACTGTTTCCTATGAGGAAGCGCAGGAAACGGCACAATTAAAGCCCCTGGTACCTGTTGAAGCCCCGACTCTACCCTTTAATGGAGAAAGACCCCCAGAAGGCGTTGAGGAAGTCCTGAAGCGCAAACAGATGCAGTGGGAGAAAGCACCTATCCTGCGTGATAGGATTCGCAAATGGGTGGAGGAAACTCCAGGGGTGATATTGACTGAGGATGGTCCTGTATTGGAAACGTCACTTATGTCCCAGCCCGCAGAAGCGGCGGATGTACCGGCTAATCAAGCCGAGTCCCCTGTAACCCCGGATGAACCTGTTCACCACCAGGAATCCGCAAATATTCTTGATGACCCGTGGGATGACCCATCTCCGGAAGAATCCAGTCCACCAGATACTCATCCCGAACCGACAACTGAAACCGAATCGCCTGAAAGTGCCCCCCATGTCCCCAAAGCGCCCCTGATAAAGATGATGCTGGCTGTGTGGCATAATGTATCTGAACTGGGTAAGCTGGTTCTGGAAACCAGTGAGGAAGCTTTACGGGAAGCCACGCAACGCTTGACCCCACGGCAGATAGAACATGTCAAGGATGTCGCCACCAAGGTATGGTCGCCCGGTTTAGCGCGGGATGCTGAGTACAAGGGACAGTGCGTGGAGATTTGGGAGATAGGGCAAAGCCAAACCGTTAAGGTACGAACCAAGATTTCAGGCAGCTTTATAAAGGTGCGGCGAAAAGACCTGCGTCCCTGGTTGGGAATATAGGGATATTAGTATCCCGGCTGTAACCCGCTTTCAGTCACGTTGGGCACTTCGTGACTGAAAGCATTACCCCTATTGGTATTATTGGAACAGAAAACCGGGTTAAGACGTGTGACATGAATACTACGAAAGCTTTTGAGTGCTAAAACTATTGATTTGTCCTTAATAGGTTACTTGGAGATTTCATGCAAAGTATTTTTATTAACTATTACTTTGTAGAGAAATAACTGGAATTTAGACTAAATTTCAGGGGTCATTAATTTTTTATATTTCTTGTTGAATTTGAGTGACTCAGTGGTAAACCAAACTATTCAAAAAGTATCGCGATTCTAGTGGTTGCTTTTACTGGCATCGCGTTGCTCCCAATTGTTTGAGTGATGACAACGCCATCGTGGGAGCATATCGGGATATAGCAGTTAAATAACTCCAAGCGACGGTAAAGCGGAATCGTTTTTCCAACAGCTTGCTCACAAATTATTCGATAGAATAAATTCTTGGAATAATCTGTGACCAAACCATTGAAAAAACGATGAGTTATACACACTACGCCCCTCTACTGCCCCCCTTCAGGACTTTAGGGGGGTGGGGGCTTAGGGGCTTCGTGTGCATAACTCTATTATTTTCCTAAACCCCACCCCTCCCATTGCTCGCCCCTCCCGTCCCCGAGGGGCTGCGCTCTCCTCTTGACAATATTCAATTTTTATATTCATACTAAATCTCCTTTATTCATTAATAGCTGTTCATACCTGTTCAAGTGAACAGTCAAAAACGTTTACAAAATAACTCGCGAGTTACTTTGTGAATATATATTTTAGTTTTTATACCTAGCGCCAGTATGGAGCGAATATGCTTATATTGGCGCTAGTTTGTTCTTGTTGGCGGTGAGCTAATATAGGCTATCGATATTTTGGCGCAAAATTAAGTCATATTGGCGCTGTTTTGCTCCATATTGGCACAGCTACTTATACAAGTAATTTTTGATAAATTTCTTATCTATGAAATCAGTCGGAATGGTTAGATTGAAAGTTTGTAATTAAGATTAAGGGCTTAAATTACGCCTCCTCTTCTTCTCTTTAAGCTCGTTATCAAAATTGTTATCACCAAAGGAAGTATTGGAAAGATTGATTTGCTTACCTGCTGAGCTACTATCGGTAACTACTTCTTTCTGCTTCTTCCTTGATTTTTCACTTACTGAACCTCCCGGCAATACCCCCACAGTGTTCATAACTCGCCCTGTCTGTTCCTGGTTAATCGCTTGAATTACAAGCCCCTAATACTCACTCGGCAGGTGGATTACATGCCCCTTGAAATTCTCTAAGCAAAGCGGCTGAACCCAAACCCTAAAAAGGGGTAGAGGCATATCGGTATAAGGTATTTTAGTTGCTAGAGCAGTGTCATCCTTATCCCTATCACAACAAAGAGTAGCTCGGTTAGTTTCTAAATCCGTTTCTAAGCGCCAAAATTGAATACGCTCTGATAATTCCCTATCAGCTATGATTTTATGGTGTTTCTGAAGTATTCCGATCTGAACGAAAAGCCACCCGCAACTTAAGATTTTCAGTGCCTCTAGCGTCCCATCGGTTAGGGCTATATTGGGTAACACATTGCTAAGGCGGTGATATTCGGTTGTACCTCGAAATCGGCTTAAGTGACTTTCTATCTCTGAAACAGTAGAAAAAGTTTGCTTAGTTCGTGAAGAGTGGTTAATCATGTCTTATTACTTGTTTTAAGCCCGTGGATAAGTGTTGCAAGCACCCACGGGCTTTTTTTATTTCAGTGCTTACAAGCGAAGGATTTCACTTGTAAGACCCTTTCAAAAAACCTCATGATTCATTCGGTCAGACAATCATTGTCATGATTCTCTGATTTTTCTTGCCTCCCTTTAACGAGCTTGGTGCGCCAAGCTCACGGGAGGCGTGGACTCGCGCAAGCGCTCGTAAACGCAAGGGGTGTCAGCGCTTAGGCGCTTCTTGCCCTTGCTTTAGTTGGGGGCACCCTCCTCAAGAGCGCGCCCCCAACTAGACCCACGCATTGAAAAAAAAAAGCTATAGTTTTTAAACTTTTCTTTTCACGTTTTCAAGTGAAAAAGAAAGTTTATTAGTTATAGTTAGCCCTAATTGTTTAATAAGGGTTGCTAACGGGAGCATGTTGGGTAATTAACAACATACTGATAAACCTTTACATTATATTAGTAGTTTATTTTACGGTTATATCAAGTCAAGTAATTATCGGAATTACTTTAAAATATAACCAGCAATTACTACAAATAGATATCTTGAAAGTTCTCATTTAATATATGCTCAAGACGGCTATAGTTATCATAATGAATTTTCTCTTTAATCAAATTTAAATCATTAGAATCTAACCTTATAATCAATGATTTATAAGGGTTTTCTTTCTCTGGCTCTCTCAAGCTCAAATGAAGATAATCAATATAATTAATTATTTCCTCTCTCAAAATACTATTACTTTTGATATTTTCTTTATCAACCTCTAGTTTGAAAATATACATTTTTGATAGCAACAGAAAAGAAGCTACAAAAAAACCTAGTGGATTATCTGTAAATACAAATGTAAATAAAGATACTACTAACACTACAAACATGCTTAGTAAGCAAATTTTTATAGGTTCTACATCTTTTAAAGAGAACTTTTCAAAGTGCTTTAAAAGATGATTCTTTTTGTTTGAAATAGTAGAAAAAATTTGATTTAGTTTTAGTTTGATATTAAACATATTTCATATCGATTTTAAAGCCCGTGAATAGGTGCATCCCACACCCACGGGCTTTTTTCCTTAAACGCCTACACCCGAAGAATTTCGGCTTGTGTAAGACCCCTTCAAAAACCTAAACCTCCCCCTTAGCTCGCTTTAGGGGGGCGAGTTATAAACAGTATGGAAAACTTGCTGACTGTTGAGGGGTCTCAAGTTTCCCACAATGTTCATAACTCGCCCCTGCTGATTCTTGGGTTAATCGCTTGAATTGCAAGCCTAATACTCACTCGGTAAGTAGATTACATGCCCCTTGAAATTCTCTAAGCGAAGCGGCTGAACCCAAACCCTAAAAAGGGGTAGAGGCATATCGGTATAAGGAATTTTAGTTGCTAGGGCGGTATTCTCCTTATCCCTATCGCAACAAAGAGTAGCTCGGTTAGTTTCTAAATCCGTTTCTAAACGCCAAAATTGAATACCCTCTGATAATTCCCTATCAGCCATGATTTTATGGTTTTTCTGAAGCATTCCAATCTCAGCGAAAAGCCACCCGCAACTTAAGATTTTCAGTGCCTCTAGCGTCCCATCGGTTAGGGCTATATTGGGTAACACATTGCTAAGGCGGTGATATTCGGTTGTACCTCGAAATCGGCTTAAGTGACTTTCTATCTCTGAAACAGTAGAAAAAGTTTGCTTAGTTCGTGAAGAGTGGTTAATCATGTCTTATTACTTGTTTTAAGCCCGTGGATAAGTGTTGCAAGCACCCACGGGCTTTTTTTATTTCAGTGCTTACAAGCGAAGGATTTCACTTGTAAGACCCTTTCAAAAAACCTCATGATTCATTCGGTCAGACAATCATTGTCATGATTCTCTGATTTTTCTTGCCTCCCTTTAACGAGCTTGGTGCGCCAAGCTCACGGGAGGCGTGGACTCGCGCAAGCGCTCGTAAACGCAAGGGGTGTCAGCGCTTAGGCGCTTCTTGCCCTTGCTTTAGTTGGGGGCACCCTCCTCAAGAGCGCGCCCCCAACTAGACCCACGCATTAAAATGTGACCCCCTATTTACTGGTAGCAAAATCGCTCTAGTTCGCTTGTCCTATACTCTTCATGGTTCTGCTAAAATCTAGGAAATTGCAGGTAAAAGATAGCTAACGGTTAGGTAAAAGTTGGCTAAAAGTAGCATTCTAGTTAAGCAGCAGTAAGATTATGATTGCTGATATTCAAGTCCTTAAAAAGATACAAGTTTTTTACTACACACAACCGCACATTGACGAATACTACTTATCGTATTCGCGAACAATAAAGGGGGAATTTATAGGTAGTGGACTAGAAGATTTTGGTATAAAAGACACTACTATCACTGGCGACGATAAGCGCTTTAAGTACCTAATGAATGGGTATGATGTAACCGGTGAAAACGAGTTACGGCGGGGCTTAGGGCAAACTAAGACTTATCGCTGGCTAGAAAATAGTCAGGGCGAGAAATTAACCATAGAGAGGATAATTTATTTATCAAAGGGTGAAGTTGAAGCTATTCAAAGTAAAAACATAGCGGGCTACTCCAAGCGTTTAAAGGAGCTTAATAAGGATATTGATTCCTCTTGGTTGGTAAAGAAGGGGAAAAAATCAATGCTTTTGGTTGACCCTAAGACCAAAGAGAAAGTTACTTATCGAAAGACTTACTCCCCTAGCGAACGAGAGTGCGAAATCCTATCCCAAGAAACCTTTACAGACTACGACTATAAGCGGCTCGATGGGACTACCAGAAGAATCCTAGAAGAAAATAATATTAAAGACCCTCAAGCAGCTCTAAAAACTAAAAAATTCAATTCTCGTCCTGGCTATGACATTACTTTTAGTGCCCCCAAGTCAGTGTCAGTACTTTGGGCACTCGAAAATGATTCTGAGAAGAAAGAGCTTATTTACCAAGCACACATAGGGGCGGTTAAGGATGCTGCAAGCTTTATTGAGCAGTTCTTCTTTACCAGAACTGGTAAGGATGGAATTAATCAGGAAGACGTAAAGCTAGTCATGGCAATGATTCCACACTTTACTAGTAGGGAATGCGACCCCCAATTACATGCTCATTTAGTGACACCCAATATTGGTAAGCGTGAGGATGGAAGTTACGGCGCAATAGATGCAGAGTTGGTATTTGCAATGAAATTTGCAACAGGCTCTCTTTACCGCTCAACTCTTGCCAATAATTTACAGCAGCTTGGTTACGGGCTAAACCACAGAAACTTCACTACAGAATTCAAAACTATCAAAGTTCCTTTCAAAATAAGGATGCAAGGTGAGGAAGCTAAGAACGCCTACATCACCAAAAGGTTAGAAGCCCAGAGTGAAAAATTAAAAAATTACGGATCTACTTTTGGAGTAAAAGGTATTTCACAAGAATTAGAGCAGCAATTTTCAAAGCGTGCCGCTCAGATTAATGCTAAGTGCAGTAGCGATGATAGCTACGACAAAAAGCGTGCTGCTAAATTCGGTACCAGAAAAAAGAAAGAATTTAAAGCAAACATTGAAGAGCAAAAAGCAAGGTGGGAGAAGGAAGCCTTAGAGCTTGGTTTTGAGAAAACTCCTGATACTTGCGACTCCAATAAAGTTGAGCTTTCAAATGAAAGACTTAGAGCAATTCACAGAGACACCGTTAAGCAGCTTGTTTATCAACAGGAAAATAACGGTATCTCCCTAAGCCAAATTTACACAGCCCTTGAGCGTACTTCCAAGGGGCAACTTACAGCAGCTCTATTTGTTGACACTGCTAACCATATTCAAAGTAATTATCTTAATGAACACGAAATAAAGAAAAAGATTCGCTACACAGTTAACGAAAGAGGAATAACTGTAGCTAACTATCTTTCTAATCGTGAGAAAGCAATCCTTTTACAAAAAAAGGGTAGTCGCGCTATCTCATTTCTTAAATACAATTCAGTCAAAAATAAAGCCCTAATACTACTACTAACTGGGCGCATTAGTCATAAGAATTACTCTGACTTTTTAAAAGGAGAGCAACCAAAGTCAGCGCTCTCTGCAAAGCTTATGTACGCTACTTTTAGGATTTCTAAAAAATCCATGAAGTATCACTTAAAACGCTTAGAGTTTGAAGAAAAAGATAAGCAAATAAAATTAAGTCTAAGTAGTTTTAATAGTAATAAATCAGAAAAGGATTTAAGTGAAGTGAAATTTGTTAAGGTACCTGATTTAGACCCCAAGAAAAGGAACACAATTATGTTGTATTAATTGTTTACGGAAATAGTATTTTTGCGGTTAATTAATAACCGTAAATCGGTCTAAAAATGATGGTTTAAAAGTTAGTAAAAAATTATAGGTTTAAAAAATGTCACAACCAGAATGTTTTGAAGAGCTGAGTTATGGTCAGCGCGATTGGTTATTTAATCACCTTGCAAAAGAGCAAGCTGAAAAAGAGTTTCCAAATTACAAAAAAAACTACGGTCAGTACATATTATATTTAGTCCCAGGGCTTTTTATCGCAATGACTGTATCAACTTGGAATATATACATAGGGGGGCTTTATGCCTTTATTGCTTATATAGCAATGAACGATAAAGAAAGCCCTGATAAAGTAATCAGTGAATCCACGAAACAATACAAATATGACACTAGGCATATAGTTGAAATTAACTATCAATTTAATAGAGTTATAAATTTAGAAAATATTTATACAGCATTAAAAACCAATCAGCCACCTAAGCGTTCTATGTATGATTTATTTTATGACATTGCTAGGGAATACTTTAGCAAAATCTACATATTAATGGAATCTTTGGATTATAAAGTTCATATTTCAATTTTTCTACTTCCAACTTTTCTCGGATTTCTACTTCTCCTTACACATTTTAGTACAGAACTGGAGATTAATAACCTTAATATTGGTTTAGCATTATTAAGAATACCTATAGCCACACTTATTATTAAATATATCTATAGCATTATACTTTCTAGAGAAAGCAGTAAGGTTCCCGAATATCATGCAAAATATCAGTACTCAAGAGAACCTAATTCAAGATATATAGCAATATATTGTGGAAAAGATAGCCCTGACCTCCATAATATATACAATCAATATTGCACAACAAGAGTAGAAAACGACAAAGAAGTAGTAAGAGTTCAAAACAGAATTCTTGAACTTCTAGACGGGCGCTCACAAGGGTTTTAAAGGTTTTTCCAACTACTAAATAAAATAATGTACAATCCAAACATTGAATATCTTAGAAAGGCTTATCATGAATCAAAAAATAAGCCTAAAGCAACAATTGAAGATGTTAAAGAACCAGTTCGCCTTTATGGCTTTGATGAGCTTCGACCCCAAGATAGGACACCTATAAAATATCATCACAATGAAATAACAGATATTAACCTCGCTGGGCTTAATCTACCCCTCTCATCTTTCGAGGAGAATGTTTATTTCGATGGCTCTCCTGGAAGCGGTAAAACTAAACTTTTACATTGTCTTCTACAGTCAGTTTTGAAAACTATAAAAAAGGTGCCAGGGGTACTAATTCTTAATGACTATAAAGGTGATTTGTACGGCAAGCTTAAATTTTATTGTGAACAGAATAATATCGCTTTCTACTACTTTAATCCCACAGCTAAAAACACTGATATTTGGGATGTTGCCGCAGATATAGGCGATGATTACTATAAAGCGCGTGAAATCCTAAGTGTACTTATTCCTAAAACTGATGAGAAAAATGGTAGTTTTTGGCGTAGTAGCGCTATAGCTTTAGCTGAGGGGTCTTTAAAAGTTTTCATGGACAAATACCCTGGTAAATGGGGATTCCACGATTTATTTAACGCCTGTATGATTGGGGAAAGGGAGTTAAATAAATTTATTACTAATAGTCCATCAAATGAATACCTGAAAAATATGTTTCTTAAAAACAGTGCGGGGGAAACATTTGGTAACATTCAAGCTACCCTTTATTCAGCATTAAACTCTATTAAGTTACTGGCTAATCTACAATATTATGCACAGACTGAAAAAGAAGTTAGACCCCGTTTGGTTTCATTAACCCATATCTTAAAAACTGGTGGGGTAATGGTAATTGGGCAGGACAATACCAAGATGTATTCTGCTCGTCCTTGTATTCAGGCTATGTTTAAAGTTATTGGCGATTACCTTCTAGCAAAGCCTAATGTCGATTTTGCACCGAATCATTTTCATACCTGGATTGCTTGGGATGAATTACCAGAGTACGGCTATCTGCATAATTTAGTGGATCTACTAAATAAGGGACGTGAGAAACGAGTAAGCTTATTTCTTGTGGCTCAACACTTTGCACAGCTTGAGGCTATTTACGATAAAAAAGCGGCTGAGTTTTTACAGTGCTGCACCGTAAAATTTCTCATGCGGTCGCAGGACATGAAAAATGCTAAGTGGAAATCTGAGCAGGTTGGGGAGACTGAAATAGCCAAAAAATCCATGTCTCATAGTGACTCCTCTGGGCTAAACTCTTCCTATGCAGGACAGAGAATTCCGTGTTTTCGCCCAGAGTGGTTTATGGGAATTCCTCCGTTTAAGCCGGGTACCCCTCTCAATTTCGCGATGATGACCCCATATTCTGGGGCTTTACAGCGATTTCTTGAAAATGAATTGGTAATGAAGCTCCAATTTAAAAACCCATCTAAGGGGTATCAAGCAATACCTTTTAAGGCAATTGATTTTGCTCCTTGGAATCCCAATGACACCCCGCTTATGGGGTATCGAACATTAAAAGAAAAGTACCTAAACGACCATACCGGAATTAGTAAAGATAAGCAGAAGCTTAACACCCGTATTCGCGAAGAAATTATTAAATCTCAGATGAATAGTTTATCGCTTAGTAGTGGGGGTAGTTTGTGAATCGGCAACAACTACGGGCTAAGCTTAAAAAATCCAATAAAGAAATTGATAGATTATTAATAAAACTTGGTGAGGTACCTGAGACTAAAGAATTCTCTAGTTCATTGGTTGAGAAATTAGAAGAGTTAAATAATCAAGAAAAACTAGAAGAAGAAGCTAGTAATACTATTTCTCTGGATAGTTTGGAAGATTTGTTAAAGTTACTTTCTCCTTGTGAAGCTTCTATCACTGAGAAATTAAAGGAAGCCCATAAGGCTATGGTTAAACGAGCATGGGAACAGTATGTAAAGTTGAGCGATGAACTTACTAAGGAAACTATTCGAGAATTGGCAGTTAAGGAGGATTGGAGAACGTTAGAATCTCAAGGTCAGGATGAGGGCGAAGTAATCGATATTGAGGCTCAAAAGTCTGATATTCCTGCTATTGGTGGGGATGTTTGGTAGTTTGAAGTTTTTTTAAATTATTAAATTATAGAAGTCTTATATGTAAATTTAAGGCTTCTTTTTATTGCCAATAATAAAACTAGTTACTGCTAAATATTTACTAAGTAGTTTATTAATCTATTAATGAAAGACCTATTTAGTTAATAAGGGTAAGTATTCATTATCTTACCCAAGTAAAATAGTAAATTCTGGATTTAACCATATAGAAAATCATAAATTTTGTTGGATGTTTTAGAGCTTGCTTTCTTTTTTATTCTAAGGAAAGCACCTTGTTTTTATAAATTAGAAGTATTAGTTTACCTGTTCTCTTCACAGGTAAAACTTGGTTCTAAAGAGCATAAAAGGTGGTGAGGATGGCGTATAAACCTGGGGTCATAGAGCCACAAACCTGGTGAGGATACGTTACTTTAGTGGGGCTTTAGAGTTACCAAACCTGGTGAGGATGGCGTACCAAACCTGGTGACTTAGGCGTACCAACCTGGTGACTTAGGCGTACCAACCTGGTGACTTAGGCGTACCAACCTGGTGACTTAGGCGTACCAACCTGGTTAATAAATAGTTGATATTAATAATAAAAACAGCTTTTTTTTTTCACTAGACTATTTTAGACTTTATTTAGACACTACTAGACTATATTAAAAAAGTATTTAGTATGGTTAGTTTGTGAGTGAAATTTAATAAAAGAAAAAGTTATGAACGATAAAGAAATAACCCAAAGAATTATCAGAAAAGAACTAAATTTTGACTTTGGGCAATTCTTTTATCCTCAAGAAAAAAGAAGAATATTTGAAACCAGATATTTCTATTCAGAACTCACCGACATTGAAGGTAGTAAAAAAATAATAAAAGCAACTTTATATCCTAACCATGAATTAGGAACATTAAACACTTTTGACGAAAGAGTTTTTTATGCCCTTATTGAAACTTGGCAAGAGCAAGATAAACAAAAATATATTTACTTCTCAATGAGAGAAATTGCCCGTAAGTTAAAACTAAATTGGGGTGCAAATAATTCAAAAGCTATAGAAAGCTCTCTGATAAAATTAAGAACCGCGTATATAAAATGGGAAGGTTCTTTTTATAACAAGAAAAATAATGAATATATTTCAATAAAAAATCCATTCAGTATTATTAATCATTTGGAATTAGTTAGTAACAAAACTAAAGGCGTAGGTTCCCAAGTTGCTGAATTCAGCTTTGATGAGCGCACTTTGAAGAACTTAAATCTAAACCACTCTAGACCTATAAGATTTGATATTATACTTTCCTTTAATTCTCCTTTATCTCAAGCCTTATATACTCAGCTAGACCGTAAGCTATATGGAACTAAAGAATACTCTAGAACTACAGAAGGTCTATTAATTAAGGATTTAGGTTTATTGGGAACACGATATAAGCAAAAAAAATTAAGAATACAAACGATAAAAAAGGCAGCTAATGAAATAATAAAAAAAGAACTTAGCTATGGAGAAATAATTGAACAAATAGAACTAGAGAATAAAGAAAGGAGTGATGCTATATTAACAGTAAAAAGAAGTGGTGCTAGTAAACTTAAAGGAACCAAAGTTAAAATAGCTAAAACCAATACTAAAGTAAAGGCTACAAATCAAATTGAGAAAATATCAGAAGAAACAAAAGAAGTATTAGAAGAATTTGATAAGGCTTTTTCAGTAGTAGCTATAAAAAGCTTAAAAGTTATTAGTAAGGTTGATGAACTATTAGAACTTTATGGATTAGAGAAAATAAAGTTTTTAATTAGTTTTTCAAAACAACAAGCGACTAGAACTAATTATCAACCTAATAGCTTTAACGGGATAACTAAATATTTAGAAAATGCTTTAAGACAATTTGAAGAAAATCAAAAATTACTCAAATCTCAACTTCAAATTAAGGAAAAAGAAAAAGCTAAACTACTATCTTCTAGAAATGATGAGTACAAAGCTGAACATCAAGAAGAATATTATCAGTACGTGCTTAAAAAACTAGAAATGATAGCTTATGAAAATCCAAATGAGTATAAATATTTTTTAGAGTTTGAGGAGAGTGACAAGTTTGAACTTAAAGAGAAATATAAAAATAAAAATTCAAAAGCTATAAAAATATTGGAAGTCGAAATTAGACATTTTGACAAAGACTCTACACGGGCTAATCGAGTACTAAAATACTTCCAAAATCACCCCGAAATTAAAGTAAATGAGTTTTGGGAGTGGGATACCGCAAGGAAAGTTAACTTAGTAGCCGTTTAAAGACTCTCACGTTCAATCTGAGCCATTGTTTTTCAGAAAACGACCCTCAAAGTAGTTTAAAACAAAAAACGCAAAATAAGCGATTCTAGGCTCTCACAAGAACGGGCTAAATTCGATACTTCAGGAACCTTATCAAATTTAATTAATCGCAAGCGTAAAAACTTGGTGGCATACAACCACAAAACAAAGAAATCTTGTAAATTTTTAGGATTAGGTTTCTAACTAAAATAAGCTCAATTGAATGAAGTTTTGGTTAGAAGAAACGCTAGACTTTTTAGATGTACTTTTCTTACTTCTCTTCCTGCTTTTTACTTCAGAAGACTTAAACTTATTCATATCAAATAAGCCTAACTGTATTGGGCTTTCCCCAGGCAGTAAACCAAGTAAGTTATCATAGATAACTTTAACTTTTTTATATAGAAAGCTAGAGTGATATTTCAAACAGACACTCATAAATTGATTTAATTCCTGTAAGGATTTTAATATCAAATCTTTAAATTTACTAGCTTTTCTTACTTTTAAAAGCCTACCCAATAATAAACAAGAATTCTTAATTAACCCATCATAAAAAAATGATACCGTCTGCTCAGATACCCACTCTGGGTTTTTATCTACTCTAGTCTTCTCAAATGCAGATAGTTCTACTTTTAAAGACTCTAAAGATTTCTTGATTGCTACTAAAGTGGAGTAATTATTATTCATAGTTTTTATCCTGAAGTGAAACTATTGAATTTCTATATCTATTATAGCATAAGCTACTTTATTACTGACATCTAAATCTAACAAAAACACTTATAAAATTTGCTATAAAAAGCCTACCTTTCTAAAACATTTTTAGTTTTTAGGAAGGTTATTATGCATCAGCTATCTTTGAATCTTTTCAACGAAGATAATTCTACTACTGCTACAGAAGTATTGTTTACCTCTAAGAGACTTCCAAAGTCTCTTAGAAAGATTCTTGAAAGTACAAAAATTAAAAAAGTAGGAAGCAGTTATAACTTATTTGTTCCTACTACTTCTAAGTATGCTTTATTCAAGCCTTTACTACCCTTATTTAAGGCTAGATGGAGCAAAAAAGAAAAAACACATATTTGTAGCATAAATCCAGAATCAATAATTAACTTGATTCTGGAAGAAGGATTGATGCCTGATGTTAATCCTTATGACTTTTATCCCACTAGTAAGGAAATTGTTATTGATGAAATGTTACCTGCTTTAGGACTAAAGCAGTATGATTTGTACGGTAGTCCTTACTTTAACTTTGAAAGCTCTGAAGGTGAGGGGTTGAAATTCCTTGACCCTAGTGCAGGGGACGGAGCTATTTTAAAAGCATTAATTGAAATATATCCAAAAGCTAAATTTTATGCTTTTGAGATTGAAAATAACAGAAGGCAGTTTTTAGAGAATCATTCAAAAATTGAAGTTTTAGGGAGTGATTTTTTAAACACTCCAATAAATCAGAAATTCGATTTTATAGCGATGAATCCACCTTTTAGAGATGCAATTCGCGGTAATCCAAATATCTGGATGAAGCATATTAAAAAAGCTTTCTCGCTTGTATCTAGAATAGGGGTGCTAGCTTCAATTGTTCCTGAGACTTTATTCATCTCAGAGCAAAAGGAAATTCTTTATTTTAAGAATTGGATGCTTTCATTTGGGGAAGCTTGGAAACTTCCAAAAGATGCTTTCAAGGATTCTGGTACAGGAATCCAGACTTCTATAATCTCTTTAAAAAAAGCAGATGCAGAAGAAGTATATAAGATGTGGGAAGAGTGCAATGGATATCCATCGCGCTACTGTTATTATCTTTGTCTGGGGTTAGACAACGATAAGGTCGTCCATGATTCTTTAGTTGATTTAGAAAAATTAAAGAATAGACAATTTACCGTCTTATACCCTGAGATTAAAAAGATAGTGCAAGATTTTATTGCACGGGAAGAAAGAAGAGATACTCATTATTTCTGTGATAGTAGAGTCATGCATCAGGCAGTCAAAAAGCTCTACAAGCATCTTCAGGAAGAATAGAGTTGAAATGCAATTTTAAGGTTATTTTTAAAGCAGGTATATTTATATCTGCTTCCCTTAATTATTATCGAAATAAAATAACTTTTTACTGTTAAATATTTTCTACTTAGATACTAATGTGATAGTTTAATAAAACTGCCCTTTACAAGAAAAAGAAAAAGGTTTTATTAGCTTTTTCTTGTATACAGAAGCAGTAAGTTTTAGCGGTAGCCTAACCGCCAACTTTGTTCTTTCATTTTACTTTTGGTTGGCGGTGGCTGCCGCGCCAAAAGGTTCTCTTATTTCTCAATTCCAAAAAATAATATAGGGTAGGAGAGAGCGATTACCGCTACAATCTCCTAGAAAATTAACCTTTATATGAAGTGACTTAAATTATTGAAATATTCAGTTGTTTAAAATTTTCTAACAACACTTCCTCTTCTCCTTGATTGATAAATGTTATTATTCTTTCAACCAATTGAGCTTTGGAAAGAGTTTTTCTTTGCTCACGCTGCTTTACTCCAAAACATTTAGCAATCTGTCTAATCTCCTTAATTTTTAAATTAGGAAGATTATCAATTAAACGATTAGCTGATTCCTGAAGATTTATAACCTTTGAATATTTTTCAACCTCTTTTTTTACTTCAGAGACTTCTTCTTGAACTTCAGGGATTTCAGAAATTAAAGGAGTTTCTGAAAAATTTTCTTCCACTGGTGGGGTAACTAACCAGCAGAGAAATGAAAAGATAATAACGAACAACTCTACTCCAAATGCAAAGTCTTCCATAAACCTAAAAAACAATTCGTCAAAGAAGTTATTACTTTTCTAGAACGCTGTTACAAGTTTTACTGCAAATTTTTTGGATAACGTAGATATCCAAAAAATTTTTTTAAACCAGTAAAAGAGTGTATGTCGGTAACATTGTGGGCTTCACAGGCAACTCAAAAATACATAGCTCTTTTACTGGTACCCCCCATGCAGTTAAATCAATACAAAAAATTTTTATTTCAAATATTCAAATCAAATTTCTAATAATTATTTGTTTAAAACATTATTCTAAATAAAATACCTCCACTGTGTAAAAACACTTCTTCAAACACAGTTCATAAGACAATTCACCGTAGTATATGCGGAAACGCTCGGCTTGCTCTTACCAAAGCAAGTAACAGAGTACAAGGGAGTGATGACCTTTGGTGTTTTCGATACTCTTAGCGCTGGATACGTTGAAAGGCGTTCGTCCAGTGCGATGGGGGCTTCACGGGGCAAAGCTCTTCAAGCTTTTCAAAAATTTGAAGAGAGTAATACTGTGATTCTACCCAATCTTAAAAATTTCAATAAAAAGTGGGCGACCGTGAAAAACTCTTTTCTTTAAAAGAGCCGTTGTAAATTAATTGGTGGAAATCCTTCACAGGGGACATGGGCTAAGTTGGATCTATGAAAGAAAGGATTCAATAAGCTGCGTAACCTGTGCCGGTGCGTGGAGTCTAGAACTGGTGACGGTTCTAGTCGGGGTGCAAACACACTTCGGCGATTTGGCGAAATCCAAACGATGAAAAGCTCAAGCGTGAAAGGCGAGAAATTGCTTACCGGTCATATTCTTCATGGTGCGAGGTCTAAGCGCGAAAAGTGCTGCTATGAGTAAGAGGGGTTTTCGGCTTTCTAACCTCTGAAATCGGCTTTCAATATAAGTCGAAAGGCACGAGTGCCTAGTAGCAGTTACCTGGGGTTTTTTACCCCTTACTAAGTGACACCTAAAAAGAATGGCGAAATTTACAGCTAAACGGGGAAGGACTCCACAACAAAAAAGCGCTTCTCATCAAAGCGCCTTGCTAATTAATCACTAGCAATAGTGTGGAGTCTGGGAGCGGGGAGCAAGTAGGAATTTTTCGTTAGAAAAAGAGTAGAGAGGGCAGGACAGTTCTATCTGCTTGTAACAGTAGTTGGGGTGGTAGCCAGCGAATTGTTTACACACGAAAGCTCTGAGGAGGTTTGTATACTGCGTGAATACTAGTCTATGACTGTGGTTTAAGCAGTGGGGGGTGAATAATTCCCTAGTGCTTAATCATCATGTTTTTATGCTCAACAAAGTTGGCATGAACAAAAAATTGAAAATTAGGACAATCGAATAATGGATTAATTTTTTTGGACTAAATAACTAAAGAACTTACAGACAGAAGGAAAGTCGCGAGCCGCTAGGCGAGCGCTCTTTGTCCTTGTCAGGATATCTGCATCTAATGAGGAGCAGGTTGACAGGTAGGTTTTTTGGGGATTGGCAATAGGCGGCTAATCCCTTTTTTTTAATTCTTTAAATGGTAAAAAATGCCTAGAAATGAAGTTAAACACCTCTCACTGTTTTTGAGTAAAATTGCTCTTTATGCTCGATATGGGTATCGGCGGTATGTGGTGCGGCAGATTCCTGAAGGTAAAGATTTAAGTGCTGTGGATCTGAAGATATTGCGTGCTTATGAAGTGACTTTTAGCAGGTGGAGAAGAGGGGAACGCAAAAAGCAGGGGCTGGCTAATGTAATGTATTTGAGGTTTGGTAATACTTTTGTGTTATTGGCGACTGACGGTAAACACGAAGCTTTTGATAAGCTTGATTCGCTTCACCTGAATGAGCGACCCATTACTTTTAGTGGTTATTCAGTCGGAATCAGAAATCATAAGCCTTGTATCTCGATGCCTGAACGTAGATACAAAGCTGTCAAGAAAAAGACAACTGAAATTACTTTACATAATCACAGTAAAGTTACTCGCTGGCTGCGCTCAATTAGTCCTATGAAATTCAGGGGAGTCAATAACCAGCGATGGAAGTTGTTTAAGCAAGTCAATAAAAAAAGAAAAGCTGCGGGGCTTAAACCCATTGTTTGGGATGAAGTAAAACCGTACTAATTAAGTACATTAACAGTACTATACTAGTATCTTTTTAGTACTAATTAAGTACTAAAACAGTACTCAAAATGACTTGTAAGAATTAGTCACAATTAAGTAGCGTATTATGAGGTAGAGTTTTAGGTGAGCTATGGATACACCTAAAAATCATGCCTCAAAAACGTAAGAAGATATTCTGTATTGAATGTCAGAAAAATGTAGGTGCTAGGTTAACTAACGGATATGAAGTTTACTCACATCGAAAAGACTTAGGAGAACTACCCTTTTGGATATGTGATAAGTGTAAGAATTTTGTTGGTTGTCACCATAAGACACAAAACAGAACTAAACCACTTGGCTGTATTCCAAATCCACATATGACGCTAGCAAGAAAAGAAATTCATAAGCTTCTTGACCCAATGTGGAGACCAGATAAGAAAAAACGGCTTAGAATATATGCCGCTCTTTCAAGACATTTAGGAAGAAAGTATCACACTGCTCAATTAAGAACCATTGAAGAAGCACGAGAAGTCTATAGGCAACTATTAAAGATGAAGAGAAAAGGTGTGAACAATATATAAGCCAGACAACTATTAGTACTAAATGAGTACTAATAAAATACTATAAAAGTACTAGACCAGTATATTGGCAGTACTGAATAAGTACTAATTTAATACTTCTATATCTTACCTTCTCGCTCTAATTTTTCCTTAGCTGCTTGCAGCAACCAGGAACGCCTACTTGTACCAGTAATATTTCTGTCATCATCAATTAATTTACAGAGGTCTTGTGGTATTACCATTTGAAATTTTTTCACTTCCTCTTCCTGTTGTGAGGATGCTTTAGGAGAAGAACCACCACGTTCAATTACCTTATTTATTTTCTTGTTACTAGGTGGTTTTTGGATAGTCATACTCAACACCGTATTTAATTTATACTTATTCAATACTATTCTAGTACTTGCTTAGTACTAAATATATACTTATATAGTACTTCTAACTCATTAACAGCCTTGTTGTCTTTCGGTTTAGCTTCGCTTACTGCTAAGCCTTCAGTGTGAGCGTTAGGGAAAGCTTTTCTGTCACCAATGAAAGGGGAGATAAATTCTAATTCTTCGGTTTCTTTAATTAAAGCCGCCGCTTGTTTGTTATCGCTACCCATAGCATCAGCACGATTAATAAAACAATATGCTTTTAGATCCGGGTTTACTGTCCTTACCTCTGAGATGAGTTCATCCACCTTATCCAGTGTCCAAACATCAGGGCTTCTTGGTGGTAGTGGTATTAAAACAATATCTGCGATTGTAAGAGCTGCTCTTTGAGTTGCTGTGTCACGTCCCCCTACATCAATAATCACATCATCATAGTTAGGGGCTAGCTTCAATACTTCAACTCTGGCAGCTTTACCCGAAAGCTGAATACATGTGAGCGTTTTACTTAGTTCAGGGTAATTGTCTTCACGAGCATTCGCCCACAGCTTAGTAGTTTCTTGTTCATCACCATCAACCAAAAGAATATTCTTTTGGTCAGCAATTCTTTTAGCTGCCAAATTTACAGCAATTGTGCTTTTACCCGCACCCCCTTTGATGCCACCACAAACAATTATCATAATTTTTTACGTTCAAGTTTTAGTACTAATTAAGTACTGTTGTAGTACTGAGATGGTGTAAATAATATACTAGTTCAGTACTAAGTAAATACTTTACAACAATATAGAAAAATTGCTCTCATAACTCAAGAAAGTGAGTTAGTAAATTAATGCTGCAATCACAATGAATTCAGCAATCACAGTTAATCATGAATAAAGATACCCATTAGTGGACACTGAGAGGGATTAAGTGGGTTGGCGCTTGGTATTAACATTGCTTCTACTGGGGGAATTTTCGTAGCATCATTGATAGCAGAAGAATTTCGCCTAATGCACACAGAAGTTGTCAATCGCTACGCTCCAATTCCGGCATTAGTAATTCCGGTCTGGAGGGATTATTACTCTTCCCTTTAAGGGAAGGGCTTGAAATAAGGAATATGTTTTTTTATTTTCCCCCTTCAAGGGGAGGCTTGTATCATTAATTAATCAATTAAAAATTATTTATTTTCTCTTAAATTTTGTATGCCGGAATTTTGAATTGGAGCGTAGCGACTGACTTGAATCATAATTTACTTCAAACCCAAAGCCAAGAACAACTAATAAACAACAAAGCATCAGAAATCTGTGAAATGGTTAAAGAGTTTATTGATGAAGTTCCCATTTCTAGAAAGAAAAGACAGGAGTGCGATGAAATCCTACAAAAGATTGAAAATGCAACTGGAATTTACAAAGTAGTTGCACTGCGTTGGTTACTTCACAGAAATCATGAGGATAATCTGAAAGATTTAGGGGACACACTCAAAGAAATAAAAACAGAACTCCTAAACTTAGGAATCGATATTACAGTGACTTCACCTTTGTATACTTAGTTAGCTATATCATGTGTTATGTAGCAATTTTATTAAGTAAAACAATCCATTTTTTACTTGTTATTTTGTATCAAACACATTTCATAAATGCTTTCTGTCGTCGCTGCCCTTCCTGTTCCCAGGCTTCATCGGTCGGGGAGTCAATAACACCTAAACGGTGAAAGATTTCAAGTTGTACATCTCTTGCACCGCGACAGATGTATGTTTCGGGCTTTTCTACAAAACGGGGATGGTGACAGAATTGCGAACTATCCGTTAAAACCTGCTTCATTATCCGGCTTACAAGGTCTGGGCAAGCGTATCTCCCACGCTCATTGGTGTGAAATGGACAGGTTTCGCATTTCCGCTTCATAACCTGAGAGTTATCAATTTTCTGCATATTTCTTTTTCTCCGTTGATAAAGCCAGTCGTTCATTCAACTCAAAAGATAACTTTAAACTAAGTCTTAAATAATCTCTTTCGCTCATCTTCTATTAGTGTTTAGTCTTATTAATTAAAACAACTAACAATTGTTTTGTCTAATTTAAGCTTTAAGCCTAATAGCTTGAAGCTTAAACAATTTAATTACAAAATTACGCAAATCATATTATAAGTTGTCTGTAAATTTATCTGTTTAATCAACTGCTTATATAACCACAGTTAACCTATGCTATTTGAAAATTGCTTTACTGGTTAAAGTTTATTGCAAAATTTTATGATTTTTATTGTGTGAAAATAAGAGCTTAATTCTTCTAAATTGTCATCCTGATATCTGCTCCAAGCGATTTAACCACTGGTTAAAATGTTGACACTGCTCACGAATGGCATCCAAACCAATATCTATCGCAATCAGTGAGCCATGTAGAGGTTTTTCATATTCATTGCAAGAACGTAAAATCCGTTTCGATGGCGCAGTTAGTGGGTCATCATTAATATGTTCAGGTGATGGAAATTCCTCACGGTCTGCTTGAAGAGTTTCAACAACATCTTGCCCAAACCAAGTAGCAAATGCTTGAGGGGAGCTATACAAAAGCCCTTCAAATTCATGTACCAGTAAATTGGGGATAAAATTATTATTGTTAATATCAGCTCCCATCTGCTGTTCTAAATATGAGGCTTTCGCAAATGGGTCAATTGTATTTGGCTCGGAATCTTTACCAGGAAAATCACTGGGTAAGGCGTATAAGTCAAACATGGTAGTCACAAATGCTTTGCTGTCCTCTCGGCATTTACGATACACCTGTGGCTTTATCTTTCCATAGCTAACTACCCCTCCCTTACCTGTCTTACTAGTTCTCACTAATATGGGGTTGAGATATATTCCCTGACGCTGAAAATGGTCATACAGAACTTCCCTAACAAAAGTTTCTTCTGTCTGCCCTTCAACAAAAATATGGACTCGAATCATCTAGCAGGTCTCCCCCCAAAAATATTCATCTGCCACAGTTCTCCTAAAGAGTAGTCTGCCAGCCACTCAGCTAAATCATCCCCTTCAAGTCGTCTAAGAGACGATTTCCCCTCTGAACGGTCTACTACAATCACATCTGCTGCCTCAAACTGATTCAGGAGTTCTACTGATTGAGTAGAAACAACAATCTGCTTCTTTTTGGCTGTAGCACGCATTAAAGAGGCAAGAACAGTAATAGCATAAGGATGTAGTCCCAATTCTGGTTCATCAACCAAAATGGTGGCAGGTTGTAAATTAACAGGTTGCAAAAACACTACTGCCAAACAGATAAAACGCAAGGTGCCATCTGAAAGCAGATTAGCTTTAAAAGGGATATCCTGCCCACGTTCTACCCATTCGAGTTCGATAAAATCAGGATTTTGTGGTGCTGGACGTAAGTGAAAGTCACCGAAAAACGGAGCAACTAAACGAATAGTTTTAATAATATGCTGATACGATTGAGGATTAGTTTGACGTAGTAAATACAGAAAAGCAGCCAGATTTCGGGCATCAGGACGCAAGTAAACATTATCGTTAATAGCGTGGGGTTGCTTTACATGGGCGCTATCACTGGTGTCATGGAAGTGATAGACACGCCACTCTTGCATAACAGGCACAATATAAGGGTCAATTCCTGTACCAGTACCTTCTAAAGCTAGAGTCTCAAAGTGACCTCTACCAAGTTCCGTTTCTCCTGTTGCATTCCACCAGAAGGATTCTTTGCTGAACATGAGGCGATTATCCTGGGTTGGTTCAAGTGTTGCAAAGTAACCATTATTGCCAAAGTAAAGCTCTATCTCTAACGCTTCGGTGGTTTTGCGACCAAAATGTAATAAGGAATCAGGACTCCCCTGACGGCTAACAAACACCTGGAGGTTTTCTTCAAGAATCTGCTGCACCATCCTAAAAAAACCAATAAAGTTGGATTTACCAGCCCCGTTACAGCCAATTAGAACATTAAGTTGTGATAGCTTTAGGTCACATGAGGCAATCGACTTAAAACCTTTTAATACAATTCTTGATAGTTGTCTGGGGCTATCGGATGCCATTCGCTTCTGTTTTCCTAAAACGGTTTAAGGTTTAAATGATGTTAATGGTTCTCTCATGCAACTATAGCCATACAAAGGAAAAGTGAACATCAGCATACCAAACACCAAGCTAAAAATACCACTTTTACTTTAGTCTTTGGTTCACTCCAAACAGTTATCCTAAATTTTCATACAGATTAGAATCAAAACTCCTTATGTTATATCTCTTTGTTTAAGCATTGAAAGTATATTTTTATTGGTCAAAATATCACATTTACAGATAATATCTTGCGTATATGCTTGGGTTAATATTTTTAAATATTTATGAGTTTTATTGTGTGAAAGTAAGAGCTTAATTATTCAATAGAAACGATTTAAATTGTAAGTTAAGATATTTATTGAAAATAAACGAACTATCAATATTTTACCTAAAGAGAGTCGCTTAGGTGCTAAGCTTTCGACAAGCGTTAGAAAGAGGGTGCCATGCAAAATCCTTTACCACCTGGAACACTTGGCGGATTCACAGCAATTGGATTAGCAATTAGTAAGTTTAAAAGCGAGGCTAAAAGCAAGGAAGAAAAAGTTAGTAAAGAAGCTGAACTAGCCTATAAAGCTGCTAAAGAGTTAATTATTGACCTTCCCATTTCTAAAAGAAAAAAACAGAAATATTTTGAAGTAATGGAGAAGATTGAAGGTACTAAAGGAATTTATAAAGTAGTTGCTTTAGGTTGGCTATTAGATAAAAATCATAAGAATAAGCTAGCTAGTTTGGAGGAAGAAGAATTAAAAGATATAGCAACAAAGCTATTAAATTTAGGAATCGATATTTCAGCTACCTCACCTCTATACGAATCATTTCAACTTTAAATAAAACTAACTAATCAACTACCTAAAAATACTTATAAAAACTGCGTTTTAATGCGTGGAACATTTTATTTTTTTAGGGTTTCCACGCCTCAATTCTCTCTTATACATACTCTGTCATACACTAGAAACACTGTTTTAAAATAGGCGTATTTTAGGGCTTAAAAACACCCGATAACGATACTTATATGGCTTTTTCAGGGGAAAAACTTCCTACTATCTGGTTTAGGATAATCTTCCTGTAAGTAGGTTGGTGTTGAAAATTGTCATTAGGACAGGCAGTAGGCAATCGGCAAT
>ERZ1740062.239-NODE-239-length-39383-cov-6.914641_pt1 | contig 39383 bp, 36 predicted proteins | sample MGYA00581741_ERZ1740062 | MGnify/ENA primary metagenome ERZ1740062 (study PRJEB43018, sample SAMN04849747) | marine metagenome | isolation source: floating plastic debris | place: Pacific Ocean | collected 2008-09-01 | study: EMG produced TPA metagenomics assembly...
TCGCCACATCCCGGTGCGGCCAGCAGGTGCCGGTCTTCTTGCCCGCGAGGACGAGCGCGGTCAGCTGTTCGCAGAGTTCGCGGTTATCGCCGAATTTGAAGCGGTGCATGAGCGTTCTCCAGGGTTGGGCGAGGAACCCATCCTACGAGGGTATCACGATCGGGCGTCGATGACCGCAACGTCATAGGCCATAGGCCAAGATCTTCCGGTCCGAGGTCAGCACCGTGATCGTCTCCCGCGAGGCCTGGACGATCAGAATCCGGTCGAACGTGTCGCGATTATGACGCGGCAACCAAACGAGACCGAGGATCCCGCACAGGTGGGCCTTGGCCTCGCGCAGAGTGTCTTCGGATTGTGTTTGGTCGGATTGTATCATCAGACTGAGTTCAACGGATGTGGTTTCTATATGCAAGGATGGTTGTGGTGAGTCAGAGCCGTACCCTGCTTGTACACATTCTTATCAACACTACAGCCTACTTGGCAATTCGTGGGAACTTGAAATTTCAAGATCGCATTTAAGTAGAGTTTGCTTTAACCTTGCCTCGGTTGTGGAGTCGAATCCGATTTGAGGAGTGGAGAATATGCATAAGCAGCTTGATAGAGTCGAAAACAATCTCACACACGTTCGCAAGAAGATTTATAAGAAGCCCGAGACTTTTTGGACTTTAAAAAAGTGGGAGCATGATCGGGAATCGCTGCTTCTTGAGGTCAACGATCAAAACAAAGTCCTAAACAATGTGGAGCCAATCGTAGATCGCTGGAGATCAGAAGGCGTTGACGATGACGAATTCCAACCGACGAGAGCTGAAATCCAACTGATGGAGATTAAATCACTCGCAGAATCATGCGTGGATAGGATTCTTGCTAGGAAGGAAAGCATCCTCGCCCGAATAGGTAATGCACTAAAGGGTACAGTAGAAATTGCGGTATCTCTTGCCGCTTCTGTGATATTGTTAACTCCTCTTCAAAAGGTAATCGAATCGTCAGAGTCGAGTGGTGGTATCTTTGGGTGGTTCAAACGTGCCTTGCTTCCAGACCGAAGCTCTGAACTTTAACCAGTCACCCACCCACTCAACCCACCATGCATCGTCGGCAGATCCAGCGCCCTGAACCCATAGTGCTTTAGCCAGCGCAGGTCGGAGTCGAAGAACGCGCGCAGGTCGGGGATCCCGTACTTCAACATGGCGATGCGGTCGATGCCCATGCCGAAGGCGAAGCCCTGGTAGACCTCGGGGTCCACGCCGGCATTGGTCAGCACCTTGGGGTGGACCATGCCGGAGCCGAGAATCTCGAGCCAGTCGTCGCCCTCGCCCAGCTTCAACTGACCACCTTCCCAGGAACAGCGGATGTCGACCTCGGCTGACGGCTCGGTGAACGGGAAGTGCGAGGCGCGGAAGCGGAGTTCCACGCCGTCGACCTCGAAGAACGCCTTGCAGAATTCCTCGAGTGTCCATTTCAGCATGGCCATAGAGATGTCCTTGTCGATGGCCAGGCCCTCGACCTGATGGAACATCGGCGTGTGCGTCTGGTCGTAATCGCTGCGATAGACCCGGCCCGGCGCGATGATGCGGCAGGGGGCGCCGTTCGCCTCCATATGCCGGATCTGGACGGGCGAGGTGTGGGTGCGCAGCACGTTGCGCGGGCGGTTATCGCCCTCGGCGCGCGCCATGTAGAACGTGTCCATTTCGGTCCGGGCAGGGTGCTCGGCCGGGATGTTCAGCGCGTCGAAATTGTACCAGTCGCTGTCGATGTGCGGGCCTTCGGCGACCGTGAAGCCCATGTCGGCGAAGATGGCGGTCAACTCCTCCCAAACCTGGGAGATCGGATGAATCGTGCCTTGCGCGGCCGGGCGCGGAGAAAGGGTGACGTCCAGCCACTCGGCTTTCAGGCGTTCGTCGAGTGCTGCATCGGCCAGAGCAGCCTTACGCGCCGCGATGGCGGAGTTGATCTCGTCCTTCAGCGCGTTGAAGGCGGGGCCGGCGGTCTGGCGTTCCTCTGGCGTCATCTTGCCAAGCTCGCGCATCATCAGGGCGATCTCGCCCTTCTTGCCGAGCGCTTCGATGCGGACGCCCTCGATCGCGCCCTCGTCCGAGGCTGTGCTGATCTGGTCGAGATACTTGGCCCGGATCGGGGTCAGGTCCTGCATGGGTCGTCTCCTCGGCCAAGATGCTTAAGGGCTGGCGCGGCGCGGAAATACCATGGGGGCAGGTTAATTCAAGTGGGTGTGGTGGCCGCGATTTCGGCGAGCCCATCGCTCGTCTCAATAGGAACACCGATGGTTGCGGCAAGAACCAATGCCGTCAGGCGCGCGCCCTCGGGATTAGCGTGATAACCGTCGCGCGCATGAAGCTCATGTCCGTTCGCGATCGCGCGCTGCCAGGCGAGCGCGACTGGCGCAACGGTTGCACCTATACGCTGGGCTTGCTCGGAATAGTGCGCTCGAACAAGTTCTGTCATTGCATCGGGCGATTTCGGCATACCGGGTTCGGTGTACAGCCGGTGCCCTGCCCGTCTTGGCCAGGTCTCCTGCAGAACCGTCTTCTCGAATTGTGCTGCGTAGATCGCCATGGCATCGGCCGAGCGCTGGCGGCCCTGATGCGTTACAGGCTCCAGCGAGTGGTCCTGCAGGACGAGCATCCCCGGAACAGGCGAGCCGCGCTCCCGCGTGATGCTTTGAGCGAAGAACACAGAGTCCGACAGCTTCGCCCCGTTCGCTGTTCGGCGATGGCAATACAGGGATACGCCGGTGGCTTCTGCGATCTCGCAGACACGTCCTGGCACGTCATGCTGGCGCGTGAACGAGTTACCGACGAAAAAGACGAGGTTGTCGGGAACAGTGTTCGGGAAGCGCGCGAGTGCAGGGGTTGCGAGCCCGGCGATTGCCGCGCCCGCGAACCCGCGCCGTGTGAGCCGCGGGCTCAGCCCATCGTCTCCAGTTCGTCGATCATCGAGGAGATGAGCGAAAGTCCCTTGTCCCAGAATGCGGGGTCGGATGCATCCAGACCGAACGGTGCGAGAAGTTCGGTGTGGTGCAGCGTGCCGCCCGCTGCAAGCATGTCGAAGTACTTGTCCTGGAAGCCCGCGTCGCCTTGCTCGTAGACCGCATAGAGTGCGTTCACCAAGCCGTCGCCGAATGCGTAGGCATAGACATAGAACGGCGAGTGGATGAAGTGGGGAATGTAGGCCCAGAAGGTGTTGTACTCGGGTTCGAGGTTGATCGCCGGGCCCAGGCTTTCCGTCTGCACCGCCATCCAGATCTCGCCAAGCTGGTCCGAGGTCAACTCGCCCTCGCGCCGTGCGGCGTGGACGCGACGCTCGAACTCGTAGAACGCGATCTGGCGGACGACCGTGTTGATCATGTCCTCGACCTTACCCGCGAGCATGGTCTTGCGGGTCTGCTGATCCGGGGCGGCGTCGAGCATCTTGCGGAAGGTGAGCATCTCGCCAAACACGGATGCGGTCTCGGCCAAGGTCAGCGGCGTGCGGGAAAGCAGTTCGCCCTGTCCGGCGGCGAGGCGCTGGTGGACGCCGTGGCCAAGCTCGTGCGCCAACGTCATCACATCGCGCGGTTTGCCGAGGTAGTTGAGCATGACATAGGGGTGAACGTCGGTCACGGTCGGGTGCGCGAAGGCACCAGGCGCCTTGCCCGGTTTCACGGCGGCGTCGATCCAGCCCAGGTCGAAGAACGGCTCGGCCAGTTCGGCCATCTTCGGCGCGAAGCCGGAATATGCGTCGAGCACGATCTTGCGGGCCTCTGGCCACGTGACGGTGCGGTCATCCGATTCCGGAAGCGGCGCGTTGCGGTCCCAGTACTCCAGCTTGTCCAGTCCCAGCCACTTGGCCTTCATCGCGTAATAGCGGTGAGAAAGCTTGGGGCAGGCGGCCTGAACAGCCTCGCGCAGTGCGTCGACCACTTCCGGTTCAACCTGATTTGACAGGTGGCGACCGTAGTCTGACGCGGGCATCTTGCGCCAGCGGTCCTCGACTTCCTTCTCTTTGGCAAGCGTGTTGGTGATGCGCGTGAACAGGCGAATGTTCTCGGCCATGCCCTTGGCGACCGCGCGGCCACCGAGTTCGCGACGGGACCGGTCGGTGTCGGAGAGCAGATTCAACGTGGCTTCCAGGCCGAGCGGTTCGTCCTCGCCCTCGACGTCGAATTGCAGCCCTGCCATCGTCTCGTCGAACAGCCGGTTCCAGGCGGTCGCCCCGACCACGGACTGGTCGTGCAGGAATTTCTCCAGTTCGTCGGAAAGCTGATAGGGCTTCAGCGCGCGCAATCGATCCAGCCAGGGTTTGTAGCGCGCCAGCGTGTCGGAAGATGCAAGCCGGTCCTTCAACCAGTCTTCCTCAACGCGGTTCAGTTCAAGCGTGAAGAACACCAGTGGTTGCGTCAGATCTGTGACGCGCACCTGTGCATCGCCCATGAACTTGGCGCGTTCGGGATCTTGAGTGTTCTGCTGATAGAGCAGCCCAGCATAGGACATGATGCGCCCGAGAACGCGATCGATATCCTCGTATTCCGCAATACAGGCGGCAAGTCCGTCACCATCCAAGTCCTCCAACTTGCCTTCGTAGGTCTCGGAGAACGTCTTGCACGCAGCGGCGGTCGTCTCGAAATCCGCCTCGAGCTCCGGCGCATCCAGTCCCTTGTAGAGGTGCGTCAGATCCCACTCTGGCAGATCGCCAAGATCGACAACGGCACCCCCGTCAGCGGCCGGTAGGAAGACAGCAGGACGTGAATGCAGAAGATCGCGCATTTGGGACACCTCTCGTTTGCGTTGCCCCCACGAACTAGGCGTTTCCGTCCCCTGCGGAAAGGTCACGCAAGGTCACAGTCTTATGCAATTGCGCGCTTGCGGGACTGCTTGTCCGTCCGATCGGTCGGGTGGTGTGGATCAGGTTCGAACGCCGGGTGCCGGTTCGTCTGTTCCTTCCGGGGCTTGATACTCCGGGGCATCCTCGCGGCGGCGCAGGATGATGTCTCCGTTCGGCAGGACCTCGGGCATATGGTAGTTGTGCGGGTCGCCGACGCCTTCGAACTCGTCGAGATAATCAAAGGTCTCGTCGAGCGAGGGTTTCAAGTCTTCCATGAACTTGCGGAAGGTCTTGTCCAGTTCCTGGGGGAGCTTGAGTTCGGGAATCGATTGCGCGCTCGCAGGCGCGCAGACGGCGAGCATCGCCGCGCAAAGGCATGTTCGGACCAGTTGGGACATCGCGATCCTCCACTCATCTGAGCACAACGTGAGGACGAAACCACGACATGACAAGACCGAGGCGCTGGATCGCACAAAAGAAAACCGCCCCGGCGCGAGGCACCGGAGCGGTTTCCATTGTTTCAGTCGCGATTACTTCGACAGCGTAATCTCGACGCGACGGTTCAGAGGCTCGCGAACGTTGTCGCCAGTCTGACGTGCAAGCTGGTTTTCGCCGCGGCCAGCCAGTGTCATCGCACCAGATGGAATGCCACGGTCGACAAGACCCTGAGCAACGCGGCGTGCGCGGCGCTCGGACAGACCCTGGTTGTAGTTTGTCGAACCAACGGTATCGGCGTGTCCAACCAACGACAGGGCGGTTGCGCCCATCGACTGAACAGCCGTCACAACTTCGTCCAGCGTCGCACGAGCACGGTCCGTCAGGTTCGTGCGGTTGAAGCCGAAGTAGACGATGTAGTTGGCATCGACGGCCGGTCCGCACGCTGCGAGCGCCTCGTCCAGCAGAGCCTTGGCGTCGGCTGGTGTGATGCAGTAGGTCTCGCCGCCACGCAGGGCTTCGAGGTACTGATCCCACATTGCCTGTGCACGGGCGCAAGCCTCGGGACGCTCGGCCTTGTTGTCGTTGATCGTTGCCACGACGCCTTCGTAGAGCGACGCAGCTTCACCACCGACCCCAAGCTGATCGGGAGCCCACGGTGCAGGAGCCGTACCAGCTTCTGCCTGCTTCGCCTTGGCGATGTAGGCTGTCGAGTTCCGCCAGCGAACGTCCTGGAACGCCGCGCGACGACCGACTTCGGTATATTCCTTAGCCAGTGCACCCTCGAAGCCCGGTCCCCCATGATCGGCCTTGAGATAGCGCTCGGCACCGAACGTCGCGCCAAGCGACGATCCGGGTAACTGGGTGCAGCCAGCGAGAGCAATCGCCGCCGTGCCCAGCAACAAACGAGTTACAGTCTTCATCCCTCTCTCCGTTTTCCGGTCGGACACACGTTGATCGCGTGCCCTCGATTGCTTGCTGCCGGTGTTACCCGGCACACCCTTTTTCCCTGACACGAATGGCCGTTAAGCACAATCGTTCAACCAGCGATTTCCGCTCCTGATCAGCACTTTATCGACGCAGGTGCACATAAACAACAGTCTGATCTCTTGGTTTAAGACCGATTTTACCCGGCGGAACGATCAAACTTCGGACCAAAGCGTACCTGACTTCGCCGCGGATCGCACGGCAGCCGATCGGGTCGGTTGTCGTTTGATGGCGCCGAAAAACCGACGATCATGGACCAAAACGTTAACGTTTCTATGTGCGGGAAACGGGCTGTTTATGGCCGATCTACTCGCAGCAAAAGATGATGAGGCCGTTGAATTAAAAAGGCTCCGCGCTCGCCAGACTGTGTCAGGTCGATGTGTTCGCCACGGTGTTCGATGCTTGGCCGACGGAAACGGACCATGTGTCGCGTTCGATGCCCATAGCGTCAAAACGGTACATATACAGGGCTTGGCAGGTGAAAGGCGTTCTGCAGCGGACAAATTGCCTCCATTTCGACCAATTTCGCTGAGAAATTCGACCTCGATGCGTCGTTCAGTGACAGAAAATCAACCTGGATGCCTTTTGATATGTTGGAACCGCCCCGGAATCGGACAGAAACGATGGATGCACGAATCCTTCTCGCAGACGACGACGCACAGGAACGGCGCTACATTTCGGCCGTCCTGACGGCGTCCGGGTACACAGCGCATAGCGTTGGGTGCGGTAAAGATGTCGTTCCAAGACTAAAGGACGACGGCGCAGAAAAGATCGATCTGGTCTTGCTGGACCTGCACATGCCGGACATGGACGGCATACTCGTTCTCAAGGCAATGCGCGATGCCGGTCTCCAGACGCCGGTGATCGTAATGACGTCTGATGGCTCGGTCTCGCGCGCCGTGGAAGCGATGCGGGCCGGTGCCAACGATTTTCTGATCAAACCCGTCGGCCCCGAGCGATTGGACGTTTCGATTCGGAATACGCTTGCCATGTCGGATTTGTCGTCCGAGGTGCGGCGCCTTTCAAAGACCGAAGAAAACCGCCTGTCCTTCGAGGAACTGGTGTCGGTCGCTGCATCGACTCGCGATGCGATCGCGATGGCGCGGCGTGCGGCGCGCTCGGACATTCCGATCCTGATCGAAGGCGAATCCGGTACCGGCAAGGAAGTGTTCGCGCGGGCCATTCATGGCTCGAGCGAGCGGGCAGGGTCGCCATTTGTCGCGGTGAACTGCGGTGCGCTTCCGGCGCAGCTGGTTGAGTCGATCCTTTTCGGGCACGAGAAGGGGGCCTTCACGGGCGCGACCGAGAAGCGCATTGGCCGTTTCCAGGAAGCGAGCGGCGGAACTCTGTTCCTCGACGAAGTCGGAGAATTGCCGCTTGATGCACAGGTCAAGCTGTTGCGCGCAATCCAGACGGGCGAAGTCGATCCCGTCGGTGCGACGCAACCGGTCAAAATCGATATTCGGTTGATTTCCGCAACGAACCGGGATCTGGCCGAGATGATCGGCATCGGCGGGTTCCGCGAAGATCTGTATTACCGGTTGAGCGTTTTCCCGCTGAAATTGCCGCCGCTGCGCGAACGGCGAGAGGATCTTCCTGGTTTGGCGCGGATGTTCCTCAAGCGCTTCGCTGCAGCGGAAGGTGTAGGCGTCGAGGGCTTTACGCAATCGGCTATGGAAGCGATCGCCCATGCCGAGTGGCCCGGGAACGTGCGGCAGCTGGAAAACACGATCCACCGCGCCGTTGTCATGGCGGACAGTCCGCTGATCCGGCCGACGGACCTGCACGGGATCAATGCGCCGGCTCAGAAACCGCTCGGAACCTCGCTGCGGTCGGATCGGATCGGTCAAGCCGTGCAGACCGCGGACATCGTCGAGTCACCCAAGGATCCGCTGATCAAAGACGACGGCCATATCCGGCGTCTGCTAGACATCGAGGCCGAGGCGATTGCCAAGGCTCTCACGATCTATCGAGGCCGTATGAGCGAGACGGCGCGCCGTCTGGGAATCGGTCGGTCCACGCTTTATCGCAAGATCGACGAGCTTCAGATCGACAAACGCGATGCCTGAGCAAAGCTTCATTCAAAGCGCGCGACGGTCAGAGTGTCAGGTCGATCGAGACCGGAAAGTGATCGGACGCGCTCAGCAGATCTGATTTCAACCCGGTGTCGTCAAAGCACTCCTGATCGTTGAAGGGGTGCCAGATCCGCCAATCCGGTGCGCTCGGATCAGCGAAGCCCGGTGTAAGCATTATAAAATCGAGCAAGGCGTTGAGGTATGTCTTGGTATCGCGATTGTAGAACCGCGCCGTCGATGGCCGATCCGAGTAGGGCGGCTTTCCCCTGCGGCCGAACGGGTTGCGCAGGATGCGGTCGGGATCGGCGACGGATCCCATGACGATCTCGACACCCGATCGTCCAAATACACGCTCATACTTGTCCTGACCCGGACCATCATTGAAATCGCCCAGCACCATCACGTCGTCTCCGCGGTCGAAATGATCGTCGATGCGCTCTCTCAACCAGGCGCATTGTGCGAGCTGTTTGCGGCGGTTTCGGAGAGAGATTTTCTGCACCGCTTCCGGGGTTTCAGCACCATGCGGCGCCTTGGACTTCGCGTGCACGCCGATCATGCGAAACACCCGGCCCGAGGTCAAATCGGTGACATCAGCTTCGAGAGGCGGCTTCGAGAACCGGTGGAGGTCAATCTCGCCGTCTCCGTCCAGATCTAACGGGAAGGAACTGTCGAAGCGCGGAGCCTCACGCCAATTCGTTGAAAGATCCGCAGCCTCCGGATCCAGTGGCTGACCGAGCGGACGATGCTCGGCACTGAAGACCGCAGGATCGAACAGCAGCGTGATCTCTTGCTCCGTACCGCTTTGAAACCCGGTCAGGGCGCGAGATTGCCGCAATCCAAATTGTGCTGAAAACCGTTCAAGCGCTGTGACCGAACTGCGCTTCGATCCGGTATCGGGTGCCTCGATGATGCAAAAGAGATCGGCATCGATCCGGCGCAAGACAGCAGCAATCGCATCGGCTTGGCGCGCGCGCGTGATGTCATGCATGGCGGACCATCCATCATCGAGCTGAAGATTATTATCCTGATCGAACAGTGCAGTGAACCAGCAGACGTTCCACGTCGCGATCCGCCTGCGCGTTCCCATCATGCTTGTCCCGGTCTACCGAACCATGCCGAGGGCCGAGAGATAAAGGTCCAGCAGAGCCTCCTCCTCCTCGCGTTCCTCGGTCGGTTTCTTGCGCAGGCTGACGATCTTGCGCAGCGTCTTGGCGTCAAAACCGTTTCCCTTAGCCTCGGCGTAGACTTCCTTGATCTGCTCGGCGACTTCTTTCTTTTCCTCTTCCAGACGTTCGATCCGCTCGACGATGGCCTTGAGCTGGCCGGCGGCAACAGTGGTGGTCGAGACGGTTTCGTCGGTCATGAAGTGCTCCGGTTGGCGGGTCGGCAGGAATGCGGCCGGCGGCTTATAGGTCCGCCGCGCGCCGCCCGCAAGCCGTCAGCTATTCTTGTCCGCCGTCGAAGATCATGCGCTCGTCGACCGGTGCCACGCGCAGGATATTTGTTGTCCCGGGTCGGTTGAATGGCACACCTGCCGTCACGATGATCCGGTCGTCTTCCGCTGCCAGACCATACTGGCGACACGTGCGCGAGGCCTGCACGACGGCGAGCTTGAAGCGTTCAACCTCGGGCGTCTGGACGCAGTGCAGACCCCAGGAAAGGGCGAGGCGTCGTGCTGTCCCGGCAATCGGTGTCAGCGCGACGATCTGAATGACCGGGCGCTCACGTGCCGCCAGAAGCGCAGTGGTGCCGGAGTGGGTGAAACAGCAGATCGCCTTCACGTCGGTCGCTTCTGCAACCTGCCGGGCTGCGGCTGCAATCGCGTCCGAGACTGATTCCCGCGGCAATTCAGGGCTGATCTCGATCGACTCGCGGTATTGCGCATCGCTTTCGACGTTGCGGGCGACGTTGTCCATCATCGCGACGGCTTCGATCGGGTACTTTCCTGCTGCACTTTCGGCCGAGAGCATCACGGCATCGGCGCCGTCGTAGATCGCGGTCGCCACGTCCGAAACCTCGGCACGGGTCGGCTGCGGGTTCTCGATCATACTCTCCAGCATCTGGGTCGCGACGATGACCGGCTTCGCGCTCTTGCGGCAGGCCCGGATCATCCGTTTCTGGATCGGCGGAAGCTCCCAACTCATCATCTCGACGCCCAGATCGCCGCGCGCGACCATGATGCCGTCGCTGGCATCAAGGATCTCGTCAAAGCGGGCGACCGCAGCCGGTTTCTCGACCTTGACCATGATGGCGACCGGGTCGCCTTCCAGCAGCTCGCGCGCCTCGTAGACGTCTTCCGGCTTCTGCACGAAGCTGAGCGCCAGCCAGTCCATGCCCAGGCCGCGTGCGAAGGCAAGGTCGGCCCGGTCCTTCTCGGTCAGCGCCGCCAGCGGGAGGACGACATCGGGCAGGTTGACACCCTTGTTGTTCGAGATCGTGCCGCCGACGATCACCTCGCACTCAGCCGATTCCGGATCGCACGTCAGGACCTTCAAACGGATCTTGCCGTCATTGACCAGAAGCGTGGCACCGGGCTCGAGCGCTGCGAAGATCTCGGGATGCGGCAGGCAGACCCGGTCCACCGACCCGGGGGCGTCGTCCAGATCGAAGCGGAAACGGGCGCCCTGGTCCAGTTCGGCCGAGTCGGTGCTGAACTTGCCGACACGCAGCTTCGGGCCCTGAAGGTCCACCAGAATGCCGATCGGGCGTTCCAGCTCCATTTCAATTTCGCGGATCAACCGGTGGCGCTCACGCACATCGTCGTGGGTGCCGTGGCTCATGTTCAGGCGAAACACGTCCACCCCTGCGATGAAGAGCTTCTTCAACATCTCGCGCGATGAGGACGCCGGGCCGACCGTCGCGACGATTTTGGTGTTTCTTTCCCTGCGCATAGTGCCCCCGTTGCCCGATCGGTTCTGATCCGGGCGCCTTATCGCGTCCCGGCGTGACAGTTTCAACCAATGGCTGACTAATATTGTTGCAAGCTTGCCACGGGGCGTCGCGGGTTTTAGGTGACGCATTCCACTGAGAAGGCTCCAATGACCGAATTCCCCCCGATCGAACGGATCGCCGCGTCCGGCGAATCTCATGACCTGTCCGGATTGGTCCTGGTGTGTGACCATGCCTCGAACGTTGTGCCGCCGGACGTCGCGCCGCTCGGCCTGCCGCCCGAGGATATGGGACGCCACATCGCGTTCGACGTCGGTGCGGCGGGTGTGACACGGGGCCTGGCGGAGCGGTTGGATTGTCCTGCGGTGTTGTCGACCTGGTCGCGGTTGGTGATCGATCCGAACCGGGGCGCCGACGATCCCACACTTGTGATGAAGCTGTCGGATGGTGCGATCATTTCCGGCAACCGGGACGTCGGACGGGACGAGACCGCGCGGCGGTTGGAGACACTTTACTGGCCCTATCACCACGCCATCGACGCTGAACTGGACATCGTGGGGTCCGCAGCCGTGCTGGTCTCGGTCCATTCGTTCACGCCGCAATTCCGAGGGCGGCCGACGCGACCCTGGCATATCGGTCTTCTTTGGGACCACGATGATCGTTTGGTGGCGCCGCTGCTGGACGAACTGCGCGCCGAGGGCGATCTGTTCGTCGGCGACAACGAACCCTATTCTGGTCAGCTCGCGGGCGATTGCATGTGGATGCACGGGACCAAGCGTGGCATCCCGCACGTGCTGATCGAGATCCGCAATGATCTGATCGCCGACAGTACCGGCGAGGATGACTGGGCCGAACGGCTCGCGCCCATCTTGCGCCGGGCGATTGTACGGATGCGCGGCACATCCTAGATACGCCGCATCAGCGAACAGGAGAGACGATGAGCGACCTGGACCAGACCGCCCTTGAAGCCGCCGTATTTCGCAAGCTGCGCGATCACCTGCGGGAGCGCACAGATGTGCAGAACATCGACCTGATGAACCTGAGCGGCTTCTGTCGCAACTGTCTCAGCCGCTGGTACTCCGAGGCCGCAGCCGAGCAGGGCGCCGAGATCGGCAAGGACGCCGCGCGCGAAATCGTCTATGGCATGCCGTATGATGACTGGCGCGAGAAGTATCAGACCGAGGCAACTGACGCTCAGAAATCTGCCTTTGAAAAGGCCGATACCGGGCATTGATCCCCGCAGTCGTTCTGCGGTGGGGTCGGGCATCAGATGATCCGTGTCACCGATACAATCGGGATCGAGGATTGGGAGATCACCGAGACCTTTGCGCGTGCCTCGGGTCCCGGCGGACAGAATGTCAACAAGGTCGAAACCGCCGTGGTGCTGCGGTTCGAGGCTGACCGGTCACCAAACATTCCCCCGGACGTCAAAGTACGGCTCAGACGGCTTGCGGGGCGTCGGTGGACCAATGACGGCGCGGTCATCATCCAGGCGGACAAGCACCGAAGCCAGGTGCGCAATCGCGAAGATGCCGTGGCGCGGCTGGTGGAACTGATCCGCAAGGCAACTGAGCGCCCGAAGAAACGCATCCCGACGCGCCCGACACTTGGGTCGAAGCGCCGCCGTATGGATGCCAAGACCCGGCGAGGTGCGGTTAAGGCCGGACGTGCCAAACCGGCGTCGGATGATTGAGCGGACCCGGCTCTCGGGTCGGTCCGACGCTACTCGCGGCGAGACTTCACTCAGTAATCCCAGGTGTTGTTCTTGACGAAGAAGAAGCCGTGATTCTCGAAGTTCGGTAGCGGACCATAAAAGCTTCCGAAGTTCTTCATCCACTCAAGCTTGAAGTTGTTCCGCCACATCGCGGCGATCAGATCCGCGTCGGTGATGCCCCACTGCCAGTAGTTGTGAGCATCGCGGTAGGTCTTGTCGAACAGTGGATGCTTCTGGTCGAGCTTGTCGAACAGCTCGTCGATCCGTTTGTCGACCCGCACGCCGGCGTCATTGGTGCCGCCCGGCGTGTTTCGCAGGTATTCGTCCTTGCCCAGATCGATCAGGCGCTGCGTCTGTTGCGAGCCGGTCCATTGCTGATTGTAGACGACGAAGAGCCGCGTCTTCGGCGCGTACATGTCGATGATCTCATCCCAGTCGGGCTTCGCCTGATGAACCAGCATGTCGTAAAGGATGATCGCATCGACACCGGGGATCTGGTCGACGGTGTCCTGATAACCGATCTCGCCGGTTACGAACTGCAGGTTGGGGTAGAGCCTGGATCGTTCCTCGGCGATTTTTGTGACATGCGTATCGACGACATAGGCCCGTTCGATGTTGAAGGACATCAGCGCTTGGTACGAGTACCCGGCATTGACGCCCCAACAAGCGCCGAGATCGGCGAAGGACCGGACGCGATAGGTCTCGAAGGCGTCCATGATCATGCGTCCCTTGTTCGGAACGATCGGCTTGTGAAGCTCTGACTTGCCTTCGATTTCCATCAGCATCCGGGGGGCCTCCTGATCAAGCGGGGTTCCCAGAACTGATAGGAAGGCTTTGGTTAAACCTTGTTTAAAGTCACCCGTGATGGCTCGGAGGTCCAATCCGTGCGGATGAAACGCTGAGGCTGCGCACCATTTATCCCTTGACCGCATCCATCGCTTTGGCGAAGCGCTCGAACAGATAGAAACTGTCCTGCGGGCCGGGCGACGCCTCGGGGTGATACTGCACGGAAAAGACCGGTTTGTCCGTGCAGCGCAGACCGCAATTCGTGCCGTCGAACAACGAGACGTGGGTTTGGATCACGCCGTCGGGCAGGCTATCGGCATCCACGGTAAAGCCATGATTCATCGAGGTGATTTCGACCTTGCCGGTTTCGAGATCCTTGACCGGATGGTTTGCGCCATGATGGCCGGTCGACATCTTCTTGGTGTCGCCGCCGAGAGCCAGCGCCAGCATCTGGTGACCCAGGCAGATGCCGAACACAGGCTTTCCTGCGTCGATCACGCTCTGGATCATCGGGACGGCATAGGTTCCGGTCGCTGCGGGATCGCCCGGGCCATTCGAAAGGAACACACCATCGGGATTGTGGGCCAGCACATCTTCCGCCGTGGCAGTCGCGGGCATCACCGTCACGTCGCACCCGGCCGACGCGAGGCACCTCAGGATCGTGCGCTTGGCGCCGAAGTCGACGGCGACGACCTTGTAGCGCGGCGCGGTCTGTTTCGGGAACCCTTCGGGCCAGGCCCAGCGCATCTCGTCCCAGCGGTAGCTCTGCGCACAGGTCACGTCTTTTGCCAGGTCCGAGCCATCGATTGACGGAAATGCCTGGGCCGCTGCCACCAATGCGTCGGTATCGATCCCTCCGTCCTGCGCATGTGCAATCGCGACATGCGGCATCCCCTGATCCCGGATCAGGCGCGTCAGACGCCGCGTGTCGATGCCAGAGATGCCGACCCGTCCCGTGCGGGCAAGCCAGTCCGACAAGTGACGCGTCGCGCGCCAGTTCACCGGATCGGTGACGTCCCACTTGACGACCATCCCCAGGGCGACCGGATCCGCGGTTTCTTCGTCCTCGGCATTCGCACCGACATTGCCGATGTGCGGGAAGGTGAAGGTGACGATCTGTCCGGCATAGGACGGATCGGTCATGATCTCCTGATACCCGGTCATCGCAGTATTGAAACAGAGTTCCGCGGCCGCTGTTCCGACGGCTCCGAACCCCGTGCCGCGCAGGACGGTACCATCCGCCAAGGCAAGTGCTGCCGTCAGGGTGCGGGTTGGCGCGAAGATTTCTGCGAAGGGAGCAGCCGTGCGGTCCATGAGAGATACCTTCCGTGCGGATGTCGGTCTCTGGGCCCGAGGAAGATGACAGAATCGCAACACGGACCGCGCGCACGCTAGGCATCGGACCGGACCCGGTCAAGACTTGAGGGAAATAATATTACCTTTTGATTCCAATATCTTAGCGCCTGACACCCGTGTTGATGCTGCCAGAGACCGTGTGCTAGGGTCCGCGCCCACTGCCGCAAGAGTGCGGTGCAACAAATGGGGGCTCCATGCGAGACCGGCTTTCGGAAGCCGTCAAGGACGCTATGCGGAACAAGGACAGCATTCGCCTGTCGACCCTGCGTCTGATGACGGCCGCGCTGAAGGATCAGGACATCGCCAAACGGACCGGCGACGGCAACGGTGCCCTGTCCGATCAGGAGATGACGACGCTGTTCGCCAAAATGGTCAAGCAGCGCGATGACTCGATCAAAGCCTACGAGGAAGCGGGGCGGATGGAACTGGCCGAGCGCGAGAGGGCCGAGCAAAAGGTCATCCGCGAGTTTCTCCCAAGGCAGCTCAACGAAGATGAAGTTGATGCCGCGATCCGCAAGGCTGTCACCGACACCGGTGCCGAGAGCCTGCGTGACATGGGCAAGGTCATGGGCACGCTGAAAGCCGCCTATGCCGGACGGATGGACTTCGGTCAGGCCGGTGCCCGGATCAAATCCATCCTCGGCTGATCGGCGAGCGCGACGGAGCAAAGATGAACGACAGTGCCACCGACGAAGCGCAGCGGCAGTATGTCCGGGCGCGCGAGGTCATCGGGCGAGGCAAGCAAGCCATGGCCGAAGGGCACCGTTTGCTGCGCCAGCTCTCCGGCAAGATCAAGCACGCCCGCACACGCGGACAGATCAATCAGCAGATCTGGGATTGCGAGAAGCTGAACGGGCGGCGCGAGATGTTCTTCAGCCAGTCCGGGCAGGATGCGTTCCTCGACGAGCGGGTCTTCAAAGGCAAGCGCGAGGGGACTTTCGTCGAAATCGGTGGATATGATGGGATCACCGGGTCGAACTGCCTGTTCTTCGAATTGTTGCGTGGCTGGAAAGGCCTGCTGGTCGAGCCGTCTCCGACGTTCTTCAGAAAAGCCTCGGCGTTTCGCAAGGCGACGTGCCTTCAGCTTGCGCTGTCCGATGAAGACGGCGAGGCAGAATTCCTCGACGTGCAGGAAGGCTACAGCCAGATGTCGGGGCTGACGGATAGCTACGACACGAAGCTGCGTGAGACGGTCGAAAGCGATCCGCGCCACAAGGGTGAACTGATCAAGGTGAAAACCAAGACGCTGCCGGCCATTCTGGACCAGAACTTCCTGAAGGAAATCGACTATATCTCGCTGGATGTCGAAGGTGGGGAAATGGCCGTCCTGTCGACGTTTCCGTTCGACCGCATCAAGGTGACGGCATGGACGGTCGAGAACAACACCGGCGGCACTGACATACCGAACCTGATGCGCGAAAAGGGCTATCAGCGGGTCGAGGCACTGGGCGTCGACGATGTCTATGTGTTGAGCGACTGACGTCGCCAATCATGACCGATCAATCCGATCCCAAGGGTGAACTGACCCTCCGCGCCGTTGCAATGCCCAGCGATGCGAATGTTGGTGGCGACATGTTTGGCGGATGGTTGATGGGGATGATGGATCTTGGCGCGTCGGTGATTGCCCGTCAGCGCGCGCGGTGCCGTACAGCAACTGTCGCGTGTCACCGTATCGATTTTCTCGCGCCCGTGCGCGTCGGTGATCTGGTTTCGAACCACGCATGGCTGATCGGCGAGGGCCGGAGTTCGATGCGGATCGGGGCCGAGGTCTGGGTCCGGCGAGAAATCTGGGGGGATCCCGAACGCGTGGCTGAGGCTGAGTTTACCTTTGTTGCCCTGACCGAGGGCGGCACCTCCCGGCCATTGCCGACGCAGGAACAGCGCACCTGACGGATTGCGCCCGGCGCATCATCGGCCTATTTACGCGCCAACCTGTCCGGGAGACGAACTAAGTGAACTGGATCACCGATTACGTGCCCTCGAAGATCAAGTCGATCTTCACGCGGCGCGACATGCCCGAAAACCTGTGGGTGAAGTGCGAGTCCTGCGGACAGATGCTGTTTCACCGCGAGTTGACGGCGAACTTGAACGTCTGCCCTGCCTGCAACCATCACATGGCGATCACTCCGCGCGACCGTTTCAGGGCGCTCTTCGATGGTGGGGTGTTCGTCGAGATCGAGGTCGATGAACCGCTGGCCGATCCGCTGCAGTTCCGGGACGAGAAGCGCTATACCGACCGCATGCGCGACGCACGCCGAAAGACTGGCGAGACCGAAGCGATGCTGGTCGCACAGGGCCAGATCTTCCAGCTCGAGGTCGTCTGCGCCGGACAGGACTTCAGCTTCATGGGCGGGTCGATGGGGATGGCCGTCGGCAACGCTCTGCTCAAGGCCGCCGAGACCGCCGTAGCGCATCGCGCGCCGTTGGTGGTCTTTGCTGCCGCCGGGGGCGCGCGCATGCAGGAAGGTATTCTGAGCCTGATGCAGATGCCGCGCACGACCATTGCCGTCCAGATGATGCGCGAGGCGAAGCTACCGTTCGTTGTAGTGTTGACCCATCCGACCACCGGTGGCGTGACTGCGTCTTATGCGATGCTGGGCGATGTGCATCTGGCCGAGCCGGACGCGCTGATCTGTTTCGCCGGTCCGCGCGTGATCGAGCAGACGATCCGCGAACAATTGCCGGAAGGTTTCCAGCGCTCGGAGTATCTGCTGGAGCACGGCATGATCGACCGGGTCGTCAGTCGCGGCGATATGCGCGAGGAACTCGGCCGGTTGCTGCGCTTGCTGATGCGCAAGCAGCCGATGAAACACGGTGATCTGCCACCGCCAAGTGCCGATCCGGAACCGGAAGAAACGGCGCCTGCCACGGATGCGACGGAGGCCGTCACGCCGGACGGTGACGAGACAGCCAGCGATCCGGCGGCTCCCACCGAGAAAACAGTCTGAGGGCAGTCCGGCTATGAAGGACACCGTGACAAGCGACGTGGTGCTCGAACGCCTTCTGGCGCTGCATCCGAAGAAGATCGACCTCGTGCTCGACAGGGTCTGGCGGCTGCTGAATGCGGTTGGAAATCCGGAACGTAATCTGCCGCCCGTGGTGCACATCGCCGGGACGAACGGTAAGGGATCGACCCAGGCGATGATCCGAGCCGGGCTCGAGGCGGCGGGGCATAGCGTGCATGCCTACACGTCGCCTCATCTGGTGCGCTTTCACGAACGCATCCGGCTTGCGGGAACGCTGATTGACGAGGACGAGCTGTCCGCGATCCTCGAGGAATGTGAAGTTGCGAATGGCGGGGAACCGATCACCTTCTTCGAGATTACAACGGTCGCCGCCCTGCTCGCGTTCACCCGGCACTCAGCGGATTACACGTTGCTGGAGGTTGGGCTTGGCGGGCGGCTGGATGCAACGAATGTGATCGACCGGCCCAAGCTCTGCGTGATCACCCCGGTCTCGCTCGATCATCAGCAATTCCTCGGAGAAACAGTCGCGGAGATCGCGGCGGAGAAGGCCGGGATCCTGAAACCCGGCGTGCCCTGCATTGTCGCGGCACAGACCGACGCCGCGCGCGAGGTGATCGAGGCCCGCGCGGCCGAGATTGGCGCGCCGCTGCGTATCAGTGGGCAAGACTGGACGGTTCATACCGAACATGGGCGGCTAGTCTATCAGGACGAGCACGGGTTGCTGGATCTCGATGCACCCGCTCTGCCGGGCGCGCATCAGATCCAGAACGCGGGAACCGCGATCGCGGCCTTGCGGGCGATGGGACTTCCAGACGCTGCCGCTCAAGCAGCGCTGACAAAGGCAGAATGGCCCGCACGTATGCAGCGTTTGCGCGCCGGTCCTTTGGTCGACCTGTTGCCCACGAAGATCGAACTTTGGCTTGATGGTGGACACAATGCGTCAGCGGGCGAGGCGAGCGCGGCGGTGATGGACGACTGGCATGTCCGCAACCCGCGTCCGGTGCATCTGGTGTGCGGGATGCTCGACACGAAGTCGGCCGAGGATTTCCTTGGCCCTCTGACACCGCGGACCACCTCGGTTCGGACAGTACCTATTCCGAATGCGGAAGCGTCCTTTAGTGCCGAGGATCTGGCGGCTCTCGCCGGTGGCATGGCGCAACCCGTCGCATCGGTTGAAGTGGCGCTTCGGCAAATTGCGGCGGGCGCGGACGTGCCAAGCCGCGTCCTGATGTGCGGGTCGCTCTATCTGGCCGGACACATCCTCGCACTCAACGCCTGACCGACCGACGCGTACCTTTCTAGGTGTGGGATTTCGGATGGCACCGCGCTGTCCCGGACGTGATCCGGGACCGCTTCGAAGCCGTCCAGACGGTCCCGGGTCAAACCCGGGACACAACGGCGCTTAGGCTTCGTCCTCTTCCAGTTCCTCGGGCAGCGCGAGGTTGAGAACGATCGCGATCAGCGCGGCAGGCAGCAGTCCCGACGTTGCCATGATCCGCAGTGTCTCCGGCAAGTACTGTACCGCCTTCGGGTCCAATTGCAGCCCAAAGCCCACGGACAGCGAAATGGCGAAGATCACCATGTTGCGCCGGTTCCAGTTGACGTCCGCCAGCATCCGCGCGCCCGCGGCCGCAACCATACCGAACATGACGATGACGCCGCCGCCCAGAACCTCGATCGGGATTGTGCGCACAACGGCACCGACCTTTGGGACGAGTCCGCAAACAATCAGGAAAATCGCGCCGATTGTCACGACATGGCGGCTCATCACACCGGTCATCGCGACCAACCCGACATTCTGACTGAACGACGTGTTCGGCAGACCGCCGAAGACCCCTGCCAGGGCCGAGCCGACACCATCAGCAAAGGTCGCTCCTTCGATTTCGGTGTCCGTCGCCTCGCGCCCCGCACCGCCCTTGGTGATGCCCGAGACGTCCCCGACAGTTTCAACCGCCGAGACAAACGACATCATGCAGAAACCGATGATCGCGGCGGTGCTCAACTCGAAACCGTACTTGAACGGCACGGGCAGGGCGAAGGCCGCGGCGCGATCCCAACTCGTCCCGATCGAGTCGAAGGTCACCATGCCGACCGCCAGACCATAAAGATAGCCTGCCAGGATGCCGACCAGCACCGCCGAAACCGACAGCATGCCGCGCGTGAAGAACTTCAGCAGCAGCGTCACAGCGATGACGACGATTGCTGCCGACCAATTCAGCAAACTGCCATATTCCGGCTTGTCATAGGCCGGGATACCGCCCGCCGCGTATTGGATGCCGACCTTGACCAGATAAAGCCCGATCATCAGCACCACGAGCCCGGTCACCAGCGGGGGAAGTGCGAACCGGATGCGGCCGATAATCAGGCCCAAGGCTCCGTGAAAGATGCCACCCACGATAACGCCCGCGAAAACGGCGGAAAGTGCGTCGACGCCCTTGCCTGCGACCAGCGGGATCAGGATCGGGATAAAGGCAAAGCTCGTCCCCTGGACGATCGGCAGTTTCGCACCCACCGGTCCGACGCCGACAGTCTGGATCAGTGTCGCGACGCCCGCGAACAGCATCGACATCTGGATCAGATAGAGCAGTTCCGGAAAATCCGGCGAGTTCGATCCGAACCCGAACCCGGCCGCCCCTGCGACGATGATGGCGGGCGTCACATTCGAGACGAACATCGCCAGCACGTGCTGGATGCCCAGCGGTACGGCCTTGTGCAGTGCGGGTGTATAGTCCGGATCGCGGAGCTGTTCGGGGGTTCCGATCGACGTGTCAGCCATGGTGCCTTCTGTCCCTGTCTAAGTCTCGTTCAATTCGATCACTTTCGGTGTGTCGAACCAGTGTTCTTCAAGATTGGCGCCTTGTCCGATCCGGTCGATCACGGCGAACAAGCCGCTGCCCGAGATCGGCATCAGCACCGCGTGCCACGTGTTCGGGTGATAGTTGACAGCCTGCGCACCGCTGGCCTGGAACGCACGGATCTGCCCGGGACGGCCCGCGTCGTCCGGTGCGACGGCCACGATGTATGACGATCCCTGCATGGGTACGAAGCATTGCGAGCCGTCGGGATGACGCTCCATCAACTCGATCGCATAAGGGGCCTGGCGAACCTCAGCATGGAACAGGCTGATCCCGGCCCGCCCATCGGTGAAATCCAGTGTCGCCAGATCATGAAATCGGTGGCATCGGCCCTGATTGATCGTCTTGAATGGGCCATCAGACAGTTCGATCAGATCCCCGAACGGCGCGAACGCCGCGCCCGACAGGGGAGCCGCCGTGATCACCCACGGCCTCCGAGCCCGAGATCAAGCTTCGCATGGCGGTTTACGTCCTTATAGAGGAGGTACCGGAACGGTTCGGATCCGCCCGCATAACAGGCCTGCGGACAGAACGCGCGCAGCCACATGTAATCGCCCGCCTCGACCTCGGCCCAGTCGCGGTTCAGCCGGTAGACGCCCTTGCCCTGCAAGACATAGAGCCCGTGCTCCATCACGTGCGTCTCTTCGAACGGGATCACACCGCCCGGCTGAAGCGTCACGATGGTGACGTGCATGTCGTGGCTCAGATCGTCCGGGTCCATGAACCGCGTCGTCGCCCAACGGCCCTGAGTGTCTGGCATGGCAATCGGCTCGATGTCCTGATCGCGCGTGAAAATCGGCGACGGCGCCTCCAGCCCATCGACCCGCTCGTAGCGTTTGCGCAGGAAATGGAACCGCGCGGTCTCGGTTCCGGTATTCTCGACAGTCCAGGGCGCGCGCGGCGGCAGATAGGCAAACCCACCCGGCTGCAAAACGTGAGTGGTGCGATCCAACTGGATCGACAGCGTGCCGGACGTGACAAAGATCGCGCCTTGCGCTTCGCCATCCGGTTCCGGTTGCACCGAGCCGCCGCCTGGCGCCATCTCCATCACGTAGTGGCTGAACGTCTCGGCGAACCCGGTCATCGGGCGCGCGATCAACCACAGCCGCGTCTTCTCCCAGTGTGGCAGGAAACTCGCCGTGATATCGCGCATCGTCCCCGCCGGGATCAGCGCGTAGGCTTCGGTAAACACGGCGCGACCGGTGTGCAGCGCAGATTGCGGCGGCAGCCCGCCCGGCGGCGTGGCATAGGTGCGGTCGGTCATCTCGGCAGCATGTCCTTCAGGCGATAATACGCGATGCGCTCGACCTGACGGCAGGCCTCGTCGAACTCGGTCTCGCGATCGAACAGGATACGGCGCTGAAACTGCTTCAGAGTTCCAGGCTTGTCGTAATCACGCACGGCGATGATGAATGGAAAGCCGAACCGTTCGACGTAATGGGTGTTCAGGTCCGTGAAGACCGTCCGTTCGGCATCGGTCAACGCGTCCAGCCCGGCCGAGGCTTGCTCGGCCGCCGATTCAACGGTCATCCGTTTCGCTGTCGCCAGTTTGCCGGCAAGATCGGGGTGCGCCTTCAAGACTGCGAGCCGTTCGTCGTCCATGCCGTTCCGGAACGCGCGCACCATCGCGCTGTGCAGTCCGGTTGCCGTGTCGTGCGCCGGGCCGAGCTCCAGCTCGAACGCCCGCTCCGCCACCCAGGGCGAATGCTCGAACACGCCACCGAAGCGTTCAAGGAATTCCTCATGCGATAAGCGCGATGGTGCCTCTGGATCGAACCTCGGCGGATGCATCTTCATCCAGTGCTCGGCGATATCGATCCGCCGCGCGAACCAGACATCCGCGTGTCCGCGTGCGTACTCCAGAAACCGCCGCAGCGCCGCGATACGCCCGGGCCGCCCGACCAGACGGCAATGCAGACCGATCGACATCATCTTGGGCCTGCCTGCGACACCTTCCGCATAAAGTTCGTCGAAACTGTCGCGCAGATAGGCTTCGAACTGATCGCCCGCGTTGAACCCCTGCGGCGTCGCGAAGCGCATGTCGTTCGCGTCCAGTGTGTAGGGCACCACCAACTGGTCACGGTCGCCCACCCGGATCCAGTACGGCAGATCGTCGGCGTAGCTGTCCGCAACATAATCGAAGCCGCCATCCTCGGCGATCAGCCTGACCGTGTTCATTGAACACCGCCCGGTGTACCAGCCGCGCGGGGCTGCACCCGTGACGCGCGTATGGATCGCCTTGGCTTCGGCAATATGCGCAAGCTCTTCGTCCTCGGTGAAGTCCTTGTACTCGATCCACTTCAGGCCGTGGCTGGCAATCTCCCAGCCAGCGTCGTTCATCGCCGCGACTTGCTCCGGCGCCCGCGCCAGTGCCGTCGCGACACCATAAACCGTGACCGGGACATTCATGCCCGTGAACAACCGGTGAAGACGCCAGAACCCGGCCCGCGCGCCATACTCGTAGATCGACTCCATGTTCCAGTTGCGCTGCCCCGACCAGGGCGCCGCGCCCACGGTTTCGGACAGGAACGCCTCGGACGCCTCATCGCCGTGCAGCAAGCAATTCTCGCCGCCTTCTTCGTAGTTGATCACGATCTGAACGGCGATCTTCGCGTCGCCGGGCCAGTGCGCGTACAATGATGCAGCGCCGTAACCAATCATGTCGCGCGGGTAGCGGTTCACGTCTGAGTCCCTCGTTTCACCCGATCTAAACAGAAGAAGGGTGTGATTTGTCAGAAATTTTGCACAAGATCCGCTTTGACGCACCTGCGAAACGAATCCCCAAGGAAGGGCCGGTCATGAGTGGATATCTGACGACGCATGTGCTGGACACGAGCCGAGGTTGCCCGGCCGAGGGGTTGACGATCGTGCTCTTTCGGATGGCGGGCACCGAGCGAACGCGGATCGCCGAGATGGCTACGAATGAAGACGGCCGAACCGACGCGCCCATTTTGCCGACACCGGACTTCGCCACGGGTACCTACGAGCTGGAGTTTCATGCCGGAGACTATCTGCGCGCCAACGATGCCAGTGACGCGTTTCTCGACATCATCCCGATCCGCTTCGCCATGGCCGAGGCGGCGCATTACCACGTACCGCTGTTGCTCTCGCCCTTCGGCTATTCAACCTATCGCGGGAGCTGACCCGATGAGCCCGGACCGGAGATCAATCTGATGGATCAGGTCATCCTGATGGAGTGGGTCAGCTTCGCCGTGCGCTGGCTGCATGTGATCACGGCAATTGCCTGGATTGGCTCGTCTTTTTACTTCATCGCGCTGGACCTCGGTCTGAACCGCAGCATCCCCGGCCCGGCGGATGGCGAGGAATGGCTGGTCCACGGCGGCGGGTTCTACCACATCCAGAAATACATGGTCGCGCCCGCGAACATGCCAGAGCACCTTATCTGGTTCAAATGGGAGAGTTACGCCACATGGCTCTCGGGTGCGGCGCTGCTGGCCGTCGTCTACTGGATGGGGGCCGAGCTTTACCTGATCGATCCGGAGAAGGCGGATCTCGCCATCTGGCAGGCGGTGACGATCTCGGCGGGGTCCTTGGCCATCGGCTGGGTGCTGTACGACCAGCTCTGCAAAAGCCCGTTGGGCGAGCATCCGATGGTGCTGATGTTGATCCTGTTCGCGATCCTCGTGGTGATGTCCTGGGGGTATACGCAGGTCTTCACCGGGCGCGCGGCGCTCTTGCATCTCGGCGCCTTCACCGCGACGATCATGACGGCGAACGTCTTCCTGATCATCATCCCGAACCAGACAATCGTGGTTGCCGACCTGAAGGCCGGGCGCACACCGGACGCGAAATACGGTAAGATCGCCAAGCTGCGCTCGACCCACAACAACTACCTGACGCTGCCGGTCATCTTCCTGATGCTGTCCAACCACTACCCGCTTTCCTTCGCGACCGAGCACAACTGGATCATCGCCAGTCTGGTGTTCCTGATGGGCGTCACGATCAGGCACTTCTTCAACACAATGCACGCGAAGGGCGGGACGCTGTGGTGGACCTGGGGTGCGACGACGGCGATCTTCATCGCGATTGTCTGGCTGTCGATGCCGTCGGGCGATGCGGTGGAAGATCTTGCCGAAGGTAGCGTGCCGCCCCGGCTGGCGCATCTGGTTGACGATCCACACTTTGAATCGGTGCGCGATATCACGCTGTCGCGCTGTTCCATGTGCCACGCGGCCGAGCCATTGTGGGACGGGATCGCGACCGCGCCCAAGGGCGTGAAGCTGGAGACCGACGCCCAGATTGCAGCCCACGCGCGCGAGATCTACCTGCACGCAGGTGTCAGCCGGGCAATGCCGCCCGCCAACATCACTTACATGGAACCCGAGGAACGGGCCGCGATTGTTGCTTGGTTCACGATGACGCGCTGAGGTCTGCGCAAACTCAGTAGCTGGTGAACCCTGTTGGACAGCCGCATCTCCCACGGCCCGGGTCAATCATCGTTCAGGTGGTCCCGGGTCAAGCCTGGGACAACGTCGGAATGTCAGGCCGCCAGCGCACTTCGGATTGCGTCCAGCGCCGCCTCGCCGCCCGAGGCATCGGGTCCGCCGCCCTGCGCCATGTCGGGTCGGCCACCGCCGCCTTTGCCACCCAGTTTTTCGACCGCCAGTTTGACCAGATCAACCGCTGAGACTGTGTCCTTCAGGTCGTCGGTTACGCCAACCGCCGCCGCCGCCTTGCCATCGGCATCGGCGATCAGAGCGACCACGCCGCTGCCCAGCGAGGTCTTGTGCTCGTCGATCAGACCACGCAGGTCCTTTGGACTGATGCCGGTCAGCACCTGCGCGATCAGCTTGGTGCCGCCGACCTCTTCGACCGTTGGCCCGGATGCGTTCGCACCGCCGCCCAACGCCACCTGACGGCGCAACTCGGCGACCTCGGCCTCGAGTTTGCGGCGTTCGTCCATCAGCGTTGCAATGCGGTCCGGCACCTCTTCCGGGCGCGACTTCAAAGCCGACGCCGCCTGCGTGAGCCGGTGGTCCTGGGTCGTCAGATACTCATAGGCCGCCTCGCCGGTCAGGGCCTCGACGCGCCGGACGCCAGCCGAGGACGCACTTTCACCGGTCAGCACGAACACGCCGATCTCGCCTGTTCGCTCGACATGAGTGCCGCCACACAGTTCCAGCGAGTACACGGACCCGGCAGGCCCAGTCTCGCCTTCGGGCCGCGCCCCCATTGAGACCACGCGGACCTCGTCACCGTATTTCTCGCCGAACAGGGCGCGTGCACCGATTTCCTGCGCGTCATCGGGTGTCATCAACCTTGTCGTCACGGCTGCATTCTGGCGAATGTAGCTGTTTACCTCGCGCTCGACGTCGCCGATCTCCTCCTGGCTCATGCCCTTCTGATGCGTGAAGTCGAACCGCAGCCGATCGGGCGCCACCAGCGAGCCACGCTGCGCAACATGGTCGCCCAGATGTCCGCGCAGCGCCTCGTGCATCAGGTGCGTGGCTGAGTGGTTCGCGCGGATCGCGGCACGCCGGGTGCCATCAACGATCAGCTCTGCAGCCTGTCCGACCTCCAAACCTGCATTCGTCACCGCTGCACGATGGGCAAACACGCCGTTCTTTTTTTCGGTCGTCGAAACCGTCGCCTCGCCTGTGTCGGTCTTGATTACCCCGGCATCGCCGACCTGGCCGCCGCTTTCGCCGTAGAACGGGGTCTGGTTCAGCACGATCCAGCAATCCTCGCCGATATCGGCCTTCTGGACCAGGGCACCGTCCTTGACGATCGCCAGGATCTGTCCCTCGGCCTTCTCGGTGTCGTAGCCCAGGAACTCGGTGGTTCCGTACGTCTCGGCGATGTCGAACCAGATGGCATCGTCCGCAGCCTCGCCCGAGCCTTTCCAGGCCGCGCGCGCCGCTGCCTTCTGCGCGTCCATCGCCTTTTTGAAGCCCTCGGTCTCGATCGTCCGGCTCTTCTCTCGCAACGCGTCCTGGGTCAGATCGAGCGGGAAGCCAAAGGTGTCGTAAAGCTTGAACGCCGTCTCGCCGGGCAAGGCTACACCCTCTGGCAAGCCCTCAAGCTCTGCATCCAACAGCTTCAGGCCGCGATCCAGCGTCGTGCGGAAGCGCTTCTCCTCGCTCTCCAGCGTCTCCTCGATCAGCGCCTGCGCGGTGCCCAGCTCCGGGAACGCCTGCCCCATCTGAGCGACCAGCGCTGGCACCAGCCGGTACATCACCGGGTCCTCAGCACCCAACAGGTGCGCATGGCGCATCGCGCGGCGCATGATCCGGCGCAGCACGTATCCGCGGCCTTCATTCGACGGCAGAACCCCGTCGGCGATCAGGAACGAGGTCGCGCGCAAGTGGTCGGCAATCACCCGGTGGTGCGTCTTGCCTGCGCCATCCGGCTCCCCGTCCGTCAATCCGGCCGAGGCTTCGATCAGCGCGCGCATCAGGTCGGTATCGTAATTGTCGTGCTTGCCCTGCAACAGGGCACCGATCCGCTCCAGCCCCATGCCGGTGTCGACCGACGGCGCGGGCAGCGGCTTGGACTCCCCGCCGGGGAACGTCTCGAACTGCATGAACACCAGGTTCCAGATCTCGATGAACCGGTCACCGTCTTCTTCGGCCGAACCCGGAGGTCCACCCCAGATGTGGTCCCCGTGATCATAGAAGATCTCGGTGCACGGACCGTTCGGCCCGGTATCGCCCATGCGCCACCAGTTGTCGTCGCTGTCGATGCGGATGATCCGGTCATCCGGAAGCCCTGCAACCTTGCGCCACAGCCCGGCTGCTTCCTCGTCTGTCTGGTGCACGGTGACCAGCAGACGGTCCTTGTTCAATCCGAACTCACCGGTGACCAGGGTCCAGGCAAACTCGATCGCCTGCTCCTTGAAGTAGTCGCCGAAGCTGAAATTCCCCAGCATTTCGAAGAACGTGTGGTGCCGCGCGGTATACCCGACATTGTCCAGATCGTTGTGCTTACCCCCGGCGCGCACGCATTTCTGCGAGGTCACGGCACGGTTGTAGTCCCGCGTCTCCAGCCCCGTGAACACGTTCTTGAACTGGACCATCCCGGCATTGGTGAACATCAGCGTCGGGTCGTTGTGCGGGATCAGCGGCGAGGACTCGACGACCGCGTGCCCGTTCCTGGCGAAATAGTCGAGGAAGGTCGAGCGAATGTCGTTCAGCGAGGCCTTGGTTGATGCGTCCGTTATTGGGTCGATTTTTCAGCGCTCCCTCTTATCCCGGCGATGTGGGTGAGTCTACCGGCCCTTCGGTGAAGTCGCCCGCCAAAAACCCTTTGTAGGATGGGCGCCTCGCCCATCCCTGTCTCAAATCATCCGCGCAGCATCCGCATCAGGACACGGTCGCGATTGATGAAATGGTGCTTCAGCGCCGCCGCCACATGGCCCAGCAGAAGCAGCACCAGGGTGATCGCCGTGAAGAAATGGATGTTCGCGAACAGGCTCTCCAATGCCTCGGTTCCGGGTATGAACGGATCCGGCAACTCGAACAGTCCGAAGACCATATTTTTGATCCCGTAGGAGTCCTGCAAGGGCGACGCCGACGACATCAGCCAGCCCGACAGCGGCATCACGACGATACAAACGTAAAGACCATAGTGACCGACATGTGCGGCCAGCCGTTCCAGGCCGGACATCTCCACCGGCAGGTCCGGCGCCCGGTTGACCAACCGCCAGAGCACGCGCAACAGCGCCAGCGAGAACGCGACGAACCCCCAGCTTTTGTGGTCCTGCGTCAGTTCGAACTGCAGGTAGATGTCGCTCACAAAGTTGGCCATGAAGAAGCCGACACAAAGCAGTCCGATGATCACGATGGCCATCGACCAGTGAAACAGTCTTGCGAGCCAGCCCCAGCCAGTTGCCGTGTTCTTCAGCGCCATGCGTCCGGTCCTTATTCTGTGCGGGCTGCCCGCAGGTCAAAGCTCACGATCACGTCCGGGCCGATCTCGACAAAGATCGCCGAGGGACCGACGCCCAGCAGATAATCTGCGCGGACAATGACGAGCGAGCCTGCTGCGGCCGCCAGGTCTTCATCGAACGCCAGATTGATCTCCGACGTGATCGGTCGCTCCACACCGCGGATCGTCAGCTGCCCCCTTGCGGCGTAGCGGGTCCCCTCGATCGGGGTCAGGTCGATCAGCCGATAAATGACATTTGGGTGGTTCTTGGAGTCGAACCACTCGGCCGATTGCGCAAATCCACTTGCAAGATCGTCGTTCAGGTCGATGCTCGACGTGTCGATTGTCAGAAGCAACTCCGCGCCCGACAGGCTGTCTGGATCGAACTGGCCAGTCCCTTCGAAACGCGAGAACACGCCTGACTTCGGAGTACCATCACCCTGATACTCGAACCCGATCCTGGAATTCGCCGGTTGCACGACCCATTCGTAGGCAAGCGTCGTCGAGGCAGGCGCCGCGATGGCGATCGTTGCCACAAGGCTAAGGAAGGTTTGGCGGAGTGAGATCTGCCAGGTCATGCGTGTCTCCTGCATTTGTCCTGTTTCGGCTCGGGCCGCCAATATCACGGTCCCTGCACCGGACTCCGGCGCAGGGAGCCTGTGTACTGTTTACTGTGCAGGGCTCATTTCCATATCCAACTGGATCGGAACAATGGCGCTGACAGCCGGGGCGGCATAGCTCACGCCGAACTCGGTCCGGTCGATCTCGCCCGTCACGGTGAAGCCCGCGATCGTCTGGTTCGGGTTGAACGGCGACGGTCCCAGCTTGTTCAGTTTGGCCTGGAAGGTGACCGGTTTGGTCACACCGCGCAGGGTCAGATCGCCCGTCACATCAGCGCTGTCGGTGCCGGTCGGCACGACCGAGGTCGAGACGAAGGTGATCTGCGGATGGTTCTCGACATCGAAGAAATCCTTGCCGCGGATATGCTTGTCACGGGCTTCCCAGAACGTGTCGACAGAGGCCGCGTCGATCGTGAAGCTGACGCTGGTCGCCTCCACATTGCCCGGATCAAAGTCGATCTCGGCGTCGAAAGACCGGAATTGTCCATGGGTGGTCGAAAAGCCGAGATGCCCGACCGAGAATTTCACATGGGCGTGGCTTTTATCGAGCACATAAGGTGCTGCCGTCGCGGCGACGGGGGACAGCGCCAGTGCGGCGGCGACGATAAGGGACGAAAGGCGCATCGGTATCTCCAAGCTTGGAACTGTGTTCTGATGGCAATCAACCTAGGAAGTCCGAAACCCGGGAAAAGTCACATTACAGTAAAGCATTGTTGCGTCAGCGGCAAAGAAGGCTGCGGCTCAGAGATACTGGTTGACGATCTCGCTTGATAGCCTGCACCTTCATCCCCTGCGTTAGCATATGAATCACGTGTAGGGAGAGTTGTGCCGATGTTGCCGACGTCAAAACAGTTCGGTCGGGAGATGCGCGAGCAAAAGATTAACTGGCCTGCACCTTTGATCGGTAAAGCGGACCGACAACAGGACGGAGTAGAAGTGTTTCGAGTCGGCCAACGCAGCGCCGCCAACGTCTTTGTGTTGGTCAGACGTGGTTGGGGTACGGTTTACGCCGCTCCCTCTTACACCGATTACAGGAACGCTTTTAAGCTCGTGATCCCGTTAAACGCCGAGGGCCGCGAGGTTGATCATCTTTTTCCGAAGTCCAAAGCGAGCGATGGAGAATTCTGTGCTCTCGGGCTATTAAGCAGATCTGCGAATGCCTCATATAAAGATGATGAAGATTTCAAAAACCTTCAGTTAAAGATATCAAATTTCAAAAAATCCCGACTCCGTGACGATTTTCCTTTATATACTTCTCAACTCACGGACATGCAGCGCGGATGGGCAGGAATTCGTGGGTTTATTTTTCCACTGCACCAAATGAACAATGGCGTTTTAACGCGCGTTACATAAAACAGCGATCTCTGACGAGAAGCCTACTGAACAACACGACTGATCAATCGCGCGCGAATTTTCGCGTCATCAGCGAGTTGGCGCCGGCGCGCCCTCGCCGCGATAATCGTAGAATCCGCGACCGGCCTTTCGGCCGAGCCATCCCGCCTCGACATACTTTACCAGCAGCGGGCAGGGCCGGTACTTGGTGTCCGCCAGTCCTTCATGCAGAACGTTCATGATCGCCAGGCAGGTATCCAGGCCGATGAAATCAGCCAGTTCCAGCGGCCCCATCGGATGCCGGGTCCCCAGTTTCATCGCCGTATCGATGCTCTCGACGTTGCCGACGCCTTCGTACAGCGTATAGATCGCCTCGTTGATCATCGGCAGCAGGATACGGTTGACGATGAAGGCCGGGAAATCCTCGGCCACGGCCGCTGTCTTGCCCAGCGTCGCGACGACCTGCTTCATGGTTGTGAAGGTCTCGTCGTCGGTGGCGATGCCACGGATCAGTTCGACCAGTTGCATCACCGGCACCGGATTCATGAAGTGCAGGCCCATGAAACGCTCGGGCCGGTCGGTCGTGCTGGCCAGCCGGGTGATCGAGATCGACGATGTGTTCGTCGTCAGAAGCGTGTGCTCGCCCAGATGCGCCGCCAGACCGGCGAAGATCTGAACCTTTATCTGCTCGTTCTCGGTCGCGCTTTCGACGATCAGATCCGCCGAGCCCAGCTCAGCGGGGTCCATCGTGCCCCTCAACCGGGCCATCGTCGCACCATGATCGGCGACCGAGATCTTCTCGCGCGCCACGGCCTTGTCCAGTTGATCGCCAATCCCGGCAATCCCGGCGTCGACCCTGTCCTTGTCGATATCGTTCAGAAGGACGTCGAAACCGGCCTGTGCGAAGACCTGCGCGATGCCTGTTCCCATTTGTCCGGCGCCAATCACGCCGACCGAGCGGATGTTCGTCATCCCTTTTTCCCCAGTCTCCGGGCGGTGGTCCGCCCGTGATTATCCTGCGCAATGGTGCGCTGCAACACGGCACGTTAAACCGATGAACCCGGCTTGGCAAAGCCGCGTGACGGAATTTTGGCGCAAGAATGTTGTTTATTCCGGGCGTTGCTCCCGGGATCTCGCCTGAATTGCGCGCCAACGGGCCGCCAGCCAGTGCTCTCCACCCATCCCATCCACGACAGCTTGCAAGCGGCCACGATATCGCATCCAGCGGTCAAGCGAGCCGGACGAAACTGGCGCCCGCACCTGTGCAACGGACGCCGTCTTGACGGGTCCCGACGTATCGGGCTCCAGACAACGGGCATCGAAGGGCAGGCCAAGATGCTCAAGCACACCCCGCACAACCGGCTCGGAGTCCGTCACCAGGTCTTCGTACAGAACGGAACGAATCCGGCTGCCCATCAGGACATTCCAGTGATCGGTCAGGTCCGCGTATTGGCGATACGCCTGCCCCAGGGCGGTCATGTCGGTGGCATAATCCAACCCGAACGCGAAGCTCGCTTCCCAGCAACTCAGGCATGTTCCCAGCGGATGACGCTGCATGTGCAGGATCCGCGCATTCGGGAACATTGCCGCTATCAGCGGCCAGAACAGAGTGTTCGGGGGCATCTTGTCGATGATGCGCGCCGCCTGCTGGCCTTGCAGCCGTCCGGCGACGCCTTGAAGGACGGCCTGTCCCATCTGGGTAATGACACTTGGCGTCAGCGTCTGGCGCAGCTTGGCCGGATCGCGTCCCACCTGGCCAATGAGCTGATTGAAAATCATGCCGACCGTCGTCGTCTCGCCAACCGACGCGATCACCGGATGGGCCGTCAGCATCCGGTCCAGAAGCGTCGTTCCCGATCGCGGCATTCCCGTGATGAAGACCAGCCGGTCATCGGCGAGTCCTGCGCCCTGCAACCGTTGCATCAGCCGGGCGTCGAAGACAGACCGCAGCAGGTCTTGCATCCCGAGTTCCTGCGCCGCGTCCCAGCGCATGGGAGACAGCCGGTTGCCCTCTGCGGTGGCGTCGAATGCACCATCCGTATCATCGATCTTTCGCAGCGCCGTCGCCAGCGCATACTGCAGGTCGCGCGCGGCTTTGGCCTCTGGCTCGGCCGCCAGCATCGCGCGCAGTTCCGCGACCAAGGATTCGGCCTCGGCGGGCGGAATCGCGGTCGCCAGATCCAGCCACGCGCTCGAATAGTCTGGGTCCTTTGCAATCGCCTTGCGAGAGGCCGCAACGCCGTCTTCGAACCGTCCCAGGGAGTTCAGGATCAGCCCTTCATGGGCGAAGATCGCGGCCTGCGGGAACTCGCGGCCCAGATCGCGGATCTCGGCCAAGGCTTCCTCGGCCCGGTCCTCACCATGCCAGATCGCGATGGCGTGGCGCAGACGAACCGTCGGGTCTCTGGGCGCGATCGTCAGGGCCTCGCGATAGACCTTGGCGGCGGCTGCCGTGTGCCCTCCCGCGTAAAGCTTGGCGCCGCGATCGAGCAAATCCTTGACGGTTGGCTGAGTCACTGAAGGCGCATCAATATCCATGTGAACATCAGCCTAAACAAGCTTTGCCCACCTGAATGTCCACCTTCGAAACGCGCTGCCGCGCATCGCCTTACCCACCTCGATATCCATCTTCCAAGGTGATCAATGCGCTTCTTCCCAGCTCGCGCCCTGGCCCGCATCAACGACCAGAGGCACGGCGATCTCGACTGCGGGTGCGGCAGCATTCTCCATCACTGCGCGGACCACGTTAGCGGTCGCGTCCGCCTGATCCTCGGGCACTTCGAAGAGCAATTCATCGTGAACTTGCAACAACATACGGGCATCCAGACCGGCTTGCGAGATCGCGTCCGGAATACGGATCATAGCGCGCCGGATAACGTCGGCCGCCGTGCCCTGGAACGGTGCATTGATCGCGGCACGTTCGGAGAAACCCCGCCCGGGTCCCTTCTGTGTGATCCCCGGAGTGTGAATACGCCGCCCGAACAGAGTCTCGACATACCCTTTCTCGCGCGCATGGGCCTTCGTATCTTCCATATATTGCTTTATTCCCGGGAACTTAGCGAAGTACCGGTCGATGAAATCCTGTGCCTCGGCGCGTGGAATACGAAGATTGTTCGACAAGCCAAACGCTGTCACGCCATAAATTATTCCAAAGTTCACAGCCTTTGCTTGTCGGCGGATGTCTGGAGTCATCTCGTCCAGCGGTACGTCAAAGACCTCGGACGCCGTCATGGCGTGAATGTCCAGACCATCCTTGAACGCCATCTTGAGCGCTGGAATGTCCGCGATATGGGCCAGGATCCGCAACTCGATCTGCGAATAATCCAGCGATAATATGATGTTACCAGGTTCGGCAACGAAAGCGGTGCGGATCGCCCGGCCTTCCTCGGTCCGGACGGGGATGTTCTGCAGGTTCGGGTCGGTCGAGGCAAGCCGGCCTGTCGAGGTCGCTGCCAGCGAGAACGAGGTATGGACCCGCCCGGTCTCGCCATTGATATGGGTTGGCAGCGCGTCCGTATAAGTCGACTTCAGTTTCGAAAGTTGCCGCCAATCCAATATCTTAGCTGGCAGATCGTGCCCCTGAGCAGCCAGCACTTCCAGCACATCCGCCCCGGTTCCCCAGGCACCGGTCTTGGTTTTCTTCCCGCCCTCCAGGCCCATTTCGTCGAACAGGATCTCTCCGAGCTGCTTGGGCGAGGCCTGGTTGAACTTGCGGCCCGCCAGCGCGTAGATCTCGTCCTCGAACTCGGCCATCTTCTGGGCGAAGCGGTTCGACATCGAACCCAGCACGTCGCGGTCGACCTTGATGCCGTTGCGTTCCATGTCGACCAGTACCGGGATCAGCGGGCGTTCCAACGTGTGATAGACGGTCGACACCCGCTCCGCCGCCAGCCGGGGCCGCAGCCCGTGCCACAGCCGCAGGGTTACGTCCGCATCCTCGGCGGCATAGTGTGCAGCCTTGTCGATCTCGACCCGATCGAACGTGATCGCAGACTTGCCAGAGCCGATAAGCTCTTTGATCGAAACGGTTTTATGGGACAGATGGCGTTCGGCCAATTCGTCCATGCCATGCCCGCCCAGCCCTGAATCCAGTGCATAGGACATCAGCATGGTATCGTCGATCGGCGCCACCGGCGTGTCGTACCGGGCCAGAACCTTGAGGTCATATTTCAGGTTCTGACCAATCTTGATGATCGATGGATCGACGAGAATCGGGCGCAGAACCTCGAAAACCGCCTCGATGTCCAACTGATCCGGCGCACGCTCCATCGCGCCCAGCAAATCGCCGTCGCCAGAGACATGGGCGACAGGGACATAAGCGGCCGTCTCGGGCGTTACAGCCAGCGCGAACCCGGCGATCTCTGCCACCATCTCGTCCAGCGAATTCGTTTCGAGATCGATGCAGAGGTGTCCGTGTTCATAGGCTTCGTCTATGATCGCCTGCATCGTTTCGATGTCGCGTACCGTTCGGTAGGCGGCCTTTTCGATAGGCTCGAGCGCGCGAACCGCGCCGGGCGCCCAATCGCCCGAGGCGCCCGACGAAGCCTTGGCTTCTGTCTCGACTGCGCCAACAACCGGTGCTTCGACGTTCATCGCCTCGGCAATCCGGTTCGTTAGCGTGCGGAACTCCATATCTGAGAGAAAGCCGAGCAAAACGTCCGGGTCCGGTGCGTTCAACGAGAACTCGGTCATCGCGACCTCGACCGGCACATCGCGCTTCAACGTCACCAGATCGCGCGAAATGCGGATCTGATCGGCGTTGTCGATCAGCGTCTGACGACGCTTGGGTTGCTTGATCTCTTCGGCCCGCGCCAGGAGTGAATCCAGATCGCCGTATTCGTGGATCAGTGTTGCAGCGGTCTTCACACCGATCCCAGGCGCACCGGGCACGTTATCGACCGAGTCTCCGGCAAGCGCCTGAACATCAATGACTTTCTCGGGGCTGACACCGAATTTCTTCTCGACTTCCTCGGGTCCGATCTCAACGTTTTTCATCGGATCGACCATACCGATCCCCGGCGCGATCAACTGCATGAGGTCTTTGTCGGACGACACAATTGTGACCGAGGCACCCATCGCAGCCGCCTGATCGGCATAGGTCGCGATCAGATCGTCAGCCTCGTAACCCTCCATCTCGATGCAGGGCAGCCCAAAGGCGCGCGTCGCGTCGCGGATTAGCGGAAACTGAGGCACCAGATCCTCGGGCGGCGGCGGACGCTGGGCCTTGTATTGGTCGTATATCTCGTTGCGAAAACTCTTTGAGGAGTAGTCCAGGATCACCGCCAAATGCGTGGCACCCTTGGTGCCGGCGCCGATCACCAGCTTGTGGAGCATGTTGCAAAAGCCCGAAACGGCGCCGATCGGCAGACCGTCGGACTTGCGCGTCAGGGGCGGCAGAGCATGGTAGGCGCGAAAGATGTAACCCGAGCCATCCACCAGATAAAGATGATCGCCGCGTCCCAGACCGTCCGCCATGCCAAACTCCCGTTTCTTCGCGAGCCATCAAACGGGAACTCGGCATGATTTGCCAGCGCGTTTTCAGTGCGGAGTCACCGGGGTCGCGTCGGCATCGCCCGGCACGTGGATCACGATCTGGGCCGTGATCAATCCGTCCGGACCGATCAGCGCCCGATGGTCCTGTGCCCGCAGAACAGCGCGAAAGCGGTGCTGCCCAGGGCTGAGGGCGCCCAACTCAGCGCGTGGCACGTAGGCCGCTGCAACCTTCGTGTCGCCTTTGTAGATGTGGGCGTGGCCTATCGTCTGTGGACCGCTGACCGCCTGGCAAAGCTCGCTGAACGCAAAACCCTCTGCCCGCAAATCTACGAACCACGTACCATCGGAGTATTGCCCGGGCGTCAGGACGAGTTCGGGAGCCGACCGTTCGGCTGGCCAGGCGACGAAGACGCTGCGTGGCGGTCCTGACTTCGAATTCACCTGCGAGGCCATCAGCGCTGTCACAAACAGCACGGCAATCAGGACAAGGCCATGCCAATGGCGGTGTATGAACGTGATCATGCTCGCCTCCCTCAAGCCAGTTTGGTCGCGGCTACGACGCGTCTGGGTTCAGGTTTGGGCGGCATTGCGCCCGCCATAAGCAGGATCAACGCGACACCGTAGAGGTTTGCGTGGAACAGGGGCGTTTCACCCAGCATCACGGCGAAGAAGGTGAAGGCACCCATCAGGAAGATCGCGACCGGGCGCACGAGCCGTCCCATGGCCAGCAGCAACCCCGCGACAATCTCGACACCTGTCATGCCAAGGGCGACGATCTCGATCGGAAGTCCGAATGTCGGGAACTCGCCGTGCTGCAGGATCGCGATCATCAGCGTCGGTTGGAGCAGCTTGAACGCGACACCGAGATAGACGAACGTTCCCCCTACCAGTGCCATAGCGACATGCCAGACGATCTTCCGGCTCCGATCGCTCGCGGCGGGCTGAGGAAACGCTCCAAGATATCGGTCCGCCGCGCACCATCCCGGCCCGAAGACAATCAGCAGAAGTGCGGGTGCAATGAAGTGCGGGGCATAGGACAGAAATGTCGTCCCGAAGGCCACGATGCCCAGTGCCGAGAGGATCGCGACACCGGCCGCCGCGACATTGGTCAAGACGCCGGTTGCCAGCAGCAGCGACAGTCCAAGCGCCACGGTCCCGAGCCATTCCCATCCGGGAACAAGTGTCAGCTGCATGTCCGGGACGAACAGCACCGCCTGGGTCCAGGGTTCGGTCCCGGAGCGCGGCAGCCCACCCAGCGCGCCGAGCCCGAGCATCAGCGCGAGACCGATCCGCACGGCCAACAGGCCAAGACCTGCGGCAAAGTGAGAAATCGGCGCGGCGAGCTTCTCCTCCAAAGGTTGCAGTCGATCCTCTGCATGCAGTGCAGCAATCGCCGCGATGGCGGCCGCCAGCCCTGCCGCCCCCAGAACGATCGGATTGGTGAAGAGATCCGGGATCGGTGCGCGGGAAAGCGCTTCGACCTCGGCGGGTGTCAACAGCCAGGCTTCGTGGGCCATGGCACCGTTTGCATTGGCGCCCGATGCGCCGCCCGCCAGTAGTGCCAGAACGTGTTTTCGGTTTAGTTTCATATCCGTATCCTCAAGCATCGACTCTCGATCCGAACGCGGGGACCGGCGCCGGGTTACGTCAGTGTCATCGTTTCGGCAGGTCGAGAGCGCCGGAAATTCGGTGCTTCGGGATCTTCGGTCCGAACCGAGCAATGCGGGTTCGGTGATCCATGCTGCGCTGCACCTATTTTCTGCAACTCAGAGGAGATTCGATGTGAAGATCATTACTGCAGGTGATTCGATTCTTTGGTCGTACCAAGGGATCACTAGCCAGTCAGTCTGATGGAACCCTCATCGAGCGGCGCTTGGCGCGGCTACTAAGCATCTGATTTAAATAGATTAATCTGAGAGCGCTTCATCGGGCAACGGTCGCAAGGACAGCGCTTTACGCCCTAGCGAAGCTTCTGATCACGGTTTTGCGATTTGCAAGTTTTTGAGGGGAACGCGGGTCAGGCCCTAAACGTAATGCGCCCGGGGCGGGTAAACACCGGGCGCAGGCCAGAGGCCGATTTGGGCAGGCTGAGGGGGATGCCGCCCGTTAGACGGCGGTTTGCTTGGGGGGAGCCGCCGTCCTGCCTGACTAAATGGGTCGGGATGGTTAACGGTTCAAGATCCCAGCCTCTATGTCGCCAGCCGATAACCCCCAGTTTCGGTCACAAGTATGCGAGCGTTGCCGGGATCGGGCTCGATCTTCTGGCGCAATCTGTAGATGTGCGTCTCCAAGGTGTGCGTCGTGACGCCGGCATTGTAGCCCCACACCTCGCGCAGCAGCGTGTCCCGCTCGACCGTGCGGCCACCGGCGCGATACAGGAACTTCAGGATATTGGTTTCCTTCTCGGTCAGGCGGATCTTCTTTTCGGCTTCATCGACCAGCATTTTCCCGCCCGGGCGGAAACTGTAGGGGCCGACTGCAAAAACCGCATCCTCGGATTGCTCGTGCTGGCGCAGCTGTGCACGGATACGCGCCAGCAGGACCGGAAACTTGAACGGCTTGGTCACATAGTCATTGGCGCCGGCGTCGAGCCCAAGGATCGTGTCGGCGTCGGAGTCGTTGCCCGTCAGCATAAGAACCGGACACTTCACGCCGCTGCGGCGCATCATCCGGCAGACCTCGCGTCCGTCCAGATCCGGCAAGCCCACGTCCAGAATGACGAGATCGTGCATTTCGGTCTTTGCGCGCTCCAGCCCGCCATTTCCGGTTTCAGCCTCATAGACGTCGAAGTCATCGATCATCATCAGCTGTTCGGCCAAGGCTTCCCGCAGGTCACCATCATCATCAACCAACAGGATTTTCTTTGCGACGCTCATGCGTATCCCCTCTTCTTCGTAAGTTTCGTGTGACGTTCTGGCGGGTCACTTGGGGATGGGGCGAGAGGAAACCACGAATTTTTTCAAGGGCTCACCGTCTCGTGTTGTCGCGTGGGCGAGTGTTACATTTTTAGGCGTATATCGGGTCAATTGTTACTATATGTCGGTCGGCGAGGATCGTGAGAGGATAACGTGACGCTGACTTTGAATGACGAAGAACGGGTCGCCCGGGCGCGTGCCGACCTGCGCATCGGCGCTCCGGTGGTCCTGGTGTCATCCTCGGGTGGCGCGGTCGTT
>ERZ1740062.240-NODE-240-length-39364-cov-5.119896_pt1 | contig 39364 bp, 35 predicted proteins | sample MGYA00581741_ERZ1740062 | MGnify/ENA primary metagenome ERZ1740062 (study PRJEB43018, sample SAMN04849747) | marine metagenome | isolation source: floating plastic debris | place: Pacific Ocean | collected 2008-09-01 | study: EMG produced TPA metagenomics assembly...
TAATCGCGCAGCATACGGACGACATCCGCAAACTCGAATTGACGTTTGCCCAAATTAATAGTATACCCATGCGATGGACCCTTAAAGCAAAACCCCTACCCGAAGAAATTGAACAGCTTACAAAAGCCTTGAAGGTCGACCCTCTGATTGCTCAGCTTTTGCTACAACGCGGTATAACCAATTATGATCAGGCAAAAAGGTTTTTTAGGCCCAAATGGGAAGACTTACATGACCCTTTCTTAATGCAGGATATGGATAAGGCCGTATCCAGAATTCAGAAGGCACTTGAAGCGAATGAAAATATTTTGGTGTATGGCGATTATGACGTCGATGGCACCACATCGGTGGCGTTGTTATCTTCTTATATATCACTTTCCAGTAGCCAAGTCGCCACCTACATTCCGGACCGATACAAAGAGGGCTATGGGGTTTCTATTCAAGGAATTGATTTTGCCGCCGACAATGATTTCACTTTGATTATTGCATTGGATTGTGGTATCAAAGCCCTGGAACAAGTAGCGTATGCCAAAACCAAGGGGATTGATTTTATCATTTGCGACCATCACCGGCCTGGCCCTGCTTTACCAGAAGCGATTGCCGTTTTGGACCCAAAACGTGAAGATTGTGAATACCCTTACAAGGAACTTTGCGGTTGTGGTGTAGGATTTAAATTGATTCAAGCCCTACATCAGGATAGTCATCATGATACAGAAGAACTCTATCCTTTTTTGGATTTGGTAGCGACAGCTATTGGAGCGGACATTGTTCCCATTACTGGGGAGAACCGGGTATTGTCCTATCTGGGACTTCAGGTTATCAATGCGCATCCAAGAGCGGGGTTCCAGGCTATTTTGGAAAATGTAAAGAAGAAACAATTCACGGTAACCGATTTGGTATTCATTCTGGCCCCTCGCATCAATGCTGCTGGGCGGATGAAACATGGCCAACATGCTGTGGAATTGTTGTTGGAAGAGGATTTGTCCAAAGCCAAGGAAACTGCTGGGCAGATTGAACAATTCAATAGCGACCGTAGGAATTTGGACAGCCAAATCACCGAGGAGGCACTACAACAAATCCAAACAAATGGCGAAGAAGAACAGCGAACCACAGTCGTATACGACCCCACTTGGCACAAGGGTGTTATCGGAATCGTAGCCTCAAGATTGACCGAAACCCATTATCGCCCCACATTGGTTTTTACCAAAAGTGGAGATAAGCTTGCCGCTTCGGCCCGTTCGGTCAAGGGCTTTGACGTGTACCATGCCTTGGAGGCGTGTGCAGAATACATCGAACAATTTGGAGGACATAAATATGCCGCGGGCCTCACTTTGGAACCCAATAATTATGACGCCTTCAAACAAAAATTTGAAAACGTTGTATCCGAATCCATTGATCCTAATTTGTTGCAACGCGAGCAGCAAATCGATATGGAAATTGAATTCGCCCAGATTACCCCCAAACTTCTCCGAATATTAAAACAGTTCGCGCCCTTTGGCCCTGGAAATATGACTCCTGTATTTATGGCAAGGGGACTCCAAGATACTGGCTATGGAAAATGCGTTGGGGAAGGCGATAAACATTTAAAGTTATCCATTACCAAAAATGGAAAAGTTTTCTCTGCTATTGGTTTTGGTTTAGGAAAAATGCTGAATACCGTAAAATCAGGTCGTACTTTTGACGCGGTGTTTTCCCTAGAGGAAAATGAATGGAACGGAACCACTAGCATTCAGCTAAAACTGAGAGATATTCGATAGCCCCCATGGACCCATACGCAGCCTTACGATATAAAGAGTTTAACATCTTTTTGGTGGTGCGTTTTGCGATGGTTTTTGCTTGGTCCATGCAGTTTATTGTCATTGAATGGCAAGTGTACTCAATGACCAAAGACCCTTTGTCCTTAGGAATTATTGGATTAATCGAAGTGATTCCCGCAGTAGGTATGGCCTTATTTGCGGGCCATTTTGTGGACCAGACTGAAAAACGGAACCTCTTGGTTAAGTGCATCATGGCTTTTTCAGTAGTCAGCTTAGGGCTGTTTCTCATCAGTGACCCAGACTTGACAAAATCCCTTGCAACTTCCACCATTCTTTATGCAGTGTATGCGATGGTGTTTTTAGGGGGAGTGGTTCGTGCTTTTATTGGACCTACCGTTTTTTCGTTGATAGCGCTTTTGGTTCCTAAGAAAATATACCCCAATGCGGCAACTTGGAGCAGCTCAACTTGGCAAGTAGCGGGCGTTTTGGGACCAACCTTAGCTGGTTTTTCCATTGGATGGATTGGGGTGCATTGGTCCATGTGTATCGTTTTTGGATTCTCTTTGTTAGCATTGCTATTTCTACTTCAAATTCCCAGAAAGCCCATTTTGAATCCCAAATTAGGGGAACCTGTGTTGCAAAGTTTGAAAGACGGATTGCGTTTTGTTTTCAAGACCAAGGCAGTTTTTGGCGCGTTGACTTTGGATATGATAGCCGTTTTATTTGGTGGTGCCGTAGCACTACTACCCATTTATGCCCAGGATATTTTGAATGTCGGCTCTGAAGGCTTCGGAATTTTGCGTGCTGCTCCGGCTGTAGGGGCCGCTATTACCATGCTCGGTTCGACGCGGTTCCAGCTTCACAAAAATGCAGGACGCAAACTGCTGCTCGCTGTTTTCGCCTTTGGCATCTGTATTATCGTTTTCGGTCTCTCTGAATTATTTTGGCTTTCTGTGGGAGCCTTGTTCCTGAGTGGGGCTGTTGATGGGGTGTCCATGATTATTCGACAGACTATTTTACAACTGAAAACACCGGATAATATGCGAGGGAGAGTGGCTTCAGTGAATTCTATATTCGTGGGTTCCTCGAACGAACTTGGTGCCTTTGAAAGCGGCTTGGCCGCAAAATTGCTGGGAACGGTTCCCGCCGTGGTTTTTGGCGGATGTATGACCTTGTTGACCGTAGGATTGACAGGATGGATATCCCCCAGTTTTCGAAAGTTGGATTTGTCTAAAGATGTAGAAGAATCTGAGGCTACCTCAGGATGATTTAGTCTCAAATTTCTCCAAGCTCAAAGCATGGCCATCAAAAATAGCATAGGTGAAGTATGTAATCCAATCCCCTAAATTGGTATACCGTGATTTTTCATTGAGTTGAATCTCCAAAGGCAAGTGACGGTGTCCAAAAATGAAATGGTCGTAATGGGTCGTTTCCAATTTTCGCTTCGCATACAAAACCAACCATTCTTTATCCTCTCCTAAAAATTTGGCATCTGCTTCTCCGGAAATGATTTTGTTGTTCACGGAAAGGTGTTGCGCTAAGCGAACTCCTAAATCGGGATGCAGCCATCTAAAAAGCCATTGCGCTAAGGGATTCGTGAACACTTTTTTCATGCGTTTGAATCCTTTGTCCTCCGGCCCGAGGCCGTCGCCATGTCCAATAAAAAATGAGGTGCCGTTAATCTTGAATTGTTGAGGTTTATGAAAAACGGGAATGTTTAGTTCCTCTTCGAAATAGCCATCCATCCACAGGTCGTGGTTGCCAACGAAATAATAGATAGGAATTCCCGAATCCGTAAGCTCCGCAAGCTTCCCTAAAGTTCTTGAGAATCCTTTGGGAATTACGGTCTTGTACTCCATCCAGAAATCGAATAAATCTCCAAGCAGAAAAATGACTCCGGCATCTTCCTTTATGGTATTTAACCAAGAGACAAAGACCTTTTCCCGAGGCAGACTATCCTTTAAAGTAGGAGCACCAAGATGGTTGTCGCTTGCAAAGTATACCTTTTTACCTGCTTCCAGCTTCAATTCCTTCATGGTTTAAATATAGGGATTGACGAATTTATGCACGATTCGTATTAAAAGTAAATATACCAAAGGTAACTACCACCTAGTACTATCAATGGGGCGGCAACCATGCTCAAAATGACACTCCAACGATACAGCCCCCAAAAGGAAATGGTCTTGACATTGGTTTTATCCTTGCTATCGTACACCACTTTCACTTTTTCACCCACTTTGTAGGGTGCGGGAGAGGATTTAATCGAGCTTTCGAAGGAATGTACCTGCTGTTGTGTATCCTTGAATTCAAAAACAGGCGCATAGGTAGTGCCATCATCACTACGGTAGGGAATGAGTTGGATGACTGTAGCTTTAGTTCGAATGCCCTTATCTAATAAAAGCTCCGTTTTTTGATATTGTTGATAGGCTTGATATGCCAAAAAAGCACCGCCTGAAAATAAGATGAAATAAAAGATTACCCACATCGTCGATTTGTTTTGAAACATGGAACTACCGTTTGAACTTCCTGCGATTTCGGATTCTTGTGATAATGTACACCCCAATAACCAGCAGCGCTACCAGAGGAAATACCAAGTCACTGTTGAGTAGGTTTAAGATATCCATGTTTCCTTATTTTTTGAATTTGTCTAAAGCGGCCTTTGTTTCTGGAGAGAGCGCCAAACGCCCGGAAGCGGCTGCTCTTTCCATCAAAAGGTCGTCCCAATGCGATGTACCTTCCCAAAGAACACGTTTCATCTCCCTTAGTGCTTTTGGGTTGTAAGAAGCCAATTTTTCCACATGAATTTCCAAAGACTTGTCCATGTCTGAAATGTTTTCAAATACCTTGGAGAATAGTCCTTTTTCTTTAGCCCAATAGGCACTTTTCCATTCCGCCGGACTCAATGACAATTCAGCCAAGGCAGCTTTTCCTACTTTCCTTTCCACTGCTGGAGCAATTACCAAGGGCGCTATACCAATGGTTATTTCTGATAGTTTTATGGAAGCCGCTTCGGTAGCATACACGTAATCGCATGCAGCGGCCAATCCGACCCCGCCCCCGACAGTTTTGCCTTGTACCCTTCCAATAATGGGCTGTTTGCAGTTCCGCATCGCGTTGATAACGTTGGCAAACCCACTGAAAAAAGCCTTTCCTTCTTCCAGATTGGAAATGGCGACCAGTTCATCAAAAGAAGCGCCTGCACAGAAAGCGCGTTCTCCCTCGGATTTTAGCAGAATCACCGAAACATTTTCATTCTTGGATAGGGAATTTAGTTCGTCCGTTAATCGCTGTAATAAAGTAGAAACGAAAGAATTGCTGGCCGGGTGCCCAAATTCAACGGTGGCAACTTTATTTTGAATTGAGGTATAAAGACTTCCTTGGATTCTATCCGTAGGCATGTGATAACATTTTACCCAAAATTAAGGGTTTTGCACGAGGGGCTTGAATTTTTGTCTAAAGCGAACTACTAGCGCCAACCCTCGGATAAGCATCCAAACAATAAATGCAATCCAGATAGCATGGAATCCCCACCCCATGTATTTTCCGAAATATAAAGTTGGAATAAATCCTAAAAAAGTCGCGGTAAGTAGTACATTTCGGAGATATTTCATCTCCCCTAAACCCTTGAACAAACCATCCAACACAAAGGCTAGGGTATTCATGGGCAATCCAAGGATGACCAAAAAGAACACCCCATAAAAAGTGCTCAATACCATTTCTTCGTTCGAAAACAATCGTCCCAACGGATAGTAAAAAATGAATCCAAAGAGCATCAACACCAAACTGACCACCAATCCATATCGCACAATTTTTTTGGCTAATTTCCAGAGGTTGGGATAATCTTTGGCACCCAATAGTTTTCCTCCTAAACTATTTCCTGCAGCGCCATATCCGTCAATAAAGAACGCTGCAAATAACCACAGATTGATGGCAATGGTATGCGCTCCAATGAATTTATCTCCCAGGGAAGTGGCTTCCCGAACGGCAATAATCAAGGCTGCATTTAACGCTAAAGCCCGGACAAAAAGATTGAGGCTCATGGTAATCAAGCGGGTCAATTCTTTGTTCAATGGAAAAACCAAACGTAGGCGGATATTAGTTTTTTTGGCAAGAAGGAAGCCCACCAAGATAGCCATTACAGCCTGCGAAATTAAACTGGCCCATGCGGCACCTCTGAGATACATCGGTTCTATGATTCCGTCAATACCGTAGACTAGAGCAAAATCCAGCAGGATATTTAATACGGCTCCAATGAGCGCAATAATCATAGGGTAGTAGGTATTTTGCAACCCTCGAAAAATGCCAAAAACGGCGAAGGTGAATAAGGTAAGCGGGAACCCCCATACCCGAATGGAATAGTACGAAACGCATAACTCCAATACCTTGCCCTTGGCTTCGAAAAGTGAAAAAATCCAAGGCATGATAAAGATGGTGGAAAGTAGTAACACCAAACTCAAAAGGATGTTGAAAAAAATAGCTTGGGCAGGAAGATTTTCTACCTCTTTCAGTTTATTTGCCCCGAGATATTGCGAAATGATGGCTGAAATAGAACTGCGAGTTTGTCCCAAAACCCAAATCAGCATGGATAAAAAAGAGCCTACAATTCCAGCAGCAGCTAAAGACTCAAGCCCATTTACAGGAATATTACCGACAATCGCAGTGTCAGTGATGGACAATAAAGGCTCAGCTATCCCTGAGATGGTTGCAGGGATCGCAAGGCGGTTGATATTTTTCAGATTGACTTCGGTGAGGGCTTCACTCATAACACCAATTCATAACAATGGAATGGATGTTCGCTTTGCTTTGGAAAAAAGATATCCCCCAACTTCTGGTATCCCCGTTTTTCGTAAAAACGTTGATTTCTTTCGTTTTGCGAAAACGTATCCAATCTGACGGAAGCGAAGCCCTGATTTTTGGATTGGGTTTCGGCAAACCCCATCATTTCTTGAGCTAGTCCTTTTCCTTGAAAATCGGGATGGACGCAGACGCGATGGATATAGACATTTTTTTCATTGGGTGTCAACCACGAAATGGGAATGTATTCATCATCCATATACGTTGAGATGACAATAGCCCCAGCGACCCTTCCTTCTTTTTCGTTTACATAAAGCTCTTCTCGCTCTAAATCATTTAAAAAGGCTTCTCGGGTGGGATACTGTTCGTTCCATTGATAGATGCCCAGCGATATCATTTTTCGGGCGCATGCCCTGGTAATCTCCATGATATCATCAATTTCGGATATCTTTGCGCGTCGCACCATAAAAAGGTTTCATTTAAATTGTAAATTTAAGCTATAATCACAACCAATACCGTTATGAACAACATTCTAGTACCCATAGGGGCTTCGCCTTACGCAAAGGATACGTTACAGTATGCTTTGGACTTCGCTTCACATTTTGGCGCCAAGGTTTTCGTAATGGATGTGATAACCGTAACGGCAACAACAGGCAATCTCATGAACCTTGAAGGTAAGGTCGTCGAGAGCAGCAAAGAACGCATCAAAGAATTGGTGAATACGGTAGAAACGAATCACGTAGAGGTCAAAATCGCTACCTATAAAGGAGATATCATCGATGGCCTTCAAGATATTGACAAGGAGTTGGGTATCGATTTGATTATTATTGCCCCACGAAGCAATGAAATTGATGAAGAGTTGTATTTGGGCAACACTTCAGGGCGTATCGTAAAGCAAACCAACATACCTACCTTGATTGTACCCAAGGAAACGGCCTTTACCCCGCCAAAACAAATACTTACTGCTTTTGGTTCGGGAATTCTAAAAAGGTCAAGAGTACTGAATCCCTTGGTTTCAATTCGAGACAAATTTAGAGCTGAGGTGAGCTTACTTTTGGTAAAACGGTCAGGGTATTCCGAAGATGACCTCCAGATTAATACGGCTTTAATGGATTTAAGTACTAGGGTCACTATTTCCGAAAATGTAACTACTTATTTAGGGGTTTTGGAACATTACCAAAGTCAAAATCCAGATTTGCTCTGCGTATTTAGAAAGAAGCGTGGCTTCTTCAAAAAATTGTGGGAGAAAAACACGGTTCCCAAATCTGAGTTTTTTGTTCCGATTCCAGTGTTGATACTTAGTTTCAAAAAAGACTAGCCCGTATTCACATTTTGAAACTTAGGCAAAAAGTATTTCCTTTGCCTTCTCTTTTCGGGGGATTAGCTCAGTTGGCTAGAGCGCTTGCCTGGCAGGCAAGAGGCCACCGGTTCGAATCCGGTATTCTCCACGTTTGGCCCCCGCTACCACGGGGGTTTTTTTATTGGAGTTTTTGCAACCCAATTCATTTTCAAATTACCATGCCTTGCTATCATCCATTCCTTCAGAATGATAATCATGGACATTCAGAATCTAGAGGAATTAGTAGCCAGTTTTGGTAATGATATTTCGTCATTTCCTCAAGAAAGAAATCAGGTTCTGTTTTCATGAAGTTTTCCCACCATATTGACTGTGTAGGGAACAAGGAACTCTGAGAAAAATCTTATAGTGAATATTGATATCCGCACCACCTAGATTCTATTACAGACATAATATGGTCCGCTTTTTGTGGTTATACACCAGTTCAAGCAAACAATGTTTGCGTAACAAGAATGGACCCCAGTCTTTTTAACAAGAAAGATGAAAGAGGGTATGTTTTGTTCGCGCAACCTTTTGAAAAGAGCGGTGTCTTTTTGTTGTTCCCCCATTGAATACAATGACAGCCTTGAGAAACAACCTATGGAACAAACAAACAAATTCAAGAACATTTACTACGACCACTATTCTGGTAAATCGTATCATTCAGCACCCATTTTTGATTTACAACGGGATTATATGATGCGCTTTTATGCCCCATTGCCATCCTACGAGTTCAATAACAACAATTTGACTATTATCTTTTTTAAAAAGGGACATGGGGTATTGCATTGGAAGGACCGAAGGGCAAAAATCGGAACCAATCGCTTTATTGTGACCAACCCAGGGGAAGGATGGGTCTATCAAAATGCATCGGAAAAGTATATTGACGTGCTAAGTTTGGTTGTTTCCAGACAAGCGTTAGCGCAGTTTAAGTATTATTTTGAGTCAAACAACACAACACTCTTAGACTCTCCTTTTGAAACGTATGATGAGGGAACCTTTTATTTGGAAACACCCCTTTCGGCAAATTGTTTCTATTCTGGACAATTGCTGCAAAAAATCCATCAACTAAGTACTACGGATGAATTTGAACTAACCAATGCGGAAGAACTTTCAAATGAAATTCTTTCACAAATTGCCCAAGAGCAATTGTTGGGATACAAGTTTGCCAGTAAAATAGAAGTAAAAAAGAAGGCTACGCAAATGGAGACGTTCAAAAGGCTATTAAAAGCTTATGAATACATCCATGATAATATTTCCGAATCGATTACCCTTGAAGAGTTGTCACTAGTTACATCTCTTTCCAAGTTTCATTTATACTACTCGTTCAAAGCGGTTTATGGTACAACGCCGCATCAGTTCATCAATCGGTTAAAAATGGAAAAGTCCATGGCGTATCTCAAAAAAGGAGAGCATTCCATAAGTGAAATCTCAGACCTCCTAGGTTTTAGTGGTTTACCTGTATTTAGCAAGTTGTTTAAGAAAACCTTTGGCAAAGCCCCGTCACACTTCATATAGAACGGGAACGGCTAAATGAGGAATTTTTGACAAAAGCGGCCTTAGAAGGCTAGCTACTTTTGTAGTTCATCAAAAAACGAACTATGAAATATTATATTCCTACCTGGTTTTTGCTATTCTTTATTTTGGCCGCATGTAACTCAGATGACGACACGGTTCTCAGTGATGCGAATGTCATTGTCTCCTTCGACTTTTTTGCAAGTGACAATGAGGTGCTTTTAGAAAATAGTATTGGAGAGATTGACCTTGAAGAACGAACGATACAATTGGAACTTCCCTTTGGAGTAGCAACTGAAAACCTAGTGCCCAGAATAATGGTGTCTTCAGATGCCAAAATAAGCCCTGCCAGCGACAGCCCTATTGACTTTTCTGAACCTGTAGTTTATACCGTAACCGCAGCCAGTGGCAATTCGGTTGACTATACGGTTGTGGTACGGAACGCTTCACCGACGGATAGAGAAGTTTTATTGACATGGTATAATTTGAATCCTGAGAATACATTATCCTGGGATTTAAAAGATGCTACTGAAAATTGGGAAGGCGTTAAGGTGGAGGATGGAAGGGTAAGCAGTGTTAGTTTCCCGGAGAAAGGAATGACGCTCGTTACTCCCTTGCTGCAATACTTGGATGCCCTTAAAAGTTTGAATCTACGGGACAATGTTATTCAGGAACTTCCTGAAGGACTAGGTGCATTGAAGAAGCTGGAAGCCCTGAATGTATCTTCCAATGAATTGCGTGCTATTCCAAGTGGCCTGGGCTCACTTGAAGCCTTACGCTTTTTGAATTTGAGAAACAATCAGATAGAAGCGTTACCAACAACAATCGGTTCGCTAGCACAACTTATGGAAATCAACTTGGATTTCAATAGGCTAGAAGAACTGCCAGCCGAAATCGGCAGTTTGGACCTTATAAGTCTATCAGTTTATGGCAACCGAAACTTAACAACACTACCCGAGGAATTGGGTAATAATGTTCGGTTGATGAATCTGAATGTGGGTTGGTGTAATTTGTCGAGCCTACCCAATCGTTTGGAAGATTTGATAAGTTTGGTTGAATTGAACGCTTCCGAAAATCAATTGAGCGAAATACCAGAAGGCATAGGAAATTTGAAGGCTTTGAAAAGGGTAATGCTTCAAAAAAACGAGCTGATTGCCCTGCCCGATGCTATGGGGGAATTGAGCAGTTTATTAGTGCTCGAGATTCAGGAAAATAACATAACTACGCTTCCAGCTGCCCTTTGTAAACGCATTACTGAAAACAATGTGGTCCTCAACAAAGACCCCGAAGCTCAGTGTGAATAATGACTTTTGTCAAGGCTTGAGTTCTTTTTTTGGCGAACTTTAGGGTTCTAAAAATGGTTTGGATGAACTTAGAAAATAAAGTAGCCTATATTACCGGAGGTTCTAAAGGAATAGGTCTGGGCGTAGCGCAAAGCCTACTATCGAAAGGGATGAAGGTTGCTATCAGTGGAAGAAATGAAGCAAGTCTCAAAGAAGCGCTCACGCAACTGGGAAATTCCGAGGGCGTTTTGGCTATCAAAAGCGACGTCACTATTCTTGCTGATGAAGAGAAGGCGGTAGAAACGATTCTACAACACTGGGGGCAATTGGATGTTGTAATTGCCAATGCTGGGGTGGGGCATTTTGCGCCAGTAGATCAACTTTCCTCTGAGGCATGGCAAAGCATGATGCGAACCAATTTGGACGGAGTTTTCCATACGCTGAAAGCTTCGGTGGAGTCCCTTAAGACCTCTCAAGGGTACTATATTACATTGGCCAGTTTGGCAGGCACCAACTTTTTTGCACAAGGAGCGGGCTATAACGCTACCAAGTTTGGTGTTGTTGGCTTTACACAGGCTGCGATGCTTGATTTACGAGGGCATGGGATTAAGGTAAGTACCATAATGCCTGGTTCAGTAGCTACGCACTTTAATGGTAATGAACCTTCAGATAAAGATGCTTGGAAAATCCAACCTGAGGATATCGGAAAGTTGGTTTTGGACCTTCTTCAGATGCATCCAAGAACCCTGCCAAGTAAGATTGAGGTACGTCCTTCCCGCCCGGATTTAAAGGGGAAGTAAACGCGTTTCAGCGAAATCGAATTGGGGATTGAAGATTTCAAGAATAAGGGTTTTGAGTTGCGTTTCAAAAGCTATGATATCTTCAGGCGTAAGCACTGTATTTCGGTTGAGACTTAACGATAATAGGCCTTGCCGGATGGTTTTTATGGGATAGATAGCACCCTGCATAGCAGAAAGCTCATGGTTTTTTGAATACAATAGGCTGTAGCATAATAGCTGGAAGGCTTTGGTTTTGTTGGCTTCAGAAATGCTCTCCAGACTGTTTAAAATCTTCACTTCCGCCGGAGTGACCCGTCCCGTTTTATAATCGGAAATGCAACGGAGGCCATTGATATCTTCAACACGGTCCAGAAATCCTTTTAGTTTAATCGGAAAATCCAGTTCTGGAAAATCCAGGAGTATTTCATAGCGTTCTTCCAACGCCACAATTGTTATAGAATTTGTCGCTATGCGCTGTTCCTCCCACTTTAAGAACTCAACCAAATATTTGGTGATGACTTTATGAACTAGAAGAAATCTGCCCACCTGGATATTAACATCCGGGAGGTGTTTTACAAACATATCTAGAATCACTTGTGAAAGACGGTCTTTCATTTCCTGCATGGCGGAAGCGTCCAATGTTTTTCCCAGGAAGGGGAGATAGAGGACATGGAGAATATCGTGGATTATCGTGCCGAAGAGGTTAGGTGCTATGGTCTCTTGTGCGATTTCAGGTTCATTTAACCGGAGCACGTAACGCTGATAAAATTCCCACGGATTTTGAATGTAAACCGACAAGGAAGACGGAGAAAAGCCAGAAAGGGCCAATTGTCTCAATCTTTCCTGTAGCAAAAGGGTTTTCGCTACCTGTTTGGGCGAACTAGTCGTGGCCCTTACTTTGGGTGTTGCTAGAGTATGGGTTATGTTACCAACGAAACGCGCATCAGTTAGTAACTGCGAAATTAAACGACTGCGTTCTCCTCCCATTAAGGTATCGGGCTCTGTATATTGTAAAAAAGGTGTACGTTTTTGGCACGTTGCAACAAACGATAGAAGTGATAGACATATATGGCATCTTTTTCTTTGTAGGTTGGTAATCCGTACGCTCTTTTTACATCAAAAGGAAGGAATGAGTTGTTGCTCTTTCCTGCGGGAAGAACCCCTTCATTTACGGAGGTCATGAAAACAGTCTCGTAGTCCAAAACTCGGCTTTCCAACATTCCCATGATTTGCAGACCATCGACAGGGTCTCCAAGAATATCCAAAGTTTCGGATTGGCATAACTGGTCAAATAAGGTTTTTAAGGTGTTTATGCTTGATAAAAATGGATATGCTTCCTGATAAGACCTTATCTGATTGAAAATAGTGTAGAAGCGAAACAGCTGCTCCAATTCCAATGCTTGGTCTTTCAATGAGCTAGTGGTTCTTAGCATTTCGATAATTTCCAGTAAATCAGCTAGAACCAAGGCCGTTTGCTGTGATTCATTTAGGACCAAATCAAATAGGACAGGACACTTGCCGAGGGAAAGGAGCATTTTGGTGGAAACAAGTGGTGCATCAGAGATGTTGAGAAATGAAAGATAAGCTGCTAAGGTTACGGCATTGTTTTTGGAAATTAGGCTATGGCAATACGGATTGCTAAATAGCCTTTGGAGTAACGTTTTGGGCCAACCTTTTACATTTTGAGTACCCTTGACTTCGAGTAATAGGTTGAAAAAGAGTGCTAGCTGTGAATTTTGCAAAGGTAGTCCCATCGTTATATTGACATCCGGAAGTGTACCCGGAAGAGATGACAACAAGGGCGATAGGAGCACCTCATGTGCCAATACCACTGCAGTATGGTCTAACGCTGCGGATTGAAGTTCACCCAACTGTTGGGATAGTTTTTTTATTTGAACGATGTCTTTGGGTACACCAGTAATTTGTATTTGTTGATCAGGACTTATATGAGACCGAACGCCTTTTGGGCTTCGTGTGGTATAGTAAGGCCAATGCTTTAGATATTGGCGAATAAACAAGCCTGCATCATGATAAGTTTCAGAAAGAAAGCGCTCATCAATATCCCAATAAATTTCAGAAGGTCCGTGCTCTAATATTTTTTGGATTATAGTGGATTCTGCATTGTTCAATGCATTGAAACCTATAAAAATAATGGGTGATGCCTTGTCTTGTAATTCGAGATAGGCATCCATATGGTCTACCGCATCTCTGTAAATCAATCCTTGATACCCCTTTTGTTTGGACTTTAGTTGGGTGTTGAAATCTTGGTAAATAGGATACAATTGACTCCAGAGGGCTAAGTAATTTTCCACCATCTCCGTTTTTCGTTCTTGAAGGGACCAATGGTCGATTTCTTTGATAGCCTTTAAATAATTTAGAATGTCATCGGCTGGAATGAGGTAGCGATCAATTTCATTAAAGTCCTGCAACAAGGTTTGACCCCATTTGGAAAAAGAATGGAAGTCTTCTTGTAATGCCTTACCAAGTCGGTTTTGATAGACATGGAACAATTCCATTAAAAGCTCAATGGAGGGTGCTAGGGTAAGGGAAGTGATTTCACCAATGAAGTCTTCTATGGCAAGGATATCCGGCGCAAAAATGGTTTGGCTTACGCGAGCCTGCACGTGTCGTTTTAGGAAAAAAGCGGAGCGTTTGCTGGGGAGCACATAACGGCACTTGGTAATATCATACCCTTGTGCAGTCAAATCGGACAATACCTCCTCCAGAAAAGTTTCGTGCATGCCTAAAAATAAAAAAGGCCCAGCTTTCGCTGGACCTTTTTTCAAGAAATTATATTCTCTTATTTGATAAGGTTGATTTCAACCCTTCTGTTTTGTTTTCTACCAGAACGTGTGTTGTTTGTAGCGATTGGCTTGTCTTCACCGTAACCAATAGCGTTCAAACGGTCAGCACCAATTCCTTTGTCAATAAGGAAGTCACGTACTGAATTCGCTCTTTCTTCAGAAAGCTTTTGGTTCAACTTAGCAGAACCAACACTATCAGTGTGTCCTTCAACAGTAAACTTAGCTGTTGGGTACTCGTTCAAGATTTGGATGATATCTACCATTACAGAAGTAGACTCAGCTTTGATAGAAGATTTACCAGTGTCGAACAAGATAGTTCTAGCGTAGTCGTTCAATTGCTTCTGAACTTCTTCAGTTACTTCTGGACAACCGTTATTAGCAACAGTACCAGCTACGTCAGGACATTGATCATCTTTGTCCAATACACCGTCACCGTCAGTATCAGGCCATGGGCATCCTTTGTTCTCAGCAGGACCTGCTTCGCTAGGACAATCATCATCTTTATCAGCAACACCGTCACCATCAGCATCAGGACATCCAGCCAATTCAGCTAAACCTGCTTCGCTAGGACAAGCATCATCTTTGTCAGCAACACCGTCTCCGTCAGCGTCAGGACAACCATTCATTTCTTTAGAACCTGCTTCATTAGGACAATCATCTTTAGCATCTTCGATACCATCGCCGTCAGAATCAGGACAACCATTGAATGCTTCCAAACCAGCAACTTCTGGACAAGCATCATCTTTGTCGTAGATACCGTCACCGTCAGTGTCAGTTCCACCAAACTTGATGCTAACACCAGCTAAGTGTTGGAAATGCTTTACCAGGTAATCTTCGAAAGCATGCTTGTATTGTGTTTGTAGGGTCAAACCGATGTTTTCAGTAAACCAAAAGTTTACACCAATACCACCGTTCACGGTACCAGCACCAATTTCATCAACCCAAGTATAACCACCACCAATCTCTACGAAAGGATCAACTGTGGTATTTTTCAAAAAGGCATACTTGATAGTACCATCAAGTGCGTAGTGGGATAGGTTGTCTACACGAACATCACCTAATTTGTCAATTCGGTTCAAGGAACCACGAGCACCCACAGTGAATCCATCACCTACATAACGAGATACAGAAATGTAAGAAACAGAAGGAAGAATGTTCCAGTGGTCAGTGGCATTAAAGTACTCGCTGAAAACGCTACCGGTTTCGAAACCGAAGTTTTGTAACGCGCTATCGTCACCTGTAGGGTATACATCAATCGCGTTAACTCCAAAACTCACCTGCCAAGGATTATTCTCGTCTTGCGCTTGGATGCTGTTGAAACCTAGGAAAACCAAGGCAACAACCAATAATTTGCAAAGATGTTTCATGCTCAAAATTTTAAGTTTAAGTGTTTATCAGCAGCAAATGTAAGTTGTTAAGAACTATTAACAAAATCTTAGTTTCATTTTTTTTAACGCAGTACACGGAAGATTTTGAACACTTAAACGACGTTTAATGCCTTGCCCACTTTCGTGAATGCCGCAATCGCTTTGTCTAAATGTTCAACTTCATGCGCCGCGGATAGCTGTACGCGAATTCGCGCTTTTCCTTTTGGAACTACGGGATAGAAGAAACCAATTACATAGATGCCTTCCTTTAAGAGCATGTTGGCCATCTCTTGCGAAAGCTTGGCATCATATAACATGACAGGCACAATAGCGGAGTCGCCATCAATGATATCAAACCCGGCCTTTTTCATTCCTTCTTTAAAGTAGGAAGTATTATACTCAAGTTTATCGCGCAGCGAAGTATCGTTGCCAAGTAATTGAAACACCTTAATGGAGGCGCCTACAATTGCTGGCGCTAGCGAATTGGAAAACAAATACGGTCTTGAACGTTGTCGGAGCATTTCGATAATTTCTTTTTTGCCAGTGGTATACCCGCCCATGGCACCTCCAAGGGCCTTGCCCAGTGTACCTGTTATGATGTCTATCCGGTCCAATACGCCTTTAGCTTCCAAAGTACCTCGACCGGTGGCACCAATAAAACCTGTGGCATGACACTCGTCAATCATCACCATGGCATCATATTTTTCCGCCAAATCGCAAATACCGTCCAAGGGAGCTAAAAGCCCATCCATAGAGAAAACACCATCAGTAACAATGACCTTGAAACGAGCTCCGTCTTCAATACTTTGCTGCAGTTGGGTTTCCAAGTCTGCCATGTCATTGTTGGCATATCGATAGCGCTTGGCTTTGCAAAGACGTACACCGTCGATAATGGAAGCATGATTTAAAGAATCCGAGATAATGGCGTCTTCTGCCGTAAGTATTGGTTCGAAAACTCCGCCATTGGCATCAAAGGCAGCGGCATATAATATGGTATCCTCAGTGCCATAAAAGTTCGCAATCTCTTTTTCCAAAGTTTTGTGAATGTCTTGGGTACCACATATAAAGCGAACGGAAGACATCCCAAATCCATGGGAGTCCAAAGTATCTTTCGCGGCTTGTACCACTTCAGGATGGGAGGAAAGCCCGAGATAATTATTCGCACAAAAATTAATGACTTCTTCTCCAGTGGAAATTTGTATCATCGCCCCTTGTGGGGACGTAATAATGCGTTCCTCTTTAAACAATCCAGCAGCTTTGATGTCTTCTAGTTCTTGTGCAAGATGTTCTTTGATTTTTCCGTACATATTTTCAATTTACAAGAATAGAGGTTGAACCTCTTCATTTATATATATAAGTATAGTGTTCTCAATCGTGTATCCCATGCTTTGCAAGGCTTGGGCGTACCCTTCAATTTGTGCCACATGGGCTGTATCGTGTTTCCCGGTTTTATACTCGAGAATACTTGCCTTCATTCCGGAAAGTGCTATCCGATCCGGACGAATACTGTTTCCGTTGTGCAAAAGAATTTCTTTTTCATTGAATACTTGAAAATCTTCTGTAAAATATTTTGAAAGTAAGGGGTGGTGCACGGTGGCTTCCACTTTTTTCCATAGCGCTTCGCGGTCATCTGTTCCAAACAAACCTGCATCTTGCATTGTGGCAAAGATATTTTCCAGCGCATTGTGGTATTGGATTCGACTCAGGATTTCATGTAACAAAGTTCCCGTATCCAAAGCGCTTTGTTGTGGGGTGTTCCAAAGCTGCCCAGATTTCGTTGAAATTCGGAACGGAGGCGCATTTTTTGATCGGAAAGTGTATTGTACGGTTTCCAGGGTATTCTCAATTTTTGAGCTTTCTGGATTGTTCCCAAAAGTTCCTAAGGCAAAACGGTTTTCATCCACCGTCGTCAAAGCTGAACTGTTTGCATAACCAAATAAAAGCTCTGCGTAAGAATTGGCTTCTTCGGGACCAACATTTTTTCTGGGAATTTCAGAGAGTATGAAAAGCGCTTTCTCCGCACGGGTTAGAGCGACGTACAAAACATTAATGGCATCTAGTTGAATTTGGGAAGATTCTTTTTCATATGCTGCTCTGGAAGCGTCATCAAAATGGAGCATGTTTTCAGAATATGACATGAGGTATTCCGATAACCCTAACCCTTTGGTTTTTGAACTGGTGCTCACCCAAATCTTTTTCTTTTTCCTCTTGTCTATGATTGGCGTATCCGCATAGGGAAATATTACAACCGGAAATTCAAGACCTTTTGATTTGTGGATGGTCATAAGTGTAACCGCATCAGCTTTTTCAGGAGCAGAAATAGCAAGGGAAGCTTTTTTGTCTTCCCAATAGTTTAGAAAAGAGAAAACATCAGGACCGTTTTTTTGCTGATGGTCAAAAACCACCTGCATAAAAAAGGTAAGATGGGCAGGCGATTTATCCTGAAGCTCGAAATGAACCACAGCTTGTTCCAAAATGTCATACACTGGACGGGGGGTCATGGTGTCGAGTGTAAAGTCAAATGCTTCCTTCAAAAATTCATGAACTTTATGAATGTTTTTCTCGATAAAGTCATGCAAATATTCATTTTTAGGTGCCAAAAAGTGAAGGAGCTCAAATCGGGCCAAATCATTTTTGGAGTCGTGGATGGCCTTCAACAAGTTGATCAAGAACAAAATGGTCGCATCGTTTTCGAGCAACAAGGCATCTGAAGAAATTAGGGGTACCTCGGCGGCGGACAGATGGTCAGCCAACAAAGCACCTTTCTTGTTGTCCCGCACTAAAATGCAAATGTCTGCATACCCGTATCCTTGCTGCCTTACTTTGGCTATGGTTTTTTCTACTTCAATAGCATACGTTTCATGAATTTCTTTAGTGGAGTGCAAGAAGCATAATTCCACATATCCACCAGAGGAAGGATTAGTTAACTGGGCACTGGTTTCGAATAGATTTCCGTAACGCGGCTCTACGAAAAGAGGAGCGATGTAAGAAAAGAAGCCATTGTTGAACGCGATGATATTTTCGGTACTTCGCCAGTTTGTAGACAGGGTTTTGATTTCTGGTGCAACCACAAACTGCTCCGGTTTCGCTTCATCCAGTTCAAGAAGTTGTTCTGCCTTACCCCCCCGCCAGCGATAGATAGCTTGTTTAGCATCCCCAACCAAGAAGAGTGTTCCCGTTTTTCCGTTGGAATCTACCGCCACCAGACTATTGGAAACCAAGGGGATAAGATTCTCCCACTGCATCGCCGAGGTATCTTGGAACTCATCAATAAAATAATGCCGATAACGTTCGCCCAACCGTTCATAAATAAAAGGTATTGGCTGTGCTTTGATTTCGTTTGCTATGATTCGATTTAAAGCAGCGATAGGGACGACATTCTCCTCTTCTTCAAGAGTTTTTAATTCCTGGGATATCGTATTGACCAATGCCAAAGGGACAAGATTTTGATAAATGGCACTCAGATGGGCCCTTTGGTAAATCATTTCCTTTAAGTTGAAAAATCCTTGGATTAAAGCTTCTAACCCTGAATCGTCTTCCATAGGATGCTTGGCTTTTAGGATTTTGCCGTCCAAAAGATTTTTTTCAAGGGTATTAGCATAAAGCTTTTTCGGGCTTACTTCACCTTGTTGGATTTTTATAAGATGGTTAGGTAGGGTTTTTCTGGGGAAATCTTCATGCTCCAATCCAAGCTGAGGAATTTTTTCCAAGGCCAATGAAGCCTGTTGTAGCAACTGCGTTTGTAGATTCACAATCTCTTTTCGCAATTTGGATTTGAGCTGGGTAAAATAAGACAGCGGTTGGGTTTGGAGTTCCGCCATCCTTCCCATATCATTTTCTTGAAATAGTAATTTTCCAATTTCAATGAGGTCATGGATGATGTTCCAACTCTTTTCATCATCAATTTTTTCCAACGAAAAATCCAATAGCAACTGGGTCAATTCTTTTTCCTGTCCCGCTCTATCCAAAACACGAGTGACCGCTTTTGCCAAAAGGGATTCTACATCAAGTTCTACCTCAAAGTTTTGAGCGAGTTTTAAATCGCGGGCAAAGGTCTTGATGATTTTATGGTTGAACCGATCTATGGTCGATATTTCAAAAAAGGAATAATTGTGCAACAGCTGTTGCAAAAGGATAGTGCTTTTCTGCTGAAGCTGTTTTGGGGTCAGCTCCGTTTCTGCGACAAGTTCTGAAAACATCAAAGGAGGGTTTTCCAGAACGGAGGGCTGTGAAAAATCAAACAAGCTATCCAAAATTCGCGTTTTCATTTCTCCGACGGCCTTGTTGGTAAATGTGAGGGCCAACATTTCGCGAAAACTGCGATAGGAATTGCTTGAAAACAGTAGCCCAAGGTACCTTTTGGTTAAGGTATAGGTCTTACCAGACCCAGCAGAAGCATTATAAACCACAAAAGGAGAAGCGTTCAACCTGTTTTTTGTGCAAATTAATCAATAGGGAAATGAACTTAAGGTTCTCTTATTATATTTTACCGGCTAAAGCCGTATTTTTATGGGAACATTAATAACATAAAAACTACAATATCATGGCTTTTGAATTACCAAAATTATCCTATGCCTACGATGCGTTGGAACCACATATCGATGCACGTACCATGGAGATACACCATACAAAGCACCACAATGGGTATACTACGAAATTGAACGGTGCTGTTGCTGGAACGGATTTGGAAGGCAAAAGCATTGAAGACATTCTCGAAAACCTCGATATGTCCAATGCTGCTGTCCGCAATAATGGTGGAGGTTTCTACAACCACAGACTTTTTTGGGAAGTAATGTCTGCTAACGGAGGAGGTACCCCTGATGGAGCTGTTGGAGCTGCCATCGACGAGGCTTTTGGCTCCTATGACAGTTTTAAAGAAAAATTCAGTGCTGCTGCCGGAACGCGTTTTGGTTCAGGATGGGCATGGCTATGCGTTCATAAAGGAGGCGCTTTGGAAATTTGTTCTACGCCAAACCAAGACAATCCGTTGATGCCGGGTTCAGGATGTGAGGGCTTTCCAATTTTGGGGCTTGATGTTTGGGAGCATGCCTACTACCTAAACTACCAAAACAGAAGACCAGATTACGTTTCCGCTTTTTTCAATGTTATCGATTGGGGAAAAGTAAACGAATTATACGCTGCGAATAAGTAAAAAGCAAGCAAATCTAAGAAGGAAGCCTCGGTCAAAACCGGGGCTTTTTTTATTGAAAATGGGTATAATAGAAAAGGGCGGGAAAGCTCCCACCCTTTTCGTCCCAAATCTTACCATAAACTTAACCTACTTATGCTATGGCAAAACTAAATTACTGGTATTGTGAGAAATAACAAAGGTTTTTGAGGAAATTTTTGAATTGATAGGAAGCTTGTTCGCTGCAATTTTAACATAACAGCTTGGGGTTCAAACAAAAAGAAGGCGGAACATGTTCCGCCTTCTTACCCCAAATCTTACCATGAACTTAACCTACTTATGCTATGGTGAAACAAATGTAAGTTGAGCATTCTCGGTGAAGAAAGCTTTTAGATGAAACCCCTTTAATTCAGATGAACTGCTGTTACTGAAAGCGGACACTACTCTGGATTGCGAAAAGGATTACGTTTGCAGATTTCGGTATTACAGCAAAATAAAAAAGGTGGAAGAGATTCCACCTTTTTTGCCCCAAATCTTACCATGAACTTAACCTACTTATGCTATGGCCTTACTAAAGTAGGTTTGAAGCTTGCTGACTAACGAAAAACCCGATGATTAGCGTATTTCATCGATGAAATGCACACCTTAGAAATTTAAAATGAATTCCCTTAATATGCTCGTTGGTTTTTTCCTTCATAAAAATTCATGAATGCTCGGTTAACCACGCGGTTTCCCCCTGGTGTCGGGTAGTCTCCGGTGAAATACCAATCGCCAAGGTTCTTTGGACAGGCTTCATGAAGGCTGTCGATGGTTTGGTAAATGATTTTTACCTCTGCCTGTATTCCTTCAGGACTTAAAATCTCTGCGATCTTATTGGAAATGGTTTCAGGGGAAAAAGGTTCGTAGAACTTTTTTACGTGATTGACCACCTTCTTGGCCTTTTTGTGTTCTTGCTCCTTGCAAAGGGTATAGATTTCATCCACAATATGCATGGTGCCTTGTTCTTGATGCAAAGCCAAAGCAGCTTTGAAAGCAATAAAGTCTTCTAATTTGGCCATATCGATACCATAACAGTCAGGGTATCGTATTTGGGGAGCAGAAGAAACTACAACGATTTTGCTTGGCGAAAGGCGGTCCAAAATCTTAAGAATACTTTTCTTAAGCGTAGTTCCACGAACGATACTATCGTCAATGATGACCAAATTGTCTCCAGATTTTACCGAACCATAGGAAATATCATATACGTGAGTCACCAAATCATCCCTGCTACTATCCTGGGTAATAAAGGTTCGCAACTTGGCATCTTTGATAGCGACTTTCTCGATTCTTGGGCGTACATCCAAAATAGTATTGAGCTTTTCTCGAGTAATATCGGTACCCAATGCCAGAATCTGCGATTCCTTTTTCCGGTTGAGGTAGTTTTGGGCTTCTTTTACCATGCCGAAAAAAGAGGTTTCTGCCGTGTTTGGGATATAGGAGAATACCGTGTTAACCAAATCATCGTTGACCGCTTTCAAGATTTGCGGAAAAACCAGTTTCCCCAATAACTTACGCTCTTGATAGATTTCTTTGTCGCTTCCCCTTGAAAAGTAAATGCGTTCAAAAGAACACGCTTTTCTTTCCAGTGGCTCCAAAATAGGGTCAACATGTACTCCGCCATTCTTTTTGATGATAATGGCATGGCCGGGGTCCAGTTCATGTACCGCATCGTAGGGTACATTAAATACGGTTTGGATGGCGGGTCGCTCTGAAGCTACTACCACCACTTCGTCATCTTGGTAGAAATATGCAGGGCGAATTCCCGCAGGGTCCCGAAAGACGAAGGCATCCCCGTGCCCTAGCAGTCCAGCCATAGCATAGCCACCGTCCCAGTTTTTTGAAGATTTTCTAAGAATTTTGGCAATGTTCAGACGTTCTGCAATGATAGGAGTTGCTTGACGCTTATTGAACCCTTCTTTTTTAATGTCTTTATAAATCTTGGCGACGGCGTCATCCAAAAAATGTCCGATTTTTTCCATCACTGTGATGGTGTCTGCCATTTCCTTGGGGTGCTGCCCCAACTCCACCAAGTTTCCAAACAATTCCGAAACGTTGGTCATATTGAAATTCCCAGCCACAATCAAATTACGGTGCATCCAATTGTTCTGACGTAGAAAAGGATGCACACTTTCGATGCTGTTCTTTCCGAAGGTTCCGTACCGCACATGTCCCAAAAGCAATTCCCCTATATAAGGTATGCTCCGTTTCTGTTCGGCGATATCGTTCTCCATTTCTGGATTTTCGCTCAGAACGCTATTGATACGATGGTTGATTTGCGCAAAGATGTCTTGGATGGGTTGCTGCTGGGCCGAGCGGACTCGACTCATGTACCGTTCTCCAGGTTCCATATCCAGTTTGATACTGGCAAATCCGGCACCATCTTGACCGCGATTGTGTTGCTTTTCCATCATGAGGTACATTTTGTTTACCCCATAAAAAGCTGTGCCGTATTTTTTCTTGTAAAATTCAAGAGGCTTAAGCAAACGGATCAGTGATATTCCGCATTCGTGCTTAATTGCATCACTCATATTACCTAAAAAATAAAAGCCCCGAACAGTGTCAGGGCATTCTTTAACTTAATTCTATGTTGAACTGCGTCAATTCTTTGAATTGATGCAAGCGTTCGTCAATTTCCGATTTCTCCAAGGAAAGCATTCGCTCTATCCCAAAACGCTCCACACAAAACGAAGCCAAATTAGAGCCTTGGATAATTCCATTCTTCATACTTTCAAAAGAGATATTTCTTGCCTCGGTTATAAAACCTGCAAAACCTCCTGCGAAGGTGTCGCCCGCCCCGGTGGGGTCAAATACTTCCCGTAATGGAAGGGCTGGTGCAAAAAACACTTTGTCTTCATGAAAAAGCAAAGCCCCATGCTCTCCTTTTTTGATTACCACATAGCGTGGCCCCATCTCTTGGATTTTTTCTGCAGCTGCGACTAGTGAATATTCTTCGGTTAGCTGTCTTGCCTCTTCGTCATTTATGGTAATTACATCGATTTTACCAATAACCTCCATCAATTCATCCCAAGTGTTGTCCATCCAAAAGTTCATGGTATCCAAAACAATAAGTTTTGGTTTCTTTTCCATTTGGGCGATGACGCTCAGTTGAATGCTGGGGTGAAGGTTACCAAGCATTACAATATCGGCATCCTTATAATTATCGGGAACCACAGGGTCAAAGTCACCCAAGGTGTTCAATTCGGTAATTAAGGTGTCCCGCGAATTCAAATCGTTGTGGTACTTGCCTTTCCAATAAAAGGTTTTACCACCTTTGATGATTTCCACCCCTGAAATATCTATGCCTCTATCCTTTAAAATATCAAGGTATTCTTGTGGCATGTCTTCGCCTACAACGGAAACTACACCGATATCGATTTTGAATTGGCTCGCCGCTAAACCGATAAAAGTAGCTGCGCCACCGAGTATTTTTCCAGTTTTTCCAAAAGGAGTTTCGATTTCATCAAATGCAATCGAACCGACCGCCAGTAGTTTGGACATTTTTTAAAATTTGCTGCAAATATACGGTTACCTTCTTCATTTGTGACAACTCTGTTAAGGAATTGAAAAACGTACAGATTGCCTCACGGCATAACCTACTTTCTTCCAAAATCCGCGGGAATTTCTCCCCATGCCTTGGTTTCCCATTTGACTACCTTAGTTGTATATGTGTTGTTCCTTAACCATTCCTCTGCCCGGTCAATCAGTTCAAACAGTACTGCATTGACTTTGGTCTTGGATAACTTGGTACCACACTTCTTTTTTCTCACCCAACCCATGGCAATTTTGGAGTCAGAATATAATATTCGGTCGCTCTTTTGCTTTTGCAGAAAGGCCAATCCGTGAACAATTCCCAAAAACTCTCCAACATTGCTGGTGCCCTTTTCAAACGGACCCTGTTTAAAGAGAACCTTTTTGGATTTTGTATCCACTCCTCTGTACTCCATCTTTCCTGGATTCCCACTTGAAGCGGCATCCACAGCTATGGAATGCATATTGGGTTTTCCGATTCGTTTGATTTCTTCAGCACTCAATATTTTCTTGGGAGCGCTTTTGCCTTTATAATCGTCGTATTTACCCCTAAAAGCTTTCTTCGCCTCCACGAAAGTAGAGAAGGCTTTGTATTGGGCTCCTTTAAACCCGGCGATTTGCGCTTTACAATCGGCCCAGGATTCATATATCCCAGGTTTTTTGCCTTTCCAAACCGTGTAGAACTTTGGTTTTTTAGCCATTTTCTTTGAAAAGCAGTTTTTTGATGACTTCCGGATAGTGGGCATATTCCAAAGTATGGACCTTATTGGCAATATGCTCTACGGAATCAGATTCTTCTAAAGGAGTAGTGGCTTGAAAAATGATGGTACCTTCATCATAATGTTCGTTGACATAATGTATGGTTATGCCTGTTTCTTGCTCGTTGTTTTTCTTTACAGCGGCATGCACATGTTGTCCATACATTCCTTTTCCACCATATTTCGGAAGCAATGCGGGGTGAACATTAATAATGATATTCGGAAAAACACGGACTAGCTGCTCAGGTATTTTCCAGAGAAAGCCAGCAAGCACAATTAAATCAGGTTGTAATGCTTTTAGCAATCGTATTACGGCATCTCCTTCGGAAAACGCGATTCTATTGAAACAAAATGCTGGAATTTGCAATCGATTGGCACGGTCCCAAACCTTAGCAGTGCGTTTGTTGGTAAGGATACCTACCACCTCGACATGGGCATCTTTTTCGAAAAACGTGCAAATGCGTTCGGCATTGGTGCCGTTGCCTGAGGCAAACAGTACAATTCGTTTTATATCATTCATGTATTGGGCCTAGATAGGTCTTGTATGCTTGGCGAAAGTAAGATTCTCATTTGTAAGATGTTCACGGCGGTGACATTTTATCGACAAATGGTGTATTTAATCCAAAGTTTTATATTTTTGCCATCAATTAAATTTTAAAAACCAATAACATTATGTCAGACATTGCATCAAGAGTTAAGGCTATCATCGTTGATAAACTAGGTGTAGATGAAAATGAGGTAGTACCTGAAGCAAGCTTTACCAATGATTTGGGCGCGGATTCCTTGGACACTGTTGAGCTAATCATGGAGTTTGAGAAAGAATTTGATATTCAGATACCTGACGATCAAGCCGAAAACATTGCAACAGTTGGTCAGGCGATTACCTACATAGAAGAGGCCAAGTAGATTAATGATATTCAATATAGCATTTAAATTATCCATGTGATCGTGAATCACATGGATAATTTTTTTTTAATTTAGGTTTTAAAGGGTAAAATCAAACTCATGCAGTTAAAGCGCGTAGTAGTTACAGGAATGGGGGCGCTTACCCCTATTGGAAATAACCTCAATGCTTACTGGGAAGGACTCAAAAACGGTACCAGCGGTTGTGCACCGATAACCTATTTTGATACCGAGAAATTCAAGACCAAGTTTGCTTGCGAAATCAAAGGATACAACGCTCAAGATTATTTTGACCGTAAAGAGGCCAGAAAACTGGACCGCTTTGCACAGTATGCTTTGGTATCGTCTGATGAAGCCATCGCCGATGCAGGCTTGGATTTGGAAAAGGTTGACAAGTTCCGAGTCGGAGGCGTGTGGGGCGCTGGTATTGGAGGTTTGGAAACCTTCCAGAACGAGGTAATTGGTTTTGCATCCGGTGATGGAACACCGAGATTCAATCCGTTCTTTATCCCAAAAATGATTGCTGACATTGCTCCTGGAAATATTTCCATCAAGCATGGTTTTATGGGGCCAAATTATACAACGGTCTCAGCATGTGCCTCCTCTGCAAATGCGATGATTGATGCGTTGAACTATATCCGTTTGGGTCATTGCGATGTGATTGTAAGCGGAGGAAGTGAGGCAGCAGTAACCATTGCGGGAATGGGTGGTTTTAACGCCATGCACGCCTTGTCCACACGAAACGAAAGTCCAGAAACCGCTTCGCGTCCTTTTGATGCGACTAGGGATGGCTTCGTACTCGGTGAAGGTGCAGGTGCTTTGATTCTTGAAGAATACGAGCATGCCAAGGCACGAGGCGCAAAGATTTACGCAGAAGTATTGGGTGGAGGACTGAGTAGTGACGCTCACCATATGACAGCACCACATCCGGAAGGTATTGGTGTGGTTCGGGTAATGCAAAACTGTTTGGAAAACGCAGGATTGAAACCTAGCGATGTAGATGCCATCAATACCCATGGAACCTCCACACCTTTGGGAGATGTTGCCGAGCTAAAAGCAATCTCCAAGGTATTTGGTGATCATGCACCCAATATCAATATTAATTCCACGAAATCCATGACAGGTCACCTTTTAGGCGCGGCCGGTGCTATTGAGGCCATCGCGTCCATTCTTGCCATGGAAAATAGTATGGTACCACCTACCATTAACCATAGCGTGGTGGATGAAAACATCGACCCCTCTTTGAATTTAACTTTAAACAACGCACAAGCCCGCGAAGTAAATGTTGCCATGAGCAATACTTTCGGATTTGGAGGGCATAATGCCTGTGTTCTTTTTAGAAAAATAGGATAGACACATGGGATTAGCGTCGAAAATATTTAAATCCCCTCCCAAAGCGGATGGGGATTTTTTTTTGGCGATGAAACAAATCCTTGGGTTTAAACCCAAAGAAATTGAAGTCTACAAACGTGCTTTCCTTCATCGCTCCCTGAACAAAAAGGATGACGAAGGCAATCCCATGAACTACGAAAGGCTAGAGTTTTTAGGGGATGCCATGCTGGGCACCATTATTTCCAAGCACCTTTATAAAGAAGTCCCTGGAGGAGATGAAGGCTACCTAACCAAAATGAGGTCAAAGGTGGTAAGCCGAAAGCATTTGAACGAATTGGGAAAAGATCTGGGCCTTTTGAAATACGTACAAAGCCGCATTCCCAAAAGCCACTTTGGTGAAAACATCCATGGTAATGTATTCGAAGCTCTTGTAGGCGCCATTTATTTGGATAGAGGTTATCCCTTTTGTGAAAGGTTCATCAACCGAAAAGTGATAGAACCTTATGTGGACATAGAGCAGCTCGAAGGAAAAGTTATCAGCTATAAAAGTCTGGTCATTGAATGGTGCCAAAAACAAAAGAAAACCTTTCACTACGACGTCTACGACGATACCGGAAATGATACCCTCCGCCATTTTGCTGTAAAATTGAGCATCCAAGATAAAGTGATGGCCAAGGCCCGAGCTACTTCCAAAAAGAAGGCCGAAGAAAAGGCATCCAAACGCGCATACTTCGCGCTACAGCGCAAAATCGAAAACCAGCAGGATTAAAAAAAGGTAAACTATAACGTTTTCGTAAGAATTTAAGAGGCAATGGGTTACCTTCCTTTAGGCAGACACCTTGATTAAGTTTATATTTACCTTTCGTACCGGAAGTATGTCCATTACGCTAAAAATTGAAGAAAGTTTTTTTGACGAAGATTTTCAACTGCTTGCACTGCACACCGCTATGGAAGACCATGCCATGGCCTATGCGCTCAACGCTTTTTGTGGTCTTCATTTGAAACGAACAAATCAAGATTTGGAAGTGGGTACTTCACAACCATATCCTATGTTCATATGGGAAAATGAAGTGGAAGAAACGTACTGGACCCTTATAAAAAACAAGATAGAAGAAGAACAGAACGTTCCAGATTCTGGACTCTTTGGAGTTACCCAAACTGCTTCGACATCTTATGTGTTGCAGGAACACAAAGAAGTAGATTATATATTGAAAGTAGAGGGTAATGAAGAGAGTCTCCAAAAAAAATTACAGCAGATGCGCGAAATTCCAAAATTGCTGACCGCGTATGAAATTCAAACAAACAAGCTGAAATCCAAAAGAAACCTAATCTTTTAAGAGATGCCAACTAGAAAAAAGACCAAAATTGTAGCGACACTAGGTCCAGCCACAAGCCAGAAAGAGGTATTGAAGAATATGATGTTGTCAGGCGTGGATGTTTTCCGCATCAATTTTTCCCATGCTGCACATGAAGATGTTGCCGAAAGAATACGAATGATTCGCGAGCTCAATGAAGAGCTTCAACTCAATACATCCATTCTTGCTGACCTACAAGGCCCTAAACTTCGCGTAGGCGTTATGGGTGGAGAAGCAGTGGTCGCTCCTGGAGATAAAATCGTTTTTGCCACAGGAGAGCCTTTTGAAGGCAGCGCAGAGAAGGTTTATATGAACTACGCAAGTTTCCCTAGGGATGTGAAACCCGGTGAACGCATTTTGTTGGATGATGGAAAGTTGATTTTTGAGGTAAAATCGAACAAAGAAAATGATGAGGTGACTGCAGAAGTGATTCAAGGCGGACCTTTGAAATCCAAGAAAGGGGTGAATTTACCCAACACCAATATTTCATTGCCTGCACTTACCGAAAAGGATGTGGAAGATGCGAAGTTTGCCGTTTCACAAGATGTGGATTGGATTGCTTTGTCCTTCGTACGACACAGCCAAGATTTAATTGACCTGCAGAACTTAATCAACCAACATTCCGAACATAAAATTCCAATCGTTGCGAAGATAGAAAAACCAGAAGCGGTAGATAACATTGATAAAATTGTTGCCTATTGTGATGGTTTGATGGTTGCCAGAGGAGATTTAGGTGTTGAGGTACCTGCCCACGAAGTGCCCTTGATTCAGAAAAAATTGGTGTTGAGAGCGAAAAAGGCAAGAATACCTGTAATTATTGCTACACAAATGATGGAGACTATGATTACCAGTCTCACGCCAACCCGGGCAGAAGTAAATGATGTGGCGAATTCCGTTATGGATGGGGCCGACGCCGTTATGCTGTCTGGAGAAACTTCCGTTGGAAATTATCCCGTGCAGGTTATTGAAAAAATGACCAGCATTTTGCTTAGCGTGGAAGGTTCAAGTCTTATCAATGTACCGCAAACCCCTCCGCATATTCGCACCAAGCGATATATCACCAAATCTGTATGTTACCATGCCGCTCTAATGGCCAATGAAATCAAGGCGAAAGCCATTTCAACATTGACCAACAGTGGGTACACCGCTTTTCAAATCTCGGCGTGGCGCCCAAGTGCGCATATTTTGGTATTTACCTCGAACAAACGTATTCTAACGCAACTCAATCTGTTGTGGGGGGTAAAAGCTTTTTACTACGACCGCTTTGTTTCCACTGACGAAACCATTGATGATGTGAACCAAATTGCTTGTAAAAAAGGCTTTTTGGAAGTTGGGGATATGCTTATCAGCCTTGCTGCGATGCCCATAAAAGATAAGGGTATGGTAAATACCCTTAGGGTTACCGAAATAGAAACCTGTAATTTTTAAGACGGGAAAGTTGCGTTACGCAACTTCTTTTTCGTAAGCGATAAAGTTAACTACATCGCCTTTTGTATTAAAGATAGGTGCACCCTTAATCCAACAATTGTAGATAGTTCCATCTTTTCGGTAATTGGTAATTGTTTTTTCGAATGGAGCGCGGTTTTGAATTGCAATTCCAATTTCCCGAGATGTTTCATGACAAGTTTTTTCCCCTTGGAACATTTTGGGTTTTTTACCAATGATTTCATCTGGCTGATAGCCATTCATAGTAAAAATGTTTTGCGTAGCATACACAATGTTTAACGCTGTATCGGTTACAACAACAACATATTCCTTATCCAAAATCCCATTTTTGAAGGGAACATCCGATTCCCATTTCTGGACAATAGATAATTGGTGCAAATTCTTCACATCTTGGAAATTTCTACACACTTTTTGAAAGTGTTGCGCGTACAAATCCATAGAACTAATTGGGAAGCTGGGGATGGCCCTATTTTGGTAGAATTTACTACCCGCTGCGTCGAAATGTTCGATAGTTTTCATACTCAATACTATAAAAAGTTTAATAGCCAGTAAAATCTGAATAATATATTAACAGTTCTGTTTAATGTTTTAATCAAAAAAACCGCTTATCCAGAAGTAAGTGTCAACAAGAAAACACGACAAATGGTAAGAAAATCAAGGTTTTAAGGTAGTTAAACAAAACGTAGCCAACTATGAAATACGAGTATAGAGATTCAAAATTAGGCGCTATAATGGGCTTTACTGATGACCTAAAAAATACTTTAAATGACTTTTCGATTACGCAAAACACCATCAAATTTTTGTGGAATAGAAATGACGTAACTATACAGTTGGCAGTTGATAATATTCCAGTTGAATTGGCTCCCAACCAATTGATGACCGTCACATATCTGCACCATGTTTCCTTTAAGGAAACCACGCTTCCCGTAACAGGGATTTTGTTCAACAGGCCTTTCTATTGTATTGCAGACCACGATAGCGAAGTTTCTTGCAATGGAATACTCTTTTTCGGCACTCAAGACATTCCTATAATAACCATTGATGCTTCACACAAGAGAAAATTTGAACTGTGGCATGAAGTATTTGCAGAAGAATTTGGAACGCCAGATACCATTCAAGGAGATATGCTGCAAATGTTATTGAAGCGTCTTATCATCATGAGCACGCGTCTGGCGAAGGAGCAACTTATTGTCAAAACCCTGAACAATGAGCAAATCGATACCATTCGCAAATTCAATTTCTTGGTAGACCTTCATTATAAAACCAAAAGAAAGGTGAGTGACTACGCCGAGTTGTTGTTCAAGTCTCCCAAAACCCTTTCCAACCTTTTCTCTATCTATAATCAGAAACCACCGCAACAGATTATTTTAGACCGTGTTGCTTTAGAGGCGAAACGCATGATGCACTTCACCGAGAAACAAAACCAAAAGATTGCCTAAGAACTTGGATTTAATTACACTTCACACTTTAGTCGTTTTTTCAAAAAAATGACGCAAATGACCCCTTCCGAATTCCGCGAAAACGTGGTTATCGCCTCTTAAGGGAAATTTCGACAAGTTGTCGGGAAATTGTTACTAACCCTTGCCTGTTCTGGCGCGCCATCTTTGTACCATAATTAAAAGAAAGGTAAAGATGAACGCAACAGAAAAATCAATTTTCAATCTCATTGAAATTTTCAGCAGCAATAGAAAAGTAGAACGGGACACCGTTTTGCCAAAAACCCATTGTGACCAAAGACATCACCATGATTTCTACTGTGATGCTGAAAAACCCTTTGTAGCAAGCACACAATTTTAATAACAACATATAAAGATTCAAATTATGAGCAATTTTAATGTTCCAACTAGAGACGAAGTAAATAGCAACAATCAAGCTATTTTTGACAACCTTGAAAAAGCCTTGGGCTTTGTGCCCAATCTTTATGCGACTTTTGCGCATTCTGAAAATGCTTTGGGCAATCACCTTGCGGCCTCTAATGCAAAAACTTCTTTGAACGCAAAACAAAAAGAAGTGGTGAACTTGGCCGTTAGCCAAGTAAATAACTGTATCTACTGTTTATCAGCCCATACCGCTGTTGGTAAAATGAATGGGTTTACAGATGAGCAAATTCTCGAACTGAGAGGAGGATATGCTTCTTTTGATAACAAATTGGATGCCTTGGCCAGATTGGCACGCAACATCACCGAGAATAGAGGTTTTACGGACGCTGTTGTTTTGGAAAACTTCTTTGAGGCGGGGTGGACCAAAGAAAACCTAGTTGACACTATTGTTTTGGTAGGGGACAAAACCATTTCCAACTACCTGCATAGTACCACAAAAATACCTGTTGACTTTCCGGTAGCGCAACCTTTGGAAGCAACTGTTTAATTGTATAAAATCTAAAAAACAAGAAAGATGAAAAAAGCAGTTTTGAGCATAGCTCTGATTTTGGCAGCAGTATTGGGAGGACAAGCCCAAGAGATGATGAAAGAGAAGGCCGCAAAAACCATTAAATTGGAACAAACGCCTGGTGAATTCACCCAAAAACAACTTACGGTAACCGCAGGCACCTATATTTTTGATATCTCTAATGTTGGCGTTGGACATGATGTAGGTTTTGTGTTGGTGAAAAAGGGGTTGGATATTTCCAAGCCTGAAAATCATATCCAAACCGCTTATGTGACCCAACCAGTGAAAACAGGAGAAGCCCAACAGTCAAAACCCACAATGTTGGAAAAAGGAGAGTACGTGTACTTTTGTCCACTCAACCCGACCGCGACCGACAATACTTTGACAGTCCGATAGGATTTTCAAATCACTATAGCAAGAGCACGCCTGTATGGCGTGCTTTTTTTATGATTTAAGAGGAAGGTGTTCAAAAAAAGAAGGCGCAATACTTTTAGACAGGTAAATAGGCCAATCACTTTTGAAGAGATAACTTTCTGTAATGGCACTTTCGTATAGTAAGTAGATGCCACCAGAAACCTTTTCGATTTCTGCTTTGGAAAGGTTTTCAATATTATCCGAGACTACTTCTCCCAGCAGTAATAGCAAGGCTTTCTTCTGTTTTTGGAGGAGGTTAACCAGACTGGTCTGTCTATGTGAAATCTCTCCAAGAATGTTCAGGTCCCAACAGCCATAAAAATCATCACTTCTAAAGAGGTCGTTGAGATAATCAAAAATAGCCAGGAGTTTATTCTTTCCTATTTTTCGGCGGTCGACATAGGTTTTTAAACTTACTATAAATTGCTCATGGCGTTGCGTTAAATAGGCAATGCATATGTCCTCTTTGGATTTAAAGTGACTGTACAACGTAGCTTTTGCGATATCACATCGGTCAATGATTTGGTTAATGCCGGTGCTTTGATAGCCTTGCGAATAAAAAAGCACCCCTGCGGTGTTGATGATGTGTTGGTGAAGTTGAGCCCGCTGCATTGTTAAATGTAAGTAAGAAATCAGGCTTTTCAAAAACGCCATCTTTAGAAATCGAAACGAAGCTGAACCGAAATGGCTTCTTCCTTGGTCTCAGAATCGGGTTTCTTCTTGTCTTCGGTATTAAGGTTGGACAGGGAAATACCCAACAGCCGTACCGAATTTTCAAGTCCAGTTTGATACAGAAGGTCTTTGGCAGTTTCGAGGATTAGGGATTTGTCGGCAATGAAATAGGGAAGGGTCTTGCTGCGGGTATTCAAGGTGAAATCACTGTATTTAATTTTTAAGGTGACCGTTTTTCCTGAAATATTTGATTTTTGAAGGCGCTTCTCCAATTCCTGCGCAATGTTCTCAAAACGTTCGCGCATGAAAATTTCACTGCTGAGATTTTCCGAGAAGGTCCGTTCCGCCCCTACTGATTTTGGAATGCGATGCGGCTTTACCGGGCTATTGTGAATACCGCGAACCACATTATAATAATGCGAACCACTTTTCCCAAAATGTTGTTCCAAAAACAAAAGACTCTTCGCTTTGAGCTCCTTTCCAGTAAAAATCCCCAGCTTATACATTTTTTCTGCGGTCACTTTTCCAACACCATAAAACTTTCGAATGTCCAATTCTTCCAGAAATGAGATAACCTCTTCGGGGTTGATGGTCTTTTGCCCATTTGGTTTGTTGATGTCACTCGCCACTTTGGCGACGAATTTGTTGATTGAAATTCCTGCCGAAGCCGTCAGTCCAGTTTTCTCCAAAATGTTTTGGCGAATTTCTTTGGCAATCAAGGTTGCCGATGGATTTCCCTTTTTGTTTTGGGTCACATCCAAATAGGCCTCATCCAGCGAAAGCGGTTCTACTAAATCAGTATACTCGAAGAAAATATTGCGTATGGTTTTGGAGATTTCTTTGTAGCGCTCAAATCGGGGTTTCACGAAAATTAGGTCGGGGCAATTCCGTTGGGCAATGTATCCCGCCATAGCGCTCCGAACACCAAATTTTCTGGCTTCGTAACTGGCGGCCGACACCACGCCGCGTTTAGACCCACCACCTACGGCAATTGGTTTTCCCTTGAGTTCTGGATTGTCATGCTGCTCCACAGAAGCATAAAAGGCATCCATGTCTACATGTATGATTTTTCGCATCGGAAAATCCGTATCCATACCCAAATTTATGGCTATATTTCATAGTATGGAGTATGTAGAAATCGAACGAAAGTTTTTAGTGAATTCGGAAGCCTTTAAAACCGATTTTGAAAGTAAACGCCGAATTACCCAAGGCTTTCTCAATACCGACCCTGAACGAACGATACGAGTTCGTATTATGGGCGAAAAGGCTTTTTTGACGATAAAAGGCGCTTCCTCCGAAGATGGGTTGTCCCGCTTTGAATGGGAAACTGAAATCCCCATAACGGATGCTGAAAAACTGCTTCCGCTATGTGGTTCTGAATACATTGATAAATACCGCTATTGGGTTCGTTGCGGGAAGCATTTGTTCGAGGTAGATGAGTTTTTGGGAAACAACCAGGGTCTTATTGTTGCAGAGTTGGAATTGATCCATGCCGACGAGGCGTTTGAAAAACCAGATTGGCTTGGCGAAGAAGTAACGGGCCAACCAAAATATTATAATGCGATGCTAGTGCAACATCCGTTCATAAATTGGTAATTTTGTAAGGCACACCTTTCAAGAATCCAGACCAAACCATCCGACGCTACAAGTATACCTTGTTTTACAACATTAAATTCCATGTTTGATGTGTCACAAATATATTTGGATAAATGGTACATCCTTAAAAACCAAAGAAAGACGAATACAATGAAACGTTGGAGCATTCCCCCAATCCACCTCATTTTTCTTTTTCTTTCGCTCTTTTTGTGTCAAGAAACCTTTTCACAAGATAGCGACAATGACACCGTTCCCGATGTTACGGATATCGATGACGATAACGACGGTATCCTCGATGAAGATGAAATTTTGGGGTGCACGGGAAGTTTGACCTACGCCTTCTACGACCTTTCTCCAACTGGTAATACTGTTGATAATATTCCCACCACGGGCGAATTGGCAACCGGAACCGTGACAGATTTTGACATTGATGCGCTTCAAGCGTTGGTAGACCCAGGAGATACGGATACTTTTTCCATTCGCTACACGGGAAGCATTATCATCGCGACAGATGACACCTACACCTTTTATACCACTTCTGATGATGGAAGCAAACTCTATGTGAACGGTGTTGAGGTTGTCGATAACGATGGCGCACACGCGAGTCAAGAGCGTAGCGGAAGTATTTTTCTGGCAGCAGGTAATTATTCGTTCACTGTGGAGTTCTTTGAACGAAATGGTCAGGAAAATTTGTCTGTAGCCTACGAAAGTTCAACAATTGCCAAATCAGATATTGCTTTCTCCATTTTGGCCTTGGCGACCATTTGTGATTTTGATGGTGATGGTTTGACTAACGATTTGGATTTGGATTCCGATAACGATGGAATCCCAGACAATGTAGAAGCACAATCCACTTTCGGATATATTCCCCCTTCTTTGGTCGATTCCGATGGGAATGGTTTGGATGATGCTTATGAGTCGGTTCCTGGTGCAGGTGAAGGAATTGCACCAATCAATACAAGTAGCGGTTCAGGTTTTGATTTCAATAATTTGGATTCAGATGGTGATGGTTTGTTGGATGAAGCTGAAGCTGGTCTGACCCTGACAGGGACAGATTCTGACGGGGATGGTTTGGATAATGCCGTGGATACTACCAATGGTACCTTGCCTGGAGGACTCCCAAATTATGATGACGCCAATGGAACCATAAACACCCCTTCCAGTTTGCCTAATGTGCAAAATCCTTTGGTGGCTGAGGTAGATTATCGAGATGCTTCCTTGGATTCAGATATGGATAATGTGATTGATTCGGTAGATGTGGATGATGACAACGACGGAATCTTGGATGTCGATGAAACCGATTGCAATGGAGAGATTTCCTATGAGTTTTACGATTTGTCTCCTACTGGGAATTCCGTGGACAATATTCCAACCACAGGGGCCTTGGGCACTGGTACCTTTGCCAGTTTTGATGTAGACGCTTTACAAGCTTTGGTAGACCCTGGCGATTCGGACCGATACTCAATTCGTTATACGGGTTCTATTTTTATCGCAACGGCAGATACCTATACCTTTTTTACCTCTTCAGATGACGGAAGCAAACTTTATATCGATGGAATTGAGGTTGTAAACAACGATGGTGCCCATGGCGTGCGCGAACGTAACGGTAATATCACCTTGAACTCTGGATTTCATACCATAAGGGTGGAGTTTTTTGAGCGAACTGGTGGAGATTTCTTATCAGTGAGTTATCAAAGCAGTACTATTACAAAGACGCTACTTCCTTTTTCGATTCTTTTCCCTGACGGAAACGAATGTGATACCGATGGTGATGGCACAGTCAACCGTTTGGACACTGATAGTGATAACGACAATTGTAACGATGCCAATGAGGCCTATGATTCCCTAACGGCGGATGCGGATGGCGATGGTATTTATGGCACAGGAACCCCTACCATCAATCCCGATGGTTCCGTAGCGGGTGCGCCATATACAACCCCTGTGGATACCAATACCAACGGTGCTTTTGATTTTCTGGAAGCCGGTTCGGGTGCTCCTAGCATTACTACACAACCTTCAGATATTTCTTCCTGTTTGGGATGTAGCGTTGCCTTCAGTGTTGTTGGAAGTGCCGACGCCTTTCAATGGCAACGATTTGATGGTTCCAATTGGAATGATGTATCCAATACAAGTCCGTTTAGCGGAGCAAATACCGCCACCTTGACCGTAAATCCATTGGACAATAGTCTAAATGGGGCAAGGTTTCGGGTTATCTTAACCAACTCTGGGGTAATTTGCCCTGTACTTTCTGATGAAGCTATTTTATCCGTTTCCGGTGGAACGGTTATCACCAATAGGAGGATTACCTATCGTGTGAATCGCAACTAGTCCTCCAGTTGCTTAAATATGATTGGCAGTACTACCTTCCATTTTGGTTTTGGGCACTTTGTGAAATACCATTCTTTTTCTGAGCAGTTTTAGTAGCGGAAATACCAAACCGAATCCGATAAGGCTCCCACCGACAAAAAGAATATTGAAGTAGGAAGAAAATACCGTTTCTGCATTCAATACCCCCAAGATTAATAGGGTTGAAAAGGGAAAGGAAAGCGCCAAAAGAGACAGTGCAAAATCACTATTGAACGTCTTTTTTCCTTCGTTTTCCTCTAAACGGTCTACTACAGCTATATGGGCGTATGGCCAAAAACTACATGCACTTAGGCCAAAAGCAAGCAGTAATAGGATACTTTCAGTAGACGGGATACCTGTGAGTGCCGCAAAAATCCATCCCAAAAGGAACACTACGCCTGCCCGAATGGAAAGCATGGAGAAAATTTGAAAAAACTGATTTCTTTTGATTTTCAGGCCTAACCCTATAAAAAGCAACACCAAAGGCGTCATGATAAGGCTTAGTTTCTGGAGAATATCACTAAACAACACAGGTAAGGAATCCATCGTCAATCCGAAAGCCAACAAAACCAATGCCACCGCGATAAAAACGTTGACCGGTTCCGAAATCAAGGCTTTTACTACTGAGCGCACGTTGTCACTGCCTTTCTGTTTTAAGGTCATACTGCGGTAATGCCAATTCATGGCGATAACGTACAATCCGACCAAAACGAAGATTTTGTTTCCCAAATCGGCCATTGCGACGTTGGCTAGTGCATTTTCACCCAAAAACTCTAAAACAAAAGGGAAACAAGACAAACCTGGCGCTAACGAGGGAATCAAAAGATGGGCGGTTTTGAATTCGGGGGTGTCTTTTTGGAATCCCAGTAGGGGCAGAAAAAATGGGGTCGCTAAAAAGAGTACTACGTTGAGCATCAACGCCATAAGGGGCAAGAAAAGGAGGTTCCATTGAATTTGAACCCCCATTAGAGCAATAAAAATAGTAGAGGGCAGTGCCAAGTTCAGGATGATTTTTTTCAAACCTGTCCGCTCCGCCTTGGTTTTTATTTTTGTTTTAAGGAGTACCCCAATTAGGATAAAACAAACAAAAGCAAGGGTTTTGTAAAAACTGGAATCCATAAGGAATTATACCAAAACTTTGGCGAGGGCTTCACCGAATAGCTTCATTTCGTCCATAGTGCCCATACTAACACGGCACCAATCTTGATCCATAAATTGGAACGCCCTAACGCCCACTTTTAAATCTGTCATTTTTTCCAAAAACTCCTGTCCACCAAGGTCAATCGGGAAAATAATAAAACTGGTATGTGAAGGCACATAGTCAATATTCATTTGGGTAAGGCGTTCATAAACATACTCCCGACACTGCTGGTTGAGGATTCTGGATTTATCCAAAAATTCGGTATCATCCATGGCGGCGCTCGCTGCCAAAACAGAAGGATAGGAGATACCCATACCTCCGCGGGTGACTTCCCGAAGTTTTCCAAGGGTTGCTTCTTGACCAACGATGTATCCCACGCGTAGCCCAGCCATACCATGTATTTTGGAGAACGTTCTGGCGATGATGAGGTCCTTGCCTTTGCTTATTAGACCAACCATACTGCGTTTAAGACCTTCTCCCAAAAAGGCAAGGTAGGCCTCATCCACAAACACGGGAACTTTTTCAGAAACACGAGAACAGAACTCTAATAATTCGTCATGGTCGGTAATCGTACCAGTAGGATTATTGGGGTTACAGATGTATACTAGTTTGGTTTCGGCATCCACCGCTTCTTCCATGGCTTTTAGGTCATGCGACCAATCCTTTTTTAGGGGAACAGGTTTCCA
>ERZ1740062.241-NODE-241-length-38875-cov-6.621432_pt1 | contig 38875 bp, 41 predicted proteins | sample MGYA00581741_ERZ1740062 | MGnify/ENA primary metagenome ERZ1740062 (study PRJEB43018, sample SAMN04849747) | marine metagenome | isolation source: floating plastic debris | place: Pacific Ocean | collected 2008-09-01 | study: EMG produced TPA metagenomics assembly...
CCCTCGGCCCTTCTGCCGCCCCGCTCCTGTGGCGCCCCCCGCGCCCCCGTGTCGCCACGCCCTGCTTTCCCGACCACCGAACCGCCGTCTTCCAGAAGCGGGCGCGCGCCGAGCACACGCCCGGCGCGCGGACCAGTCAGGATGATTGCGCTGATTGGAAGCGCCGTTTCGCGGCGGATCGCGGCCAGGATTGCGCGGCCGATCCATGGATGCATGCCGGTGTCGATGACGGCGACCGAGGACTCTCCGATGATGAAGCCGAAATTGGCGAGATCCCCTCGGTTCTCCGGGGTCGGGCGTGCCGCGTATTGCCCCTGGTGAACGAACACGCCCGGCGCGATCTCGGAGAATCCGAACTCTGGCACCTGATCCGCCTGGGTGCAGATAAAGCTTTGCAGCTCTGCGCTGGAGGGGACATTGGCAGCGATCGTGCGGGCCCGTTCGCGGCACGCGGCGAGATCGCCGTCGACAGGAATTCGTCCGGTTCCGCAATCGGTCGGATCCCAGGCGAGGCAGGAGGTCAGCAAGATCTCGAAGATCATCTCGTCTCCTGGTTCGGCACTAATTCGCAGGCGTCAGAGCCGTTCGGCGTGCCAGCTCATGTGCTCCTGCATGAAGGTCGACACGAAATAGTAGGAATGATCATAGCCCGCCTGCATCCGCATGGTCGAGGGGATGCGTGTCTCGGCCAGAGCACCCGCCAGCGCTTCGGGCTTCAGCAGATCGAGGAACTGGTCGTCCGAGCCCTGGTCGACCAGAATGTCCCGCGCCCAGCCGCGCTCGCGCAGCATCAGGGTGGCGTCGTGCGGTGCCCAGGTTCCCTCGTCATCGCCCAGATAGGCCGAGAGTTGCTTGCGGCCCCAGTCTGCCGAGGTCGGGTGCGCGATCGGAGCGAAGGCCGAGACCGAGCGGTAGAGGTCCGGGTTCGCTAGCGCCAGTGTGATCGCGCCGTGCCCGCCCATCGAGTGGCCGGTGATGCCCTGACGGTCGGGATCGATCGGGAATTGCGAGGTCAGGACGTTCTGCAGGTCCTGCACGATGTACGAGTACATCTTGTAGTGTGGCGCCCACGGATCCTGCGTCGCGTCGACATAGAATCCAGCCCCCATGCCCAGGTCATAGGCGTCGTCGTCGGCGATGCCCTCGCCGCGCGGGGACGTGTCCGGAAAGACGACGGCCATGCCCTGTTCGGCCGCCCAGCCCTGTGCGCCCGCTTTGGTCATGGCGTTTTCGTGCGTGCAGGTGAGGCCCGACAGATACCAGAGGCAGGGGACGCGTTCGCTGGCCGCCACGGGCGGCAGGTAGACGGCAAAGGTCATCTCGCAGCCGGTCGCGTCCGATGCATGGGTGTAGACCCCCTGCATGCCACCGAACGCTCTGTTTTCCGATACGATTTCCATCGATTCGCCCCTCCCGGCCTGGAATTTCCCGGCGAGACTACGGGGCTTGCCGGTGTCGGACAACCGGAAGGCGGGCGGCGCTTGGACGCGTTTCAGTCCTGGATGACGGTTGCCTCGCACGTGACGTCGAAGTTCAGGGACCGCGCGATGAAGCACATCGCGTGCGCCTTGTGATGCAGGTCGTCGGACAGCGCGGGATCTCCGGCCGAGAGTGTGACGACCGGGTGCAGGGTGGCCGAGCTGAACTGGCCTGACCCGTCCGGGTTCATCCGCATCTCGGCATTTGCGTGGTCTTCATAGCTTTCGACCACCCAACCCGCGTCCGAGGCGAGATGCAGAAACCAGAGCATATGGCAGGTCGAGATGCTGGAGAGCAGCATGTCCTCCGGGTTCCAACGGGTCGCGTCTCCCAGAAACGCGGCGTCCGCCGATCCAGGAATTGTCGGTTTGCCGTCGATCGCAATCTGATGCTCGCGGGCGTATGCGCGATAGTTGGCTGTGCCCTCACCCCGGTTGCCTGTCCACGTGATCGTCGCGGTGTATGTGTGGGTTCGGGCCATCGTCGCGGTCCTTGTCTTGGTGCACGCAATTCGCACGGGATTTGCGCTGGCAGGTCCCGGGCGATGCCCCTATACACGCCGCCAATCCCGACCAGCCACCCGGATCATGCGATGCCCGCTGAAGAAGAATTCTACCGGATCAAGCGCCTGCCACCCTATGTGTTCGCGGAGGTGAACCGGCTGAAGGCGGAGTACCGGGCCGAGGGGCGGGACATCATCGATTTCGGCATGGGCAATCCGGACATGGATACCCCCAGCCACATCGTCGAGAAGCTGGTCGAGACCGTCCGGAAACCGCGCACGCATCGGTATTCTTCGTCCAAGGGCATTCCCGGGTTGCGCCGGGCGCAAGCTGGGTATTACGGGCGGCGCTTCGACGTTGAGGTCGATCCAGAGAAGCACGTGATTGCGACGCTCGGCTCGAAGGAGGGTTTGGCGAATCTGGCGATGGCGATCACGGCTCCGGGCGATGTGATCCTGGCACCGAACCCGAGTTATCCGATCCATCCGTACGGCTTCATGATTGCGGGCGGCACGCTGCGGCACATCCCGGCTCTGCATGAAGGTCGCTTTGACCCAGAGGCGTATTTCGAGGCGCTTGATCGCGCCGTGCGCCACTCGGTGCCAGCGCCCGTTGCCATTGTCGTCAACTTTCCGTCGAATCCGACAGCGCAGGTCTGTGATCTGGGCTTCTACCGCGAACTGGTGGCGTTTGCCCGCAAGCACCACATCTGGCTTTTGTCGGATCTGGCTTATGCCGAGGTCTATTTCGACGGCAATCCGCCGCCTTCGATCCTGCAGGTGCCGGGCGCGATTGAATGCTCAGTCGAATTCACCTCGCTCTCGAAGACCTATTCGATGCCCGGGTGGCGCATGGGCTTCGCCGTTGGAAACGAGCGGTTGATTGGAGCGCTGACGCGGATCAAGTCCTATCTGGATTATGGCGCGTTCACGCCGGTTCAGGTTGCGGCCGCAGCAGCTCTGAACGGGCCGCAGGAGTGCATCGATGAGATCCGGAGCGTTTATCAGGCGCGTCGGGACACCATGGTCGATGCGATGGGCCGGGCCGGATGGGACATCCCCGCGCCGCCCGCGACCATGTTCGCCTGGGCGCCGGTGCCCGAGCCGTTCCGGGCGCTGGGGTCAATGGAATTCTCGAAGATCCTGCTGCGTGAGGCCGAGGTTGCCGTCTCTCCCGGTGTTGGGTTTGGAGAATATGGCGAGGGTTTCGTTCGGCTCGGCCTGGTCGAGAACGAACAACGCATCAGGCAGGCCGCCCGCAACATCAAGCGCGTCATCGCCCGGGCTGACGAGATCATCGGCGAGTACACGCAGTTGCGGGGTGCAGCGGAGTAGACCGCCGATCGATCTTGAGCGCTTCGGCGTCCTCCTGACAGGACCCTGTCAGGAGGGGTATGAGACATCCACGGCATCGCAACCCGACAGGAGATGACCGATGGACTTCCACCCCGAACACTTTACCGTCTGGGTCGAGATCCCATCTAGCGATGTGGACCAGGCGGTTCCGTATTACGAAGCTGTTCTGATGACCAAGCTCGAGAAAACAGTGATGGGACCGGACACGACGTTCGTGTTCAAGACGGCAACCCACCCGGACGGGATTTCCGGACACGTTTATCCCGGCAAGCCTGCTGGGGATGGCAGCGGCCCGACGATCCACCTCGCAGCCCCTGGCAAGCTCGAAGATACGCTCGACCGCGTGCGCGCGGCGGGCGGCACTGTCATTTCGGATCCGATCCCGTTTCCGTTCGGACGGTTCGCTTACACGACCGATCTGGATGGCAATTCGATCGGCCTGTTCGAGCCCGCGTCCCAGGCCGCCTGATCCAATGCGCCGTGCCGACCGCCTGTTCCAGATCGTTCAGTGTCTGCGGGGCGGTCGGCTCACGACCGCGGCGCAACTGGCAGAGCGGCTCGAGGTTTCCGAGCGCACGATCTACCGCGATATTGTGGATCTGCAGGGCACAGGTGTGCCGGTCGAGGGTGAGGCGGGGTTCGGCTATGTCATGCATGACGGTTTCGATCTGCCACCGCTGATGTTCACGAATGACGAGATCACGGCGCTTGTCGCCGGTGCGCGTCTGCTACAGGCATGGGGTGGGATCGAGATGGCCCGGTCGGCCGAGGAAGCCCTGGTCAAGATCGACGCCGTTCTGCCCGAGGCGGTCCGCGCCCGCGCACAGGCTGTCCGCATCCACGCGATGGCGCCCGAGATGTCGGATGATCTGAGAATCCGTCTGGACGGCATTGATCATGCCATCAACGAGCGTCACCTGATGCGCATCGTGTATCATCGGGAGGACGGCACGGAATCCGAACGCGCGGTCCGGCCCTTGGCGCTTTGGTTCTGGGGCAAAGTCTGGACGCTTGTCTCGTGGTGCGAATTGCGCACGGACTTTCGGATGTTCCGGGTCGACCGGATCCAGTCCATGGAGGAGTTGGACGAGCGGTTCCGGCACGAGCGGGGCAAGACGCTGTCGGATTACTTCGAACAGGTAGGACACGCGCCTTGATCACGATGCTTGCGTGGTCCTCTAACCGCCGTCTGATTTCAGCGTTGCGAGCGCGTTGATCGCGCCTGTCATGTGCGAGATGAACCGGTCCATTGCGTCCGAGAATTCGGCAAGGCCCGAGCGGTCCAGTTCCATCCCCTGTGCGGCCGCATAGGCGAGGGCCGCGACCGGACGCCAGTGCGTTCCGGCGTTCCTCAGGCTCTGTGCGATTGCGTCCGTTGGTGGGGGCGGCACGCCGGCATCGCTGAGCCCGTTCTGAAACGCATCCAGCGATAACGAGAAAATCTCGACCGTGCGGGTCAGGTCGGCGAGCCGCTCCGGCCGCGCATCGCCGCGTGCGACGAGGCAGACATCCTTGGCAATCCGCTGAGCCAGCATCCGCTGCCTCTCGTAAAGGTCGATCAGCAACGCAGATCCAAAACCCTGAGGCCCCAGTCGTGCGGCGTAGACGGATCTGAGTGTCGCGACGAGATCGGTGGCGGCCTCGGTGACGTCACGGGTGATTGCAACCGCGTCGTCGAATTGCGAGGGCTGTGCGGGTTGGCCGGAGATCGGCGTGTCGTAGAGCGGGCGCAATTCTGTCCAGAGGCTATCGACCTCTTGCCATGCTGCCAAAACTCGTGGGTCGAGCTCGACGCCGAGGTCGAGTTCCTGGCTGCCGCTCACGATGGCGCGGTGATACCAGCCGAAGATGTTCCACATGACATACAACTGACTGCGGCTGCGGGCATCAGCGACGCCTTGGTCGACATAGCAAAGGCTTGCCGCCATACCCTCGGCCAGCATGCGCTGGCGGCCTGCGGCCACGATGCGTTCAGCGATCGAGAGCCGCGCGTCCTTGGCCGTTTGCGCTTGGACTGGCCTCTCACCTGCTGCGAGGCTGGCAAGCACCGTCAAAATGGCGCCGAGGCATTGGCATCCACGCCGAGACACCGGTAGTTGCAGCATGACGTCACCATTCTGGAGGCCTCGCAGTGGGCCGGACGTATGCACAGGATGTCTCTGGCATGCCACCGCGCCGATGACGCATGTCTGTCGTACAGGTTGATCAGCCCGTGGCGCCAGTGCGTGGCCTTTGACGCCGCATCGCCATTCCGTAAGGTGGGTGCTCGGGCCTGTCCTGGGCGAGACAAGGAGCACGCGATGTATGGCATCCTGATCTACGACGGCGTCGAGCCGATCGATATCGGTGCGACCTACGGCGTGCTGTCCATGGCGAAACGGATTGCGCCGGATCTGAGCTATGTCGGCATCGCGCGGACAGCAGGCGAAGTTGTCTGTGCAAACGGGATGCGGATGGTTGCCGATCACGGCTTCCAGGATGCGCCGGAGTTCACGGACCTGATCGTGACCGGCGGTCCGGGTTGGGTCGAGGCGTCAAGGGACCCTGCGACGTTGGACTATCTGCAAGGGTCTGCGGCACGGATCGCGTCGATCTGTACCGGTGCGATGATCCTTGCTGCGGCAGGTTTACTGGAAGCGCGGCAGGCAACGACGAAGCGAGAGGTATTCCAGGGCGAGCAAGCTCCGCTGGATCTGCTGCCCGGCAGTGTGGACGCCCGGCACGCGGCCATTGTCGATGATCGTGGGCTCGTCACCGGAGGCGGGGGCAGCCTGGGCATCGATACCGTGTTTTATTGCCTTGCCCGCAGTCATGGCGACCACGTCGCGGCCGAGACTGCCCGCGTCATGGAATATACCCGCGCGCTGGATGCGAACCGTGCCGCCTTGGGCTACGCTGTGACCAACTGAACGACCCGGGAGGCCGCGCCATGGCTGGCACACGAACGCTGAAGACGATGTGTCCGATGAACTGCCATCCGACGCTGTGCGGCATGAAGGTCGAGGTCGATGGCGACCGGTTCGTGGCAATCACCGGCGACGAGGACAACCCCGACAGCCGGGGCGGGCTGTGTATGCGGGGCAAGGCGGCGCACGAGATCGTCGGCAATCCCGAGCGACTGCTGGTGCCGAAGATCCGCGAAGCGCGTGGGTCCGACCGGTGGCGCGATGCGACCTGGGACGAGGCGCTGGACATGATCGCCGCCGGTATGAACACAGTCGGGCGCGAGGCGGTCGGGGTCTGGCAGGGCCATGGCAATGCGGCGAATGACTATGGCACCGGCGTGAAGCGTGGCCAGATGGAGCGTTTCGCCAACCTCTACGGCTGTCAGCACTGGAACCCGGCGATGATTTGCTGGGGGTTGGGTGGTCTCGGGCTGGGTCTGACCGGCGCGCTCGAGACCTCGACCAAGGAGGATATGGGCGCCAACTCCGAGATGGTCATTCTCTGGGGCGCCAATACGGTCAGCCAGGCAAACACGACCCCGCATCTGGACGCCGCGAAACGGCGGGGTGCCAGGATCGTTGCGATCGATGTGCGCCGGACGGAAGCGAGCGCGTTGGCCGATGACGTCGTCCTCGTGCGACCCGGAACCGACGCCGCGCTGGCGCTGGCGCTGATGCACGTGATCGTGGAGGAAGATCTGTGCGACCGGACCTTCCTGGCCGATCATACGGTTGGCTTCGATGCGCTGGTCGCGGATCTGAAGGACAAGACGCCGGATTGGGCTGCTGAACGGACCGGAGTATCGGCGGAACAGATCATTGAGCTTGCCCGGACATATGCGGGCACGAAGCCAGCGATGATAATCATCGGCGGATCCTCGCTGCACAAAGGCGAGAACACCTGGCAGGCCGCGCGTGCGATCTCGTGCCTGCCTGCGTTGACCGGGAACTTCGGCAGTCCAGGCGGTGGGATCGGACCGCGCCACGGCGCGCGCAGCCATGGGGCCGGATTTGGCGATATCACTGCCTCCGACCGGCGCCCGGAAGGCCGCTACGTGCCAAACCAGATGGAGGCGATGATCCGGTCGCTGGAAGATGGCGACGTGAAGGTTCTTCTGACGCTTGGGTCTAACTTCCTGTCGTCGTTCCCGGATACCAACCGGACCCGCGCGGCGTTGGCGAAGACCGATCTGGTGGTCAGCTATGACATCTTCTGGAACCAGACTGCGCGCGAAGTGGCGGACATCATCCTGCCCGGCACGATCTGGCTGGAGGAAGTCGGCATCAAGGCGACAAACACCCATGTCTATATTGCCGACCGCGCGTTGCCAGCGGCGGGACAGGCGCGGCCGCTCTACACGCTCTATCAGGAACTGGCAAAACGCTTGGGCATCGCCGATGTCTACCCGTGGCCCGATCAGGAGGCAGCGATCGACGCCGTGCTGGATCATCCGGGCACAGGGCACGCGACGGTCGCGGGCATGCGTGCCAATGGCGGCCGGGCCGCATTGCAAATCTCTCACGTCGCCTACCCGACGTTTGCGTTTCACACGCCATCTGGGAAGATTGAATTCTACTCCGAGAAGGCAAAAGAAATGGGCCTTTCGCCGCTTCCAGAGGCGGAGACACCAGCGGCAGCGCCCGAACCGCTAGCCTTTGCTCATGGCCGGACCTTTGCGCATTTCCACTCGTTCTATGATCATGGACGGGTGCTGCCGACCCTGGCCGCGCGCGAGGTTGATCCTCAATTGTGGATCGCTCCCGCCGATGCCGAAGGACGAGGGATCTCGGATGGTGATGCCATCACAGTATCGAACGGGCGCGGCGCGTTCGCGGCGGTCGCCAAGGTCACACGGCGTATGCCGCCCGGTGCGGTCTGGATGCGTGACGGTTGGCCAGGACTGAATTCCCTGACCAGTTCGGAGCCGGTCGTGCCCGACACAGCGCTGGCAGGGTTTCCGTTCTCGGTGGGGCAATCGCGCTATACCGCCAGGGTCGAGGTGCAGCGCACCTGATCGCAGGGCGTCTGAGCCTCGCTGGATGGATGCTTGACCCATCGTCCGCGTTGCCGTCTATGGGGCCGTCCAGAATTTGGAGATCTTATCATGACGACTCCCTTCCGCCTCGGCATCGCAGGGCTTGGCACCGTTGGCATCGGCACCGTGAAGATGGTGCAGACACATGCCGATATGCTGGCGGCCAAGGCGGGACGGCCTGTCGAGATCACGGCGGTTTCAGCCCGCAATCGGGGCATTCAAAGGGCCGCGGATGTGTCGGATTACGCCTGGGAGGACGACGCGGTGGCTCTGGGCGCACGCGACGACGTTGATTGCGTTGTCGAGGTTATCGGTGGCTCCGACGGTCCTGCCAAGGCCCTGGTTGAGAAGGCCATTGGCCATGGCAAGCACGTCGTCACGGCAAACAAGGCGCTGATCGCTCACCACGGTCAGGCATTGTCAGAGGCCGCAGAGGCCGCTGGCACCGTGCTGCGCGTTGAGGCAGGGGTCGCCGGTGGTATTCCGATCGTCAAGGCGTTGGGCGAGGGCCTCGCCGGCAACAGGATCTCTCGGGTCTTCGGTGTGCTGAACGGGACGTGCAATTACATCCTGAACGAGATGGAGACGCGCGCTGCCGATTATGGTCCCGTGTTGGAAGACGCGCAACGGCTCGGATACGCCGAGGCCGATCCGACGTTCGACGTCGGCGGAATAGACGCTGCACACAAACTGGCAGTGCTCGCCTCGATCGCTTTCGGGACGCGGATCGATTTCGAGGGCGTCGTCTGCGAAGGGATCGAGCGGGTCACGCTGGACGATATCCGCACCGCGCGCGACATGGGCTTCTCGATCCGATTGCTCGGTCTGGCGAAACTTCATGCCGAGGGTCTGGAACAGCGCGTACGCCCTTGCATGGTGCGCGAAGACACCGTGATCGGCGCGCTCCCTGGCGTCACCAATGCTGTCGTGGTCGAAGGCGACTTCGTTGGACAGGTCTCGTTGACCGGACCGGGTGCGGGCGAGGGCGCGACGGCCTCGGCGATCATGGGCGATGTGCTGGATATCGTGCGCGGCGTCCGTACACCCCTGTTTGGGCGGCCCGCATCCATGCTGGCGGAGATGTCAAGGCTGGCGCATGGTGACGAACACTCGCCCTATTATCTGAGGTTCACGCTGGCGGATCGGCCCGGTGCCATGGCTGAACTGGCGTCAGCGCTGGGGGATGCCGGGATCTCCATCCACCGCATGCGGCAGTATGGTCAGGGTGGGGACGCGGTGCCGGTGGTGATTGTGACCCATGATGCGCGCCGGGACGGGATTGATCGTGCGCTGGCGTCGATCGCGCAACTCGACGCGTGCAAGGCTGATCCCGTCGCGATCCGCATCGAAGAGGTCTAGCTTCGCCGCGCCCTAGGTGTGCGTGAAAATCACCAGCATCAATGCAACGACACCGAGTGCGCAGGCGACACACACGACGCAGACAACGACCGTGCCCCGCCAGAGATAGGCATCCATTTGCAACGTCTCGTAAGTGTCGAGCGAGATAGACTTCAGCGTTTCCCGGATCTGGTTCAAACCCATGATCACGCCAAAACTGATTGCGCCACCAATGATCGCGAAGACGGCAACGATAATGATGCCGCAATACATGACCAGCGTCTTCGTCTGGCTATCGAATGAATTGAAAACGGTGAACCCAGTCACCAGCGACGAGATCGAGAAAAACAGGATCGCGAACTGCGTCAGCTTCGCAGTTGCCTCCATGATTGTCTTGTACTTGAATTCATAGAAGATTTTCGCAGCTTCGACATCCAGCACAGGCTTTTCAGACGCAGTGGTGTCTTTTTCTGCCGAGGACTGCATTCGGCTTGACCTCATAACCGGAGTTATCTGGCGCAACTCGGACCATGATACCGCGCCTCGGCCAAGCAGTCACGAAGTTACAGGTCTTCGCGCTTGCGAGAGCGAAGGTTCATCTGCCAGTCGCTTGCCTGTTGCCGATTCCGGCGATAAGGGGCGCTAGGAACACTGCCTACAAGATATTGAGGAGGGGACTTAATGGAACCGGATAGCACGTTGGATTTTCAGGATCGTATGCTGTCGCTGGGTCTGGCCCGTGTCTCGGAAGCGGCCGCGATTGCTGCCGCGCGCATGATCGGACGCGGAGACGAGAAAGAAGCCGATCGCGTCGCCGTCGAAGCCATGCGCACGCAGCTAAACCTGCTCGAGATCAAAGGCACCGTGGTCATTGGCGAGGGTGAGCGCGACGAGGCGCCGATGCTGTTCATTGGCGAAGAGGTCGGCACCGGCGATGGGATCGAGGTCGACATCGCCTTGGACCCGCTGGAAGGCACCACGCTGACGGCGAAAGCCATGCCAAACGCGCTGACTGTGGTTGCGATGGGCCCGCGTCATTCGATGCTGCATGCGCCCGACGTCTACATGGACAAGCTCGCGATTGGTCCGGGGTATGCGGATGGCTTGGTCGATCTGGACATGACGCCGTCCGAGCGCATTTCTGTCTTTGCCAAGGCCAAGGGTTGTGGGCCGGATGGTGTAACCGTCTGTGTTCTGGAGCGTCCGCGCCATGCCGAGATGGTGAATGAGCTGCGCGAAACCGGCTGCTCGATCCGGTTGATCACCGATGGGGATGTTGCCGGTGTGATGCATTGCGCGGAAGCCGAAAAGACCGGGATCGATATGTACATGGGGTCTGGCGGAGCACCGGAAGGCGTGCTTGCCGCCGCGGCGCTGAAATGTATGGGGGGACAGATCCAGGGTCGCCTGTTGTTCCGTAACGACGACGAAATCGGTCGCGCCCGCAAGGCCGGAATCGACGATCTGGATGTGAAGTACAGCCGTGATCAGATGTGCCGCAGTGATGTGATTTTCGCGGCGACGGGTGTCACGAACGGCTCGATCCTGCAGGGTGCGCGCCGGTTGGGTGAACACCTCGAGACCGAGACGATCCTGATGCGCTCGAAGACCGGTTCAGTCCGGCGGATGCTGTATCACACGCGCAATTTCTGAGGCGATTGCAGACGAACGGGGCGTCAGAGTCCAACCAGGCCGGATAGGTGCTGAACAAGGCCTTGCAGCCACGCGTACTCAGTCGGTAACTTGTCGGCGAGACCGGTGAGTTTCGCGCCGACCGCGGTCAGCATCCCGATTGCACCGGCGCCAAGCGCTTTGGTCGCGACCTTCCGCCCCTCGCCCATAGCATCGGCGGCGAACGCGCGGATCATCTCGCCAAAGATGCGAAGCCACGAGCGGCGAACTTCTTGCGGCGCCACCGGGTCGAGGTTTTCGGGTGATGGTTCGACGTCGACCAGAGCCGAGGCATCACGGATCGCGATGGCTGCGTCTTCGGTGAATGCGTCCGGGTTTGCATCGATCATCTCACCGGCAATCAGCGCGGCGTCTTCTGCGGCACTTTGTTCGGTCGCGGGATCGGCCATGGGCGGGTCGATGGCACTGGCATACTCCCGCCAGGCCGGGGATTGCGCGACGAGCATCTGCTGTTGCAGCAGGATGGATTGAAAACGCGCGGCATCTTCAGGCAACAGGATGTCGTTCACGCGCGTGGCCATCTGTTGCAAGGTCACGCCGATCAGACCAAGTCGCAACGGATTGAAGGTGTCGAAGCTGTCACCCAGCGCGTGCCGGGCTGCGCGAAGCTCCGTCAGCAGCGGATTGTTCGCGGCAGCACGGTCGTCGAGCATCTGATCAAACGCATCCCTCAGCATCTCCCAACCCTGAGCACTTGCCGATGATGCATTGTTCGGTGAATGACCCTCTGGGGCCGGAGCGATCGAAAGCACGCCGTCTTGGGATCTGAGAGAGATCGGCGTCGGTCTGTCGGGAAGCTCTGGCGCGACTGCTGCTTCCGCTACGGGCCTCTCGGTCCCGGGATCCTCTCCGTCTTGCAGTATCCACGCAATCTCGGCATTGGCTCTGGCCGGGCCAGCAGACCAGATATCGTCCGGGATGTCGGCGATCTGGATTTCCTTCTGAAGATCAAGCGGACGTCCGTCCAACCGGTCCTGATACCAGCGCCACCAGACCTGCCAGTCGCCCTCCAGAGCCAAAAGCGTCGACCTCATCTGATCGAGAGGTGCCACTTCTTCGGGCGGTAATGTATGCCAAAGTCGCGTCGTATTCAGATCGCTGCGATAGCGGCGGCGTTCGTCCAGACTTGTTGCGTCGCGCGTGATGGATTCTCGGACGCCGGGATGCTTTTCCAATGCCCAGGCTGCGGAGTTTGTCGCATGACCTGCCGCCTGCGCGATGTCGTCGTCGGCGATTGTCCCGAGCGCGTGGACCGCGGCATCGGCCGCCGCCACGATCCGGCGTCGCATGTTCCGGCCGCCTCCCAGCGTATGGATGTTGCCTCCAGCGTTCCGTGCGGGTTCGGCCATGTTCTCTGCAGTGATCCGCAAGGCGCTGTGCAGTGCGCTGACCCGCTCGGTCAGATGCGCGGCGGCGGCAGGGTCGGTGCCGTACAGCAACGAGACCTGAAGCGCCCGGAAATACTGGAGTGCGCGCGCTTTCAGGATGCCACGATGCGGTCCGCGCATCGCGAAACTCTCGATCATGACAGGAGCGGCCCGCAAAGCCGCGCGCGATGCAATGACCTGAGAGACATGCGGTGGCCGGGTTTTCAACCAGGCAACAAGATCGTCCATTTTGTCGAACTCTGGCACGATCGCGCCCGCCTCTCAGGGCTGCGAAGGTTCGGCGTCAACAGGGTTCCTCAGGGTGCCTACCCCTTGCACCTCGACCTCGACCACGTCTCCGGGCACCAGCCACTTCGGCGGGTCGAACCGGGCTCCGGCGCCGGTCGGGGTCCCCGTTGCGATGATGTCGCCGATCTGCAGGCTGGTGAAGGTCGAGATGTATTCGATGATCTTTGCGAACGGGAATGCCATGTTCGCCGTGGTGTCGTGCTGGCGTTCCTCGCCGTTCACGCGCGTCGTCACCGTCATATCCGTCAGGTCGACTTGCGGATCGGTCTCGATCCACGGACCTAACCCCCCGGACCTGTCGAAGTTCTTGCCCTGCGTGACGTTGAACTTGGCATGGCGCAGCCAGTCGCGGACCGAGCCTTCGTTCATGATGGTCAAGCCGCCGATGTGCTGGTGCGCGGTTTCCTGCGGGATGCGCCGACCCGGCTTGCCGATGACCAGCACGATCTCGCCTTCATAGTCGAACTGCTCGCTCTCTGGCGGGATGTAGATCGGTGCGTCATGCGGCGAGAAAGAGAGCGGCGTGCGCATGAACAGCGAGGGATTCTTCGGTGCCTGCTGCCCATCTTTGTACTCGTCGTTTCGGTTCATGTAGTTGACGCCAACACAGATGATCTTCGGCGGCTGGACAACGGGAAGTGCGAGGGTCACGTCCGTCAGTTTGAAGTCGGCATCACCCGTCATCACCTGCTCGGCTTTGCTCAGCATATCGCCCTGGAACATCCAGCGCATGCCGGGCGCGCGGATCCGCGAGGTCAGATCGAATACCCGGTCGCCGTCGACTGCCCCGACCCGATGGCTTTGATCGGTGGTGAAGGTGATCAGACGCATGACGGCTCCCTCCCTTGCCCAAGGCGTATCGCCGCCGTAGTGACAGGGGGCAGGGAGAGGGTCAACCGGGAGCGCAGGATGCCACATCTGACAGTCGAGTATTCCGACAATCTTGACGATGTCGTCGATATGGCAGCGTTTTGTGCTGCGATGCGCGATGCGATGCTCGAGACGGGGATCTTCCCCTTGGGTGGCATTCGGGTACGGGCGTTCCCGAGCAGCACTTATGTCATTGCCGACGGAGACCCAGCATACGAGTATCTCAACCTGATCTGCAAGGTCGGTGCCGGGCGTAAGGACGCAATTCGCGCCAAAGCGGCCGAGGCGAACTATTCGGCGGCGGAAGCCTTCCTGAAACCTTGGATCTCGAACCCGTTCGCGCTCAGCCTGGATATGTCGGAACTGGACCCCGTGACATCATTGAAGCGCTACAACACGCTGCATGACCATCTGAAGTCCAAGGTAAGCTAAGGTCTGGCTGTCGCACATGCACACCCCGGACGGCGCACGTGATGGGTAAGACGCAGACCCCGATCTTCGAATTGCGGCCGGTGACAGCGGACATCACAGCCGCCTTGATTGACCTGCTGACGGATGACGCCTTGCGGCAGGCTCTTTACGCGGGTGTGCGCGTGCCGCCCGAGGACGCAATCGAACAATGGACCGAAGCTATTGGCCCCCGGACCGATCGGCGCATTGCCGTTGACGCCCGGTCGGGGTGTATCCTGGGTGGGGCCAAGATCGACGTTAGGTTGATGTCGTGGTTCGTGGCGCCCGTCTGCCAAGGAAAAGGGCTCGGCACCGCCATGGTCAACGCGATGCTTCAAACCGTGGAGTCAGAGCGCTTTGCGACTGTCGAAGCTCATATCGCACGCGAGAACCTTGCTTCGCGCCGGATCGCTGACCGGGTTGGTTTCGTCGAAGTGGGGCTGGTGTCACGGGCCTCTGGGTTACCGCCTTTGATCGTCTATCAGCAGATCATTGACCCCTCACGCTGAAGCGCCGCCCACTGGCCCTCAATCGAAACCGCGCCAGTTCACGACGTTATCGAACGCTTCCCGTTCCGACACGATGCCGTTCTCGACCGCATCCCAGTTTGCGTAGCCCAGCGACATGCCGCTGACGAGTTTCTCGTCCTCGGGGATGCCGAGATGTTTGCGCAGCGGTCCCTGGAAAGGAATCCAGGCTGCTTGCGGACAGGTCTCGAGCCCCTTGCCGCGCGCGGCCAACATGATCGTCTGGATATACATTCCAGCATCGGCAAAGGATCCGTCCAGCAGATAGCCGTCAATCGTCACGAAGATCCCGACCGGCGCGTCGAAGAACTGGAAATTGCGCGCGCCTTGGCGGGCGCTGGCCTCACGGTCGCCTTTCTGGATGCCCAGCGCACCGTAGAGCGCCCAGCCGATGCCACGGCGGCGGTCACGGTGGATGTCTTTCCAGCGATCCGGATAATAATTCAGGGCCTCGTAACTGTCCGCGGCGCCACTCACGACCAGCTCGAGCGTGTCCTTGACGATGGCATCGCGCACCGCGCCCGTGCAGACATATGTGTGCCAGGGCTGCGTGTTCGTCCCGCTGGGAGAGCGCTGAGCGATCGTCAGAACCTCCTCGACTAGGTCTTTCGGAACCTCCTGATCGGTAAAGGCGCGAACCGATTTGCGGTTCACGATTGCGTCTATGACGTCCATGGCAGTGTCTGTCCCCGTACGGTCCTGGATTGCTTGCTAGGCAGATGGACGCGTCCGATCCTTCGGGTCAAGCGCGCATCTGATTTCGTTGAGTGTCTAGCGGTTCACACAGCGTGTCAGGGCTTGCCTATCCACTGCTTCAGCTCCGCGTTCTCGGCTTCGAGTTCCGCGATGCGGCGGGTGAGCTTCTGCGTGACCAGCCTTATCGTATCCTCGGAATGGAGGGCCGGAATGTGTTGCGGGCAGTTGATATCCCAAGCTTCGACCGTGATCACAATGGCGCGCTCAGCAATGCCGCGATAATCCGGGTCGCTCAGCCGTTCCAGAAGGTCCGGATCATCCTCGACGATCCGCGCCCGGCCCCACAGCTTGATCCGGCTCGCGTTGGCATAATCCATGAAGAACAGATGCACGCGGTCGTTGCCATCGAGATTGCCGGTCGAAATGTACTGCCGGTTTCCGGTGAAATCCGCGAAAGCCAGTGAGCGATCATCCAGCACTTTCAGGAAGCCCGGAGGTCCGCCGCGATGCTGCATATAAGGATGTCCGGTTTCAGAGACGGTCGCAAAGTAGAAGCTGGTCCGCGCGGATAGGAACCTTGCGAGCTCCGGTGTCACCCGATCCTGCCAATCGCGTCGATCCTGGCTGTCGCGCGACCCGAGCCGCGTCTGGCGCGCCTTGACCGCATGGGTGAACGCGACATCGCTGATCCGGTCGGTCATGGAGTACCTCCCGCGTTGGCCTAATCGTCGTAGCGCGAGACCTTGTTCAGGGCGAGTGCCGTGTTGCGCGCTTCGAGATAGGCCGAGGAACTGACGGCGGCGTATTCTGTGACCGTGTCGCGATAGGCAAAGTAACTTTCGTGGATCCGTCGCGCCAGATCGTCATGCGCGGCCGTCTCGTCCAGAGTCTCGGTCGACAGGCGGAAAAGCTCTTTCAGCACATCGTCCGGGAACTTGTGCACCTGTGCACCGTACTCGCGTTTCATCGAGACAACGGACTCTCCGTTCAGCTTGTTCAGTTCGGCCTCGAGCAACGTGTTCTCGCGGGCCGCCGCGAGTTCGAATACGGACTGCTCAGTCGGGGAAAGCTCTGCGAACAGGGCGGCGTTGATTCCGAACGACCGAATGCCGCCCGGATCGTGCCAACCGGGATACATGTAGTGCGGCAGCAGCTTCACGAAGCCGTAGTCCAGATCCAGATAGGGGCCGACCCATTCAACCGCCTGAATTTCTCCGCCGAAAAGCGCCTCGACCAGTTGCGCACCGGGCAGGTTCACCGTGTCGACACCGGCCGCGGCATAGACCTGTCCTGCGGCACCCTGCACGCGGAAGCGCACCCCTTCGAAATCCTTGGTCGTCGTGATCGGCTTCGGGAACCAGCCACCCATCTGGGCACCGGGGCTGCCCGCCATCAGCGCACGCACGCCGAAAGCTCCGGAGAGCTCGTCCCAGAATTCCTGGCCACCGCCAAACTTCAGCCAGCCCGACATCTCGTGCGCCACCAGACCGAAGGGCACCGCCGAGAAGAAGACGAAGGCCGGATGCTTCTTGATGAAGTATTGCTCGACTGAGTGATAGCAGTCAGCAGCACCGGACCCGACCGCGTCCTGCACCTCGAACGGATCGACCTTCTCACCGGAATGGAAGATCTCGAATTCGATCTGCCCATTGGTCAGCTGAGTGATGGTCTGGGCGACCCGTTCGGCCGATTGCGGCAGGATCAGCGAGTCGCGCGGCCAGCTTGTCACCAGGGACAGTTTTCGCGGGGCTCCCTGGGCGATTGCAGGTGTCGCAAGCGCTGCGGCGCCTGCGGTGGCTGCCGTACCCAATACCTGGCGGCGGTCGATTTTCTTGCTCATGCGACCGGCCTCCTCAGACATGACCCAGCACATCCGCGCGGGCGCGCAGATACGCCTGATCGGATATCTCGGACCAACTGGCGACCGATTTCCGGAAGCGTTTGTAGCTGGTGTAGATCTTTGCGCTCGTCAGGTCGTCCTTGGCCGCATCGGCCACCACCTGATCCCCGACCTTGGCGATCTCGGACCAGACGTCCTGCGGGAACGCCTGCAAGACGACTTCGTGCTGGGAGAGCATTTCGCGCAGCGAACTGCCGTTGTTCGCGTTGTATTCGGCGATCATTACGTCATTCTCAGCCTGAGCACAGGCCGTGATCAGGGTGCGGTCACTGTCTGTCAGACCGTCCCACCATGTGCGATTGATCCCGAGCGAAGACACCGTGCCGGGCTCATGGAAGCCGGGATACATGTATATCTTCAGCAGCTTCTGAATGCCGAAGGCAAGATCGTTGTATGGGCCGACCCATTCCGTCGCGTCGATCCGTCCCGACTGAACGGCTTCGAAAATCTCTCCACCAGGCAACGAGATTGCGTTCGCGCCGATCTGGCGCAGCGTCTCGCCACCTAGCCCGGGCATCCGGAACGTGAGTTTCTTCAGGTCTTCCATGGTTGCGACCGGTTCGCGGAACCAGCCGCCCATCTGCACGCCGGTGTTGCCCGCCAGCAGAGACTTGACACCGAATTCCCCCGAAAGCTGATCCCACAGCGCCTGACCGCCACCATAGGTGATCCAGGAGTTCATCTCCTTCGTTGTCAGCCCCAGCGGGACCGAGGTGAAGAAGTTGAAGCCGCGATGCTTTTTCTCGAAGTAGTACTCGGCCGAGTGGTACATGTTCGCCTCGCCCGATGCGACCGCATCGAAGACGCCGAACGCCGGGACGAGTTCACCCGAAGAGAAAAGTTTAACCTCGAGCCTGCCGCCGCTGGTCTGCGTGATCCTATCGGCGATTCGCTGTGCTCCGGTCCCCAGGCCCGGGAAGTTGCGCGGCCAAGAGGTGACCATCCGCAACTGCTGGCGCTCCTGCGACAAGGCCGGTGCGGCAAGCGCAACTGTACCGGTCGCCCCGACAGCCGCGCGTTGCAAAAATGCTCGACGATCCAACGCTTTCCCCTCGATACCCCCTGGCGCCCGAACTTCGGAACCGCCAACTGTTCTCGATTGCGCGCACAATAGAGCTTGCAATGCTTTTGTAAATTCATCGCACCGGAAAGTGGCGAAAAATCGCCAGTGTCTGGGCGAGGCGGTTTTGATCGCTGTCCGAGCCGGAAAGGCTCCAATGCCGGCGTGTTTATATTAGCCGAGGAGACGGTCCTGGATCAGCGTCATCCGCCGTTCCTGCCAATCGTCGAACATTTCCCGGTTGTCGAACCGATGCCAGTTCGAACCGTCACATAACTCGAACGGCCGGAACCCAATCTTGTAGTCCATCTTGCGCGATCCGGCGACCCAGTAGCCAAGATACACGTGCTCCAGCGCCATCTCGCGGGCCATTTCGATATGATCCAGGATCATGTAGCTGCCGAGGCTGCGATCACTGTAGGCCGGGTCGAAGAATGAATAGACCATCGACAAGCCGTCACCAAGGATGTCGCTGAGGCATGATGCGACGAGCTTGCTGTCGCCGGATTCCTCGTCAATGTCATGGTACTCGACGACCATCGAGTTGACGGGCGTCTCATCCACCATCGATGCATAGTCGAAGGCATCCATGTCCGCCATGCCGCCATCAGCATGCCGATCCGCCAGGTAACTGCGGAACAGCGCGAACTGCGTTTCTGTCGCCCAAGCCTCGCACGGGCGGCGGGTCAGACCTGCATTCCGGCGCAGGATACGGCGCTGGGTCTTGCCCGGTGCGAACGAAGACACCGGCACCCGGATCGACAAACAGGCCGAGCATCCGACACATGCGGGTCTGTAAATGACCGACTGGCTGCGACGGAAGCCCTTTTGGCTGAGCGCATCGTTGACTGCGATCGCGGAGGTCCCGTTGAGCGTCGTGAATACCTTCCTTTCCTCGCGGCCTTCAAGATAGGCGCAAGGCTGGGGCGCGGTCAGGTAGAATTGCGCCTTTAAGGAGGTTTCGTGGTGGCTCATTCAAACTCCGGAAAGATAATTTCCACCTAACGATAGCGGATTCGCAGGGCTTGTCACGCGGCGCGAACGTCAGATTTAGAGAAAATTGGATCAAATTCATTTGTGTTTGTCTCGGCGAAGCACAATCCACCACGGTGCGGAAAATCGTTGCATTCTGCATCGAAGAACAGAGTCGTGATCAAGCCGGCCGATTGATCACGACCGACCCGAGAATCAGGTCATGCATGGCGCGCCGGTGCGGAGCGGTGAACATCAGGAACCATCCGATGAACAACAAGGGCAAGAAGAAGTAGCTGGCGTAGAACCCTGCCGTATGGATGAAGGCCGTGAGTTGCCCCATGCGATTGCCGTCGCGGTCGCGAATCTCGAGGCCGGTGATGATCATGCCGATGGTCGCCGAGCGTTGTACGATCAGGATCCAGCGGTAGAGGAAGCCGACCGCACCGAACATCAGCAACAAGAGCGGTCCGGCAAGAAAGACCAAGCCCAAAGACAGAACTCCCGCGACGAACGCCAAGCAGAGAAGCAGAAACAGGATGATCAGGGAGTCTATGATGAACGCCACGAAGCGCCTGAGGGGCACGCCGGCATAGAACTGCGGGTCGCGGTGCGGATCGGGTATGCCCATTGTCCGGTCTCTTTACCTTATACCCCGCCCCAGATCGCCTCGGCCGTCTGTACGACAAGCTCCAGCTTCCGGCGTTGATCGTCCTGGGTAAGGGTATTGCCTTCTTCGGTCGAGGCGAACCCGCATTGCGGCGCGATGCCGAGCTGATCGAGATCGGCGTGCTTTCCGGCTTCGTCGAACTTGCGACGCAGATGGTCGATATCCTCGAGCGGGGCGGTTTTGGTTGTGATGAAGCCCGGCATAACGCGCTGCAGCCCCTTTGAAAGCAGTCGAAGGGGTTCCAGGCCACCGGCGCGTTCGGTGTCATACTCCATGAAGAAGATGTCCACACCGGTCTGATTGAATACGGCGTCCGCAGCCGGGTCATACGCACCCTCGGCGGCATGCGTCGACCGGAAGTTTCCTCTGCACATGTGCATTGCGATCACCATGTCGGCGGGGCGGTCCTTGATGGCCTCGTGCATCATCCACGCATAGCGGCTGATCAGCCAGTCGGGATCCTGACCTTGCGCCCGTTTCTCGGCCCGGTGCTTTGGGTCGCACAGATAGGCAAAGAAGATGTCGTCCATCTGCAAATAGCGGCAGCCTGCGTCGTAGAACGCCTGGACAGCCTTTTTGTATGTTGCCGCAATGGCCGAGGTGAAGTTTTCGATGTCCCGATAGTCGGGAACTGCGATGTCCTCCGGCGCAGTGCGGAAGTGACAGCAGGATGGTCCGGGGATCGAAATTTTCGGCGTCACGGATGTGATCGCTGCGACGAAGCGGTAATGCTCCAGCATCGGATGATCGTTTGGAAAGTCCAGGCGTCCCGAGATTGTCGGGAAGATTGGACGCAGTTTGACCCCTGCGAACTGCACGCCCTCGTCGCGTTCGACCAGATCCAGTCCGGTCAGCATTCCCATGAAGTCGTAGTGCCAGAATGATCGTCGCGCCTCGCCATCCGTGACAGCTTTCAAACCGACCTCTTCCTGCATCTTGATCGAATCCCGGATTGCAGAATCCTCGATATCAGCCAGGCCAGAAGCGGGTAGAGAACCATCTTCGAAGTGTTTCTTGCGCGCCTGCTTCACGCTGTCGGGACGCAACAGGCTGCCGACATGGTCGGCGCGGAACGGTGGTTTTGGCATGGACGGCCCTCCCGGCGCGCGGGCTCGGGCCCGTCTCGTAATGTTGCGTGTTATCACCGCAACGTCGTCTGCCGGCAAGCGCGAGCACGGTTGCCATGCGGTGGCTTGAACCCATATACCCGGTCGACGTGACAGGCGGTGAAAGCATGCAGACCCGTTCGAAATTCTTTGACGATCTCAGTCAGTTGATGACCAACGCCGCAGGCGTCGCACAGGGCGCGCGCGATGAAGCGCAAACGGCGATGCGTGGCATGCTCGAACGGTTCCTCGCCGAGAGCAATCTGGTCACGCGTGAAGAGTTCGATGCCGTACGCGAAATGGCGATCAGGGCGCGCGCGGAAAACGAAACCCTGCAGGAGCGTATCGCTGTGCTGGAGGCTAAGATCTCGGACACCCCTTGATGTTGGTGGTCCATGGCTGAGCGTCTTGCCGCTGGCTCGGCCTTTCGGAGCAATGCTGTCTTCTGGATTGCCATGCTGCTGTGCGGTTTGGCATGGGGCAGCACGCAGCTTTTATCGAAACTGATTGTCAGCGCCGGGCATCACCCGGTCGGCATCAGTTTTACCGGGACGGTCCTGGGCGCTGTCGCGCTGGCGGCGATCGTGCTAGTCCGCGGCCAGAGACTGCCGCTACAGCGGCGTCATCTGATCTTCTATGCAATCTGCGGGCTGACAGGCACGGCCCTGCCGCATGTGCTCGGTTACACCGGGATGCAACATCTGCCCGTCGGCGTGATGTCGATCGTGATCGCGATGGTTCCGATCATGACCTATCTGGGCGCGGTTCTGATCCGGATGGAGCAGATTGAACCCGTGCGCAGCCTTGGCCTCGTCTTCGGCGCGGCGGCCGTTCTGCTGCTGGTCGTGCCGGACGCCAGTTTGCCGGATCCGGAAAAGGCCGCTTGGTTGGTGCTGCCGGTTCTGACGAGCCTCTGCTATACGATCGAGAACATCTACATCGCCAAGGCGCAACCCAGGGACATCGACCCGATGCAGACCATGTGCGGTCTGTTCTGGGCGGCATTGCTTCTGCTTCTTCCTGCGGTGTTCTTCACCGGCGAGGTGATGGTGCTCGGGGCGTTCGATCTGGCGGAGATGTCCCTGATCGCCATGACTGCCTGCCATGTCGGGGCATATGCGGGTTTCGTCTGGCTGATCTCGCGTGCGGGCCCGGTGTTCGCGGCGCAGGTTGGCTACATAGTCACCCTGGCAGGTGTTTTCCTAGGCATCATCGTTCTGGGCGAGCAGAACTCGGTCTGGGTCTGGGGCTCTCTGGCGCTTATGATGGTAGGGCTGGCGCTGGTTCAACCGAGGGAGCGCACATGATTGACCTCTTGAAGTCTCTGTTCCGGGCGCTGCTAATCCTGCTGATCCCGATCATTCTGATCTTTGTCGGGGGCGCGGTCGTATATGGCGGTGTCACGTTCGAGATCGAGTTTGTTCTGTGGGGTGGCATGGCCCTGATCGGGGTCGGCGTGCTCTGGTTGGTCTTTCTCTGGTTCGGTGCTGCAAGTGGCAGCAATCCGTTCGGCGATTGACCGCGGTCTCCGCTGCCGCGTGCGAGATTTATCCACAGAAACCTGTGAATCTTTTTTGATGGCACGAGAATCATCTTTACATCCCCTGGTTTCCTGACACCATATCTCGTGGGCGGTCAGAGCAGACGCCCGGTATATGGCAACCCAGGGGCTCTGTGAGCCTACCTCACAGCGCCACCAAAAATGGGGCAGTGAGGCAATGTCAGCACTCGAGCATGAATTCTTATCCGCCGATATTCACCCGATCGACATCGTCGAGACGGTCGCAGAACACGCCGACTGGGAGTTTGACCGTGTCGGTGAAGACCAAATCGCTATGGCGATCGAAGGCCACTGGCGCGTCTATTCCGTAAACCTCAACTGGTCGAGCTATGATGACATGCTTCGCCTGGTGTGCACCTTCGAGTTGACGCCACCTGAAGAACGCATGGACGAGATGCTGTCCCTGATCAACATGATCAACGACCGGGTCTGGGGTGGCAGTTTCACCTTGTGGCCAGAACACAAGATGATGGCTTTCCGTTACGGGCTGACCCTGGCCGGCGGCGCCACGGCAACTGTGGAGCAGATCGAAGCGATGGTGATGACAGCCGTTGCCTATGCCGAGAAGTTCTACCCGGCGTATCAGTTGGTCGGATGGTCGAACCAGTCGCCGGAAGAGGCGATGACCATTGCGATCGACGACGCCTACGGGACGGCCTGAGCCGAAAAGTCCCTTGAAACAAAGGGATAATTGAGAATTGTGCGCCGCACAAAAAAATGCTTGCAAATCTTGTTGCGGCGCACAATATTAGTTCCAGACGATAAGGGCAGGTCATACCGACAGGTCCCGAACTCAGGAGCAGACCGATGATGGACAAGTTTCCGTTCTTTGACTTCAATGCAATGACAGACGCAATGAAGGTTCCGGGCTTCGATAAAATGCCGGGTTTTGACGCAATGCCAGGCTTCGACAAGATGCCTGAGTTCCCGGCATTCGACATGGGCGCCTTCCAGGAAGCCCAGAAGAAGAACGTTGCAGCATTCGTGGAAGCGAACAAGGCAGCCTACTCGGGCTACGCCGCGATCGCCAAGCGCCAGACCGAAATGTTCGAAGCTGCAATCGCCCAGACCAAGGATCGGATCAACGCCCTGCAGGGACAGTCGATGTCCGTCGAGACGGCTCAGGCGAACTACGAGACGCTGAAGACCACCATGGAAAAAGCCATGGCGGACCTCAAGGAAGTCACCGAAATGGCCAGCACCACGAACAGCGGTGCATTTGAGATCCTCAAGGCACGCGCCGAGGAAGCCTTCGCCGAGATGAAGGACGCAGCCGGCAAGCTGTCCAACTGACCAAGACTTGACCCCTTGGGCGGCGGATATCTCCCATCCGTCGCCTCATGAGACCGTCCGCGTCCTCCCTCGCGGGCGGTTTTCTGTTGCCTGATCACCCGGTCCGGACTAGGCCATCGCGCCGCGGGAGGGCCTATCATGAGCGACCAGATCAGTTTCGACGATTTCCTGAAAGTTGATATCCGCGCCGGGACCGTCACTGACGCGCAGCCGTTTCCAGAGGCGCGCAAACCGGCGATGAAGCTTTGGATCGACTTTGGTGACGAGATCGGTGTCAAGAAAACCTCGGCCCAGATCACCGAACACTACACGCCCGAGCAGATTATTGGCCGTCAGGTGATGGCCGTGGTGAACTTTCCGCCGCGCCAGATCGGTCCGTTCATGTCCGAGGTTTTGACGCTCGGCGCCCATGATGATGAAGGCCGGGTTGTCCTGCTGTCGCTGGAACATCCGGTTCCAAATGGTGCGCGGATGAGTTGAGACGCCGCGCAGTGCTCTCGATCAGTTCCGACGATTTTTAAGGGATTTGCGATTAACCGCATTCGTTCAAAGTTTGTCAAAAATGCGCTGGTAAAGATCGTGGCCACGCCGAAATACGATCGAGGACCTGTATGGCAACGCCTGTCGATACGAACACGACGGACGCACGTGCGCTTGCGACCGCGTCGGTTGACCGGACGCGCAACGGGACGACATCGGATCAGGACGGTACGCTTGTTCACATTGGCGGCGGTCTCTATCTCAGTGCCGGGCATGTCTTTTTTCAGTTCGTGAACCCGGATGCTCCGCGTTCGGCTGACGATTACCGGCTCACGACCGGTGAGGGCCTGGTGGCACCACTGACCCACACCATTGCCGGGCCTGATTTTTCCGACACGTTTACGAACCACGGATGGGGCACGGACGGTGGATCGGACATCTCATCAGTCCTGAGCGCCGATACCACCGATGTCTCGATCCCGATGATCATCTATGCCGACCCCAATGAGGCAAGCGGATCGCTGACGACCTATGGCTTTCCGGTCGATGGCGGTTTCGATGGATCCACCATGGTCGAAGTGTCCGGGACACTTGCGACCAACTCGCATCTGACCGTGCCGACCGGCAACGGAGACATGACCGTTCTGTCATCGAACATCGGGATGCAGGTCTATTCCGGGCAGAGCGGCTCGGGCATGTGGCTGACGAACGACGTGGACGGTGACGGAATTCAGGAGACGTATCTGGCCGGGATCGTCAGCCTGGACATTCAATACGTCGGCGGGCTGCACTCTACGGGCTTCGAGCCGTTGGGCGATATCTACACGGAACTTGGCGCCACCATCGACGCTGCTGGATTGAATGCCGACGATTTTGCGCGGGCGACTCTGGTGTCCGGGCAGACGCTCGGCAGCGCGCATACAAGCGTCGAGGGCACGTCGCTGAATGAAGACATCATCGGCGGTATCAATGCCGATACACTGGACGGCAACGGCGGCGATGACGACCTTGCGGGTGGCGCAGGCGACGACGTGCTGGTGGGCGGGCACGGGTTTGACACCTTGGACGGTGGCGACGGCGCAGACTCGCTGGACGGTGGGATCGGGACCGATTTCCTGTATGGCGGCGACGGAGACGATACTCTGACCGCAGGCCAGGGGCGTGATGTCCTCGACGGCGGTGCGGGCAACGACGTGTTCATAGATGGTCTTGGACTGGACCGCATGACAGGCGGGGCCGGGGCCGACACGTTCCGCATGTCCGCGGACAGCAAACACGACATCATCGTCGATTTCGAGGATGGCGCCGACATTATCGACGTGTCCGAGTGGAGCGTCTTTTCCTTCGTCGAGCTCACAATCTCGGATCACCGGCCAGGCCGGGTTGTCATCTCGTTCGGTGACGAGACGATCGTTGTTGCCGACACAAATCGCACGCTCGAGGCAGCTGACTTCGCAACTGACGACTTCGTCTTTACAGATCCGAACGCACCGCTGCCGGTTGTGACGGGCACCTCTGGCGATGACCGGTTGATCGGCACAATCGCAGCGGAAGAAATCCACGACGGTGCAGGACGCGACACGATGTTCGGGCGCGGCGGGGGCGATCAGTTCGTCCTCTCGGCGGACGGCGAGGTCGACTCGATCAAGGACTACCAGGACAACTCCGACAAGATCGATGTCTCTGCCTGGGGCGCGGAGAACTTCACGGATCTGTCGCTTGTCGAACGAAGGCCCGGTCAGATCCTGGTATCGCATGAAGACGAGACCGTCTGGGTCTCGGACTCGGCCCGCGCGTTGCTCGTGTCAGACCTGACCGCCGATGACTTCATCTTTGTCTGACGTTGCGCCTAGCGCGGCAGCAATAGCGTGACGCGCAATCCGCCCAGCCGTTGACTGTCGTCGAACTGCAAGGAACCGCCATGGCTGCGCGCAATATCCAGCGCGATTGACAGCCCAAGGCCTGTACCGGGTGTCTCGTTCTGATTGCGCGCGGCGTCCAAACGGGTGAAAGGTTTCAACACCTCCTCGCGCTGGTCGGCTGGAATGCCGGGGCCGTCATCCTCGATGATGAACTCGGCGAACTTGCGGGTCAGCCGGACCGAGATGGCAGCCCGCTCACCATAGAGCACGGCGTTCTCGACCAGGTTGGCGAGCGCGCGCTTCACGGCGTGACGGCGCATCTCCAACACAGGATTCTCGGGCGTGTCCAACTGTGCGAAGACCGATACCTGAGCATTGCGACGTCGAGCATCATGGGCGACCTCCTCGGCCAACTCGATCGGTGAGGTGGGTGCAGAAGCCTCGCCTCCCTCGCCGCGCGCAAACGCCAGGAAGCCTGCCAGCATATGCTCCATTTCGCTGACATCGCGTGATAATTCGCGTGTCTCCAGTGTGTCGTCCGAGACTGCCAACGCCAGCTTCATCCGCGTCAACGGTGTCTTGAGATCGTGGCTGACGCCCGACAGCATGTTGGTGCGTTGATCGACATGACGTTCGATCCGGTTGCGCATGTCCAGGAACGCCGCACCGGCGCGGCGGACTTCCTCGGCGCCCGCAGGTCGGAAAGGCGTCGACCGCCCTCGTCCAAAGGCCGCAGCGGTCTTGGCCAGTTCGCGGATCGGGCGGATCTGGTTGCGCAAGAAGACAATGGCGATCCCGGTCAACAGGACGGCCGTCGCGCTCATCCAGACAAGCAGCAGGTGCGGGTTGGCAGCGTTCATGCGGCGGCGCGGGATCAGGATGCGCAACACACCTTTCGACGTTGCGGCCCTGACATCGACCAGCTTCTCGAAACTGACCATGTCCAGTGCGACGGGTTGGGAAACCTCGTCGCGCAGCGTCTCCACGATCACCCCGCCCGTCACGTCATAGAATTCGCGCAAGGCCGAAGGAGCGACCGCTTCCCCTTCGCTCAGTCCCAGTTCCAAGCCAAGCGGAGCGCTCAACTGGTCCATCAGGCGCCGGGCGTCGTCGGCATCCTCGGCCTGATCGACAATGTCGATGGCATAGTTGATCTCGCGTGCGATCGAACTCGCCATTTGGGCCGTCACGCCGTCGTAGTGACGCTGGATGAACACCAATGCGACCACGGCCTGAAGAAGGATGATCGGCAGTACTAGGATCATTAACGCCCGCCCGAACAGGCTGTTCGGCAGGTAGCGCTTGAGATTGGAGGTCAGCCTGTCCATGAAGGCAAGGCTTATGGGGCAGCGACATGGCTGACAAGCCACAGGAGCACGCGATGAATGATCCGTTCAACAAGGATCCGGCGGTCGAGTACGGTGCGCCGGTTCATGTCGCACCGGGCGTACGACGGATCACGTGCCCCAACCCGTCCGCTTACACGTTCACCGGCACTCAGAGTTATCTGGTCGGCGAAGGCGATCTTGCGCTGATTGATCCCGGTCCAGAGGGTTCGGCGCATCTCGACGCGATCATGGCAGCACTCACGCCTGATGAGAAGATCACCGACATCATCGTGACGCACAGCCATCGCGACCATTCCCCCGGCGCGCGGGTGCTTTCCGAACGCACGGGAGCGCTGGTCTGGGCCTGGGGCGCGCACGGGGCAGGGATCACGCCGACCATGCAGGCGTTGATCGACACAGGGGCAGAGATTGGCGGCGGCGAGGGTGGCGATCTCGATTTTCTGCCGGATCGAAAGCTCGCGGACGGGGACAGCGTTTCAGGTGGCAACTGGACGCTGACGGCTCTTCATACGCCCGGGCACATGTCCAACCATATCAGCCTCGAGCTTGAAGGGACCGGCATCGTTTTCACCGGTGATCTGGTGATGGGTTTCGCGACCACTCTGGTCTCACCGCCGGACGGCGACATGGCGGCCTTCATGTCGTCGCTCGAGCGTCTTTCAGAGCGCACAGATGACATGCTGTACCTTCCCGGTCACGGCCATGCTGTCGAAGACCCACACGGTATGCTGGCCTATCAACGCGCTCATCGACAGAAGCGTCTTGAGCAGATCCTGTCGGCGCTGTCCTCCGGTGCGAAGGACGCGGCGACCTTGACCAGGGAGATTTACACGGATGTCGATCCTGCGCTGCATGGCGCAGCACAGCGCAATGTATTGGCGAGTCTGATCGGGCTCTACGACCAAGGACAGGTCAGCCCGGATGGCCCGATCGCGGTGGATGCGGTCTTCGCACGCGCTTGATGCAATTCTGATCTGCCTTGGCTGCCGTGGCGAGTCGGCGATCAATCAGATGATGCCAGCCGCATCAAACCCTTTTGGCCTCATTCGCAAGGAAACGAGGCTTTGAGTGTGGCCAGTACCGCGTCGGCGGCCGGCAGCTTCAAGCGCGCGGAGTAATCCTCGTGCACCCAGCGCATGAACGCCCAGCGAATCTCGTCAGCAGTGTTCAAGCGAGGCGGACAGATACCGGTTTCGGGACCGATCTGGCCGACCTCCATCATCGCGTCCGCGAAGCCGATGAGGTACTGTTCGCACTCGGTCTCGGCGGCTTCCCCCCAGCGCGCATCATTGTCTGATTCTTGACAAGGTGAGAGCAACTCACTCGCCTTGTAGTCAGCTCCTGTGAAACTGTCGGCCCGGGCCGCCGCATGCATTCCGAATGCGAATACGGCGGCTGTCAGGATGATCGAAGCGCATTTCATAGCTCTCTCCGTCGTCTGGTTGGCGAGGGCCGCGCGGACGCCGCCCCCGTTCGCATCATTCACCCGTCTTGTCCTTGGCCAGCGAGTGGATTGCTTGATCCATCACCGCCTGGTGCTCTTCGTTGGTGGCGAAGCGCGGGTTGTTGACGGCGTTCCAGATCTCCTCGTTTGTCATGTTCTGGTGGCAGCCCATGCACAGACCCGTACGCTCCATCTTGTTGCGCGTCTCGGTCGGCAGCGGACCCGTCAACGGCCAGTGCGAGCCGACTGTGACCAACTGCTTGCCATCGCGGGTGACGATCTGGCTGAGATCGTGGTCCAGGCTTGGCACTGGTTGAGACTGGAGCTGTGTCCTGCTCGGAATAATCTCGCCCTGTGCTGTCTCGAGATCGACCGTGAAGCCCGTCGAGTTCTTCAAGTTGAAGACGCCATCGGAGATGCCATAACCCAAGGTTTTTGGATTGTTGTGGCAGCTTTCGCAGGTGCGGGCCTTCCGGCCGGCCGTGTGTGGCTGCACGGCCGCGTGGTCCAGTCCCTTTGTGCCACCGGCATCCGGGGTCATCCATGTCTCGTTGTGAGCAACGGTATTGCCGTCCTTGTCGATGACTGTGGTGATGACCTGGCAGCCCGGCATCAGCGGGCTAACCCGGCCTTCGCCATTGATGCCCAGGATCGGTTCTTCCCAGCGCAGGTAAGACCGGGTCTCGGACACCTTACCCGCAGACGTCAGGCCGTTTGTCCCAAGCTTGTTGTCCTCGGTCAGGCCATTTTCGCCGACAGAGTTGGCGTTCTTGATCCAATCCACATCGGTCTTGCCTTCGGAGTAGTCGACCGTGATGTGACAACCATAGCACTGCGGTGCCCAGTCGGCGTGGCAGGCGTAACACTCCATGTTATCCATGTGGGTGTTGATGCTGCCCATCGCGACCTTGGCGTTCTGGTTCTTCCAAGTGCCGTCCAGCGCGATTTGCTTCAGGACCGGGACCTTGAAATCGTTGCCCGAGGCCGAGTGCATGATCACCTCTGACCCACGCTTGACGACATTTCCCAACGGGTTGCCGCGGGTCGACAACAGATAACCGTCTTCGGCCTCATAGACCTCGGCCATGTATTGCTCGGCCAGCAGATCGTCACCAAGGCCGCGCGCGATATCGCCGATGTCCTTGTCGTGCTCTTCGGCATAGCCCAGCGGTAGCTCCCACGGGAAGTTGGCGACGGTACCGTGGCAATCCTCGCACTCAATCTCGACCTGAGCCAGCGTCGTGCCCGGCAGGTTACCATCGCCGTGCATGTCAACGGTCGTGTGGCAGTCCTGGCAGAGCATGCCGCCTTCCGGATTGCCCGGGCGCGATTCGACCTGGTGGTGCAGGTCATCCTTGATGAACAGATACTTCTTGGTGTGTAGCTTGGGCTGCTTTTCGCCCTTTGGCCCATATGGCGAGCCGTACGGGAACTCCATGATGCCTTGATAGCTGACGCCGATCCGCTTGCCGCGGTTGTGACAGGACGAACAGGTCTCGTTCGGGATGCCGGAGTATTCCAGACCATTGTGAGAGACCTTGGACTTCCGCGATCCTTGCATCCGGTGCAGCATCAACTTGCCAGGCTGTTCCTTCGAGATCGTCGGGTCACCGCCTTCGTAGAAGCCATCATTCGAGTACGGCACATGGCAGCTCGAACACCCGGCACCCCGGAAATCGCCGCGCTTCTCGCGGCCCGTGACGCCGACATGGCATCGCTGGCACTGCTGACGAGAGTAGGTGATCCCAGCCAAATTCGGGTGCTCGGCGATTGCATCAACGTCGACTTCGGGCACCTGCTTCATTTCGGACGGCATCTGGTCGGGATGCGCCGCGATGTAGTCGGTCATGTATTGAATGTAGGCATCCGTTCCGATGGCCGGTTCCGGCCCGTCCTCGTCGATCAGGTCATAGTTGCCCCAGACGACTTTCATGTCTTCCTGCACACCCCAGGACCAAAGGTTGCCCTGAAGTTTCCCGGCCTCGGTGTTCATCAGCGATTTGGCCAGACGTGACGCATAGCCGTCATGGCACTGCCCGCAGGACTTGTCCGCGATCCACAGCGCGCCGGGGTCGGGATAGAACACATGCGGGCCTCCGGCTTCGACCAACCCCGCGGGAGAACCGGTGTGTGCGGCCGCCGCGTCCGTCGCGGTCGGATCGCCGCCATGGCAGGTCACACAGCCCGAAGGGTCGTTGTATTCTTCACCGATCGCCACGATCGCATCGTGCATCGCGCCGTCGACGAACTGCTCGATGCCATTGTGGCATCCGATGCAGCCGTCCTCGGCCAGCGCGGACGCGCCGAACATCAATCCGCTGATCAAGGATGCTGCTGCTACTCCGTACCGGAACGCCATGGGCTCCCCTCCGTTGCAGTGCCGCGCTAATAGAAACGCGCGCATTTCCGCGATGCGGTGAAGGTGCAGGCTTTTTGGCGGTGCCGCCCTGACTTGAGTCAGTTTTTCAAAAACTTTCTGTGAGGTGACTTGAAGTTGCCCGGATTTGACTTGGCGCAAAGTCGGCAAGGACACTGCCTTGTATCAGAATCTCCGACTCGCTGCGGGCTTCCCGTTGGCGATCCCAGGCGGGAGCGGGGGATGATCGACTTGGCTGATGCAACGGGCGCGCAGAACCGTGCCACGACTTCTCAGCGAAGGCGCGATTTCATTCAGTCGCTTCGCGAGCTTCCCGGTTGTGTGGTGTCCGAGCGCTCCTACACCCGCGGGGACCATGTGCGAGGTACAGTGATCAACGGGTCGGTCCACGTTCAGATTGTCCGCTCGGGCATGTTGTCGGCCAGTGCCACGATGCAGGACGGCAGACGTCAGATCATGTGCTTCCTGTTGCCGGGGGACGTCGTCTGCCCGTTCGAGCTCGCCGAGACCGAGTGCCGGGCCGAAGCCCTGACCGACTCCGAAACCTTCGATGTCACATTGCCGCTGAACGGTCCCGAACGCCCGGCAGTCATGTCATTGCTCTTCGAGTTGTCGCACAAGCAATTGGAAAAGACGCTCGGCCATGTGGTTCGCCTCGGCCGGTTTAGCGGAGCCGAAAGGATCTGCGCGTTCCTTTTGGATCTGGCGCACCGCTCTGGTCAGGCCAATCATGAAACCGCACGGCTGACCCTGCCGATGTCGCGCGAGGACATCGCCGATCACCTGGGCTTGAACACCGAGACTGTCAGCCGCATCATATCGCGGATCAAAAGGGACGGTCTGGTGACATTCCACTCACCCACCGAAGTCGAGATACCCAGCCTGCGTGACCTTGCCGCGCAGGTTCCGATGCGCGGCCTTCAGGTTCAATAAACCCTGGTGGTCGACCGTCGGTCTCAGGCTTCTGCAGCAAACCCGGTGAGAATCGGACAATCCGGCCTGTCATCTCCCCTGCAGGCGTGGACCAGGCGGGACAGTTCATCCTTCAGAGCCTCGAGTTCGCGCATCTTGGCCTCGATATCCTCCAGCCGCTCTTCGGCAATCTGCTTTACGTCGGCGGACGATCGGTTCCGATCCTCATAGAGGCTGAGCAACTCCCGCACAGCATCGATCGTGAAACCAAAGGCTCGCGCACGGCGCGCGAAAACCAGCTTAGAAAGCTCGGCTTGGGTGTACTGGCGATATCCGGCGTCGGTTCGCGCGCTGGGAACGACGAGCCCGATATCGGCATAGTACCGAACGGTCTTGATCGGCAGGCCTGCTGCCTTTGATGCAGCTCCGATGTTCATGGCCACCACCTTCTGATATCCATCCAGTGAGTGGAGAGTTAAAGGCTTCGGCCTATCACGTCAAACCTGGGGCAAGAATTTCTTTCGCTTCAGGCGCTCGGTCTCTAGAGGTTCGCGGATTCAGAAAACTGGGCCGCGACGTTCTCTCAAGTTCACGGCGTGCGCGGAGAGGGCTTTTAGCGACTGAGACCATCACGATCTTTGAACAGATGTTCGGGTGGATGCGAAACGTGCGCGCGAACATCTTGCCGCCACCATCGTCAGACGGAGTTTTGCCGACCGATTTGGATGTGCCGTTTTCGGCTCTCGGTACTCTCTCTCTTGAAATGGCGGGCAGGATGGGATTCGAACCCACGAGACCCTTTTGGGGCCTACTCCCTTAGCAGGGGAGCGCCTTCGACCACTCGGCCACCTGCCCGCCGACGGGGATAGGTTCGCGGCCCGGGCCTGTCAACCAATGGATGCAGCAGATTCGACGTGTCTGACCATCCGCCGAGAAACCATGTCGCCAATCATACTGACTGGCAGAGGTGACCACCGTCCACCGCAAGCGTTGCACCGGTGATGAACGATCCGCGAGAACCCAGCAGCAGCTCGACCGGACCCTCCAGTTCATGCATCTCGCCGAACCGGCGCATCGGCACGTTGTCGGCGAGCGCCTTCCCCTTCGGTGTTGCGAGGAAAGGACTGGTCATTTCGGTTGGAAAATAGCCCGGCGCGATCGCGTTGACGCGCACACCCATCGGCGCCCACTCCAGCGCGAGGCTCTTGGTCAGATGGGCGACGGCGGCCTTGGAGGTCGCATAGGCCGCAACCTTCTCGCCGGGCCGAAAGCTCAGCACGGACGCCGTGTTGACGATCGCGCCGCCACCGTCCTCCGCCATGATCGGCGCGCAGGCGGTCGCCACGCGAAACACGCCATTCACGTTGATGTCGATCACACGGGTCCAGTCATCCTCTGACATGTTCAGGGCGTGTCCACCCCACGCGATCCCGGCATTGTTGAGAAGCCCGTCCAGGCCTCCCATCGCCTCGGCGGCGGAACGAACACCCTGTTTCACGCTGTCCGGGTCGCCAACGTCCAGGGCAACCGGTGTGATCGCGTCGTGGCTTTCAGCCAGCGCTTCCAGGCGGTCCAGCCTTCGCGCGGCGACGACGACGCGAGCACCGGCCTCGGCAAGTGACTTGGCGAGATGCTCTCCGATCCCGCTGGAGGCACCGGTGACAAGGATTTTCAGTCCGTCAACAGACATGAGGCGGCTCCTGGGCGAGAGAAAGTGGGATCCGGGTTACTGGTAATCGGCCAGAACGCCAGCTGCTGTGCGCAGCGACACGGCGGCTTGCGAAAGCTGCTCCGAGGCCTGATCACACTCGTCTTTTGTCTGAAGGTATCCGTCCGCGCAGCGCACGACCATGCGCAGCGTTTCCCGGTCACGTTCGACTTCGGCCTTGTAGTCCTTGAAGCGTCCATTGCGCTGGGTTGACGCAATCGCCTCCAGCACGCCTGGACAGTCGACCCCTTGGCCACGCAGCGCCAGGGCCAACGCCTGGTCGGCCGACGGCGCAAGACACAGTTTCCAAATGACATCGAGTTGCACGGCCGGGAACATCCGCACCAACGGCAGGAACCGTTCCGGAAGGCCGAGATACCCGTTCACGACACCCACCGGCTCCCAGAACTGGTAGCTGGCGAGGAAGCTGTTCGCCGCGACCCGCTCTCCCGGGGTGCGCGGCGCTTCGCGGTATTCAGCCGGCAAGTCCGGCAGGCTGACGCCCTGACGCACGAAGTTCAGCATTCGCGAGGCTTCAAGAATCAACTGACCGTTGCCGTCGAAGGGAATGATCGCGACCTCGGCGCCATACGGAAGCGGCGCCATGCGCAGCAGCACGGTCCGGCCATCCATGTCCAGGATGCCCTCGGCGATCTCGTCCATTCTATCAGCTTCAAAACGCTGGCTGTTGCCCAGGCGGTCGTAGAAAACCCCCTGAAATCCGCCGGAGTCCGGCTCGATCAGGATCGAAGCGCCATCCGCATCGTCAACCCCGAAATAGGATCCGTTGAGGGAATCCGCTGCCCGGACCGGCGACCCCGCCACCCACAGCACAACAACGATTAGAGCGACCAAAACGGACCGCATGTGTTTCTCCCGTTCTCGACACGCCGCCCGCACCTTATGCCCCAAGGCGCCCGGCTTCAAACCCGCATCGAAGCTGCGCCAGAGCATGCGGCTTTGGTCCAGCTTCCGTTTCTGCTGGAAATCCTTACCATGCAACAAAAACTAGTCGGACTGGGGCGGTACATGGATTGGGACAAGCTACGCGTCTTTCATGCGGTCGCGGATGCGGGATCGCTCACGCATGCCGGTGATCAGTTGCACCTTAGTCAGTCCGCGATCAGTCGTCAGATCCGTGGACTGGAAGAGCAGCTTTCGGCGACGCTGTTTCACCGCCACGCGCGCGGGCTGCTGCTGACCGAGCAGGGAGAGCTTCTGTATCATGCGACACACGAGATGTCGCAACGCCTGAAACAGGCGGCAGCACGCATCAAGGATTCGAAGGATGAGGTGTTTGGTGACCTGCGCGTCACCACCACGGCAGGGTTCGGGACGTCATGGCTCGCACCGCGCCTGTCGGCGCTCTTCCAGCAGCATCCCGACCTCAGCGTGAACCTGATTCTGACCGAATCGACGCTGGACCTGTCGATGCGCGAAGCAGATGTCGCCATCCGCCTTGGTGAGCCCACGCAGGCCGATCTCGTGCGCCGCCCACTCATGCCGATCCGAATGCGGTTGTACGGATCGAAGGACTATATCGAAGAGTGGGGAGAACCGGAGTCCGCTGCCGATCTTGTGAAGCGGCGGTTCATCAGCTTCAGTCCGGACGCACCGCAGCCCGAGGCCTCGCGCGTTTGGGTCGCGTCCAAGTTCACATCCGAACGCTATTCACACCTGACGATGAACAGCTATTTCGGGATCTTGAACGCCGCTTTGGCCGGTCTGGGCATCGCCGCGCTTCCGGACTATGTCACGCGCGGATATCCTGAGTTGATCAACGTGCTGCCCGATGACACCTCACCGTCGTTCACGGCCTTTTTCTGTTATCCACCGGAGCTGCGCAGATCTCGGCGCGTGCTCGCATTTCGCGACTTTCTCTTGGCCGAGGTCGAGGCTTTCAACAAAGTCGGCGACGGTCAATAAGGCGCGGCTCCGCACCGTCGCCGCTGACATCGCAATATCCAGAGCGGTCATCCAAGACCGCGCGTGTGCTCAGCCGTCGATCGCAGTTTCGCACCGTACCATATGCGTCCGCTGCATAGCTGGTTTGCAAGCACCTGAGCGGGCCCTGCCTTGAAAAAAACCAAGGTTGGTTCTATTTGTCTCCTCGAAGCGTTGATCGCTTCTTGATACCTCCCTGTTGAACTGGCCGGGCTTCGCGCCCGGCCTCTTTTTTTTGTGCAACTGTTCATGGGGTTGGTCAGATTCACTTGCATTGATCGTGCAGTGTGCGTGCGGATACATCCTTCCACGCCGTATTTCAGCCATAATGCAACCCTAGATAATCTGCAGATACAGATTCAGCGTTTCACGGGTCGCTGGATCGAGGGGGGCGTGTTAAACTCCGGCCTATTGCCCGGACGCCATGGTGTGGAAACGATGCTGTCACGAGACGGTCTCTGGAGCCTTCTATTTTCGGTGGCGATTGCCATCCTGATGATTGCGATCCTCCTGATCAGGGATGATCCCGTGCCAACCTGGGTGCTTCTGGTCTACCCGCTGGTCGGCGCGCTTCTCGCAAACATTGCGAGCAGAACCAGCCCGACGATCGAAGAGATCGCGTGGATCGAGACGGGTACGATTGCCGCGGCAGCGATCGTCATCCTCGCGGGGCTGATCAACCTTTTGCTGATAGAGTTGCTGCTGCGTGAGATCATTTCCGGCGAGTTTCTAAGCGGCGATTCGTTCCGGCGGTTCTCATTCTTCGCACTTCCGGCAATTTCCGCTCTGCTCTGGTGGGCGCTCGAACGGCGATTGACACGGATGCGCAGGGCTGGCCGGCGTGCCGCGGAACTGCCGTTCGTCGACTCCGATACGGACACAGGCAAGCAACCCTCCGACTCTGTGGTCTACGGACGCGCGCAACGGTAATACTAACGAGTTAACCTGACGTCGCATCACGTCAAAACCGGATTCCGCCAATCAGCGTGTTGCGCTGATCTGGAAAGGACGCTAACTGCACCGCCGAAAAGACAGGATGCAGATACAAGCATGACGGATCCGACGTCCCCGCCGAATTGCGCACCTTTGCCCGGATATCTGTTCAAGCGTTACCAGCGTTGGCTGGATGCGGATTTTGCCGAGAACAAGGCATGGTTCGCGCACTTGGCCGAGGTTGGGCAGCATCCGCGCGCCATGGTGATCCAATGCTGTGACAGCCGGGTGAACGCCGTTCAGATGTTCGGGGCCGAACCCGGTGATCTCTTTGTCGTGCGCAATGTTGCGAACCTCGTGCCACCCTATAATCCCGATCACCAGCACCACGGAACGTCGGCGGCCGTCGAATATGCAGTGACCATTCTGAAGGTCGCTCACATCATTGTTGTCGGTCACTCGAACTGCGGCGGCGCGCGCGCGTGCTATGACATGTGCGCGGGCAACGCGCCGGAACTCGAAGATACATCCAGTTTCATCGGCCGTTGGATGGACATCCTGCGCCCGTCATATGCCTCGGTTATCGAGCGAATCGATGGCGAGGCCGATCAGAAGACCGAGATGGAGCGCGAGGCGGTCCTGACCTCGCTGCGCAATCTGCATGGATTTCCGTTCGTCGAAGCGGCCGTTCAGACAGGCACGTTGACGCTCCACGGCACCTGGCTCGATATTGCAGACGGGACTTTGCACGTCTACGCGCCCGAAAGCGGCTTTCGGCAAGTCTGATTGCCAAGTAGCGTGCGGTTTCCGGGCGTTGATGTCGTGGCGGATGCCGGCGGCGCTGCCACATCGATGTGGCACTCGGATCATGGGAGGCGCATGGGTACTCGGGATGAACTGAAGAGCTTCGTTCGTGACGCGCTCGTCGCCGGTCGCAGCCGGGCCGAGATCGCGGACGCCCTGAGCGCGGCGGGATGGGGCCAGCGCGAAATAGAAACGGCACTGTCCGACTTCTCTGAGACGCCTTTCATCCCACCCGTTCCCAGACCGCGCGGTAGCGTGACGGCCCGGGATGCCTTCCTCTATGCGATCCTGTTCACGGCTCTGCTCTTCACGGCGGGCTATCTGATATCGCTGATCCATAATCTGCTGGACATCTGGTTGCCGGATTCAGCGGCTGGACAGTATGTCCCGGCCCGTGCAGAGGGCAGGATCCGCTGGGCAATCGCGATCCTGATCGTGGCCGCACCGGTCTACGTCTGGCTCAGCGTAACCACCGACAGGAAGGCACGCATCGATCCCGGTCACGCGCGTTCGACCGTGCGGAAATGGCTGACCTATGTGGCGCTGTTCATCGCGGCGATGGTGATCTTCGCTGACCTGACCTACGTGATCTACGCGTTCCTCGATGGAGAGATCACGGCGAGATTCCTTTTGAAAGCCGCGACCGTTGCCATCACCGCAGGGATGATCTTCGTCTACTATCTGCGCGGCGTGGAAGAGAGCAAGGATGTCGCCTAGTGGTTCGATCGAGACGTTTGTATCCCGCGGCCGCATCCTCGTAAGCAAACGTCTCGATCAATAGAACCACTAGCAACTATATGTTTTCTAGTGGATTTTCCGACTCAGACATTTGGATAAGAGAATGCGGCGAGTGGATACCAAATGTCTGAGTCAATCCACTAGTGGTTCGATCGAGACGTTTGTATCCCGCGGCCGCATCCTCGTAAGCAAACG